>Ga0187892_10007244_pt1 | contig 15907 bp, 13 predicted proteins | sample MA1701073metaG_FD_139345 | JGI IMG/M metagenome (GOLD analysis project Ga0187892, IMG submission 139345) | Bio-ooze microbial communities from a basaltic lava cave in the Kipuka Kanohina Cave System on the Island of Hawaii, USA - MA170107-3 metaG ... | reverse complement strand
CAACTGATCGAAAAGCTCGGCGGTGGTCTGCGTGCCATTAGTGTTGGCCCACTCGAAGCCGCGCGTCAGATTGAGCCAATCACCGCGCTGCTTATTCGCTTGAACATTCTCAATAAAGTCCATTCAGCAGGGATTCGCATCACTGGGTTGCCGAGGTAACGACAAGAAGATTGCCAGCGGAAACTGTAGGCTGGGCTACGCTTTGCTCGTTAACTCATCCAGCAATGCTTTCGCTTCTTGCAAGTCCTTCGTGTCGAAGCCTTCGGTAAACCAGTTGTAGATCTCGGATAACATCCGGTGTGCTGCGTCGAGCCTGGTGCGTGGTTCGTGCTGCGCCGCTTGTTGTTGTCGTAGCCGGACCAGGCTCATCACAGCGCGCAGTTCGAGGGATTTGGCCTGCTGCTTACGAGCAATGTCGATGGCTTTGAGGAAACATGCTTCGGCTTCGCCTTGGGGGTCGGGGATTGGGGGTCGGGGGTCAGTAACTGACAACTGACAACTGACAACTGACAACTTTTGTAGTGTCAACTCACCTATCAGTCGATAGATCTCAGATAAAGAAACCTTCTCTTCGGACTGCTCGGCCTGGATTCGAGCTTCCGTAAGTACCTCGAGCCCTGCCTCAAACTGGCCATTCATTCCATAGCCCTCAGCGAGCAGCGTCATAAACCAGGGGCGGGAAAGTTCAGCACCGGTTACCCGCAAAGCCGCTAATCCCTCCTGCATCAAGGCAATGCCTTCTGGTCCTTTTCCTTCTGCAGCCAACGCCCAGCCATGAAGAATCATAGCGTGCGCGCGATGTTGGTTGAAGCCATGTTCTGTCGTCAGATTGGTTAGTGTCGATGTCTGCTCCCGCACGAGAGAGATTTCCCGACAGCGTTGCCAAGCACGAGAGGAAAAATTCATCGCCCATGAAAGACTGAAAGGATGATCCAACTTTTGAGCAAGCGCAATGGCTTCTTGACCACGGGCAACCCCTTGGTCTGAGTAGCCCTGCATCCACAAGGCAAGCCCCAGATAAGAGAGGCAGGTAACACCGAAATCCTGCACGCCACCATATAACTGAGTGCGTTGCGGATCATACAAAGCGAGGCCAGCTTCCCAGTGTGCACGAGCACTAGCAACATCCCCTAACCAAAAAATCGGAATTGCCACGATTGAGTGCGCAGCAAGTGATAGGACTCGATCGTGTCCGCGTTGCGCAATTTGCAGCAGTCTTTCTGCTGACACAAGAGCGGAACGTAGCTCGCCACGTGCCACATAAAAAGCAGTTAATCCACCCAGGACGGTCGTAAGTTCCAGGCTGTCTTCGAGTTGTTGGCTCAGTTCGAGAGCGCGAGCGTACATAGCCCCGACTTCCGGCGCGGCGTATCCTTTGGTCATGAGCAAGGAACCGCTCAAGGCCACACCCAGTGCCAGCTCGGTGCGGTTTCGTTCGGCAGTCAAGGGGAGTTTTCGTAATAGTTCGAGCGCCATCGAGAACTGGGATATCGCCTCGGCATTAGCAAAGCGTTGCATCGCTTTTTGTCCAGCCCGTTGCCAATATGGAATCGCCTCGGCGATGAGTTCTGCTGCCGTCAAATGCTGGGCGAGTAATTCAGGTTGAGTCTCAACACTATCCGAGAAGCGCTCAATCAAAACATGCGCAATCTGCTGGTGGTACTGCTGGCGGGTACTTTTCAGCAGCGACTGATATGCGGCTTCACGGATCAGTGCGTGTTTGAAAATATATGTTGTCTGAGGGAGAAAACCGCTTTGGTACAAAACCTCGGCGTCTACTAATCGTGACAACTCGACCCGGAGTGTTTCTTCATTATGCGGAGAGAGAGCGCGGAGCACCTCATAGGAAAACTCGCGCCCGATTGTAGCCCCGAGCTGAACAACATCTTTGACCGTCGAGAGCCGATCAAGCCGCGCCATGAGTGAGTCTGACAACGTTGCCGGAATCGTCTCGGTGGGAAGCGGCCCTGTCAGTTCGTACCGCCCCTCTCGTTCCCGGAGGAGACCCAATTCCAGCATCATCTTGCTCATCTCTTCGATATACAGGGGAATGCCATCGGTCTTGGCTACAATGTGGCGCCGTACTTCGCGCGGCAATCGTTTGCCACCAGCAAGATGCGTGACCATATGTCCTACCTGTTGTCGTCCTAATCTCGTCACCATGAGTGTGGAAAGATGCGAGCGCGGCGACCACGGGGAAACGAACTCCGGCCGGAAGGTGAAGAGCGCCAGGATGCGAGCCGTCGGCAGTTGATCAATAAACAGCGTAATCAGCTCACGAGTAGAGGGATCGATCCAATGCAAATCCTCTATCACCGCGAGTAAGGGAGACGAGGACGCTCCTGCGAGGAGCCAAGCTAACAGGGCCTCTATCGTTCTCTGTCGCTGCCGTTGTGGAGGCATCGCTGGAAGTGTCAGATGCTCCCCAGACAATGACAGGAGCGAGGCGATTAAGGGGAGCGCATCCGCTGGCACGGAAGAATAGCCAGAGAGGTTCTGTTTGAGTTTGGCCAGCTTCACTACTGAGGGGTCGCCCTGCTGAAAGTCGAGCAGCCGTTGCAGAAGATCAATGACCGGATAGAACGCGCTATTCTGGTGATACGATGAACAGCGCATCACCAAACGGAAGTGTGGTTCAGGAAGTACGTGCTCAATCAGCGTCTGTACGAGACGTGATTTGCCAACCCCGGCCTCTCCACTAACAAGGATGGCACCTCCTCTCCCTTCTTTCGCCTGAGCCCATCGCTGAAATAGCAACGCCACTTCTTGCTCTCGTCCAACGAGAGGGGTGAGGCCAGTCGTCCGAGCGATCTGCAGGCGGCTGCGCGCTCCGCTTTCTCGTAACACCTGATAGACAACGACTGGTTGCCCAATGCCTTTGAGTGTGTGCAGGCCTCGTTCTTGTACATTGAAATAACCGTGCACCAGCCGCACCGTCGCCGCACTGATGACAACCGTATTCGGCGCGGCTATCCCCTGTAAGCCGGTAGCAATGTTTGGAGTCTCACCCAAGGCGAGGTGCTCGTGTCGCTGCCGGTCGCCAATTTCGCCAACCACCACCAGGCCGGTGTGGATACCGATACGTACTTGGAGTCTCCTCTCCTTTCCAGGGAGGGGAGAAGGAACCTTCTCTTGCAGTGCCGCAATAATTCCCAGCCCCGTCTGCACCGCTCGGCGGGCATCATCTTCGTGTGCAAGCGGGTAGCCAAAATAGACGAGGAGCCCATCGCCCTGATACTGCGCGATATGTCCGTCAAAACGATTAATGACCTCGGCACAGGTTTCTTGATAGGCGCGCACGACTTCACGCAACTCTTCAGGGTCGAGTTGTGTGGACAGCGCGGTCGAACCAACGACATCACAGAATAGCACTGTCAACTGTCGCCTTTCGGCGGCGGAGTCTAGCGTCTTGGGTTTAGGGTCTAGGGTCTGAATGGTAGAATCTCGTCCGTGGCCTTCTGACTCTAGACTCTGGACTCTAGACTCTAGACTGTTTTTGCCGACCCATACCAACACCTTACCCTTCTCATCTCTCGCAATACGTTGTGCATCAATCAGTTCATCCTTTAGGTCTTGGAGATACTCGTCATCGAACGCGAAGCGTCGTTTCAGTGCTCCATACGATACCCGGCCTTGGCGTTGTAAGAGTTCAACTATCTGTGTGAGGATCTCATCAAAGGTCATCCCTACATTCTCCCAATACCAGCTCAGACTTTTCTTTCCTTTTTCTCATTTCTTTTCGCTCAGGGAAATCACGGGTAGGAATTACGTCAGGCATGACTCTCGCTGCTCCATTGCGACATCCCCTTTTGACGTATACCCTGCCTCTAGAGAGAGACAGTCTAAAAGACTGTCGGAAAATTAGGGGACAGGTGTCATTGTGAATCCCCGCAGCGTGGGACACTAAGCGGTAAGACAGAAATGAGAGAGCGATGCCTGAACACCTCCTCTTCCGAATGAGAGAGGGCTAGGGTGAGGGGATCAAGAAAGCGGACGATTTTGTTTCTGAGCAGGAACTGATTACTGTTGTTGTCAAAGAAGAAAGGGGGAACTTATGATCCCACTCGTCGTGAATGCTAAGGAGTATCAGGTCGAGGTGAGTCCGGACATGCCGCTGTTATGGGTGCTGCGTGATGTCGTTGGTCTCACGGGAACCAAATATGGTTGCGGGATGGCGCTGTGTGGTGCCTGTACCGTACATCTTGATGGTGAGCCGGTACGTTCCTGCATACTTCCAGTTTCGGCTGCCGCAGGAAAAAAGATTGTCACCATCGAGGGGCTTTCTCCAAAGGGAGATCATCCCGTGCAAAAAGCGTGGGTTGAGCACCAAGTCCCCCAGTGTGGATACTGTCAGTCGGGAATGGTGATGGCCGCTGCCGCCTTGCTCGCCAAAACTCCCAAGCCAACCGATGCCGACATTGATGCGAGTATCACCAACATCTGTCGCTGTGGGACGTATGTGCGTATCCGTGCCGCGATTCATACAGCGGCGGGGAAGGCGTAGGCCGTGAAACATGGAGCGTAGGGCGTAAGACATGGAGAAACACATCTCACGGATCACGTCCCACGCAACACGTCCCACGGTTTTTGTTATTCCGTGATGAGGAGTGCACTGCAATGAAACAGCTATCCAAAATGTCCCGTCGTTCCTTCCTGCTTCGCTCTGCCGCCGTTGGTGGTGGACTGATGCTGGAAGTAAGTTTACCGATTCGTGCGTTTGCCAAGGAAGCGAAGACCCCTCCGACCACGAGTCGCGGACCAGAAGTGACCGCGTGGGTACTAATCAGTCCAGACGATACAGTCACTATCCGCGTCGCCCGAGTGGAAATGGGGCAGGGGAGTTATACTGGTCTGCCGATGCTTGTTGCTGAGGAACTCGCTTGTGATTGGAGCAAGGTGCAACCAGAGTATGCCTCGACCAGTGAGAATTTGCGTCGCGACCGCATCTTCGGCGATATGTCCACCGGCGGCAGCCGCTCGATCCGTGACAGCAATGAGTATCTCCGCAAAGCCGGAGCTGCGGCCCGCACGATGCTCATTACTGCGGCTGCACAACGTTGGAACGTTCCTGCCTCAGAATGCACAGCAGAGAAGAGTGTTATTACACATGGTCCGAGCAAACGAACCGTGAAATTTGGTGAAGTGGCTGCTGACGCGGCGAAGCTCAAAATTCCCAAAGATGTAACCCTCAAAGATCCGAAAGACTGGAAAATCCTTGGTCAGCCGATGAAGCGCTTCGATATTCCCGACAAAGTCACAGGAAAGACGGAGTTTGCTATCGATGCCCGACCGCCGGGGCTGCTCTACGCCTCCATTGCACATTGCCCGGTGTTCGGCGGGAAACTGAAGCGAGCAGATGCCGACAAGATTGCGAAGATGCCCGGCGTAGTCAAAGTTGTTCCTCTAGAGACAGCGGTTGCTGTCGTGGCAGAGAAGAGTTGGTGGCTGGCGAATCAGGCATTGAAGGAGTTGCCGATCGAATGGGACTTAGGGGCGAACGCGAACGTTAGCAGCGCTAGTATCATGGACTTTCTACGCGAAGGACTGACGGTGAAAGATGCTCCTGTTTCGCGTAACGAAGGCGATGTGGAGAAGGCCTTTGCGTCCGCGGCCAAGACGATAGAGGCTGATTACTACGCTCCCTATCTTGAACACGCCACGATGGAGCCGCAGAACTGTACCGTGCTCTTCAAGGATGATCGCATCGATATTTGGGCGCCATCGCAAAACAGCGAGGCGGCGGCAGCAACCGCAGCATCTACGGCGGAAATACCCGTGACGAGCATCGAAGTCCATAAAGTCCATCTTGGTGGTGGATTCGGACGGCGCGGATTGCCTCAGGATTTTGTCCGTGAAGGGGTTGCCATTGCGAAAGCGGTTCCAGGAAAACCGGTCAAAATGATCTGGTCTCGAGAAGAGGACATTCAGCATGGTCATTACCGACCCGTGGCGCTGGTACGCATGAAAGCCTCGCTTGATGCGTCTGGTGCACCGACCGCCTGGTATGTACGCCAGGCCGATCAGTCGATTTTCAACAACGTAGCCCCAGAGCGGATTAAGAATGGCATCGATAGCGTTGGTGTACGGACGTTTGTCGACGCGCCGTATGCATTCCCGAATATTCACATGGAGTATGCGATGCGCAATCCGCATGTGCCGCCGGGCCCGTTGCGGGCCGTGGCCCATACGCATAATCCCTTCTTCCGCGAGAGTTTTATTGACGAAGTAGCGATTGCAGCAGGGCAGGACCCCTACCAATTTCGTCGTACACTCTTAGCGAAAGCGCCGAAAGACTTGGGTATTCTCGATGCAGTGGCGGAGGCAGCGGACTGGAAGAAACCGCTCCCGGCAGGTGTCCATCGTGGGATGGCTGTGCAGGACGCTTTCGGGAGTTACACTGCGGCAGTAGCAGAGGTCTCAGTGAGTGACAAAGGTGAACTGAAAATTCACCGAATCGTGATTGGAATTGATCCGGGGCATATTGCCAACCCGGACTCCGTGCGGTCGCAAGCCGAGGGCTGCATGGTCTATGCGTTGGGCGCATTGTTGTATAGTGAGATCACCATTAAAGATGGCCGGGTGGAGCAGTCCAATTTTCACGATTATCAAGTGCCACGTATCTCTGAGATACCGAAGACCGAGGTCGTGCTGGCACCGAGCGGTGGCTTTTGGGGTGGCGCTGGCGAGCCGACGTTTGCTCCTATTGCCCCGGCAGTTTGCAATGCCATTTACTCTGCTACCGGCAAACGCATTCGCTCGCTCCCGTTGAAGCATCATGATTTACGGAAGGCTTAATGACTGGGGAAGCGATTGCATGGAGTATTTGCCGATATACAGAAAGAAAGAGCATAAACTGCTGGAGCGCTTTTCATGATTGTTACGCATCTTTCTGTAAAGAACTGGCGTAACTTCCAACGAATCGAGGTTGACCTCCAAGAACGTCAGTTCATCGTCGGAGCGAACGCATCGGGAAAGTCGAATCTTCTCGATATTTTCCGTTTTCTCCGAGACATTGCTAAAACTGAGGGCGGTGGATTTCAGAAAGCGGTAAAAGATCGTAACGGGGTCTCGAAGATCCGCAGTTTGGCTGCGCGACGTGATCCGGAGATTACTATAGAAGTTTCACTTGCGGACATCGCCGGTGAAGAACCCACCTGGCGCTATGCCATAGGATTTCAGCAGGAGACACGAGGGTATCGGTTGCCCTATGTGACGTATGAACGGGTTTGGAAGGGTAGTCAGCAAATTCTTAACCGTCCTGACGAGGCAGATAAGAACGATCCAGACCGCCTTACTCAGACTTTCCTTGAACAAATCAATGTGAATGCGGAGTTTCGTGACATTGCTCGATTCTTCCAAGCAGTGACCTATCTCCACTTAGTTCCTCAACTTTTACGTTTTGCCGATTCGATCCAAGGGCGAGTGATTGAAGACGACCCATTCGGACAAGGATTCCTGGAACGTCTCGCGAAAACGAGCGAGAGAACACGTCGTTCTCGACTTATCAAAATCGAGAAAGCGCTGAAACTAGCTGTGCCACAACTGGAGCAGCTCGAATTCATTCGTGACCCAGCAACTGGCCGTCCCCATCTCCAAGCGTTGTATTCTCACTGGCGACCCAATGCGAGCAGGCAACGAGAGGACCAGTTTTCAGATGGTACCCTCCGTCTCCTTGGGCTTTTTTGGTCTCTCCTCGAAAGCGATTCGCTCCTCTTGTTGGAAGAACCTGAGTTGTCCCTCAATGCTAGTATTGTTTCTCAACTTGCCCCGGTGATTTCCCGGATGCAGCGAAACCGTCGCCGGCAGGTCCTTGTGAGCACCCATAGTGATTCCCTCCTGACTGAGCAGGGCATTGACGGGCGAGAGGTGTTGCTGCTGATTCCTGGAAACGAAGGGACCGAAGTGAAGGTTGCGGCTGATATCACTGAGGTCAAAGCATTGCTTGAGTCAGGCTTGACCGTAGGAGAAGTGGTGCTTCCACGAACGAGGCCGCCAGATGCCGGGCAGTTGAGTCTTTTCGAATGAGTCAACGTAGTGTGATCCTTGCAGTGGAAGATAGGTTAAGTGAGGCCGTATCGAGAAAGCTTCTTGCGAGCCTCAATATAAGAATTTCCCAAATCCTCGGTTTGAAAGGTCAAGGATACCTTCAACAGAAGGCGCACAACCTTAATCTTACTGCGAAGGGATTCCCGGTCTTTATGCTGACCGATCAAGACAAACCTGAACAATGCCCACCGCAACTCATCCAATCCTGGATTCCGGGACGGCAGAATCCTGACTTCTTCCTCCGTGTGGCGGTAATGGAAGTCGAATCCTGGGTACTGGCAGACCGGAGTGGGGTTGCGACCCTATTGTCGATCCCACTGCACCATATTCCACGGAAAACTGATGATATTCCTCAACCAAAAGAATTCCTGGTTTCTCTTGCACGGTCGAGCAGAAAGACACGGTTACGCAAGGAGATTGTCCCCGCGCCTGGAGCGACAAGTAAAATCGGCCCAGGATATAATCTCTGCCTTGGGGAGTTTGTCCGTACTCATTGGAACGTTCAACGTGCGTCTTCGGTGTCAGAAAGTTTAAGGCGAACAGTAGACCGTCTCAGAGGCTTTGCTGTGTCACAATAGATGTCTGTTGTGTCAAGGATGCAGATGAATTCAGTACAAAACCGCAAACCCGATTTTCCGTCCCGTTCACGCCGCGCTTTTCTAACCAGCTTTGTTGGCACCTTACTCGTGCCCTTCCTCCGAGTCCGGTCCGCGTTTGCCTTCCCGGACAATCTCACCCCGTTGATTCGTGAAGCGACCGGTGGTGAACTGCCTAAGACTAGCCATGTCAAGCTGACGTTACCACCCATAGCCGAGAGTGGGAACTCTGTTCCTCTCAAAGTACAAGTCGAGAGTCCGATGACGGCAGCAGACTACGTGAAAAGCATTCATCTCTTCTCAGAGAAAAACCCACGCCCTGTGATTGCGCAGTTCCATCTCACCTCTCGCTCTGGTAAAGCCGAAATCAGTACGCGGATCCGGCTCGCTGGGTCGCAGCAGGTTGTGGCGGTTGCGGTGATGAGTGATGGCTCTTCCTGGGCAGGAACGGCAGACGTTGTAGTCATTGCTGCTGCCTGTGGAGTCGAAAGCAAAGATACGTGAGAGCGGCATGGCCAACACACGAATCCAGATTCCTCTCCAGATTAAGCGCGGCGACGTGGTGGAAGTGCGTCTGCTCATTCGCCATCCGATGGAGACCGGGTTTCGTCACGACAATGTCGGAAAGCCGATCCCACAGAACGTCATCAAGTTGGTAACCTGTCGCTATAATGGCGAGGAAATTTTTCGGGCGGAACTGTTTTCCGGAGTTGCCGCGAACCCCTATCTCGCATTCTTTACCACAGCGAACGACTCAGGTGAACTCGAAGTGACGTGGACAGATGATACAGGGGTGACGGAAACTGAACGGACGCCGGTGACCGTGGTGTAATGGAAACAAAAGTGTCGCTCTTCTTGTGTCTCCCTCTACTGTTGTTGGGTACTCGCGTCGCTCTTGCTGACCCTAACCTCTCGCATGGTGCTGCTTTGGTGAACGCTTGTGCTGCGTGCCACGGTCCCGATGGGCGAAGTCAGGGCGCGATTCCGTCTTTCAATACTCTCTCGAAAGACAGTATGGTAGAGGTCTTGCGGGCGTTCCGCAGCGGTGAGCGGCAAGGAACCGTGATGAATCGCATCGCCAAAGGTCTTGAAGATGAGGACATCGAGGCAATCGCTGTCTACGTCACAACACCAAGGGATTGAATTGGTATGTTCCTCTACGTTGAAGAGAAAAGGGTCTCACAGTATAGAGAACAGCATGATAAAGGTTGATAGGAAGGACAAGCGGGGGAAACACGGGGTAAAATTCTATGGCAACACAGAAGAAGACGCTCCTGCATCCTTATGTCGAACGAAAAAAAGGTGTCTGTGGTGGGCGGCCGGTCATTAAGGAAACGCGCTTTCCTGTGAGTTCAATTGTGATCCCCTATCAACGAGGTCTGAGCGCTGAAGAGATCCTGCAAGAATTCCCGCAGTTGACTCCAACCCAGGTGTACGGTGCTCTCGCGTACTATTTTGACCACCAAGACGAGATCAATACCGAAATAGAAGACCTTCGACGCAAAGAGCGACAGATGAATAGAGACACTGCTCTACGGCTCTCTCTGTATGGCAAATCCTATCCTCTATCTGGACCATGACGTGCATTTCTATTTCGTTGCAGCACTACGGCGTCATGGCTACGAAGCGCACAGCACGCAAGAGTTTCGTAATCAACAGTTGAACGATGAGGAGCAATTGACCTTTGCAACCAAGCGAAAGTGGACGCTTATCAGCTATAACGGAGGAAAGCTGATAGCTGAACACTTCCCTTCCGGGAAGGAGTTCTTCTTGTCCAACGCCCCGCAATGCAGTAGAGAAGCTGTATGCGTTGTCCGAACTGTGGGGTTGAAAATCCAGCGGGAGTGAATTTCTGCGAAGAGTGTGGCACGAAGCTCGCGCAGGTCTGCCCGAGTTGTGGCTACGAGTTGCGACCAACGGCCAGGTTCTGTGGGCAGTGTGGCACGGCGCTTACGAGCAAATCAAAAGGCAAAAGGCAAAAATCAAAACGCAAAGGTGAAAACGCGAAAGAAAACAGAAAATCAAAAAACTCCGAACCCCTAACTCCGAACTCTCCTAGTTCCCAGACTCTAGACTCTAGACCAAGAGACTCTAGACTGGACGCCGCCGAAAGGCGACAACTGACGGTGATGTTCATTGACTTGGTGGGATCCACGACGCTCTCGCAACAGCTGGACCCTGAAGACTATCATGCCCGGGTAGTGGCCTATCAGTCCGCTTGTCACCAAGTCATCGCGCGCTACGAAGGCCATATTGCCCAATATCTAGGTGATGGCGTGCTGGTCTACTTTGGCTATCCGGCCGCCCATGAAGAAGATGCTGTGCGCGCCGTGCGCAGCGGCCTGGAGATCGTAGATGCCGTCGGCCAGTTGGAGTTTACTCCGCCGTTACAAGTCCGCATCGGCATCCATACCGGGCCAGTGGTGGTTGGGGAGATTGGCGCGGGGGAGCGTATCGAGAGGCTGGCGTTAGGCGAGACGCCCAACCTGGCCGCGCGGGTGCAAGGTAAAGCTGAGCCGAACACGGTGGTGATCAGCCAGGCTACGTATCAGCTCGTGCAAGGCTTCTTTATGTATGAGGCTTTGGGGCCTCAGGCGCTGAAGAATGTCTCGGTTCCCATAGAGCTGTATCGAGTGCATAGTGAAAGTGAGGTGCAGAGTCGTTTTGACGTGTCGGTGCAAAAGGGCTTGACACCATTGGTGGGCCGAGCCGAAGAACTTGTACTGTTGCAGCGGCGCTGGGACCAAGCCAAAGCCGGAGACGGCCAGGTGGTGTTGTTGAGTGGCGAGCCGGGGATTGGGAAATCGCGGCTGGTGCGAGAACTCAAAGAGCAGCTTGCGCGCGCGGAAGTGACCCGCATTGAGTTTCGCTGCTCCCCCTATCACCAGAACAGTGCGCTATATCCGATCATCGACTACCTACAGCGCCTGCTCCAGTTTGCGCGAGATGATTCGTCAGCCACCAAGCTAGAGAAACTCCAGCACACGCTGAACCGCTATCGCTTCCCCCAGGCCGATACTGTCCCGCTCTTGGCGGCTTTGCTCTCGCTGCCACATCCGGAGGGTACCCCTCCTATTACGCTGAGCCCGCAGAAGCAGAAACAGAAGACTCAAGAAGCGTTAGTGGCATGGATCGTCGAGGAAACGGAGAAGGCTGCCGTGTCCTGTGCCTGGGAAGATCTGCACTGGGTTGATCCCTCCACGCTAGAGGTACTCACGCTCCTCCTGGACCAAGTGCCCACGACGCGGCTGTTGGCGCTGCTGACTTTTCGCCCCGAGTTCACCCCACCCTGGCGGTCGCATTCGCATATTAGTCAGCTCACCCTCAATCGCTTAGGGCGACCACAGGTCGAGGCAATGGTGGGGCAGGTGACCGCAGGCAAAGCCTTCCCAGCGGAGGTCTTGCAGCAGATCGTGGCCAAGACCGATGGCGTGCCGTTGTTTGTCGAAGAATTGACCAAGACGGTGATGGAGTCTGGGCTAGTGCGAGAAGAGGGGGACCATTATGTAGGAGCGCACGGCGGTGCGCCCATCCCGCCCCTAGCGATTCCCTCCACGTTACAGGATTCCCTGATGGCTCGCTTAGATCGGTTGAGTACCACCCGAGAGATCGCCCAAGTCGGCGCTGCCCTGGGACGAGAATTTTCCTATGAGTTGCTCCACGCAGTCTCTCCTTTGGACGAGGGTGCACTCCAGCAGGGATTACAGCGGTTAGTTGATGCCGAGCTGCTCTATCAGCGGGGCGTGCTCCCGCAGGCCACTTACCTCTTCAAGCATGCCTTAGTGCAAGACACGGCGTATCAATCCTTACTCAAGAGCACCCGGCAGCAATTTCATCGGCAGATCGCGCAGGTGCTAGAGCAGCGCTTCCACGAGATGGTAGAACTCCAGCCCGAACTGTTGGCGCATCACTACACTGAAGCGGGCCTCATCGCTCAGGCGATTCCCTATTGGCAGGAGGCAGGGCAGAGAGCCACTAAACGGTCCGCCAATGTGGAGGCCATCAGTCACCTCACCAGGGGATTGGAGTTGCTCAAGAGCTTGCCGGATACTCCTGAGCGCGCTCAGCAAGAGCTTACGTTGCAAATCGCTCTGAGCGTGCCTCTAGTACTGACCAAAGGCTATATGGCCTCGGAAGTGGAAAGGGTCTATGCCCGAGCGCGAGAACTGTGTCAGCAGGTGGACGAGACCCTTCAACTCTTTCGGGTGCTACGGGGACTGTGGACCTTTCATACAACGCGGGCAGAGTTACAGACAGCACGTGAACTGGGGGAGCAACTTCTCTCTCTGGCTCAGAGTGTACAAGATACTGCGCTCCTACTGGATGCTTGCTGTGCACTGGGGGCATCATTGTTCCGGCTCGGAGAGTTGACCGCAGCCCGAGCATATCTGGAGCAAGGGCTTGCCCTTTACGACCCCCAGCAGCATCGCTCCCGTGCCGGGTCAGACTCTGGGGTACTTTGTTTGCTCCATGTGGCTTGGCTCCTGTGGTTGTTGGGCTATCCGGATCAAGCTTTGAGTAGGAGCGACCAAGCTCTCACCCTGGCGCAGGAGCTGGCTCACCCATTTAGCTTAGCGTTTGCCTTGAGCTTTGCTGCGGAAGTTCATCGGCTCCGTCGGGAGGGGCAGGCGGCCCAGAAACGGGCAGAGGCCGCTATTACCCTCTCAACCGAGCGCGGGTTTACGGTCTGGTTAACGGGGGGGACTATCTTGCGGGGCTGGGCGCTGGTGGAGCAAGGGCATGGAGAAGAGGGGATTGCGCAGATGCACCAAGGCTTGGCTATCAACCGGGTCACAGGGATAGAGTCAGGACAGGTGCATTATCTTGCCATGTTGGCCGAGGCGTATGGGAAAGTAGGGCAGGCAGAGGAAGGGTTTGCCATGCTGGCCGAGGCACTGGCTGTGGTGGACAGAAATGGGGAGCGTGTCAGCGAGGCGGAGCTGTATCGGATCAAAGGGGAGCTTACGCTGCAACAACAGTCCAAGGTCCAAGGTCCAAAGTCCAAAGTCGAAGAGGCAGAAGGGTATTTTCTGAAAGCTATTGAGATTGCACGGAAGCAACAGGCGAAGTCGCTGGAGCTGCGGGCGGCGATGAGCTTGGCTCGCCTGTGGCAGCAGCAAGGCAAGAAGAAGGAAGCTCACGATCTGTTAGCCGAGATCTATGGGTGGTTCACCGAAGGGTTTGATACGAAAGACTTGCAAGAGGCGAAGACGTTATTGGCGGAGCTTCAAGGCGCAGTGCCGAAAGAACCAAGATGAACGAATAGGGTTTTATCAAGACGATCCCAGGTGGCCTCCCTCTTCAAAGCAACAACATGAGGAGGTGAAACCTGGGATTCGTTGTAAGCGGCAATCCGAGGTGGTAGAAGGAAAAAAACAAATGAGAACTGTTGAGGCCCTTTTGCTATGTCGTCTGCCGCACTAAAAATGAATCATCCTTACGTGACTCGGAAAAAGGGTGTCTGTGGAGGAAGACCAGTGATTGTTGGGACCCGGATTCCAGTCTGGGCAATAGCGGGGTGGCGCTCCAAGGGCTACTCGGCCGAACGTATGCAACGGGATATTTATCCCAGCCTCGGGCTGGCGGAAATCTATGACGCTCTCAGTTACTACCATGATCATAAAGAAGACATTGATCGGCAGCTTGCGGAGAATACCCTGTCTCTTACTGAGGCGAGAAAACGGCAGGCCCAATGGCGGCAGTCGCATTCTTCATAGATGAGGATGAATCCCTCTTAAACCAATTGATTTATCTGTGAGAAACAAATCAGAAAGAGTCGCAATAGTTCTTCATAGCTATGCTCACCCGTCGCCAATTCCTTAGCCTTGCTGGAACCGTTTCGCTCGCTGTAGCGACGACACCCCGCGTATGGGCGAAACCCCGTGCGCGGGTGGTTGTCGTCGGTGGTGGTTTCGGTGGGGCAACTTGTGCGAAATATCTCAGGCGTGCTGATCCTTCTCTTGAGGTGATCTTGGTCACACCACAAAGACAGTTTGTGACGTGCCCGTTCAGCAACGACGTGCTCGCTGGCCTGCAGGACATGGCGTCGCTGACCTACGGATATGACCAACTGCAGGACCGTTACGGTGTCCGCGTAATCTACACCACTGCGACGGCACTTGATCCTCTCAAGCATCGTGTGACGTTGAAGAATGGGACGACGTTCACGTATGACCGCTTGGTCTTATCGCCCGGGGTAGAGATCCACTGGGACGCACTGGAAGGGTACGATGCGGCAGCGAGTAAAATCTTTCCCCACGCCTGGGAGGGCGGACCACAAACTTTGTTGCTACATCGCCAGCTTGAAGCAATGGTGGATGGGAGCCTCATGGTCATTACCGCACCGGAGGCTCCGTATCGCTGTCCGCCAGGACCTTATGAACGTGCGAGTCTGATTGCGTACTATCTTAAAACGCACAAGCCACGATCGAAGCTGTTAATCCTCGATGCGAAGGATACATTCACAAAACGCGAACTGTTCCTGCCGGCCTGGAAACGTCTTTATCCAGGAATGCTTGACTGGATGTCGGGATCGCAAGGTGGTCGTGTCGTGCGGGTCGATCCTCGTACCAAGACCGTGTACACGGAATTTGGTGAGTATAGACCCGCAGTGACCAATGTCATCCCGCCACAACGCGCAGCCGCGATTGCCCGTGCAGTTGGTCTCGACGAAGGGAAAGGGTGGTGCCCGGTGCGGGCGAGCACGTTCGAGTCCACTATCCATCCAGGAATCCACATTATTGGTGACGCCGCGATTGCCAATCCGATGCCGAAGTCAGCCTTCAGTGCTAACAATCAAGCAAAGGTGTGTGCAGCAGCAATCGTGGCGCTGTTGCACGGCGAGCCGATTCCTCAGCCGGTATTGATGAATACCTGCTACAGTTTGGTCGCGCCGGACTACGGAATTTCGATTGCTGCCGTCTATCGAGTCAACAACGATAAAATTTTCGCCATTCCAGGGAGCGAGGGAATTAGTCCGCTCGATGCACCTGACCAGATTCGTGCTCAAGAAGCTGAGTATACCCGTTCGTGGTATGCCAACATCACGGCGGATACGTTTACGTAACGGGTACGGCGTGATGGGATTAAATCCCCCTCACCCTGACCCTCTCCCAGCCGGGCAATGGCATGAAGTTAAGGACACGATTGCGTGCTTCGACTTCGCCGCTTCGCGGCTACGCTCAGCATGAACGGCACTTTTCCGCTCGTCCTGAGCGTAGCGCAGCGAAGTCGAAGGATGAGCGAAACGCTAACTTCGCGCCATT
>Ga0187892_10007241_pt1 | contig 15914 bp, 14 predicted proteins | sample MA1701073metaG_FD_139345 | JGI IMG/M metagenome (GOLD analysis project Ga0187892, IMG submission 139345) | Bio-ooze microbial communities from a basaltic lava cave in the Kipuka Kanohina Cave System on the Island of Hawaii, USA - MA170107-3 metaG ... | reverse complement strand
GATGAACCGATTCCGCCGGCTGCTGATCCGTTGGGAGAAGAAGGCCGCCAACTACGAAGCCTTCTTGCATCTCGCTTGTGCTTGGATCACCCTGCGATCAGCAGGGGTTTTCGGATAGGCTCTAAGAGCCTTCGCCCGGTCGAGTCGTTGGTGAAGGTCGCAAAGTCCACCTCGCTCCCATCGAGACGCGTGATGCGCGCGAGCGTTCCACGATTGTCGTAGTAGAGATTTGAAATCTTCCCGCTCAGGCTCACTGTCTTCCCGCGCTCGATCTGGATGAGCTCGCGTCCTACCGCGCCCGGCGTCGGTCCGGCGGAGCCGTAGGAGAAGACTGTCGTCTCTCCCTTCGCGTTGGTCATCTCCTCCAAGCGCCCGAACGCATCCCACACGAAGGTCGTCTGCTGGTCGAGCCCGTCCTTCAGCGAACTGATCCGGCCCTGAGCATCGTAGTCGAGGGTCTGCTTCAGGTGATCGTCCGGGGTGCTGCTTTCCTGATGATAGATCTCGTGGACGAGTCCGTCGCGTGCGTTGTCCGTATAGTACGTCCGGACAATTTCATGGCCGTCCGGAAGGACCACTCGCTCGAGGCGTCCGTCCGCGTTGTAAAAGAGCTGAGTTGATTCGAACGTGCTCGGCGCGATCGCGAGGCGCTTGACCTCGTAGATATTCTCGATCGGATCCGCACCGTAGCCTGAATCCCCGGGTTTCAAGCCCCCCCGCCAAAAGGTGAACTTCGTGTGAAATACGTTTCCGACCGGGCTCCCGCTAACCAGCCGGCGGCGGGTATTCGAACTGACCCATCCATCCTCATACTCGAACTCCTCCTCCACCGTCTCCGCAGTGCTGGCGGCCGTGACTACCTCAACGGCACGGCTGAGGAGGTTCCCCTCCGAGTCAAACTCGAACTCGATCTCCTTTTCGAGCGTGCGCGCCTGGCTAGCTCCGTTGAAGCGGTAGAGCTCCGTGCGATCGAGGTAGGGCCGTGTGCCGTCGTAGAGGTGGAGCGTAAGATGCCCCTCACCGTCGATAATCTCGAGAGGAAGTCCGTCGGCCCGAAACTTGTACCGCGTCTTCCTCTGGGTTCCGATTGGAGCGTCCGTGCCGCTATTACGGATCGTTTCGGTGACGACCCGGCACGGGAGAGCCGGCGGCTGACTGCTGTCGCAATTGTTCCCATTGGCCGTGAAGTCCCCGCTCTTCGCGTCGAAGCTCCCCGCAGTCGGGCTATAGGTGATTCGAGCAATCTCCTGCCTTCCAGAGCCCGTGCTTTCCAGATACTGGGCTACCAGTCGACCCTTCTCCTTGGAGGCGTCACAGCCCGAAACGCCCTGATCGCAGTACTCGTTTTCGATGGCCCGCCGTCCCTGGCCGTCCCTGAAGAGAGTGACCGCGTGAGGGAAGGTTGGACTGTTGTACTCGAAATCTTGAACGATTCCAATCTGGGGCATTGCGCCAGTCTGGAGCGTGACCGTCTCTAGGTTCCCGGTGTCAGCGTCCTGCACGTAGGTCACCTGGCGGCCGTCGTGGGTGATTGCCGTCTCGAGATGGCCCGTGGTGGTATTGTACGTGAAGGTGATGTGGCGGCACACCGGCGTCTCCGGAGGCGCCTCTGCATCGCCGCTACAGCTTCCTCGCACCTCTTCGATTCGGAGGAGGCGAAACTGGCGTGCCACCGTGAGCGGCGTCTCGGGATCCACCGAGAAGATTGAGGTTCCAGTGAGGTCGAATTTCTCGTCCGAGTAGACGAATCGGAGCTCGTTCCCCTGGGGGTCGCGAACGGTGACCATGCGACCATCGGTGTCGAAGAGGCGCTTTGTTCCCTGTGGATCGGTGAGCGTGTAGCTACCGGCTGAGTCGCTCGAAAGCGTCTGGCGCCAGCCGGACGCTTCTACTTGCGGGCTTGCTTGGCTCGCGGAATAGCGGTGGACCTGTCCGCAGGCGCTGCGCACCAGGATCTCCCCCTCCCGATCCTCGAAGAGGCGGATGTCGTGGGAGAAGGCCCAACCCGCACCGAGCGCGGATTGGTAGGTGGTGCCGCTGTCGTAGCGTCGCACGAGGCGGATGGGGAAGACGCCGGGAACCTCGAGATCCACGTGGCGGTAGAACCACCGTCCCGTGAAGGGGCTCACAGGGTCCACGTCAGCGGGGCAGGTGCAGGCTTCGGGGTCGCCGTTCTCGCCGCATTTGGGATCGGGCAGGAGCCCCTCATCCGTCGGGACCAGGCCCTGCACATCTCCGGATCGGTTGTGCGCGAGCGCCGGCGACCCCAAGAGCAGAAGGAGCGCGACCGTTGATGATTTCAGCACCCGGTGCAGGCGTTGGTCTTGGTTCATCCCATCCTCCAGGTGCCTTTCCTAGTCCTAGGACCCGCCATCGCGCTCGAACGCGACCGGAACGGTCGCCATCCCGAAGTGGCCTTCCCAGCCGCGCAGGTTGGCCGTGAGGTAGTGGACGCCCGGTCTTGAGCTGCGCGGATCCCACGTCCACGTGATGGGGAGGAACCCCACTTCGACCTCGAAATGGAACTGACCGTCCACGTAGAAGACCGCTTCGAACTGCTCGCCCACGACGCGAGAGAGCTCATCCGGCCCGACCGAGACGCGGATGGGCACGGGCTCGCGGACCACGCGCACGCCATCGCCCCGCTGCTTCAAGCCCGGGGGGAGCTCGAGATGGATCGGAAAGTCCCTCCGAGTCTCGATCGACTGCTGGGGAAAGTCGTACATCCGCTTTCGATGCGAGACCTTGGGGATCCTTCGCACGATTGGGTCCGGGAGGGCCTCGATCAGCTCCACCGCCGGGGCCTCGGGAAGCACCACGATCGTGTTCACCGGGAGCGAGAAGGCCTGTGCAACGAGGTGCAGCGCGGGGTGGTCGGCCAGCTCGAGGACGCCCGAGGCATCGCGCCCATCCCAGGGCTCGCCGCGGGCTCCCGCGACGCGCGGCACCCAGTCGACAACGGTCCGGAGAAGGGGACCATTGTCGCGAAGGCCAACGCGGAGGCGCACTCGACCAGGCTTCTCGAGGCCGTATCTCACGACCCCCTCCTCTCGGCTCCACGCGGCGTTGCGAACCGCGAGCTCCTCTCCCCCGGTGTGGTCCGTGGGATCCCACTCCGCCCTCTCCCCCTGAGCCGTCACGGCCTCGATCGTGTACGTGTAGGCCTCCGGGGGCACTCGCCTGCCCGCATGGTCTCGACCGTCCCAGGTCACCGTGATCTCGCCCTCGGGGGCCTCTTGCTCCAGCGTCCGCACACGAATCTCCCGACCATCGTAGAGGTGGATGCTCACGCGAGCCGCCTCCGAGACTCCGAGCCGGATCGCGACCTGCGCGTCCTCTTGCCGACTGTCGAGCGCCGCTGGCTCGTGGCGCACCGCCAGGATCTCGACCCCCTCAACTCCGCGCGTGAGCGCGAATGTGAGGCAGGCGAGGGCTCCCAGCGCCCGTGCGACGCCTACGGATGCGACCATACCGGCGCCCGGGCTCCGCCCGCGTGATCGGTCAGCTGCGTCGCCTCACCTCCCTCGGCGGCGACCGTCCAAAGGTTCAGGCTTCCCCCCCGAGCGGAATGGAAGATCAGGCGCGTGCCATCGGGAGACCAGGTCGGCGAGCCATCGAGCGCCGGGTCATCCGTCACCCGCGTCGGCAGCTCGAGGCCATCCTGCACGTAGATCTCGTAGTTCCCGGAGCGATTGTTCGCGAAGGCCAAGCGCCCGCCTTTCGAGAGCGCCAAGTCATAGTGGTACGCCGCGCCGGCGCTGAGCTGCTCTCGCGACCCAGTCCCCCTGTTCACGCGCCAGATATCGTGATACTGCCGGCCGTCCCCCGAGAGAAAGAAGATCCAGGACCCATCCGGGTGCCATGCGGGTTGATCTTGCAGGCCCGGCATATCCGTGAGCTTCCGCGCTCCGCTCCCATCCGAGTTCATGACCCAGATCTCGTTGTCGTCAACACTGTTCGCGATACTCCGTGAGAACGCGATCTTCGACCCGTCGGGCGACACCACCGCATCCGTCGTCCCGGAAATTCTGGCAACGCGTGCTTCTTCCCCGGTCGCGCCGTCAACCCTAACAAAATCGCCATCAAGCGTGTTCACCAAGAGCTGCCGACCATCAGGGAACCACGAAACCTTCGCCTTCTCGCGAGACGATCGCGTGAGCGCCCGCGCCTCACTTCCGTCTGGGTTCATCGTCCACAACTGCCAGTACGTCCCCTCGGAAACGAGGTAGGCCACCCGCCCCTGGTTCCGCTCGCCGGGCACCGCGGCAGCGCCTCCCACGATCGCTACAAGCGCGGCCCAGGCTATCGCTCCTTCGCCGCATGGCCTGGTAGCCTCGCACCTCCCCTGGGCGCTCAACCGGCCGTATCTTCGGCCGGCGCGACCGGGCGCCCGGAGCCGCCGCCGCCCGCCGCAGCCGGAGGAAGAGCCAGTGAAGCGCGGCACCCGGACCTGCTCGCGGCGCTCCACCGCCAGGCGGCCGCCGCCCGCGAGCGCCGGCGCCAGGCCGGACCCCGGGCGTCGTTCCCCTCGGGGCTGTGGATGAGCGCGGGCGGCCCGGGTGCGAGCCGACGTTCCCCCAAGCCCCGACCGTGGCGCCCGAGTGCCCACAGCATCTTCGCCGCTCGGGAGGTTTGCGACGAGCGTCCAGACGACCCTCTTCTTCATCGAGCCATACTCCCTTCGGAAGGTGTTTGGGCTCGAGGCTCTGGGGGCCGTTGGCCGCGGGGTGGGTGATCGTCCCGCCGTGCCGGGAGGCGGCGGTCACGAGCAGGGACTTCGGATCGGACGTGCCCGCCGCGAACGAGACGGGAACGAGAAGGGTTCGCTTGCACCGCCGACAGCGGAGCTCGATGGCCGCGGGACGGAGCCGGGCGACGAGTGCCCCGCAGAGACAGCGACAGTCGGAGTCGGGCTCGGCGTGCGGTGCGGGCAAGGGCAGGGCTCCAGTGGGCCGACCCGAGGAGTCGGCGCGGACCTAACGCGGTTGGCTTTGGCGGACGAAGTCCCGCATCGAGTTGAGGAGGTTGCGAAACTCGGCGAGCTCCGCGCGGATCGAGGCCGCGTCCGGCTCGCGCGCGGCAGCGTGGAGGCGCGCTGCAGTCTCGGAGAGCGCGGCGATGGCCTCTCCGGCGCGGCTTCTCATCCCGGGCTCGAGATGCTGGGCTCGCCGCCCGAGCTCCTCGACCAGCCGCGGTAGCCGCCGGGCCCGCTCGCGGATCTCGCCGCGGTGCCCGTCGGCGAGCGCGCGTTCCAGGGCCGCGGAGTGGGCCTCCAGGGCCAGCAGCGTGAAGTCGGGTGATCCCCCGGTGCCGGTCGGGGAGGCGGCCCCCGATCCGTTGATCGAGGTGCCGTAGTGGCGCTCCAGGCCGTGCGCCCAGGCCGCGCCGGGGGTCAGGGTCCCGCCGAGGAGGATGCACAGGAGTCCGATCTTCATGGCCACCGCTTATACTGAAACTGATTTTCAATTTCAATATAGCCGCGGCTGCCAGGAGTCCCCCGGGGGCGGCAGTAGTCTGATACCCGATGGGGATATAGGCTCCTCGGCCATGAGACCCGAGATCCAGGCCCAGGCCCGGCGGCGCCTGCGGAAGATCGCCGGCCAGATCGGGGCCCTCGAGCGCATGGTCGACGAGGATCGCTACTGCGTGGACGTGCTGCTCCAGATCGCGGCAGTCCGCGGGGCTCTCGACAAGGTGGGGAAGCTGCTGCTCGAGGGGCACGTCGAGACCTGCGTGACGGAGGCCATCCGGAGCGGGCGGCCCCGGGAGCGGGACGACAAGCTGGCCGAGCTGATCGAAGTCTTCTCGCGCTTTGCGCACATCGGCGGTCGGTGAGACGGACGCCGGGAGGGGAGAACCGGAGGGATCGCCATGTCCGAATCGAGCGGGCCGTCCGCGCCTCGCCGCTGCCCCTTCTGCCGCATGCCGACGGAACTCCGCTTCGCGGGGCTCTCCGTGTGCCCGATCTGCCGCGACCAGCTCTACGACTTCTTCTGGGCGTCCGTGGTCCAGGCCGTCGTGACCGTGGCCTTCGGTCTCGGCGGCCTCTTCTTCGTGGTGGAGGAGGTCCTGCTCTTCGCGGCCCTGGTCTTCGTGAAGCACCGGATCCCGCCGCCATGGGCGAGGAGCACGTGAGCCGCGCCTCGCGTGGAGGGGACGTCTCGACGGAACACCGCGAATCGAGCTACGTGCCGCCGCTCCGCTTCCGCTCGCTCACGGGCCTCTACGACACCACGGTTCGCGCGACGACGCGCGAGGCCCGCTGGCGACCGGAGCTCGTCGCGCAGGCAAACGTGCGGGCCGGCCAGCGCGCCCTCGACCTCGGCTGCGGGACGGGGACGCTGACGATCCTCCTCAACCGGGCGGCTCCCGACGCAGAGGTGCTCGGGCTCGACGCGGACGTCGCGGCGCTGCGCATCGCCCGCGAGAAGGCGGAGCGCGCGGGTCTCCACATCGAATTCCACCAGGCCCTCATCGACGAGGCCTCGTTCGAGCCGGCCTCCTTCGACCGCGTCGTCTCGAGCCTGGTCTTCCATCACCTGGCGCCGCCCGCGAAGCGCCGCGCGCTCGCCCGCGCGCGCGAGTGGCTGCGAGCGGGCGGCGAGCTCCACCTGGCGGACTGGGGGAGGGCGGGGAACGTCTGGCACCGCGTAGCGTTCCTCGGCGTCCAGATCCTGGACGGGTTCGAGAACACGCGCGACCACGTGCGCTCGGGTCTCGAACCCTTCCTGCGCGAGGCGGGCTTTGCGGAGGTCGAGGAGACGCGGCGCCAGGCGACCCCGCTGGGGGTGATCTCCCTCTACCGGGCGAGGCGATGACTTGCCGGAAACCCCATGGGGGTATAAGTTCTGGGCCGGTTTGGTCGAATCGAGCCGGATCGGCGCGAGTCTCAAGGCACCGGAGGCGGTCGCCGATGGGCTGCACGCAGGTCGACTCCTCAAGGGTCGATCCGCCGAGGGTGAGACGGGAATGCGCGTCCGGGCACTGACGTCGATCTTCCTCCTGGCCGCATGGCTGGTGCCGGCGACCGGAGGGGCATGTCCGTCGGAGGCCCACGAGGGTGTGGGGCATGCCCACGCGCACGCGGCACCCGAAGCCCCCCACGACCACACGAGCCACGACCACGGGGGTGCCGCTCACGGTCCCGCCCACACGGCGGCGGAGACGCACCCCGGCTCCGGCTCGAGCTCGCCTGCGGACGAGCCGATCTGCTGCGCCCGCACGGCGGATCTGCCGGTGGTCCAGGCCGCGGCGCCGGACGCGAAGCCGCGCCCGGAGCTTCGGACTGCCATCCTGTCCGTGGTGTCCGTCGTCCCGCCCCCTCCCGTGGCCTCGGTGTCTTCCGCCGAGTTCCGGCGTAGACAGCCACCGCCGCTTCCGTACGCGCGCTCGCGCCGCCCGCTCCTGATCTAGACGCCTCCAGGTTCGACGCCCACGGGCGTTCCCCGGCCGCGCCGGGGTCTTCCTGAACCTGGAGGTGACATGCGAGCGATCGCCTGCGCGGCCCTGGTGGCCGCGCTGGCCTCGGCGGCGTGGAGTCCGGCGAGGTCCCAGACCGCATCCGATTCCCTCACGGCCGACGATGCCGTGCACGAGGCCCTGGCCGCGAACCGGGATCTCCAGGCGGCGCGCCTGGCGATCGACGTCGCACGCGGCCGGCGGCTGCAGGCCGGACGCCTCGAAAACCCCGAGCTCGAGGGAAGGTTCGCGGACGACTTCGCCTTCAACGCCGAGGGCGAGCGCACGGCCTCCGTCGGCTTCGCGCAGCGCTTCCCGATCACGTCGCGCCTGGCCCGCGAGCGGGACGTCGCCGACCGCGACGTCGAGATCGCCGAGGCCGAGGTCCGGGACTTCGTGCGCAGGCTCGTCGCCGAGGTCGAGAGCGCCTTCTACGCGGTGCGCGCGCTCGACGAGCGCATCTCGGTCCAGACCGAGCTGATCGAGTCGGTGCGCCAGGTGGAGCAGACGACCGAGCGCCGGCTCCGCGCCGCGGAGGTGTCTCCCGCCGAGGTGAGCCTGCTCCGCATCGAACGATTGCGTCTCGAGCAGGAGACGCAGCGGCTCGGCCGCGAGCGCGAGGTCGCGGTGGCCGCGCTCACGCGCCTGCTGGGCCGCGCGACGCCGGAGGAGCTCCGGCCCGCCGGCGAGCTCGATCCCGGACCGAAGGCGACGGCCCTGCCCCTTCCCGGCGCTCCCCTCGACGGCAAGGACCGGCCGGACCTGGAGGCGGCCCGTCGCGGCATCGAGCGCGCCGACGCGGATCTGGCCCTCGCGCGCAGCGAGGTCTGGGAGGACTGGGGCGTCGGCCTTGACTACGAGCTCGAGCGGCAGGGATTCGACGCGCCGATCGGCGTGAAGCGTGACTCCTTCCTCGGGCTCGGCGTCAGCATCCCGTTCCCGCTCTGGAACCGCCAGCAGGGGCGGATCGCGGCCGCCGGCGCGGAGCTCCGCCGCAGCCGCCGCGCACGGGACGCGCTGGCGCTGCGGATCGAGGAGGAGATCCGCGCGGCCCAGGCGCGCGTCTCGACGCTGCGCGCGAGCGTCGACGCCTACGCGCAGGAGATCCTCCCCGAGGCGACGCGCACGCAGCAGCTCTTCGAGCGCGGCTACCGCCAGGGGCTGGTCGGGATCGCCGAGCTCCTCCAGGCCCAGCGCCAGTACAACGAGGCGCGCGCGCTCTACCTCGAACTGCTCGGCGACCTGCGCCAGGCCGCGATCGAGCTCGAAGCCGCGGCGGGCACGAACCCGCATCTCGACACAACCCAGGGCCAGGGGGTCACCCCATGAAACGTCTCCTCACGAGCTTTCTTCTCGCCCTCTGCCTGGCGACGCCCGCGCTCGCCCACGAGGGGGAGGACCACGCGGCCGCTCCGGGCACTGAGGGCGCGGCGGCGGCCGCGAGCGGACCGATCGAGGTCTCCCTGGTCGCGCAGCGAAACCTCGGTCTCGCCGTCGCGGAGGCGGAGCTCCGCCCGATCGAGACGACGCTGCGTGTGATCGGCGAGATCCGCGCCGACCCCGAGCGCTCGGGCACCGTCTCGAGCCGGATCGCCGGCCGCATCTCGGCGGTGTTCGCCCAGGAGGGCGAGCGCGTCGAGAAGGGCCAGCGCGTCGTCGAGGTCGAGAGCCTGCAGCTCGGCGACCCGCCGCCTCGCGTGCGCTACGCCTCGCCTGTCGGCGGCATCGTCACGGACCGCCACGTCGTGGTGGGGGACGACGTGGAGCCCGCCCGGCATCTCTTCGAGGTGGCGGACCTCCGGGAGGTGCTCGCCGTCGGCCGCATCTTCGAGGGCCAGGTCGGCGAGGTCGCGGTCGGCCAGCAGGTGCGCGTCCGGGTGCCGAGCTATCCCGGCGAGGTGTTCCCCGGGGGGGTCGAGCGCCTCGGGGGCAAGCTCGACGCCGAGAGTCGCTCGCTCGCGGTCTACGTGCGGGTGGCGAACCCCGACGAGCGCCTGCGCCCGCACATGCGCGCGACGCTCGCGCTCGTCACCGGCGGCTCCGAGCTCGCGCTCGCGATCCCGAAGAGCGCGCTGCTCGGCGAGGCGGGCCAGCTTTACGCCTTCGTGCAGGACGAGGATCGCCCGGAGCGCTTCGAGCGCCGGGCGCTCGTCACGGGTGTTGCGAACGACCGCTTCGTCGAGGTGATCGACGGCCTCTTCCCCGGGGAGCGCGTCGTCTCGGAGGGCAACTACTCGCTCCAGTACCTGACGCCGATCGCGGAGGAACAGAGCGGGGAAGCGGAGGTCGCGTCCGCGGGCGAGGCCGCGGCGCAAGAGCACCCGGAGCGTCGTCTCGGCACCTGGCTTCTCTGGGGCCTCGCCGCGCTCGGCCTCGGGGTCGTCGCCTGGCTCGGCACGCGCCTGCTGCGTGGCCGCTCCCGGATCGTACCGGAGGCGCGCTAGCCATGTTGAACCGCCTGATCGCGTTCTCGCTGCGCAACCGGCTATTCGTGGTCGCCGCGTCCGTGCTGGTCTTCGCCTACGGGATCGCGGTGATCCGCGACCTCCCGGTGGACGTCTTCCCGGATCTGAACCGCCCGCTCGTGACGGTACTGACCGAGGCGCCCGGCCTGGCGCCCGAGGAGGTCGAGACGCTCGTCACCTGGCCGCTCGAGACAGCGGTGAACGGCGCGCCCGGCGTCCTGCGCGTGCGCTCCAACTCGGGCATCGGACTCTCGATCCTCTTCGTCGAGTTCGACTGGGGCATGGACATCTACCGGGCGCGGCAGCTCGTGCAGGAGCGGCTCCAGCTCGCCGCCGAGAAGCTCCCCGAGGGCATCGCCCCCGTGATGGGTCCGATCTCCTCGATCATGGGCGAGATCCTGCTGATCGGCATGTCGAGCCCGGACGGCAGCACCCCTCCACTGGAGCTCCGAGTCATTGCCGACTGGACCATCCGCCAGCGCCTGCTCACGATTCCCGGCGTCGCCCAGGTGATCCCGATCGGCGGCGGTGTGAAGCAGTACCAGGTGCTGGCGGACCCCGAGCGCATGGCGTCCTACAGCGTGAGCCTGGAGGAGGTCCAGGACGCCGCGGCGCGCTCGCAGACGAACACCCCGGGCGGCTTCCTGAACGCCGCCTCTCGAGAGGCCCTGGTCCGCAACATCGCCCGCACGGCCGACCTCGAGGCGATGCGGGCCACCGTCGTCGCGACGCGCGACGAGGTCCCCGTGCGACTGGCCGACGTCGCGGAGCTCACGATCGACCACAACATCCTGCGCGGCGACGCCGGCGTCGACGCGCAGCCGGCGGTGATCGTGTCCGTCCAGAAGCAGCCGGGTGTCGACACGATCACCCTCACCGAGAAGGTGCGGGAGGCGCTCCGGGAGATCGAGCACGGTCTGCCGGACGGCGTGGAGCTCCGCCTTCTCTTCGAGCAGGCGCGCTTCATCGACGCCGCGATCGCGAACGTCGAGGAGGCGATCCGCGACGGCGCGATCATGGTGGTGATCGTCCTGTTCCTGTTCCTGCTGAACGTGCGCACCACGCTGATCACGCTGACGGCGATCCCGCTCTCGTTCGTCGCGACGGCGATCTTCTTCCACTGGACCGGCCTCTCGATCAACACGATGACGCTCGGGGGCCTCGCCGTCGCGATCGGCATGGTGGTGGACGACGCGATCGTGGACGTCGAGAACGTGTTCCGGCGCCTGCGCGAGAACCGCCACTTGCCCGAACCGCGGCCCGTGCTGCGCGTGATCGCCGAGGCCTCGGCCGAGGTCCGGAACTCGATCCTCTACGCGACGCTGCTCATCATCCTGGTCTTCGTGCCGCTCTTCGGGCTCGCCGGGATCGAGGGGAGGCTCTTCGCGCCGATCGGGGTGGCGACGATCGTCGCAATGACGGCGTCCTTCATCGTCTCGCTCACCGTGATCCCGGCGCTTTGCTCGTATCTCCTGCCGCGCATGAAGCGCATGGAGAGCGAGGAGGACGGCTGGCTGGTGCGGCACCTCAAGGACCTCGACCGGCGCTTCCTGCTCGGGCCGTCGCTGCGGCATCCCTTCGCCGCGATGGGCGCTGCGGGACTGCTCGTCGGCGGCTCCTTCGCGCTCTACCCGCTGATGGGCAAGGAGTTCCTGCCCGAGTTCAACGAGGGGACGGCGACGATCAACGTGCTCGTGGCTCCGGGGACGTCGCTCGAGGAGTCGAACCGCATCGGGGCGATCGCGGAGCGGCTGCTGCTCGAGGTCCCCGAGATCGAGCACACCGGGCGGCGGACGGGGAGGGCGGAGCTCGACGAGCATGCCGAGGGAGTCCACTACAGCGAGATCGACGTGGACCTCCAGCACTCCGAGCGCTCGCGAGAGGAGATCCTCGAGGACATTCGAGGGAAGCTCTCCGGAATCCCCGGAATTGCATTGAATGTCGGCCAGCCGATCTCGCACCGGCTCGACCACATGCTCTCGGGCGTGCGCGCCCAGGTGGCCGTGAAGCTCTTCGGCGACGACCTCGGCCTGCTGCGCGCCAAGGCCGCCGAGGTCCAGGCCGCGCTCGGCCGCGTCCCGAGCGTCGTCGACCTCCAGACCGAGAAGCAGGTGCTGGTCCCGCAGGTCCGGATCGCGCTCGACCGCGAGCGCGCCCAGCTCTACGGCGTGCAGGTGGGCGACCTGGCCGAGCTGCTCGAGACGGCGCTGAACGGCCGGGTCGTGGGCCAGGTGCTCGACGGCCAGCGGACCTACGACGTCTACGTCTGGTACGACGAGCCCTTCCGAGACGACGTCCAGGCGATCAGCGAGATGCTGGTGGACACGCCGTCGGGCGAGAAGGTGCCGCTGGCGCTCCTCGCCGACGTCCGCGAGGCGAAAGGCCCCAACATCATCAACCGCGAGAACGTGCGCCGGCGGATCGTCGTCTCCGCCAACGTCTCGGGGCGCGACCTCGGCTCCACGGTCGCGGACATGCAGCAGGCGGTGGCCGGGGTCGACCTGCCGCAGGGCTATTCGGTGCGCTTCGAGGGCCAGTTCCAGAGCCAGCAGGAGGCGACGCGGCTGATCGCGCTGCTCTCGCTCTTCACGCTGGCCACGATGTTCCTGCTGCTCTACTCGCACTTCCGGAGTGCTGTCATCGTGGGGCAGATCCTGCTGAACATCCCTCTCGCGTTCATCGGAGGTCTGGCGCTCACGTTCGTCATGGTCGGGACGGTGTCGATCGCGACGCTGGTCGGCCTGATCACGCTGGCCGGCATCGCCTCGCGCAACACGATCATGATGATCTCGCACTACCTGCACCTGATGGAGCACGAGGGCGAGCGCTTCGACCGGCAGATGATCGTGCGCGGCTCGCTGGAGCGGCTCGTGCCGGTGACGATGACGGCGCTCGTGGCCGGCCTCGCGCTGATCCCGCTGGTCCTCGCGGCGGGCGAGCCGGGCAAGGAGATCCTCTACCCCGTCGCCGTCGTGATCCTCGGGGGGCTCCTGAGCTCGACGCTCCTCGACATGGCGGTGACGCCGGCGGTCTTCTTCCAGTTCGGGCGCCGCGCGGCCGAGCACTACCTGGCGCGCGAGAGCGGAGATCCGCTCGACGCGATCCCTGCGGTCGCGGCCACCGCCGCGCGGTCCGTTCCATCGTCGAGGTAGGTGGCCTCGACGGATGTTCGAAGAACCCAAACACGGAGAGAACCCCATGTCGAAGATGCTCATGGCCGCGGTCCTCGTCACCAGCCTCGGGTTGGCGCTGCCGCTCGCGAGCCGCGCGGACTCGGGTCACGTGGAGAAGGCGCAAAGCTCGTCCGAGGGGCACGCCGGGGGACACGAAGGCCACGGCGGAGCGGTGCCTGCCCCCGCGAGCCTCGCCGGTGCCTGGTCGGCGCTCACGGCTGCGCGCGACGCCATCGCCGGTGACGTCAAGAGCGGCGCCCTCGAGAAGATCCACGCCAAGGCCGAGCCGCTTCCGAAGCTCGCCGAAGCGCTGCTCGCGCAGTCGAATGAGCTCGACGCGGCGAAGCGCGCGCGGGTCGAAGGGGCGGTGAAGCAGGTCGAGCGCGTCGCCGGCGCGCTCCACGTCGCGGCGGACAAGGGCGACGCGGAGCGGACCCGGAAGGAGCTCTCGAGGCTCGACGGCCTGCTCGAGCTGATCCGCGCTCAGTACCCGGCCGGCGCCCTCGACGTGAGGGAGCGTGCGCACGAGGGCCACTCGGCCGTACCGGGCGCCGCCCAGGGCGGACACGCGCACGCCGATCGGCCGGCAGGCGTCGTCGAGTCCTCCCCGCAGGCGACGGTCCACATGCGGGCGCTCGACTCGCTGCGCTTCGAGCCGAAGCGCATCGAGGTGCAGGCGGGCGTACCGACCCGGATCGAGCTCGAGAAGGCCGGCGCCGCCGAGCACTCGCTCGTCGTGAAGACCCCGGACGGGACCCGCGACTGGGTGCACCTCCATGCGCCGGGCCGATCGACCGAGGCGGCGACCTACCGGCTCGACGAGCCCGGCGCCTATCCGGTCCTCTGCACGATTCCCGGCCACACGGAGGGAGGGATGGTCGGCGAGCTCGTCGTCGTTGCGGGCCAGGGCCCGGCCCACCCGCATTCCCGATGAGTCGCACTCCTGCCCGGCGCCGACCCGGGCGGTCGGGGGCGGCGTGGCTCCTCGCCGTCTGGACCACGGTCGCCGCGTCTGCGACGGCCTCGACGGGAGACCTCGCGTCGGACCTCATCCCCGCCTCGCACGAGCCTCTCGTGGCGGAGGTCGTGGAGGTCCTCCGGGAGGCGCAGGCGGCGGCCGCGCGCGCCGTCGCGGCTGGCGACCTCGAGGCCGTTCACGAGTCTGAGGCGGAGATCGACGACGCGCTTCACGCACTCGAAGGAGCGGTCGACGCCGTTCCCGAATCGGGCCGCGGGCGAGCGGAGCAGCTCCTGGCGGATCTCTTCGGCACAGTCGACGGTCTGCACGAGGCCGCCGAAGCCGGAGACCGGAGGGAGCTCGAGCTGCTGGTGCGCCACCTCGGCGACCTGATCGACGAGATCCTACCCACTTTCCTGGACTCCGATGCCGACGACGGACGGACGTCCGCCCGCGGACACCTCTCGATCGAACGAACCTAGAGGAAAGGAAGATTCGCGATGAGACCCAAGCTCGCTCCCTGGATCCTGGCCCTCCTGCTCGTGGCGTTCTTCTCGTGGCCGAGCGGCACCAGCGCGCACGGCGACGAGGACCACGAGCGACCGGCCGGAGGCTGCGCAACGCTTCCGTAGAGGCATCTAAGGCTGCAGAGAGGGAACGATCTACGAGCCGACGCGGCCCAGGGATTCGCGGCCAAAGCTCCCGACTGATCCGGTCGCACGTGCTTTGCGAGCCGATCAGGGCCCCGAGGGGAGAGGCGCAGGCACGGCCGGAGGAGGAGGCAGGAAGGTGAAGTGCCCGGTGACCGATGACCTCACGCGGCGACAGTTCCTGCGAATGGCCTTCGCCGCGGGCCTGTTGAGCGGGCTACCGCCCTGGGCACCCGCCTACGCGCGGCCGCTGGTGGGACCTGCCGCGCGGGTGCGCGGTGGAACCCCTGGTCCGACGACGATGGAAATCGCGATTCGCGGGGAGACGGTCGACATCGCCGGGGGCGTGGGATCCGGCATGACCCTGAACGGGACGATTCCCGGGCCGCTGGTCGAGCTCTACGAGGGGCACGAGGCAGTGCTGCGGGTGACGAATCACCTGCCGACCGACAGCTCGATCCACTGGCACGGCATCCTGCTGCCTTTCGAGATGGACGGCGTCCCGGGAGTCACCTTCCCGGGCATCCGGCCCGGGGAGACCTTCGAGGCTCGGTTCCCCGTCCGCCAGCACGGCACCTACTGGTACCACAGCCACTCCGGGCTGCAGGAGCAGTCCGGGGTCTACGGGCCGATCGTCATCCACCCCGCCTCGCCCGAGCTCCCCACCGCCGAGCGCGACTACGTCGTGGTGCTCTCGGACTGGACCTTCGAGGACCCCCACGACGTGCTCGCCAAGCTCAAGAAGATGAGCGACTACTACAACTTCCAGAAGCGCACGCTGGGCGACCTCGCCACCGACATCGCGACCGCGGGATGGAGCGCCACCCTCCGGGACCGGCTGGCGTGGGGCCGGATGCGGATGAGCCCCACCGACATCGCCGACGTCACCGGCTACAGCTACACCTACCTGATGAACGGCCTTCACCCCGCCGGCAACTGGACGGGGATCTTCTCGCCGGGCGAGAGAGTGCGCCTGCGCGTCATCAACGCGTCGGCGATGACCTTCTTCAACGTCCGCATCCCCGGCCTCCCGATGACCATCGTCGCGGCGGACGGTCCAAGCGTCCAGCCGGTCGAGGTGGACGAGTTCCAGATCGGCGTGGCCGAGACCTACGACGTGATCGTCGCGCCCGAAGGGCGTGCCTACACGCTCTTCGCCGAGTCGATGGACCGCAGCGGCTACGCCCGGGGCACGCTGGCGCCGCGCGAG
>Ga0187892_10007239_pt1 | contig 15920 bp, 14 predicted proteins | sample MA1701073metaG_FD_139345 | JGI IMG/M metagenome (GOLD analysis project Ga0187892, IMG submission 139345) | Bio-ooze microbial communities from a basaltic lava cave in the Kipuka Kanohina Cave System on the Island of Hawaii, USA - MA170107-3 metaG ... | reverse complement strand
TCTCGGCCGAGTGCGCGATCGAGATCGGCCGCGCGTGCGAAGGCGCCGGCCGCGCGTCCGAGCCGCGCGTCACGAACTCCGACGGCGCGCAGGTATCGAGCAGCGCGAGCCTCTCGGTTTACGCGAACTCGCACGGCTTCGTCGGCCGCGAGCGCGGCACGCGTCACATGATCTCGTGCTCGCTCGTCGGCGAGGACGAGCAGGGCATGCAGCGCGACTACTGGTACTCGAGCGTGCGCGCGCCGGCCGATCTCGAGGACTCCGAGGCGATCGGCCGTCGCGCCGCCGCGCGCACCGCAGCGCGGCTCGGCGCCCGCTCGCTCTCGACCCGCGAATGCCCCGTGCTGTTCATTCCGGAAGTCGCGCGCGGCCTGATCGGCCATTTCGTCAGCGCCGTGAGCGGCGGCTCGATCTACCGGCGCGCGTCGTTCCTGCTCGACCAGATCGACCAGCCCGTCTTCCCCGACTGGATGAGCATCGTCGAGCGCCCGCATCTCGCGCGCGGGCAGGGCTCGAGCGCATTCGACGCCGAGGGCGTCGCGACGCGCGACTCCGACCTCGTGCGCGACGGCCGCCTCACGCGCTACGTGCTCGGCAGCTACTCCGCGCGCAAGCTCGGCCTTCAGTCGACCGCAAACGCGGGCGGCGTCCACAATCTCGTCGCGGCGACGGGACCGCTCGACTTCGCCGGGATGCTGCGCGAGATGGGCTCGGGCTTCGTCGTCTCCGAAGTACTCGGTCAGGGCGTCAATATCGTCTCGGGCGACTATTCACGCGGCGCGGCGGGCTTCTGGGTCGAGAACGGCGAGATCGCGTTTCCGGTCGAGGAAGTCACCATTGCGAGCAATCTCAAGACGATGCTGCGCAACCTCCGCGCCGTCGGCAGCGACGTCGATCTACGCTCGCACATCCTGACGGGATCGATCCTCGTCGACCGGATGACGGTCGCGGGCGGATGACGGACCCTGCCGGTGCATCCTCCGGATGTCCGGCCTACTCGGCAGCGCGATCGCAGTAGGCCGGACATCCGAAGGATGGCCGGCAAGCGTCGCGATCACGCGTCTCGTGCGATCGCGTAGTCGGCGAGATCGCGCAGGGGCTCCGAGTCGATCGCCGCGCGGGCGAGCGTAGCGAGGGCTTCGTCGCGCAGCGCGATCGCGAGGCGGCGCGATTCGTCGAGGCCGTGCGTCGCGGGATAGGTCGGCTTGTCCCGCGCGAGGTCGGCCCCCTGCTGCTTGCCGATCACGGCGGTCTCGCCTTCGATGTCGAGGATGTCGTCGCGGATCTGGAACGCGAGCCCGACGCAGTGTGCATAGCGCTCGAGCGCTGCGAGCACCGCCGGCGTGGCGTGCCCCGACGCGAGCGCGCCGAGCCGCACCGAGGCGCGGATCAGGGCGCCGGTTTTCAGCACGTGCATGCGCTCGAGATCGGTCGGTGCGAGCTTCGTGCCGACGGCGTCGAGGTCGAGCGCCTGGCCGCCGGCCATGCCGTGCGAGCCGCACGCAGCGGCGAGCGCGCGCAGCATTTCGACGCGTACCGCGCCCTCGACCGCGATCGTGTCGTCGCCTGCGACGACCTCGAACGCGAGCGCCTGCAGTGCATCGCCAGCGAGGATCGCGGTCGCCTCGCCGAACGCGACGTGGCAGGTCGGCTGCCCGCGCCGCAGCGCGTCGTCGTCCATCGCCGGCAGGTCGTCGTGGATCAGCGAGTACGCGTGGATGATCTCGACCGCCGCCGCGCTCGAGTCGGCGCGCTCGGGCGGAGCGCCGAGCGCGGTGCAGGCGGCGTACGCGAGCATCGGACGGATCCGCTTGCCGCCGCCCAGCACCGAGTAGCGCATCGCGCGGTGCAGTGCGTGCGGCGGCTCGTCGACCGGCGGCAGTGCGCGGTCGAGCGCGTCCTCGACGCGCGCCGCGAAGGCGCGCAGCGCCGGCGATAGCTCGCGCGGCATCGGCTCAGGATTCCGGTTCGAACGGGACTGCGGAGCCCGGATCGGACGGGTCGAGCAGCAGCTTGACCTTGAGCTCGGCCTGCTCGAGCGCGCCGTGGCAGGAACGGTAGAGCGCGATGCCGCGCTCGAACGCCTTCAGCGAATCGTCGAGCGACATCTCGCCGTGCTCGAGCTTCGCAACCAGCGCCTCGAGCTCGTCGAGGGATCGTTCGAAATCGGCGACGGGGCTGGCGTCGGAGGAGGGGGCTTGCGCCATGCGCGCACGGTAGCCTTTAACCTCACAGCCATCAAGGCACGGAGGGCTCCGACGATGGTCCGCATGCTCGCCTCGCTCGCGTTCCTGACACTCGTTTGCAGCGGCGTCGCGGCGAAGCCGCCGGTCGACGCGCTGAAGGTCCCACCGGGTTTCCGCATCGAGGTCTTCGCGGACGACGTCCGCAACGCGCGCTCGATGACGCTCGGCGACGCCGGCACGCTGTTCGTCGGTACGCGCGACGCGACCGTGCTCCACGCGATCACGCACGACGGCAAGCGCGCGACGCGTGTCCGCCGGATCGCGAAGGGGCTCAACTCGCCGAACGGCGTCGCGTTCCGCGACGGCGCGCTCTACGTCGCCGAGATCGATCGCATCCTGCGTTACGACGCGATCGAGACGAAGCTCGACGCGCCGCCGGAGCCCGTCGTGGTCACCGACGCGCTGCCGAGCGATCGCCACCACGGCTGGAAGTTCATCGCGTTCGGGCCGGACGGCAAGCTCTACGTCCCGGTCGGTGCGCCGTGCAACATCTGCGAGCCGTCCCAGCGTCACGCCGCGATCTTCCGCATCGCGCCCACGGGCGGTCCGCTCGAGCCGTACGCCCGCGGCGTCCGCAACACGGTCGGCTTCGATTGGGACGACGCCGGCACGCTCTGGTTCACCGACAACGGCCGCGACTGGCTCGGCGACGACACGCCGCCGTGCGAGCTCGATCGCGCTCCGCGCGCCGGTCTCGACTTCGGCTACCCGCGATGCCACGGCCGCAGCGTCGTCGATCCCGAGTACGGCGGCGAGCGAGGTTGCGAGGGCGTCACGCCGCCGGCCGTCGAGTTCGGCGCGCACACGGCCCCGCTCGGGATCCGGTTCTACGATGGCGCGATGTTCCCAGCCGAGTACCGTGGCGACGCGTTCGTCGCGCTGCACGGCTCCTGGAACCGCTCGAAGAAGGTCGGCTACGCCGTGGTCCGGGTCCCGATCGACGGCGAGACCGTGGGCACGCCGGTGCCCTTCGTGACCGGCTTCCTCGACGGCGAATCGGTCTCGGGCCGCCCGGTGGACGTGCTCGTAATGCCGGACGGCGCGTTGCTCGTGTCGGACGACCACGCGGGCGCGATCTATCGCGTGAGCTTCTCCGGCGAGTAGTTCGTCGCGCCCGACCCGCATCGCGCTCGCTTTCCAGCACGTGCGACGGCATAGCCGGCGGAGGTCGGCATGAACCGGCCCAGGATCGTTGGGAACCAGGACGGTTCCCACGAAGGCTACAGGGACGTACTTGCGCCGGTCCTGGGCCGGTTCATGCCGACCTCCGCCTCGCGCTGAGGCCCCGAGTGCGGGTCTCGCGAAAGGCCAAAGTCCCTTGAACGTGGCGGCCCCGGCCGCAAGTTTCGGGCCTCGTGGCATAATCCGGCCCCTTTCGCCCGGCCGTCGTTCGACGGGCGGCTTTCCCACAGAGGTTCGCAATGGATTTCCTGATCTCTTCGGCGTACGCGCAGGGCGCGCCCGCCGCGCAGCAGCCGAGCGCGTTCTCGCCCCTGATCGTCATGGTCGTGTTCTTCGCGATCTTCTATTTCATCGCGATCCGGCCGCAGATGAAGCGCTCGAAGGAGCATCGCGCGATGCTCTCGCAGCTCGCGAAGGGCGACGAGATCGTGTCGTCGGGTGGCATCGCGGGACGCGTCGTCGAGATCGGCGACTCGTTCATCGACGTCGAGATCGCGCCCGGTACCGCAATCAAGCTCCAGAAAACCGCCATCGGCGCCGTGCTGCCGAAGGGCACGCTGAAGTCGGCCTGACCGCACTCCGCGGGAACATCCCATCGGCTCCGCAGGCGCGCCGAGCGCGCCGTGCGGGCACCAGGTAGCCCCATGCTCGAATACGCACGCTGGAAATACGTCGTTCTCGTCCTCGTCCTGATCGTCGCGACGATCTGGTCGCTGCCGAACCTCTATCCGCAGGATCCCGCGGTGCAGGTCTCGGGCAACCGCGGCAGCGTCGTCGACGACGCGCTGAAGGAGAAGGTCCAGGGCGCGCTCGAGACCGCGAAGATCCCGTTCAAGTCGATCGAGATCGAGGATCGTCGCCTGCTCGTCCGGCTGGCGAACGGCGATCAGCAGCTCGCGGCCGCGAGCGTGCTGCACGACGCGCTCGGTGAGCAGTACAACTCGGCGCTCAACCTCGCGTCGACCGTGCCCGCGTGGCTCGACGCGATCTGGGCGAAGCCGATGACGCTCGGCCTCGACCTCCAGGGCGGCATCCAGTTCCTCATGGAGATCGATCGCAAGGCCGCGCTCGATAAGCAGCAGGAGCGCTACGTCGACGACATCCGCACTTACCTCCGCGACAAGAACCTCCGCTACCGTCAGGTCACGCAGACGCCGGACGGGATTCTGGTCGTGATGCGCGACCAGGCCGATCGCGACAGCACGTTCACGAACCTCTCGCGCGATATGCCGATTTTCGAGTTCAACGACCGCCCCGTGACGGAGGGCAGCTATCCGCTGCTCGCGGTGCTGCGCCCGTCGGAAGCCGGCGCCGAGATCGACAAGGCGATCGAGCAGAACATCAAGACGCTGCGCTCGCGCATCAACGAGCTCAAGGTCGCCGAGCCGATCGTGCAGCGCCAGGGCGAGTCGCGCATCGCCGTGCAGCTCCCCGGCGTGCAGGACACGACGATCGCGAAGAAGATTCTCGGCGCGACCGCAACGCTCGAGTACCGCGCGGTCGACGACACCGCAAACGCGTACGAGGCGCAGCAGACCGGCCGCGTGCCGCCGGACGCGCGCCTCTACTACTTGCGCGAGCTCGGTCCCGACGGCAGGCCCATGCCGATCCTGCTGAAGAAGCGGATGATCGCGTCGGGTGACGAGCTCATCGACGCCGCGGCCGGCTTCGACGAGAACGGCCTGCCGGCCGTGCACGTCACGCTGAATCAGGCCGGCGGCCGCAAGATGCAGGCGTTCACCGACGAGAACGTCGGCAAGCGCATGGCGGTCGTGTTCATCGAGCGGATCCCCGAGATCCGCACGGTCGACGGCCAGGAAGTCCGGACCAATCGCATCAAGGAAGAGGTCATCAACGCCGCGACGATCCAGGGCCGCTTCGGTCGCAAGTTCCAGACCACGGGTCTCGCGCGCGAGGAAGCCAGCGAAATCGCGCTGCTGCTGCGCGCCGGCGCGCTCGCGGCACCGATGGACATCGTCGCGCAGCGCGTGATCGGCCCCTCGCTCGGCAAGGAGAACATCATCAAGGGCTGGACTGCGGTCGGCTTCTCGTTCGTGTTCGTGCTGGTGTTCTTCGTCGTCTACTACAAGATGTTCGGGCTGATCGCGAACATCGCGTTGCTGCTGAACCTGCTGCTGCTGGTCGCCGTGATGTCGGTGCTCGGCGCGACGCTGACCTTGCCCGGTCTCGCCGGCATCGTGCTGACCGTGGGCATGTCGGTCGACGCGAACGTGCTGATCAACGAGCGAATCCGCGAGGAGTTGAGAGCCGGCAACACGCCGCTCAACTCGATCAAGGAAGGCTACGAGAAGGCAGCCGGCACGATCGCCGACGCCAACGTCACGGCACTGCTCGGAGGCATCGCGCTCCTGATCTTCGGCTCCGGTCCGATCCAGGGCTTCGCGGTCTCGCTCTGCGTCGGCATCCTGACGTCGCTCTACACCGCGGTGTCGGTGTCGCGCGGCATCGCGACTCTCATCTACGGGCGTCGGCGCAAGCTCACGTCGGTCTCGATCTGACGCGCGTCACGCGCACGGAATCCGTCATGGACCTGTTCAAGCCGAACTCCAACTTCGATTTCATGGGCATCCGCAAGCCCGTCATTGCGGTGTCCGTCGTGCTGCTGCTCGTCGCGATGGCGGGGCTCGTCACGCGTGGGCTCAACTTCGCGCTCGACTTCACCGGCGGCACGGTTGTCGAAGTGGCGTTCGAGAAGCCTGCCGACGTCGGCGCGATCCAGAAGCTCGTCGCCGACTCGGGCTTCGAGAACGCGACGGTGCAGACATTCGGCACCGAGCGCGACATCGTGATCCGGCTGCAACCGCGCGACGACCAGAACGCGGAGGAGGCCGGTCTCGCCGTGTTCGAGGCGTTGAAGCGCGGCGACAATGCGCCGACGCTCAAGTTCACCGGCTTCGTCGGCCCGCAGGTCGGCCAGGAGCTCGCCGAGAACGGGCTGATCGCCGTGATCGTCGTGATCCTCGGCATCCTCCTCTACATCGGGGCGCGCTTCGAGAAGAAGTTCGCGATCGCGGCGATCGGCGCGACGATCCACGACGTGATCCTGACGGTCGGCTACTTCGCGCTGACGCAGAAGGAGTTCGACCTCAACGTGCTCGCCGGCATCATGAGCGTGGTCGGCTACTCGATCAACGACAAGATCGTCGTGTTCGACCGCGTGCGCGAGAACTTCCGCAACATGCGCCACGTCTCGGCGGTCGAAGTGCTCAACAAGTCGATCAACCAGACGCTGTCGCGTACGACGATCAACTCGTTCGTCGCGTTCCTGACCGTGCTCGCGCTGTACCTCTATGGCGGCCCGGGCCTGCGCCTCATGTCCGAGGCGCTGATGATCGGCATCGTGATCGGCACGCTGTCGTCGATCTTCACCGCGTGCCCGCTGCTGCTCTGGCTCGGCGTCACCAAGCAGGATCTGATGCCGAGGGCGAAGGACACGACGGAGCTCGAGCGCCGTCCGTGACCCGTCCGCGTCCTCTCCCGCGCCGACGGGAGAGGATGCGATCGACGCCCGCTATTGCGGCGGCATCTCCAGCTGCCGCACCTCGCACTCGAGATCCCATTCCGTGCCGTGCACCTCGAGGAAGCGGCGCGTGAGCTCGATTGCATGTGCCTTCGAGGTCGCCTCGAGAATCGCGTAGCCGCCGATGACTTCCTTCGCTTCGGCGTACGGGCCGTCGACGACGGTGATCCGGCCACCCTTCTCGAGTTTCACGCGCACGCCGTCGGCCAGGGGCTTCAGCCCCGCCGTCTCGATCAGCGTGCCGGCGCGCGTCATCTCGTCGATGAGCCGCCCCATATCGGCCATGAGCTTCTCGCTCGGCCGGCAGTTCGTGTCTCGAGCATCGATCTTCACCATCGAAAGAAAACGCATCGCGCTGGACTCCTCGATTGAGGTCCGCCCCGGACGGGACGGCCGAGCGGTTCAGAACCGGTCTCGTGTTCACGACGAACGGGGGGCTGCGATTTCGACATCGGGTGCGTGAACATCGCGCAGGCGACGGGTGCGGACGCACCCGCGCCCGTCGCTCGCGCGAACGCGCGAACGCCCCGAACTCGGTCGGCGAGGCAGTGCTACTTCGAGATCGCGGGCGTGGTGTGGTTCGAAACGACGGTCGCGAGGGCCTCGCTGACCTTGAGGTTGCCGGCGATGATGTTGCCCGTCTGCATGAAGTCGGCTTCGCCGCGGAAGTCGAGGCAACGACCGCCGGCTTCGCGAACCAACAGCACGCCGGCCGCCATGTCCCAAGGCTTGAGGCCGATCTCCCAGTAGCCGTCGAGACGGCCGGCTGCGACGTACGAGAGGTCGAGGGCGGCCGAGCCGGTCCGGCGGATATCCTCGGCCTGCGCCCCGGCGAGCAACGCCTTCGTCATCGCCAGGTGCGCGTCGAGGTGCTGGCGCTGGCGGAACGGAAAACCGGTCGCGAGCAGCGCGCCGGACAAGCCGATACGGTTCGAGACGCGAATGCGCTTGTCGTTGAGGAACGCGCCGCCGCCCTTCGATGCGGTGAACAGCTCGTCGCGGATCGGATCGAACACGAGACCGTGCTGCGGCTCGCCGTTCTCCGTGAGCGCGATCGAGACCGAGAAGTGCGGCAGCCCGCGCAGATAGTTGTGCGTCCCGTCGAGCGGATCGATGATCCAGGTGAAGCGCGAACGACCCGCCGCCCCGCTTTCCTCGGCGAGGATCGCGTGGTCCGGGAACGCACGGCGCAGCTCGCGGATGATCTCGGCTTCGGCCGCGCGGTCGACCTCGCTCGCGAAGTCGTTGCGTTCCTTCTCGACGACCGAGAGCGACTCGAGCTTGTTGATGTGGCGCAGGATCACCGAGCCCGCGGCGCGCGCCGCCTTGATCGCAACGTTGAGGGCGCCCTTGCGCATGAGAAGCTCCGAATCGCGGTTCGTCCCCGCCGCGGGTCGTGCCCGGGGGCTACGGTGCGCGGCGGAAGGAGCCCCGCTCGCGCGGGGAAGATCGCCCGGAAACGGGCCTAGATGGGCCTTAGATTAACACGCATGCTCGAATCGCTCGCTCGTATCCGTGTCGTGCTCGTCGCGACCTCGCACCCCGGCAACATCGGCTCGGCCGCGCGCGCGCTGAAGACGATGGGCCTGCGCCGGATCGTGCTCGTCGCACCGCGCACCTTCCCGCACGACGAGGCGAGCGCGCTCGCGGCCGGTGCCGAGGACGTGCTCGACGCCGCGCGGGTCGTCGAAACGCTCGACGAGGCAGTCGCCGACTGCGCACTCGTGTTCGGCTGCACCGCGCGCACGCGCGGTGTCGCGCTCGACGAGCTCGCCCCGCGCGAAGCCGCCGGGCGACTCGTAGCCGGTACAGCCGGCGAGGTCGCGCTCGTGTTCGGCAACGAGCGTGTCGGCTTGAGCAACGACGAGCTCAAGCGCTGTCATGCGGCCGTCCGGATCCCGAGCGATGCCGAGTACGGCTCGCTGAACCTCGCGGCGGCGGTCCAGGTGCTCGCGTACGAGCTGCGGCTCGCTGCGCTGGCGATCGGGGAACCGCGGGACGGCCGAACCGACAGCGACGACCGCCCCGCGACCGCAAGCGAGCTCGAGGGCTATTTCGGGCATCTCGAGCGCACCCTCGCGGCGATCGACTTCTTCAAGGGGCGCTCGTCCGACACGATGATGCAGCGCCTCCGGCGGCTGTATTTCCGCGCCGCGCTGACCGATCGCGAAGTGCTGATTCTGCGGGGAATTCTGGCGGACGCCGAGCGGATGGCGCGGCTCGCCTGCGAGCCGCGCGGCCCGGGCGACAGCTCTCCCGGAACGCGGTGAGCCCGAACGGGGCGGCGACCGCGACGGATGTCGCAGGGCCGTGACCGCGCCGATGGCGCGTCGCCCCCGCGGCACTACAATGCGGCCGCACGGGCCATGGAGGGCGGGCGCATTTTCCATCTCCCCGAACGAGGATCGGCGGCGCGACATGCTGCCTCTGGTTTTCCTGCGTGCGACGCTCGCCGCGCTGCTGTTCGCAGCAGCCGGCTTTTGCGCCGCCGCCCCGGTCCCGGCGCCGGCCGGCGCGCCCGACCGTCCCGTCGGTGAGCTCGTGCTCGGCCGCGTCAGCGACAACCCGAGCGCCGACTACCAGCGCCTGCGCGCGATGCTCGACTACGTCGTGCCGCGCCTCGCCGACGTCGGGATCGTCGGCGGTCGTGTGCTCATGGCGCGCGACGCGCAGCAGATGATCAGCTACCTGAAACGCGGCAAGGTCGATTGGGTCACCGAGACCGCGGGCTCGGCGATGACGCTGCAGGACCGCGGCGGCGCGCGCCTCCTGCTCGCCGCCGAGCGCGCCGGTACCAACGCGTACCAGTCCCTGTTCTTCTCGCGCCGCGACAGCGGCATCGCCTCGCTCGCGGACCTGCGCGGACGATCGATCGCGTTCCAGAGCCCCGCGTCGACGAGCTCGTACTTCCTGCCCGCGAGCGAGCTGCTCCACGCCGGGATGCCGCTCGCGATCCTCGCGTCGCCGTCGGACCGGCCGGCGAATGCGATGGTCGGGTTCGTGTTCGCGCGCTCGGAGCTCAACATCTCGGCCTGGGTTCACAAGGGGCTGGTCGACGCCGGCGCATTCAGCGATCAGGACTGGCGCAACCTCGAGCGCATGCCCGAGAGCTTCCGCGACGACCTCGTCGTGTTCCATCGGACCGAGTTCGTGCCGCGCGCGCTCGAGCTCGTGCGCGCCGACCTCGATCCGGCGATCGAGGCGCGGCTCAAGGCCGTGCTGCTCGCCGCAGCGAGCGATCCCGAGGCGGCGTCGGCGCTGCGCAGCTACTACCAGAGCACGGCGTTCCTCGAGCTCAACGAGCCGATGAAGGCCGCGCTCGCGACGCTGCGCGACGGCGTCGCACGGATCCGAGTCGAAGTCGAATGAGCGCGGGAGCGCCGAACTAGATGCGGCTCGGCCTCGCGGGCAAGTCGTTCCTCGCGCTCGGCGCGGGCAGCGTGCTGTTCGCCGCGTTCGTCTACGCGGGCTTTCGTGCGCAGCGCGACGCGTACCACGAGCTCGCGGCGGCGTCGGCGCAGTCGATGCAGGCGCAGGGACAGCAGGGGCTCGAACGCCGCGGCGCCGCGATCGCGCGGCTGCTGGCCGAGGCACTGACGAATCCCGTCTACTTCGTCGACCTCCAGGCGATGGGCGCGATCGCGCGTTCCGCGCTTGCGCAGCCCGACATTCGCTACGTGCTCGTGTTCGACGCGCAGGGGCGCATCCTGCACGACGGCTCGACCGACATCGCCGCGTTCGGGCTACCGATGAGCGACCGCTTCGCGCCGGCGGCGCGCGCGGCCTCGGGGCTCCTCACGCAGGGCGACGACGCGCTCGTCGACGTGACGCACCCGCTGTTCCTCGGTACCGAGAAGCTCGGCGGCGTCCGCATCGGGCTCTCGCGCGAGCAGAACCAGCGTTCGATCGCCGCGGCGACCGCCGCGCTCGAGGCGCGCGCGGCCGCTGAAGTCGCACGCGGCTTTCGCGCCCAGGCGCTGCCGGTGCTCGGAATGCTGCTGCTCGCGGGCGGCGTGTGTTGGATGGTGCTCTACGGCCTAGTGCGGCCGATCCGCGCGCTCGCGCAGTCGGCGCGCGCGGTCGAGCGCGGCAGCTACGACGGGCCGGTCCAGTCGTCGACCCGCAGCGACGAGCTCGGCGAGCTGATCCGCGCGTTCGGCACGATGAGCCGCAGCATCCGGAATCACGACCGCGACGTGCGCCGTCTCGCGTATCTCGACACGCTGACCGGCATGCCGAATCGGTTGATGCTGCGCGAGACGCTGTCGCGGGCGATCGTGCTCGGGCAGAGCAAGGGCTCCGGTCTCGCGCTGCTGTTCGTCGACCTCGACGACTTCAAGCGCATCAACGACACGCTCGGCCACGACGCCGGCGACGAGGCGCTCGCGCAGCTCTCGCGCCGCCTCGAGGCTGCGCTCGACGCGGTGCGCGAGCCGAGCATCTCGCGCACGGAAAGTTGCGAGCTGATCGCGCGCTTCGGCGGCGACGAGTTCGTCGCGCTGATCACCGGCGCCGACGTGCGCGAGCGCGCGCGGATCCTCGCGGAGCGGATCCTGGACGCCGGGCGCGAGCCGCTCGACGCCGCCGGCCGCCGCGTACACTTAAACGCGAGCATCGGCATCACGCTGTTCCCGGACGACGCGCAGGACGCGGCGCAGCTGCTCAAGCACGGCGACATCGCGATGTACCAGGCCAAGGTCTACGGCAAGAACTGCTATCGCTTCTTCACCGACTACATGACCCGCGTCGCGGAGGATCGACTTGCGCTCGAGCACGACTTGCGTGCCGCGATCTCCGCGAACCAGCTCGAGCTCCACTACCAGCCGATCGTCTCGATCGAGTCCGAGCGCGTGGTCGGCGCCGAGGCGCTGCTGCGCTGGCAGCATCCGACGCGCGGCATGGTTCCGTCCGCGCTGTTCATCGCGATCGCGGAGGATTTCGGCCTGATCGACGAGCTCGGCATGTTCGCGCTCGGGCTCGCCTGCCGCGACGCGGTGCACTGGCCGCAGATCGACGGGCGCCAGCCGTTCGTGTCGGTCAATCTCTCGGTGAAGCAGCTGCGCAATCCGAAGCTCGTCGCGCAGTTCGACGAGGTGCTGCGGCAATCGAAGCTCCCGGCCACGACCCTGCACGTCGAGCTGACCGAGAGCGCGCTGCTCGACGACGCGCCGCAGGCGCTCGAGACGCTCGCCGAGCTCCGCCGCCTCGGCGTCAAGCTCTGGCTCGACGATTTCGGTACGGGCTTCTCCGGCCTTTCGCACCTGCGCCGCGTCGCGGTCGACGGCGTCAAGATCGACCGCAGCTTCACCCAGGATCTCTTGACCGACCGCGACGACCTCGCGCTGACGTCCGCGATCGTCGCGATGGCGGGCTCGCTCGGCATCGCCGCGATCGCCGAAGGCGTCGAGAGTGCGTCGCAGCTCGAGATCCTGCGGAACCTGAAATGCGATCTCGCGCAGGGCTACTGGCTCGGCTACCCGATGACGCAGACCGAACTCCTCGCGACGCTGCGCAGCGCGGGGAGCCTCAGGGCGTACGCGCAATCCTGAGCGTCGCGGGACTGTAAAGATCGCGACCTACGATTCGCGGCATGAGGATCCTCATGCTGTCGGACGTCTATTTCCCGCGGATCAACGGCGTTTCGACCTCGATCCGCACGCTCGCCCGGGACCTCGCGGCGCGCGGGCACGAGGTGACGCTCGTCGCGCCGTCGTACGACGCAGGCGAGGTGGACGACGACGCGGCCGAGCCCTTCCGGATCGTGCGGGTGCCCGGACGCACGATCTTCTTCGATCCCGAGGACCGCCTGATGCGACGCGGCGCGCTGCGTCGCGTCGAGCGCGCGCTGCGCGACGAGCGCTACGACCTCGTACACGTCCATACGCCGTTTCTCGCTCACACCACGGGCGTGCGGCTCGCTCGCGCGCTGCGCTGCCCCACCGTCGAGACGTACCACACGTACTTCGAGGCCTATGTCGCGCACTACCTGCCGTGGCTGCCGGGTGCGTGGCTGCGCTACGGCGCGCGGCGGCTTTCGCGCGCGCTTTGCGGCGTCGTCGACCACCTTGTGGTGCCGAGCGCGGAAATCGCCGGGCTGCTCGAGCGCTACGGAATCACGACGCCCGCGACCGTGATCCCGAGCGGGCTCGCGCTCGACGAGTTCACGGGCGGCGACGGCGCGGCGTTCCGGGCGAAGCACGGCATCGACCCCGCGCGACCGACGCTCGTCACCGTCGGCCGGCTCGCGCGCGAGAAGAACATCGACTTCCTGCTCGACGTCACGGTCGTCTTGCGCGACCGGTTTCCGGATCTGCTCTTCATCGTCGCGGGCGAGGGGCCGGACGGGCCACGGCTGCGTGAGCGCACACGGGCGCTCGGCCTCGACGCGAACGTACGGTTCTTCGGCAATCTCGACCGGCGCACGACCCTGCTCGACTGTTATCGCGCCGGCGACGTCTTCGTGTTCGCGTCGCCGACCGAGACCCAGGGCCTCGTGCTGATCGAAGCGGCCGCGCTCGGCGTTCCGGTCGTCTCGACCGCGGTCATGGGCACGGCAACCGTGCTGGCCGGTGCGCGTGGCGCACGGATCGCGCCGCAGGACGTCGCGGCGTTCGCGCGCGAAGTCGCGACGCTGCTCGAATCGCCGTCGCTGCGCGCCGAGCTCGGCGCGCACGGACCGGTGGACGCGCGCGCCTGGAGCACGGAGCGGCTCGTGGGGCGCATCGCCGAGCTCTACGAGCGGCTCGTCGCGGAGCGTCGGGGCGCCTCCGGCGTCGTGGCCGCGCTCGACATCCCGACGTAACCGCGACGTCATCGAACCGCAACCATCGCGCATTCCAATCGTCTCGTCATCCCGGACGGGCGTTCGAACGTGAAAAAACAAATCCTGATCGTCGAGGACGAGCCCGCGATCCGAGACCTCATCGCCTTCGCGGTGTCGCGCGAGGGCATGGAAGCGGTGCCGGCGGCCGACGTGCGGACGGCGGCAGCGCGGCTCGCGCATCGCACGCCCGACCTGATCCTGCTCGACTGGATGCTGCCCGGCCTCTCGGGGCTCGAGTACGCGCGCCGGCTCCGCAGCGACGAAGCGACCGCCGGGATTCCGATCATCATGCTGACGGCGCGTGGCGACGAGAGCGACCGCATCGACGCGTTCGACGCGGGCGTCGACGACTACGTCGCGAAACCGTTCTCGGGACGCGAGCTCGTCGCGCGGATCCGCGCGGTGCTGCGGCGGGTCGAGGGTGACGCCGAGCAGTCGCGCGTCGAGTTCGGTGCATTACGGATCGACGGCGCCGCGCACCGGGTCTACGCGCGCGGCGTGCCGGTCACGATCGGGCCGACCGAGTACCGCCTGCTGCACTTCTTCATGACGCATGCCGAGCGCGTCTACACGCGTTCGCAGCTGCTCGACCGGCTCTGGGGCAACCACGTCGAGATCGAGGAACGCACCGTTGACGTGCACATCCGCCGTCTGCGGCGCACGCTCGAGCCGCACGCGCTCGACTTCATGGTGCAAACCGTCCGCGGCACCGGCTACCGGCTCTCGACCACGATCGAGCGTATGCCCGTCGCGGCGCTGTCATCGGAATGACGCATCGGATTCAACGCGACGCAACACGACGTTCATAACGTTTGAGGCCCCGAGCGACCGCGCGCGACGCGCGGCCGCGCCATTCGTCCGAGGAGCCTCCCCCGTGCGCCGCACCGTTCTTGCCGTTGCGATCGAGCTCGCCTTCGCGGCGTCCTTCCCCGTGCTTGCGCAGGAACCGCCTGCGGCCGCCGGCGAGAGCCAGGTCGCCGCGTCCGCTTCGGTCTATGTGTTCGCGGAGAGCAAACCGGTTGCCGGTGTCGCGGTGCGCGCCGACGGCGTCGAGGTCGGTCGCACCGACGCGCGCGGTGGCGTCGCGTTCCGGCTCGCCCCGGGCACCCACGCCTTGAGCCTCGAGAAGGACGGCGCCGAAGCGCTCGCATTCGAGCTCGAGACCCGTTCCGCGGAACAGGTGCAAGTCGCGGTCTCGTTGTTCGCGAACCGCGCGCCGGTCTACCAGGTGCGCAGCTCGGTGGATGGGGAGCGCACGGTGGACACGACGCCGAAGGCGGCGATTGCCGTGCTGAGCGGGCGCGTCGTCAACGCCGCGACGCGTGCGCCGGTCGCGAACGCGACCGTGCTCGTCAACGGACAGAGCCACACTGCCGACGGAACCGGCGCGTTCCGGATCGAGACGACCGCCGGTCCCGCGACCATCCACGTGTCGGCCGACGGCTATGCGCCGGAGATGCTGACCGGCATCGAGCTGCCCGCCGGTGCCGCGCCGCGCGACTTTGCGCTGTCGCCGGAAGGCATGGCGCCCGCGCGCGGTCCGCTCGCGACCGAGGAGACACAGCAGCTCGAGGGCGTGACGGTCGAGGCGACGGTCCGCACGGACGACCAGGCGAGCTTCGTCGAGGAACGGCGTTCGAGCACGAACGTCACCGAGGTTCTGTCGGCCGAGCAGATCGAACGCTCCGGCGACTCGGACGCCGCAACCGCGCTGCGCCGCGTGACCGGCCTCACCCTCGTCAACGACCGCTTCGTCTACGTGCGCGGCCTCGGCGAGCGCTATTCGAGCGTGCTACTGAACGGTGCACAGATCCCGTCGCCGGACCCCACGCGACGCGTCGTGCCGCTCGATCTGTTCCCGACCGAGATCATCGAGGGCATGGTCGTGCAGAAGACGTACTCGGCCGACATGCCGGGCGAGTTCGGCGGCGGCACCGTGCTGATGCGCACGAAGGGTTTCCCGGAGTCGTTCTACGCCAAGCTCTCGGGCACGGTCGGCTACACCGACGGCACGACGTTCGAGGACGGGCTGCGCTACGACGGCGGCGATCGCGACTGGAGCGGTCGCGACGACGGGACGCGCGACCTGCCGGGCGCGCTCGCCGACGAGATCGCGGGCGGTCGCTTC
>Ga0187892_10007238_pt1 | contig 15921 bp, 12 predicted proteins | sample MA1701073metaG_FD_139345 | JGI IMG/M metagenome (GOLD analysis project Ga0187892, IMG submission 139345) | Bio-ooze microbial communities from a basaltic lava cave in the Kipuka Kanohina Cave System on the Island of Hawaii, USA - MA170107-3 metaG ... | reverse complement strand
GGTCCACGACAAGGAACTGCACTTCTACAAGACCGGGCTCGTCCTCAACAGGAACTCGAAGTCGAGCGACAAGCTCCGGTTTGACATCGAGGCGGTCTTGGCCCGGAACTACATCAACAACCTGTCAGAGGAGGTGAGGAAGGGGATGGATGCGAAAGTGGAGGAAGGCGGCTGGGCTTCGATCGCGCCCACGGGGTACCTGAACGACCCGGTGAGCCGCGACGCGGTCCAGGACGAAAAGCGCGCGCCGATCGTCCGGCAGCTCTGGGAACTCTTCGGAACGGGCCGCTACACGCTGGACGACCTCGTCGAGATCGCGAAGAAGGAAGGCCTCGACCATCCGCTCAAGCGCGTGCCCATGAAGAAGAGCGGCATCCACTGCATCCTGAACAACCCGTTCTACTACGGGATGACCCGGTGGAAGGGCGAGCTTCGGATCGGGAGGCACGAGCCCCTGATCTCAAAGGCCCTCTTCGACCGGGTACAGGAGATCCTCCACCGGCAGAAGAAGAAGCTCAAGGAGCGGAAATTCGCCTTCCGGGGCCTCGCGACCTGCGGCCACTGCGGGAGCGCGGTCACGGCGGAATTCCACAAGAAGCACCAGAAGAACGGCAACACCCACGAGTACGTCCATTACCACTGCACCGGCTGGAAGAACGGCGGGAAGGTCTGCCCCGGATCACGGATCTCGGAGCGGGACCTCATCGACCAGCTCGGGGAGCCCCTGAAGAGCCTGACCATGACCGTGCCGATCGTCCAGGAGATCAAGGCGGCCCTGCGGGACAGCTTCGCGGCCGAACGCGAGTACAACCGGAAGAAGGTCACCGGCCTCCAGGCGGAGGCCACGCGCCTCAAGACCTGGCTCGACCGGGCCTACACGGATCGCCTGGACGGCCTCATCACCCCCGAGGAATTCCGGGAGAAGTCCGGCGAGTGGCGGAACCGCCAGCTTGAGATCCAGAACGAGCTCCGGGCCCACACGGTGGCCGACGGGAAGTATCTCGAGGAGGCCGAGCGCATCCTCGACCTCGCCCAGCGGGCCCACGCGATCTACCAGGAGGAGACGGACAACTTCAAGCGGCGGGAGCTGATTGATCTCGTCGTTTCGAAAGTGGTCATTTCGGGCAACAAGGCTCTTTCGAACCTCTGGGAACCCTTCAATTCCCTGCCCAAACTGGCCGTAGAGGCCAAATCGCGGGACCGCAGTCCTGGATGGTGGGCCTTCGGCTACTCCCGACGAAACAACCCCCCCTGCCCGATGGCCGTCCCCTCCGGGACGTCACGCCCTACTATAGCCGGTCGGTCGACCGGCGGAAGGAGTTCGTCCTCGGGCCCAAACCCGGCGTCCTCAAGGGTTTGGGCAGGATCGACAAGAAGGTTTGGGAGCAGTACCAGACCGTCCTCAAGCGCCAGAAGACCCCCCTGGAGCGGGCCGAGTTCTACGCCCGGGAGATGAAGGAGCGCCGGATGCGGAGTTTCCGGGCGCTCTCCCTCCTCCTCGGGGTGCCCGTCAACCGGGTCGGCCGGTGCATCAAGCTCCTGGAGCTTCCAGAACCGATCAAGGCGTTCCTGCGGCAACACCGCGAACCCAAGTACCTCCGGTACTTCAGCGAGCGGCGCTTGGGCGAATTGGCGCGTCTGGACGCGCGTTCGGCTTGGCGGCGGTTCCAGGCGATGGTCCGCGAAGCCGACCAGGAGGCCGGCATCTGGCAGAATAACGGTCCGTAGCACAACGACGGTCTGGCCCCGGCGCTTGTCGCCGGGGCCGGACCGTTCGCCCGTCTTGTCCCAGGACGGACGAACGGCCCGAACACGACCCCATCCCACCGGTCCCCCAACCAGCCAGCGGGGAACAAGCCAGCATCAGCGATAACCAGGTGGCCTGGGTCATGGCCCAGCCCACCCCGGGCTTGCTGAGCGAACAACGTGACGACGGGAGCTCGGATGGAGGTGGACTGCCCGACACGCGGAGGGTTGGCGCGGCGCGTCAGTGCGGCGCGGAGGCGTCAACACTGACGCGCCGCGCCCCGGCCGCTGGAGGCCGTAGAACGCGATAAAACGGCTGTTACGGGAAACCGTGCAGATTGACGGGCCGAGAAAGCTTTCTACCTGTTGTACTCCGCAGGGCCGTCTCGACCGGTCCGCGGAGCCCTTTCCCTTCTCCCTTTGCAGTACCCGTGGTCGGGACGACCATGCGCGGTGGACACGCGCGGCTGCCCTCGGGCGGCCAAAGCCCTGCACGATCCCCTTGGTCGGCGGGTAGGCTCCTCCTGGGCAAGCACCCCGGGCTTGCTCGGCGAACTTCCTTCGGGGACGCATGCCACTCGTGCCGGGTGGCGTGCGGTGGGTTGTAATCGGCACGGTGCCGCCCCGCGTGGCGGGGGCGCGGCGTTCCTTGGGGAGCCGCGTTCGCAATGACGGCACGGAAGTCGCTCATCTCCGATTGACGCAAACGGCCAACCCTTGGACACTCTATCTCACTCCCTTCAGAGAGCCGGCCGCGATTCTGCACGAACTTGATGCCCAGCCGTTTAGCGGAGCTTCTGCCCATGTCCGGAGATGGGGATTAGCAGTATCTGCTGAAAGCGAACGCCGGCGTACCAGGTGGTGAGGTAAAGCGCCCTCTTGCTAGGGAATACGTAGACAGCAGGATTCGAAAGACGCCTGTAGTCTGCTTTCCATTCGAGGAGTCTCTTCCCATCCGCCGAGAATACAACCTTGTCCTTCCGAACTTCCCAGAGGAGCGTCTTCGAACCGTCGTCCGAGAAGACTTTGGTTCTGAAGGTAGTCTCATTTGAGTTCCCCGCCCTGCCATCAAGTAGGGCCAGGCCGCCAGTCGAGCCATCCCACGCGTCCATATCCATACAGAACTGCTTGTTACCACCTACTAATCCCATGATCAGCGCGGCATTCGGTCCTTCCCTCCGTGCAGCTACAACCTTGAGGTCGTATTCGTCTGGCGGGGCGAAAGGGATCTGCAATTGTCGATTGTCCCCGGAGGGAGAAACCAATGAACTCCCATCGACGATCCAGTTCCCCGAAACCGCATCCTTCTTTGGATCGATCAGCTTCAGGAGGTCCATGCCCCAACGAGAGGTCTCCTGCTCATCTAGCTCCTGGAGCCTCTTCTGAACTCTGGTCTTCGGAAAACCTGAAAGCTCGGGCAACGAGCGTTGGTACCACAGCCTGGAATTCGCTCTGATTCTATCCTTGGCTATCTGACTGAGTTCCTTGTCAGCAATGGTCCACCACCCATCAGCGAGTTTCATGGCTGCTTCGGCCGACCGGGGATTGGTCACTTCGATATCCGCCAACTTCCTGAGATCAGGGTCCACGCCCTTCCGGAGGAGCGGCAGGCCCCTGTCCCAGTCGGCCTTCTGGAAGCAAAGAAACCTGCCTACTGCGAGGTTCGACAGCGAGTGATCCGGTTTCTCAAGCAGGGCTTTCGCAGCGGACCTGGTTGACTCGTACTCCTTTTGGATTTCGAGAATCTCCTTGGCACGGGCTTGAGTCTTCGCGACCAACGTTACATTGAGCGGACTCCTTGCCAATTGCTCTGCCTTTCTGACCACGAAGGCGGCAAGATCGTAGTGGTCACCCCACGATGCTTCGTCGGCAACCTTCAAGCACGCCTCGACGGACGGTCCCGACAGTTCGTGGGTTGTCGCCAGGGGAAGCTTTGACAGCGTGGCAACCTTGAGGGCGAGCGCCTCCATGGCAAATACTTTACTCATTGCGTCGATGGCGCCAAACGCGGTCGCCACGTCGCTCGCTTGGGCGGCTAGCTCCGCAGCCTCCCGGAAGAGCACATATTGCGCGGCTTGGTCCCCCTTCGTTCGTTCGGCTTCTTGAAGCAGCCTCTTTGCCAAGGCTTGCCGTGCCGCGGGGGTACTTCTTGCATACTCGGCTTGGAAGACTTCCCGGACTGCCTTGAGCGCATTCTCCTGCGCTTCGACAGCCGGGATCTCCGGCTTTGCTGGCGGCTTCGGAACTGCTCCAACAGCTCCGGCTGCATCCTTGGGGGGTGCGGCCGGATCAGCGGGCTTCTTGGGATCAGGCGGCGGGGCGAGCTTCTCCTGCGCCGCCTTTCGGGCGTCCCGTGCGAGGCGAATGAGCTGATTGCACTGGGTCACCGAATCGTTCAGCTTACGCAAGTCCGCCACGCGATTCTGGCTCGCATAGAGCTCCGAGAGGGCCAAAAAGGCCGTCCTCGCGCGCTCGGCGGACTCGATCGCATCTACCCATTCACTCTTATCATGTTGCGCCTTTGCTTGAATCAGCAGCTTTTCCCCAAGATATAGGATTTCGCTATCTGCTGGCGGATCCTGGGCCACGCCCGACGCTATGAGGAGCAGACCGAAGATGCCTGCACCGCAGAATGCCCGCCTCATTTTGACCATTTCTCACCTTGGCCCGAAACAGGCGTGAGCCACATCTCGCTGATGTGAAAACACGTCTGTACGCTCGCTATGCCGAGGGCTCGCGGAAATCGAGCCGGACCCGCAAGCCCTAGCCGCTTCAAATCGCCGGACCAGTCCATGATCTTCTGATGGTCAACAAAAACCGTCAGACTGCTCTTCCGGACCCTGACGTCGATAGTTTTCGGTTTGTCGTCGGGGAAGACTTTGAACTTCGTTGTAGTTTCGTTGGCGTTACCCCATTTGCCATCGACCAGCTGCGCCGCCACCAGTTCGCCTCCCCACCCTCCAAGCACCAACTGAAAATTCTTACCTCCGGCCACCATCCCGAGCGACAGATTATCGGGACCGGCTTTTCGCGCTGCAACTACCCTAAGATCGTACTCCTCCGGAGGCATATAAGGAACCAGGCAATGGGACGGATTGGCCGCTGGGACCACGAGTGTGCGTCCGTTAAAGCTCCAAGTGGTAGCGCCGTCGCCCCAAGGATGCTTCTTGACGTCGATGAGCTTGAGAAGGTTGACCGCCCATCGGGACTTCTCGTAATCTTCAAATTCCTCAAGTAGCGCGGCGACCCTGGTCTTTGGAAAGCCGCTTAACCCGGGTACAGCGCGCTCAAAGTACTCCTTCGCATGGTTCTTGATGTTGTCCTTGGCCAGGGTACTCGTCTCTTTCTCAGAAACGACCCTCCAGCCGTCGGCAATCTCCAATTGCGCCTCGGGTGTGCCGGGCTTCCCGAGGTCCCTTTCCGCCAACTTCTTGAGTGAAGCGTCGGATCCCTTCGCCAGAATCGGTAATCCCTTCTCCCAATCCCCCTTGAAAAAGCAGACAAAACGACCCACTTGAAGATTGGCGTCAGGATCCACAGGCTTTTCGCCGAGGGTCTTCACGGCTGCTCCGATGGCCTGACGTTGTTTCCGAACTTCGCCAAGATCCCTTGACTTGCTCTGAACTCGGGCTTGCAGCGCGATGTTAGTGGGCTTCCTGGAAAGCAACTCAGCCTTCTTGAGGATTATCGCCGTGATATCAAAATGATCCGCTCGTAACGTCTCGTCGACGATCTGGAAGCAACCGTCAATAGTTGCCGGGGCTAGATCGTCCGTCGAAGTCGACGGCAGCTTAGAGATGGCGGCTATCCTTAGGGCAAGCGCATCCACAGCAAAGGTCCTGGCCAGGTCGCCGATCGCTCGGAGCGCCGTTTGCAAGTCCCCAGCAGTTGCGGCAACGTCGCACGCTTCCCGGTAAAGTGCAAATCGGGCGGCATTGTCAACCTTCGTTGCCGCTGCTTCTGTGGACAGTTTCTTCGCCAAGACAACACGTTCTACCGGATCCGTTTTCGCGTAGTCGACTCGAAACACGTCTCGGACGCTTTTCAATGCGACCTCTTGAGCAGCGGCTTCCGGCGGGGGCAGCTTCTCGGGCACTTTCTCACCCGGCGCCGCAACCGGAGGTTCCTTCCCCGGAGGCTGGGGAAGCTCAGGTTTCTTGGTGGGAGAGGCTTCTGCCTTGGCGAGCTCAGCTTTTCGTGCGTCCCTCGCCAGCCGAATGAGCTGGTTGCATTGGCTTACCCGCTCGTTCAAGGGGGCAAGTTCATCGGCCTTTTTCTGAGTCGAAAAGAGCTCCAGGAGCGTTTGGAAGGGGGTCCTCGCTCGCTCTGCCAACTCGATCGCGTCCAGCCATTTATTCCCCTCGTATGCGGCCTTCGCCTCCGAGAGCAGTTTCTCTCCTAGAGAACGGATCTCGCTATCTGCTGCTGGGTCTTGAGCTGACCCCACAGAAGCCAGCGCGAGACAAAGGACGATCCCTCGAACGGTCGACATCGACGTCACCATTTCATAACTACCTGTGATGTGCCTCGATAATATTAACACCGATTTAGAACGCGCACTTCAAGCCAACGCAATCAGAAAGCCCCACTCGATCAGGGCGACCGCCGATGCGTAGCCATAGAAGCGCCGCCAAGTCCTTGCTTCAAGCCAGTCCCACTTTGCGGAAGTTCCGTACGTGGCGACGGCATCGACGGCAGCGAAGAGCACAAGGGCAATCAAGCCGGCGATCAACTGTCCCCTCAGCGACACCCACACGAGACCCCGGGAAGCTGCGTGTCCAAAGAGTGCCGTGGCACGCTCGACGATGAAGGTCCAGCGCGTTCGAAAAGTGTCGGGGGAAACCTCTTCCGGCGCTCCCGCGGCGGGCGTGGATATCACCTTCCCGGGGCGCATGGCGATGGCGAGCAGAAAAAGAACTTCGATGCCACCGGCTCCAGCGCCGAAGGCGACACCATGCTCCACGGTTCCGCCCGGCAGGAGCCAGGCAATGCTGGCTGCCGCCAGCCCTAGCTCACAAGCGGCCGATAGGAATCCAAGGGCAACAGCCCGCATCCAAAGTCTCGCGCCACCAAAAAGCATGGACAGGCACGCCGCCAAGGGCATCTTAAGGGCCACCGCGACTGGCCATGAGAGCGATCCAAGGCACAGCCACACGAACCCACCGATTCCTGCTACGAAGGCGGCCACGAAGGGTAATGCGAGGAGTAGGACCAGGCTCAGATTGCGAAGGAAGTTTTCCACTGTCTGGGGAAAGATGCACCATCGCACACGCACCACGATACCGGGCGAGGCCGGCCGTCCGCAAGGGCCGCCGCGCCGTCCGGCGCGGCTCCAAGGGCAAGGGGCAAGGTCAAGGGGCTTGGTACACTCAAATGGCTCAAAGGCTCGCCTCGCCCGCTCCCCGGGCTCGGCTCGAAGGGCGAGGGCCCGCGCTCGCCTCCGCTCGCGCGGAAGGGGCCTACGAGAAGAAGTAGATCGAGTCCATCACTTCCGCAAGATTGAGCGTCCCCAGGGCGGGCGGCGGACGGAGATCGATCCCCGGCGCCTGGCGCCTGAGATCCTCGTAGAGCTTGGCGAGGCTGAATTCGGTGTGGAGGCGGATGAACTGCTCCCGCACGACGCGCGCGAGGAGGTCCACGTCGCAGGCATGGACGGCAAAGCTGTCATGGACCATCGCGAAGTCGGAGAGCCCGGCCGCCTTGAGCGCCACGACGGTGAGCATCATATGCGCGGCGTCGAGCGAGTGAATGAGGTTCGCGGCCACCGCGTTTTTCTGCCTCACGAGGTCGATCGCCGCGTCCGTTTCGGACTGCTTGATGAGGAGCGCCCCGGTGACCGACCCCACGCGCCGACCGACTTCCTCGAAGTAGTGGTGCGGCACGCAGAAGCCCGTGGGGACCGTCCAGTAGATCCCCAGCCCCTTCGCAGCCAAGACTTCGACGACCTCTTGCAGCCACTGGCGGATCTCGACCGCCTTGACGCAAACCTCGGCGATCGCCTGGACCACGCGACTGCCCAGGTAGCGGGCCGCCTTGACCTCGTCCTCGAACTGATCGAAGAACCTCTCCCGGATGAACTCCCGCAACTGCCGGCGGACGCCCCTCAGGGTGATCCCGTAGGGCGTCGTCATCGTCGCCCGCTTGACGAGCGCCCGGCTGAGGAGCCCCTCCCTCAGCCACTGCCGCGCCCACTTCGTTTTCCGCGCCCGGAGCATGGTATCGACGATGGCGGCGACCCGGCCATAGACGTCCCCGGGTTGGGGGCCGGGCAGGACGTTCGTCCATCGCGCGCCTTCGGCGTCGCGTCCGAGCGCGGCGCAGTGCTGGAGGACGTTACAGGTGCCGTCCAGGGCCAGGGGAAAGCGCGAAAGCGTCTCCGGTCCGCCGGCGGCGTACTTGGCCCACTCTTCGGCCGCGGCCTGGAACCGCCAGTTCTCCTCCGCCTCCAGCCAGAGCCGCGGGCCGCCGAACGGCTCCTCGACAGAGGCGATGATCTCCTCGTGATGGCCCCGCACCCATCCGATGCGTTCCGGGAAGGGCGCCTTGTCGAGGCCGTGGCCGTAGAAGCCCGCCAGAGCGCAGGCCAGCCATTCCGCACCGCGCTCCCCGAGGGGCTTGGCGTCGGCGAACTCGAGGAGCGCCTTCTGAAGATCGTCACCTTGCGGCTGGACGCCTTGCGGCACGGGATACTCCCGCCCGCGCCAGTCGAGCTGGGGTGGAAACCAGAATCGCTCGAAGGACGCCAGGTCCTCGCAGACGCTCAGGCGCTCGGCCATCCTAATGCGGTTGTTGATGGCCGCCTTCCGGAGCCGCCTGGCCTGAGCGAGTTCGCGCTTGCGCCGGGCATAGACCTTGGCGTCTGTCCCCTTCTTCGGGAGGTAGGGCGGCATCGGCGGGGGGACGAGGATGGGCAGGAGTTCCTTCCGCTCCGGCCGTTCCCACACCTTCTGGAAGAGGTCGTAGATCCGCCGGTTCAGGCGAAAGGGCGTCGCCTGGAGGGCGTTTACCGCCTCGCAAGGAATCCGAAGGTCCGCCCGGTCAAGCGCCGCCCCGACGACCAGTTCATCCTCGCGCTTGACGAAGGGCTGCTGAACGGCAAGGAACCCCCCGCCCGTGCCATCCGGCTTCCAGGGCTTGGGCGGCGCGACCATCGCCTGAAAACGAGGCCGGAGGATGGACTGGAGGAGCTCCATGACCTCCTCAAAGTGCTTCACGCCCTGGGCGGTGAGAAGGATGCGCTTGGGCTTTTTCCGGATCTGCTGGAACTGGAAGAGGCCGGTCTCCCTTACGGCGAGCGCGACCAGCCGTCCCCCCAGGTGGATCGAGTCGCGAACCGACGGCTGGGCCCCCCGGAATTTCTCCAGTTGATCGGCGGCGCGGCGCTTGGCGTCCGAGAGGCGCTTGTTCCGCTTGAGAACGGCGTCGAAGACCATCTTGAGCGAGGCGTAGAGCCGCTCCATGTGGCACGCCTCGCCGATCCGGCGCTGCACCATCGTCGCATGGGCGAACTTGGCCAGACCGTCCCGGTCCTTCTCGCCCATGGCATGAACGGTGATATTGAGCGTGATGACCGCCATCTTGTCCGGCGGCACGGAGATCAGTTCCTGCCAGCACCGGGGCGTCGCCCCTGCCAGAACCTTCCCCTGTTCCAGCATGATGGCCTCAGAGAGCGCTTGGAACCCCTTGCGCACCAAGGCCATCCCGGGGCCGCTTTTCTCGAGGGGCAGCTTCTTGCAGGCGTCTTTGTAGCGCTGGAGCGCCTCCCCATACGCCTCGACCTCGCGCTTCTTCTGGAGTTCGACCAGTTCTTCGGGGGTCATTTCGGGGCAGGAGCCGTCACGATGGCTTTATCGGCCGGTCCGCGCAGCAACTCTACACACTTAGAATACATACACTTCGTTCGGTCCGGACCCGGCCCGATCCAAATCGCCTTAATCCCTTACCCCCTTATCCCTTTTCCTGTCCGGCAGTTCCCTTCACGGCCTTCCGCCGTCGGCGCGGCGGCCTCCTCTCACGGCGCGGGTGCCGGGCACCCCCACCCGGGAGCCCCTCTGGGCTCGCGGATGCGGGTGCCCGGCCCGAGAAGCCGGCCCGAGGAGGTCATCGCGTGACAGGTGGCGAGAGAGCCCCGGAGGGCGCGAGGAAGCGTCGTGGCGGCGTCTGGCTCCGGCCGGAGGCGTCCTCCGGCCCGGAGTTCCAGAAGCTCGTGGAGCAGATGGCCGCGCTCATGCCGGGGACCGACCCGGCGGAGTGCGCTCGGCTCCTCCGCTCGATGGGTCGGCCCGAGCTGATCCGCGAGCGCCGCGCGGCGTAGCGCGCCCGGCCAAGCCTTCCCCTCGGCGACGGGATCCCCGCCGAGGGGAGGGCTTCTGGCCTTCGCGTCCGGCTCCAAAACGAAACCCAATCCGAAAGGAGGAGAACCCATGGGCGAATTCCCGTCGCTGCCGCTGGAGCGGCAGGTCGTCTCGATCCTCGCGGCCAACCGCGAGGACGCCTACAACACCCAGCGCGCCCGAGCTGGCGCGCTCAAGGACGTCGCCACGAGGCTCCACGAGAAGTTCGGCCTCCAGAAGTGGGAGAACCTCGGGGCCAAGCACGTGGCCCACGTCGTCGAGACCTGGAAGGCCGAGGACGCCGGGAAGAGGTCGATCGAGGGCAAGCTGACGCACCTCCGCTGGCTCGTCCGGAAGATCGGGAAAGCGAATCTCGTTCCGCGCTCGAACGCGGAACTGGGCGTCGAACCCGGCCCCCGGAAGACCCGCGCCGGGAAGACCGTCTCCGACGAGAAGCTCGGAGCGATCCTCGGGGCGCTCGAAGACCCGCGGCTCCGGGCGGCCGTTCGCCTGGGGCGGTATCTCGGGATGCGCTTCCGGGAGGCCATGCTCTTCCGGCCCTGGCGCGACTTCGACGGCGAGCGCGTCTGGCTCAAGCGCGGGACGAAGGGCGGCCGGCCGAGATACCTCTTCCTCCACAACGCCAAGCAGCGTGAGGTCATCGAGGAGGTCCGCGCCCTCGTGGGACAGGGCGACGCCGCGCTCATCCCGCGCGAGTGGAAGACGTTCGACTCGTGGCGCCAGCACTGCTACCACGAGTTCCGCAAGGCGGGTCTGGGCCAGGAGGAGGACGTGACCTACCATGACTTTCGCAGGACCTTCGCCTGCGAACGGCTGAAGTACCTGATGGAGATCCGCGGCCGGAGCCGGGAGCACGCGGCCGGCCTCGTCGCGCGCGAACTCGGCCACAGCCGGACCGAGATCCTGGAGTGGTACCTCGTCCCGGACGGCGACGACGCCCAGCCCGCAGCTGCCTAACCATTTTCCTCCCCTTTACCCTTCCGCCGCCAGCCTGTCGCTGTCGGTGGGCCTTACCCCTGGAGCCCGATCCATCCCCCGAGGACAAGAAAGGAGGTTTCGCATCAGCAAAGAACGTTGAGTAGAATCTTAGGTGTACTTCGAGGAGTCGCGATGTCGGCCGCCCCCGAACGCTCACCCAGCTCGTCCGCCCGGTCTCCTGGCCGGCCCCTGCACCAGATGATCGTCGGATTGGAGGAGGCCCTTTGGGAGGCGGGACCGAACCCGGTCACCGACTTCGCGGACGCCCTCGAACATGAAGGGCGATATGACATGCCCCCTGACGAAAAGGACCGATGGGAAGCCCTGGGCCGCTTCCGGGATGCCCTGACCCAATTCCTGGGCGGAAGGGAAGCGGCGTTCATCGGCGGAGTCGCGGTCCGGAGTTACGGCGGCCGGACGACGGCGACGGTCGATTTCGACTTCCTCGTGGCCCCCGCCCTCCTCAAGGACGTGACATCGTTCCTCGAAAGCGAGGGAGGCGAGCTGAAGGGCACGGTCGAGTCGACCTATTCCTTCCGGGTGAAGCCCTGCGCGCTCAACGTCGACGTGCGGCTCGCCCAGAGCCCGCTCGACCAGGAAGCTCTCAAGAATGCAGGGCCTTCCCGCTTCAAAGGACGAAAGCTCAGGATCGTCCGTCCCGACTTCCTAGCGGCCATGAAGGTCAAAGCCTACAGCGAGCGAAAAGGCCAGCCCGAAGGAGACCAGGACAAGAAGGACGTCCAGGGCTTGGTTCGAGTCGGGTCCGCCTCGCCCGAGGCGATTCGCGAGATCCTGAAGCGCCACCGGCCGGACCTCGCGCCCGAGCTTGACGAGATTCTCAAGTAGCAACGCAGGAACGGCGGGCCCGATCCGGGCCCGCCGTTCCACTCCTCACCCCCGCACCAATCACCCCCACCCCCCAGTCGCCCGCCGCGCCCGGCGGGATGAGATATGAACTGCCATGAGAAAGGAGAATAGAAAACGCATGGCCGAAAAAGAGAGGCGGGAAGTTCGGCAACCGGAGAAGGAATGTGGCGAACCTTCCGGGGCCGAGGCGGTTGAAGTAGGTGGTCGCCACCGACGCATTCCTCCTCGGAACGCGTCACGCCAGCGAGGCCGAAACGAAGCACTCCCTCCCAAGCCCAAGCGCGGACGTCCCGCGCCCCGCTGGGCGATCCGGGTGGTCCGGATCGACCGCGTCCCCGATCCCAAGTTCGCCGCAGAACGGACGAATCCCTTCGTCCAGATGGCTCCCCAGGCCAGGATCGCCGAGATCGACCAGTTCTGCGCGCGTCTCTGGGCTCGGGCCAAGAAGAAAGCCGCATAGTCTCAAACCGCGTCCCACGGGACGCGAGAAAGGAGGTGCCCCACCATGGTAATGCTCAAGAACGAGAAGCCCCCCGGGAAGGCCGGCCCCGTCCAGGTGGCCTTCTACATCCGGGTCTCGACCGACAAGCAGGCCCAGCTTGAGGACGGTTCGATCGACACGCAGCTCGACCGCCTCACGAGCTTCATCGACTACAAGCGGAAGCAGGGCGATGACTGGGTGATCGCGGACAAACTGGTCGAAGGCGAGAAGGACGGAAAGCGCCACGGGAAGAGCGGGAAGAACGCCAAGCGTCCCGCCTACCAGAAGCTCCTGGAGATGGCCCAGGCGCGCCTGATCGACGTCGTGGTCGTGACGCGCCTCGACCGCATCTCGCGGAACGTGGCCGACTTCCTGGGCCTCGTCGCCACGCTGGAGCGGCACGAAGTGAAGCTCGTCTCGCTCCGGGAAAACATCGACCTCACGACCCCGGCGGGGAGGCTCATCACGATCGTCCTCATGGCGCTCGGGCAGTACGAACGGGAAATGACCTCTTCCCGTGTCGCCGACAAAGTCGCCTGGCGCGCCGAGAAGGGGCTCCCCATCGGCCCCCCCGGAATCGGCTACCGGATGAAGGACAAGCTCTACGAGGCCGAGGAGCCCTACGCCTCCCACGTCCGGGCGCTGGACGAGCTTTATCTGGAGCAGGAGAGCGTCGACCGGATCGTGGAGGAATTCCGGAAGCGGGGCTACCGGACGCCCGGCGGGAACTTCTACACGAAGCCGGTCCTCTGCCGGATGCTCCGAAGCGCCTCGTACGCGGGCAAGATCGGGCACAAAGGGAGGCTCTACGACGCCCAGTGGAAGCCCATCCGCTCCTGGGAGACCCACCGCCAGATCCAGGAGATGATGGACAAGAACAACCGCCGGAAGCGGAGCGACAAGCGCCAACCCCGGGAGTACGTCTATCTCCTCCAAGGGCTCCTGCGCTGCGGACTCTGCGGAAGGGCGATGAGCCCGCGTCCCGGCCGAGGAATGGGCGGCGACTACTATCCGTACTACTTCTGCGGTCAGGCGGAGAAATCGGTCGGCGGGGAATGTCCCCGACGCTACGTCCCGGCCGAGACGCTCGACCGCGCGATCCTGGAGTTCATGAAGGAACTCCATCTCCATCCCGAGCGAATCCGCGCCATCGCCGATCAAGCCAACGAGTTCACCTCCGGCACGCTCGCTAAGCTCACGGCCGATCTTGAGCGCGTCCGGTCGGAGCTCGCGAACGTTCGCTCGAAACTCGGGCATCTCGTCGATGCCTTGGCCCAAGGCTCGGCCTCCATGGCGACCCTCAAGGAGAAGATCGAGACCCTTGAACGGGAGCGGACGGAGCTCGAGGAAACTGAAGTGCGTCTCAAGTCGGAGTACGCGGCCGAGCAGACCCAGGAGATTGTCGCCAACGACCAGATCCGGGCGCTCGCCCACTTCCAAGAACTCGTCTCGGAAAACGCCCAGAACCTCGAAGGATTGAAAGCCCTCCTCCCTCGCTTCATCGACTACGTGGGCTTCTACGCCGAGGGCAAGGGAGAGGGGCGGCTTGAGGTCGCGCTCTTCGGAGAACCCGTGGCGCGCTCGACGGACGTCCTGTGGACTGGGGACCCAAGAGGTCCCCAGTTCGCAGGCGAGTCACAGATGGTCGGGGCGGCGGGATTTGAACCCACGGCCTCTTGGTCCCGAACCAAGCGCTCTAGCCAGACTGAGCCACGCCCCGATGCAATGAGCTTCTGAGAGGACCCGTTAGCGGTCCGTGAGCAAGCGCTTGTAGCGCTTCTCGTTCCGCAGGCTGTCGAGGTCCGGGTCCTTGCGCAAGTGGTCGATCTTCTTGAAGCCGGCCACCAGCGAGATCTCGAGCCAGTCGAGCGCCTCCTCCTTCTTGCCCGCCAGCGCGTAGCCGCAGGCCACGTTGTAGGCGGAGGTGAACCCGACCGGGTCCTTCGGGAACTGGTAGTAGACCTTCTTGAAGAGCCGAACCGACTTGTCGTAGTCCTTCTTCTTGTCGTGAAGCTCCAGGGCTTCGTCGAACATGTCCTGGGCTTCCTGCTCGTCGTGCGGCCCGTCCTTCTTGGCTTCCTTCTTGATCGCGTCGTCGTCGGCCAGGCGCTTCGCCTTGGCTTTCTCGGTCTCGAGGATCTCTTTCTGCTCCTCGAGCGCTTTCAGTTTCCGCTCGATGTCGCGGACTTTGGCGTCGTCCGCCGGCGCGGCGCCGGGTTTCGCCGCGGGACCTTCCTTGGACAGCTCCTCGTCGATGATCTTCTCGACGCGCTTCAGGATGGCCGCGCGCTCCGTAGCCAGCTTCTCCCGGACCTTCTCCAGGATCCGCTTCTTGAGCTCGGCCGGGTCCTGGTCCTGCGCCAGGACCTGGGACGCCAGCCCGAACGTGAAGAGCGCCGCCAGGAACTTCGACATACGACCTCCCAACATCGTCGGCGCGATTGTAGTGGGCCCCGTGACGGGGGTCAAGGACATTGCGCGCCTGACGCGCCTGAGGGTGTAGCGCCGAATCGTGGGTCCAATTGAGCCGAAGTGAAAGGAGATAGGGAGATGTCTGGAGATGGGGAGATGGGAGTCTTGATCTCCCAATCTCCTGCCATCTCCCGGGGATCCCCTTTCGTTCCAAACGCTCGCGTGCCTATGCACGAATTGGAGCTACACCCCGCGCCTGAGCGGTCCGCTAAAAAAGAAGTGCCGGCCGTTCAGATTGCGCGAAAGCGCCGCGATCCGTAGAATCCACTCAAGGTCCCGAGCCGCCCGACCGATATTATCAGTGGCAACCGCACGCTGCTCCGGGGGACTCGCGCCAGTGGCGCTTCCGTACGAACGAACGAGGGGTTGTGAGGGAGACATCCTATGGACATCGGAAGAACCGACGGGGTCGGCGGGCCGGGTAGGGTCGAAGGGCCGCAGAAACTCTCCAAGGTTTCGCCGTCTTCGCTTCCCGGCGGGTCCGCGCCCGCCGACAAGGTCGACGTCTCAGACAAGGCACGCCTCGTCGCCGAGGCCATGAGCCTTCCGGCAACAAGGGCCGACCGCGTTGAGAACATCCGCAAGCTCATCCAGTCCGGCCGCTTCGAGACCGACGCCCGCCTCGACGGCGCCCTGAAGAAGTTCCTCGAAGAAAACGGATAAAAAGAAACGGGTTTCTTTTATCCGGCGGACTGCCGGAACCAGGGGGCGGCCCTGCCACTCTGGCACGGGCCGGGTGCGAACGCTAGCCGGTAGTTCTAAGGCATTTCCATCCAAAGAGTTGCATTAGGCCTCCGAACCCCTCTCTGGCACAAGAGTTGCATTTTGCCCCGTGTCCTTAATTGTCGGAGACTACCCATGGCTAAGCAGCTCCTCTTCGACCAAGCGGCTCGCGACGCCCTCCGCCGGGGCGTGACAAAGGTCGCCACCGCGGTCCGCGCGACCCTCGGACCCCGCGGTCGGACCATCGTCATCGACAAGTCGTGGGGGGGACCCACGATCACCAAGGACGGCGTCACCGTC
>Ga0187892_10007237_pt1 | contig 15922 bp, 15 predicted proteins | sample MA1701073metaG_FD_139345 | JGI IMG/M metagenome (GOLD analysis project Ga0187892, IMG submission 139345) | Bio-ooze microbial communities from a basaltic lava cave in the Kipuka Kanohina Cave System on the Island of Hawaii, USA - MA170107-3 metaG ... | reverse complement strand
AGCGCTCGAGCCAGACCCCCGTGACGCTCACGAGGGCGAAGAGCAGTAGCGTCGGCGGGTACTTCTTGGGGCGGACGCCCAGCAGCCCCACGAACGGAAGCACGAACACCATGGCGAACACCGCGATCCCCACGGGCCGCCACGGGCCCCACAACCGGTAGAAGATGAAGTAGGTCTCTTCGGGCAGGTTGCCGTACCAGATCACGAGGAACTGGGAGAACAGGAGATAGGCCCAGAACACGGTGAAGCCGAAGCACAGCTTGCCCAGGTCGTGGAGCTGTTTGGGCGAAATCAGCCGGTCCAGCCCCATCGCGCGACGCAGTGCCAGCGTGAGAATCGCGAGGGTCATCAGCGCCGCGAGGAAGCTCCCCATGAAATAGAAGGCGCCGTACAGGTTGCTCACCCACTTGTGGGCGAGCGACATGACGAGATCGTAGCCCAGGAAGCTGTACCCGAACGCGTAGCCCAGCACGACGAAGGCGGCCTCTCGAGTGATCGTGGCCTGCTGCCCCTCATCGGGCTCGACGGGGCGCCCCGACGCCAGCTCCGCGCGATCGGGCGCCAGGTCGTGCCGCACGAACCGCCAGGAGAGCCAGGCGAGCAGGGCCAGGATGGCGCCGTGGCGCACGAAGAACCAGCGCGGCGTGAGCCAACTCCCCAGGTCCGTCCGGGGCTCCGCGATCCAGCTGAAGATGTGCTCGCGCCCGAGGATCAGGCCGAAGAAGAGCACGAGCGCCACGACCTGGAACGCCACCGCCGCTTCGGCGAACCGGATGACGAACCCCGACCAGTGTCCCTTGGCGAGCTTCTGAGTGGCGGCGAAGACGACCATCGCCTGCGCCAGCGCGGCCCAGAACACGAAGTTCACGTGGTAGGCCCACCAGGTGCGCGCCGGCGCCGCGCCGAGCACGCCGAGCACGAGGATGGTCCCGCCGGCGAGCGCGGCGACGGCGCCGAGGGCGGCGAGCGTCCCCGCCGGCGCCGTCCGCGCTTTCCGGGCCAGGTCCGCGCGGTCCACCGTCGCCACGGCGCTCACCGGCCGCCTCCGGCCTGTCGTGCCTGGAGCGTGCGCACGTAGTTCACCACGTCCCAGCGGTCGTCGCCCCGGATCTTGTCGCCGTAGCGCGGCATGAGGCCGCGTCCCAGCGCCTGCGCGTTCACCACGACGCCGTAGAGGTAGCCGTCGCTGCGCGCCCGCGCCGTCGCGTCCACCAGCGGGCGAACGGCGGGGAACGGGCCGCCGGCGGTCGCCGAGATGGGCCCGTCGCCCGCGCCGCCGGCGCCGTGGCACACGAGACAATACGTCTCGTAGAGCCACTGCCCCCGATTGATGGACTCGGACGTCCGTGCCCGCGGGTTCGCCAACCGGTTCGCGTCAGCCACGCCGAGAGAGTCCGGCTCGCTCCCGGTCACCGGGACGGTGCCCGGCACGGGCGCGAGCGGCATGGCATACGGTTTCACGTTGCGCTGGTGACGCATGGTCGAGAACCAGCCGATCCGGTGCACCACGTCGTCGGGGTTGCACGCGGCCAGAAGCGCGAGCGCCAGGGCGACGCGGGTGATCCTACGCACCGCGCACCTCCTCCGCGCCCGACTGTTTGAGCAGCGCCTGCACCGGGCCCGCCTTCCCGGGCGCGGCGGGCACGAAGATACCGAACCGGTCGTTCGTGAAGCGCCGGTCGTAGGCGATCGTCCCCAGCCGCCGCGCGGCGAAGGCGGCATTGAAGACAATGCCCAGCAGCGTCGTCAGGGCGCCGAACAGGATCGTCATCTCGAACATGATGATGACGTAAGGCGGCAGCGAGCCGACGGGCTTGCCGCCCACGACCAGGGGCCAGTCGTAGGACATCCACAGGGTGAGCCACGCCCCCGTCGCGCACCCGGCGATGCCGCCGATGAGCGTGAACATGCGAACCGGGCTCACCGGCTGGCCCAGCGCTTCCTCGATCTCGTGCCGCGGCATCGGCGAGTACACGGTGAAATCGGTGTGGCCCCGCGCCCGCAGCTGCTTGATGGCCTCGATGGTCGCATCGAGATGCGCGAACACGCCGAGCACGCCCGGGGTCGGCGGCGGCCGGAACACGTCGTGCAGCGGCCCGGGGAGCCGGACGGGCAGGCGGGGGAGCTCGCTCACGCGTGCACCCGCTTGGCGGCGCCGCGCAGCGGCGGCGCGAGCACTTCCTTCACCTCGGTGATCGACACCGCCGGGAAGAGCTTCACGAACAGGAGGAACCACATGAAGAACCACCCGAAGCTCCCCGCCATGATGCCCCAGTCCGCCCACGTCGGGTTGTACACGCCGTTGGCCCACCGCGTGTAGGGCTCCCCCGCCAGCGACACCACGATGATCACGTAGCGCTCGAACCACATCCCCACGTTGACGAACAGCGACAGCACGAACAGCCCCAGCACCGTCGTGCGAATCTTCTTGAACCACAGCAGCTGCGGCAGGAAGGCGTTGCACAGGATCATGGTCCAGGTCGCCCACCAGTAGGGCCCGAACGCCCGGTACCAGAACGCCGCCCGCTCGTTCGGGTTGCCCCCGAACCAGGCGACGAAATACTCGCACACGTAGGCGTACCCCACGATCGAGCCCGTCAGCAGGCACAGCTTCGCCAGGTTCTCGAAATGGTGGACCGTGATGAGCGCCTCGAGCTTGAACAGCTTGCGGATCGGCACGAGCAAGGTGATCACCATGGCGCAGCCCGAGTAGATCGCGCCCGCCACGAAGTAGGGGGCGAAGATCGTCGCGTGCCAGCCCGGCACGATCGCCATGGCGAAGTCCCACGACACCACGCTGTGCACCGACAGGACCAGAGGCGTGGCGAGCGCGGCCAGGTAGAGATAGCCGCGCGTGTAGTGGCGCCACTCCTCGTTGGTGCCGCGCCAGCCGAGCGCCGTGATCTGGTAGAGCTTCTTGCGCCACCCCGTCGCCAGGTCGCGCACGGCGGCGATGTCGGGGATCAGCCCCAGGATCAGGAAGCAGGTCGAGACCGTGAAGTAGGTCCCGATCGCGAACTCGTCCCAGATGAGCGGCGACTTGAAGTTGGGCCACAGCCCGCGCTCGTTGGGATAGGGAATGAGCCAGTAGAAATACCACTGGCGCCCGATGTGGATCAGCGGAAACAGGCCCGCCGTCATCACGGCGAAGACCGTCATCGCCTCGGCCACGCGGTAGACGGCCGTGCGCCAGCCCGCGCGGAACAGGAACAGGATCGCCGAGATCAGCGTGCCCGAGTGCGCGATCCCCACCCAGAAGACGAAGCACGTGATGAAGACGGCCCAGTAGACGGGGTGCGAGTACCCCGCGAGGCCCAGGCCGTAGCGCAGTAGCAGGACGAGGCACACGATGCCGATCGTGAGCAGCGTGACCGCGGCGCCGAGCAGGAGAAAGTAACCGCGGCCCGGCGCGGCGAGCGTGCGCGCGATGGTGCGCGTGACGTAGTCGTAGGTGACGGTGGGCCGGGTCTCCATCAGTGCTCCGTCCCGTGCGCGGCGGCCCCGGCCGGCTCGTAATGCGCGACGCGCGCGAGGTACGTGATGGCGGGCAGGGTGTTCAGCCCCTCCAGGACGTGGTAGCCGCGCGGGTGCTCCGCCAGCCGGCGGACCCGCGACTCCGGATCGTTCAGATCGCCGAAAACAATCGCCTCGGACGGGCACGACTGCGCGCACGCCGGCACGATCTCTCCGTCGCGGACCGTCCGGTCCTCGAGCCGTGCGCGGTTCTGGGCGCCGCGGATCCGCTGCACGCAGAAGGTGCACTTCTCCATCACGCCCTTCTCGCGGACGGTGACGTCCGGGTTGAGCAGCAGGTGGAGCGGCTCGGGCCACGCCTCCCACGCGCCCCCCGGCTCGGCATAGTTGTACCAGTTGAAGTAGCGGACCTTATACGGGCAGTTGTTGGCGCAGTAACGCGTCCCCACGCAGCGATTGTAGACCTGCCCGTTCAACCCGTCGGGCGTGTGATAGGCCGCGTAGACCGGGCAGACGGGCTCGCACGGCGCGTTGCCGCAGTGCTGGCACAGCATCGGCAGGCTCACGCCGGGGCCGGGCTGGTCGTGCTCGCCCGGCGCGAAATAGCGCTCGATGCGCAGCCAGCTCATCTCGCGACCGCGGATCACCAGGTCCTCGCCCACCGTCGCGATGTTGTTCTCGGCGTAGCACGCCGTCACGCACGCCGAGCAGCCGGTGCAGCGCGACAGGTCGATCGCCATCCCCCAGCGCGGCTGGGCGCCGGCGTAGTTGCCGAGCTCCGCCTTGTGTCGCTGCGCCTCGGCCCAGCCCTCCATCGCGTCCCCCGCGTACTTCGGAAACTCCTCGTGGGCGAACGGGTGGTCGCCGGGGCTCAGGGCGGCTGCCTGCGCGACCGGCAGCAGATGCGCGGACTCGAGGCCCCGCGCGCGCGGGCTCCCTTCCGTGGTCGCCAGCCGGCGGTGCTCGCGCGTCTTGCGCACCCGGACCGGGACGGTGAAATCGCGGCCGCCGTACGCGTTGGCCGCGGCGGGCAGCAGATCGAAGGCGCTGAAGGAGCGCGCGCGGGCGTAGCGCCCGTACTCGCGATGCCCCTGTCCCGTCGGGAGCGCGAGCACGCCCGGGCTCACCGTGGGTGTCACCCAGACCGGCCCCTCGACGGCCCCGTGCGGCGACTCGAGCTGCACGACGTCACCGCTCGTGAGCGTGAGGGCCACCGCCGTCTCCGGGTGCACTTCCACCCAGGCGTGCCAGGTGATTTTTGACACCGGATCGGGCAGCTCCTGGAGCCACGGCTTGTTGGCGCCCCGCCCGTCGTACAGCGCGGGATGCGGGAACACGACGGCGGTGTGGTCGCCGGCCGGGGGGCGGGCCGGCGCCTCCGGCTCGGCCGCGAGCCAGCGGGCCGCGTCGGGCGCGAGGCGCGTCGGGCGGGCGGCGGCCCGCTCGTACAGGCCGCCGTGCTGCAGCGCATCGTTCCAGAACTGCTCGAAGCTCCGGCCCCGGCCGTAGCGCGCGTGCAGCGCCCGCCAGCGCTCGCGCAGATGATCCTTGAAGGTTCCGGATCGCGCCATCGCGGCCAGCACGACGTCGCCCGCGGGCCGGGCGTCGGGGATCACGGACTGCATCACGGGCTGTTGCAGCGCGTACACACCCGCGCGCGGCCGCGAGTCGCTCCACTGCTCGAGCGGATGGTGGTCGGGGAGCACGAGGTCGGCGGCGGCGGCCGTTTCGTCCAGGTAGCACGAGAAGCTGACCTTGAAACCGACCTTGCCCCACGCCTGCCAGAACCCGCCCGACAGCGAGTGCCCCGGGTTGGCTCCGTGGACCATGAGCAGCGCCACGCGGCCGGTCGCCATGTCGCGCTCGAGGGCGGCCAGGTCGCGGTAGGCACCGTCCTGCGCGAGATCCGCCCCGAACCGCACCGTCGTGCCGACCCCCCCCGCGACGGCGTTGAGGACGTTCACCGCCGCCACGATCGCGGCGCCGTTCGGATAGTGCGCGGCCATGCCGCCCGCCACCGCGAGTCCCGCGCCCGATGCCGCGAATTCGGCCGCCAGCCGCTCGATCACCGCCGCGTCGAGACCCACCTGCGCGGCGACGCGGGCCGGTGCGTAGCGCTGGAGCGCGTCACCGAGCCGCGCGGCGTCAGCCGGCAGCGGCGCGAGCCGCCGGCTGACGATCACTTGCGCCATGGCGAGCGCGAGCGTCCCCTCGGTCCCGGGGATCGCCGCGACCCACTCATCGGCGTTCATGCCGGTGGTCGAGAGTCGCGGGCCCACGAACACGAGCTTGGCCGGCGCCCGGCGGCCGCCCGGCACCCGGGCCGCCGCGAACCCCTGCTGGAAGCTCACCGGGGAGAGCCAGGTATCGAGGAAGTCGGCACCGAAGGAGATGACGTACCTGGCGGCGGCGAAGTCGTACTGCGGCACCGCCGGTGACCCGAACGCCAGGCGGTTGCCCTCGCGCAACGCCTCGTAGCCGAAGGGCTCGTAGGCCACGCGCCGTCCGCCGACCGCCTGCATCCACTCGGTCACCAGGTCCCCGAAGGTCGACACTTCGGGACCGGTGACGCACACGATGCCACCGCCATCCTCGCGGGCGCGGCGGAGCCGGGTCGCGAGGCGGGCCAGCGCCTCGTCCCAGGTCGTGGGCTCCAGGCGGCCCTCCGCGTTGCGCGCGAGCGGCGTCCGGACGCGGTCGGGGTTGTACAGTCCCTGGAGCGCCGCCTGGCCGCGCGCGCACAGACGGCCGTTGTTGATCGGCGATTCGGGGTTGCCCTCGAGCTTCACGACGCGACCTTCGCGCACGCGCGCATGCAGCCCGCAGCCGGCCGGGCACTCGCGGCACGTGGTCGCGTAATAGGTCGCGACGCCGGGGATCTGATCCTCCGGCGGCACGAGGTAGGGGATGAGCTTCTCCTGCGGCTCCGGCCCGATGCCGCAGGCGCTCACCGCGGCGGCGCCGCCGCCGGCCGCGCCCAGCACCTTGAGGAATCGCCTGCGGTTCATCCCGTCCGTCATGCGCGTCTCCGGGGCGGCCCTAGTAATGGCACGTCAGGCAGTCGCGCGTGACCTCGCGCTCCATGTGACACCGGACGCACCAGCCCATCTTGAGCGTGGAGACCTGGAACACCTGCGCCATGCCGGCCACATCGCCGTGGCACTGATCGCAGCTCGCGGTACCCAGCACCTTGATGTGCCGCTGATGCGGGAAGCGAACGAAGCCGGGCAGCGCGTGGACCCGCAGCCACTCCGGCGGCCGGCGGTCGCGCCAGGCATCACGCACCTTCTGGATCTCGGCGCGATGGGAGTCCGTCGAGCCCCCGATGATGCGGTGGCAGCCCATGCACGTCTCGAGCGCCGGGATCCCCGGCTCGCTCGCGACCGTCACGGTCGAGTGGCAGTACAAGCAGGGAATCTGATCCTTGCCCGCATGGATGTCGTGGCGGAAGAAAATCGGCTGGCGCAGCCCGGCGAGGGCGCCGGTATCGCTGATGACGGGAGGCTCGGGCGGCCGCTCCTGCCCGCTCTGGGCGACGGCCCGCGCGCCGCACAGCACCAGCAGAACCGTTCCGGCCGCGAGCCTACCCCACTGGATCGTCATCAAGCGCGTCGGGCCCTCGATGGCGAACGGGTCGCCGGGTATTGTGAACCGGAACGCACTGCGGGTCGCCGAAAATATCGCTTACGGCGAAGCGGACACAAGTAGGGCTCCGAGAACCCCGGGCTTGCGCCCGGGGTCAGTGCGCGCTCAGGGTCAGGCGCGCGCCCCCGCAGCCAGCGACGGCAGTTACTCCGGCCGCGCCAGGAACTCGTGCTTGCGCCGCACCACGTCGACGAAGGCCTCGACGGCGCCGAGATGGGGGAACTCCATCCAGCACCACCGCACGCCGTCCACGACGACGCCGCTGCGCACTGCCTGCTTGACGACCCGCGCCAAGCCGTCGACGGTCACGAGCTCCCGCTCCTCCGCATCGGTCAAGACGAAGGTGCCGCTGGCGCCGGACTGCATGGGATGCAGGTATCCGAGCTTGCGCCCCCCGACCTCGTACATCCATACCCACTTCCAGGTGGTGCCGAGGAAGACCACCTGCTCGGTGACGTGCTTCAGGGAGCGGATCCCCTCGCGCGCCATGCGGAAGCGCTGCGCGGCCCGCTGCGGCAGGTCACGCAGGGGCGCCTCACTGCGCGGACGCTTGTGGGGGGTGGGGTAGAGATGCGCGGCCCAGTAGTCACGTGTCGGTCTGATCATGGGGCGATAAAGTACCCGAACGCGGGAAAGGGGAAAGGGGAAACGGGAAACGTGCTGCGGCCAGCGAACTTGGGCCCCCACGTTTCCCGTTTCCCCTACCCCGTTTCCCGCGTCAGACCAGCGGCCGGGTCGCCGCCCGAAAGCGCCCCGGATCGAGCAGCCGCCCGATCGAGGATCCCGGGACCGCCATGCGCCCGTCCTTCCCCATCGTCAGCTTGATGACGTCCACGTCGCGCCCGAACCAGCGGGTACTCGGCTCGAGATCCGAGGGGTGGACGAACCGCGGCAGCGCGGCGGCCGCGAGCGCCGCCTGGGCGCCGATGCCGGACTCCGGCATCGTGCCGGCCCACAACTCCGCGCCGTACTCCTCCGCGAGGCGATACAGGCGGCAGACCTCGGTGAGCCCCCCGACCCGATGGACCTTGATGTTCCACACCCGTGGGCCTTCCAGCTCGATGACCTGGCGCGCCGCGCGCGCATCGCGCAGGGTCTCGTCCAGGCACACGGGGGTCCGGAGGGTGCGGGCGAGCCGCGCATGGCCCACCAGCTCGTCCGGCGCGAGCGGCTGCTCGATGTAGAGCAGGCCGGCGTCGTCCAGCGTCCGGAGCGCCGCCTCGTGCGCCGGCCAGTCGTAGGCCCCGTTCGCGTCCACCGTGAGGGGCAGGTCGACGCCGGCGAGGGCATCGCGCGCCGCCCGCACCGCGACCGCGTCCCACTCGGGCGCGACCTTGATCTTGACGCGTCGGTAACCGCGCTCGACGGCCGCGACGACCCAGCGCGTCAGCACGTCGGGGTCGCGGCCCGGCGGGATGCCCAGCGCGACGCCGCAGGCGACGCTCGCGGCCGGACGCGCGCCGAGCCGCTCGGCCAGGAGCGCGGCCAGCCCGGTCCCGCGGGCGTGGGCCTCGAGGTCCCAGGCGGCGGTCTCGAGGGCCGCGCGGGCGAACCAGTTGCCGCGCACGCCATCGCGCAGCGCGGCGTCCACGGCCTCGGGGGACGCGAACGCCTGGGCGGTCACGCGGGGGATCAGCACGCGCTGGAGCAGGTCCCGCGCGCCCGCGAGCGTCTCCTCCGAGTAGAAGGGCAGCTCGAAGGCCGGGCACTCGCCGTAGCCCGCGTGCCCCGCGTCGTCGTGCACCACGACGATCAGGGAGCGCCGCTCGGTGATCGCGCCGCCCGAGATGACGAAGGGCTCGACCAGCGGCAGGGTGAGCTCGTGCAGCTCAACGCGCGTGATGCGCATGCGTGACCACGTCCGAGAAGTGCAGCTCGCCGCCGCGGCGCGCGAGGGCGCCCAGGCCCTCGAGCTCCAGCAGGCCCGCGATCAGCCCGTCACGCGGATCGAAGACCAGCGCGTGCAGCGCGCGCTCGGTGCGCGAGCCGGCCGTCGCCGGATACTCGGAGAGCGGCAGCTGGAAGAAGGTGTGGAGCTGGACCGACTCGCAGCCCCGGCGCGCGTACTCGAGGATCAGGCGCCCGGAGCAGATGTTGCCGGTGCCGGTGAGGCGGACGGACGGTGGGGCGGGCGGGCGGCCGGACGAGACGAAGGTGTCAAGCGCCCGGAGGTTGCGGTCGCTCAGGTCCCAGCCACCGTAGGCCACGCCCTGCTCGGCGTCGAACAGGCGGTTGCAGACGACGAGGGCATCGGCGCCCGAGGCCGCCGCGGTCTCCAGCATTTCGACCTGGAAGGCGTCGTCGAACCGGGCGTTCATGAGCTTGAGGGCGAGACGCAGGGCGATCGGCGACGCGGCGCGGAGCCGCGCCGGCACCTCGCGCAGCCAGCGCAGGACCTGGGCACGATCCCCCGCCAGCGCGTCGGCCGCCAGGGTGGGCGAGAAGTCCTTCTCCAGAAGCAGCGGGGGCTCTCCCCAGGCGCCCGCGAGGGCGCGGGTCGTATAGTTGTACTCCGCGTCGCGGAACGGCTCGCCGAGGCGCGGCAGATGGTACTTGGCCGACGGCACGACGAGCAGCGCGCCCGCGCGGGTGAGATCGCGACCCGCGCGGACGAGCGCGAGGTACTCGTCCAACGAGCGGTCCCAGCCGCGTCCCTTCCACGTGACCGTCCAGCCCTCGCGGCCGCCGCGCGCCCGGCGCCGCTCGACCGTCATGCGGGACTCGGGGATCGCCCACGCCGCCATCGCCTGGGCGCCGGTTTCGTCCTGCGCGATCACCGTCTTGAGCACGGCGAACGCCAGCCCTGCCCGGGCGTCCGCCTCGAGCTGGCCGGCGTTCAACGACAGCTGGCCTGACGCCTTCCCGATCGGGTGGGCCACGGGCACGCCCAGGTAGCGCGCGCTCAAGTCGATGCCGTAGGTGCCACGCACGTGATCAGGGAAGTCGCGGGGCAGCCCCCGCGTGAAGCGCTCGAAGTCCGCCTCGAGCCGGGCGAGCGCCGGAACGGTCGAGGGAGGCGTCACGCGGCGTCGCGTCTCACGAGACAGCCCTCGCGCGGGCGGCCCGCACGGCCCGCCGCACGGCGTCGCGCTGGGCGGCGTCGAGCGGGGGACCCCAGGGGTCGTCGCACGCGTCGTCGGGGATGACTCCGTCCGCCGCGAGCGCCCAGAGCATGCGGCGCACGTAGCCCTCGACGGGAACGGCGAATGCCGTCGCGGCGAAGGCATCGCACAGGGACGTCAAGCGGAAGAACGTGGGATGGTCGCGCACCATCCAGGCCCGGAGCAACGCCGCCTGGAGATCCGTGAGCGCCGCGCCCATGCCGATCAGGGCGGCCCGGGCGCCCATCATCAGGGAGTAGCCGAGGAAGCGGTCCTCGCCGGTGATCAGGATCTTGTCCGGATGGCGGCGCATCACCGCGGCGACGCGCTGGAACGTCACGACGGAGTCGAGCGTCGCCACCTTGATGCCGATCACTTCGGGGAGGGCGAGGATCGCGTCGAGCGTCGCGTCGTCGTAGGGCACGCCACCCGCGGCCTCGTACAGGTAGAAGGCGATCACGGGCAGCTCGCCGCCGAGCGCGGCGTGGTAGGCCACGGGATCGGCGCGGCGGGGGAACGCGAGGAGCGCGTCCGCCCTGCCCTCGCGGGCCGCGCGCGCCATCTCGACCGAATCCGCGCCCGCGACAACGAGCCTGTCGGGCAGGGCGGCCCGCCAGGTCGTGAGCACGAGCCGGCGCTCGTCCGGTGACAGGCGGGGCCCGCGGCCCGTGTGCGCCCACACGGCGACGCCCGCCACAGGCTGGGCCGCCATCCACCTCGCATACGCCCGCTGGGCGTCTTCGGCGATCGTCCGCCCACGGAACGGCACGGGGACGGCGGGAATGAGGGCGCTCTCGAGGCGGGCGGCCGCGCCGGCGTTCACGGGTACGGTGGAGCGAACTCAAAACCGCTCACGTGCTCGCTGATCCGTGTGAAGTCGCGGGCGTTCCCGGTCACGAGCGTGCAGCCGTGCTCCAGGCAGGAGATGGCGAGCAGCAGGTCGTTGACGAACCCGCGCTCGACCCGGCCGAGCACCAGGCCGTCGCGCACCAGCTCTGCCAGCACATGGCCCGCACGCTTGAAGGTTCGATACGAGGGGGTGACGATGCGCCCGACCCGCTCGAACGGGCCGATCACATCCTCCTCGAGGCCGCCGGCGTCCCGCTTCGTGCGGGCGCCCGCAAGGAGTTCTTGCACCACAACCGCGCTGAGATACAAGAAAGGCAATGCGCCGGCGACGAACCTGGTCAGCTCCGCCGCTCGCCGCGCGTCCTGATTCGCCCCGAGGTAGAGGTTCGTATCGAGGACGTAGCGCTTCACGACTCCGCCGGGGCGTACACGTCCCGGATCCCCCCGCGCCCCGCGAAGCGATCGAGACCCTCCAGCACCTCCCGCCTGAACAGCACGAGATCAAGGGCTCGTTCGATGGTCTCGGTCTCGGTCTTGGCGCCGAGCGCCCGGCGCGCCGCCGTCAGCTTGCGCTGGTCGAGCCGCAGGTTCTTGCGCCGAACGGAGCCACCGTTGGCCTTTTTCATGGGCGTGCTCGCGTAACGTCTGTACAAAACTAATATACGTCTGTATGCACTCGAAGCCAGGCGCGCATTACCCTTCCCCCCTCGCCCTTCCCCCTTCCCCCAGCGAGCGAGCGTTCCCCCCCTCGATCGCCGCGCGCTGCGCCGGCGCGAGATCGAGCAAATCGAGCTTCGCCACGCTGGTCTCGGGAATCCGCAGCGGCTGCCCCGTCCCAAAAACGAACCGGTCGGCCCCGATGGTCTTGAGCAGCGTCGCCAGATGATCCTCGGGTGGGCCCCACACCCAGGAGATGTCCCACCATAGCCGGGACGCCTCGGCCGGCGTCGAGCCGAAATGCACTTCCTCGATGAAACCGCGATCGGCGTGCGTGACGATGATGCACGCCGACGGGTCGCTGCGGATCAGCGCGCGGACAGCGGCCGCGGGCAACTCGGGCGCTTCATCGTCGGCGTGACGCTGGCGGCCATCCTCGAGGCGCACCGCCATCATGAGCGGGAGGCCGGCCCGCCCGCAGGCGCCGACCAGGGCCCGCGCCTCGGCGCCGGCGGGATCGAGGCCCAGGAAGGTCGGGTCGCAGCGGACCGCCGGCGCGCGAGCGCGCGCCGCGTCACGCACGACGGCGTCCCACTCGCGCAGGGCCGGATGCACGATCGGCACGGGCCGCAGCCGCCGGTCGGCCGCGGCGGCGGCGAGGCGGCGGTTGCCCTCCGGGACCTCGCGGCCGAAGACGCCGGGGAGGTGCGTCACCCACGCCTCGTCGATGCCGACGCGGTCCATCGCGGCGAGCAGCGCGTCGGGCGACGTCCCGGGCACCTCGCGCCAGGGATAGGCACCGAGAAAGGCGTTGACGTCGATCCGCATCAGGCGTCCGGGAACGCGCCGCGCGGGAAGATGCGCGCGGCGTTCCTCCAGCGCACCAGCTCGAGCTGCTCGCGGCCGAGGAGGGACTCGAGGTAGCGCAGCTTGGCCCAGCCGGTATCCATGGTGAGGTCGCTGCCCCAGAGCAGGCGCTCGAGGCCCGCGGACTCGAGACAGGCTTCGAGCATGCCGCCGTCCACACCGCTGCCCGAGAGATCGACATAGACGTTGGGGACGTCGCGCACGGCGGCCAGGGAGTGACGCCAGTCGCCGCCGCCGCCGATGTGGGCGAGGATGAACGAGACGCCGGGGTGGCGACGGGCGAGGCGGCACAGCTCGACGGCGTCGGAGGCTTCCTGCCCGGGCCAGTCGCGGCGACGGTGCTGCCAGACGTGCTGGAGCACGGGGACGCCGCGCCGCCGCGCGGCGTCGACGATGGGATCGAGCAGTGGGTCGTCGGCGCGGCGGCTCGCCGCGAGCTTGATGCCGATCATCCCGGCGTCGAGGCAGCGCGTGATCTCGGCCACGGCGTGCGCGGTGTAGTTCGGGTTCACGCAGGCGTAGGCCCGGATCCGGTCCGGGTGCGCCCGCTGGAGGGCGAGGAGCCGGTCGTTGCCGTCCACGACGTCGGCGGGAGAGGGGAAATAGACGGGCGAGGTCGCTCCCCAGCTCCCCAGCACCGAGGCCACGTGGATCGTGATGCCGATCCGCTCGCCCGCGCGTAGCCGGCTGGTGTTGCGCTCGCGCCAGTCGGCGCGCGGCGCGCGCTCGTGATAGAAATGGGCGTGGACGTCAATCAGCATCGGCCACGGCCTCGTCCAGGACGCCCAGCGTCCGATTGACGGTCTCCTCGTCGTGCGCGAGGGACACGAAATTGTACGCCGTGCGCTTGAACAGCACGCCCCGCCGCGCGCACCCGGCCGTCACCCGTCGCGCGATCTCGTCGCTCGCGTAGTGCAGGAAGCACATCTCCGGCAGGCCGGCCACGCCGGTCACGACCCGTGGATGCGTCTCGTGGAGCCGGCGCAGGCCGTCGAGCAGCCGGACGCCGGCGCGCCGGAGGTGATCGCACACCGCCTCGCGCTCGAACACCTCGAGCGTGGCCTGCCCCGCTGCCAGCGCCACCGCCTCGGTCGCCAGCGTGGACGAGATCCAGGTGCGCGACACCCCCGCCACCAGGTCGGCGCGGCCCCCGGCGGCCGCGAGCGGGAAGCCGTTGGCCATCGCCTTGCCGAATACCGCGAGGTCGGGGCGCACGCCGTAGCGCTCCGCCGCCCCGCCGATCGCCAGGCGAAAGCCGGTCTTGATCTCGTCGAACACGAGCACCGCGCCGGCACGCTCCGTTTCCGCGCGCAGCAGCGCGAGCCATTCGGGCCGGGGCTGGGCGACGACGACCGGCTCGATCACGACCGCCGCCAGCAGGTCGCCGGCCTTGCGGATCCGTTCCCGCGTCGCGTCGAGGTCGTTGAACGGCAGCTCGCCGAAGAGCCGCCGCGTGCCCCGCGGCACCCCCTCGGTGCCATCGCCCTGGCACCAGTCGAGCCACCCGTGGTAGCCGCAGCCCAGCACCGCCTCGCGGCCGGTGGCGACGCGCGCGAGACGGACCGCCGCGGCGACCGCCTCCGCGCCGGTTTTGAAGAACCGCACCGCCTCGAGCCACGGAATGCGGCGCGCGAGCGCCTCGGCGAATTCCTCTTCGACGACGGGCGGCAGCGGTCCCGCGACGCCGGCGTCGATCGCCCCGCGGGCCGCCGCGTTCACGGCGGGATGGCCGTAGCCCAGGGCGACCGCGCCGAGGGCCATCACGTAGTCCACGTACTCGCGGCCCTGCTCGTCCCACACGCGGCACCCGGCGGCGCGTACCATGCGCTCCGGTTCGCCGAACAGGGCGTCGGGCCGCTTACTGGCGGTCGACGTGAAGCCCGGAATGCGCCAGTCGCTCACGGTACTTGATCACCTCGATCGCCATCGCGCGCAGGAGCTTCGCCTCGCGCTGGTCCAGGGGCACGCGGTGCGTTACGTCACGCGCGGTGCGCATGACGGTCCGGGCGGAGCGCTTCTTGAAGAACCCGATCGTCGCCAGCGCCCGTTCCGCGTCGGCGAAGAGGCGTTCGAGCTCCTCGACCGTCGCCGGCGGCGCCCGGCGCCGCGGCGGCTTCACGGGCCGCGCCTCGTCACCCCGCGCCAGCGCCAGCTCGTAGAGCATCAGCACCACCGCGTGGCCCAGGTTGAGGGACGGATACGCGGGGCTCGTGGGCATCGTCACGACGCGGTGGCAGCGGTCCAGCGCCTCGTTGGTGAGCCCCGTGTCCTCGCGGCCGAACACCAGGGCGACGGGACCCGAACGGGCGCGTTCCAGGATCTCAGCGGCCGCCGCGCGCGGCCGCTGCACCGTGCGCTTGGCGGTCCGGCCTCGCGCCGTGAAGCCCACGACGTGCACGCAGTCGGCGAGCGCGGCCTCGAGCGTGTCGCACAGCCCGACTCGCGCCAGAAGGTCGTGAGTCCGGTGGGCGATGCCTTCCACGCGATAGGCGTCGTAGTCGCGGGGGGCCACGAGCCGCAGGTCGCGGAAGCCGAAGTTCTTCATCGCGCGCACGACGTGCGCGATGTTGACGAGGTCCTGGGGCTGGTCGAGGACGACGAGGATGGTCATCGAAACCAGGGGCAGAGTCGCAACAAGTATTCAAGGGAGCCGCGAAAGGGCAAGCGGCGGGCCCCCTGGACCTCACCCCCTGACCCCCTCTCCTCTACGAGGAGAGGGGGAACGAGCGGCGGCCGCGGAGGCCACCGCAAGCCATCCCTCAGTTCGCTTGTACCAACCCGCTCCGGATCCGACTCATTCCCGTCCGTCGCCCCGCCTCGCCCGCCGCAATCGCGAACGGCGGCCGCCGCAGGGGCCGGTGGGGGACGAGTGGGGCGCCAAGGTCCAGGACCGTGACACCGCTTTGCGAAGAGCCGTCGGGCTCGCGGGTGGGGACCGCGATGAGCCGGCCTCCCTGGGCAACGGACGGCGGCCCGAAGTGCTCCTCCGCCCCCGTCACCGGGATCAGCTGCGCGACGTTGCGCTCGAGCACGATGTGGCCGGGCGCCACGCGCACGGGGAAGCCGCAGATCGGCGTGACCGGCCGCTCGCGGGCGAGGAGCGACAGCGCCCCGTAGGCGTCGAGCTGATAGACGACCTCGCCCTGCGGCACGCTGCGAACGGAGTCGGGCTTCTCCGGCACTCCGGTGGCCGGGCTCAAGCGCGGCTCCCGGGCGCCGCGGAGGATATAGTCCTTGACCTCGGCCGGCGTGAGGTTGGGGTGCATGGCCAGGAGCTGGGCGGCCACGCCCGCGACGAGGGGGGCGGCGAGCGAGGTCCCGTCCAGCGT
>Ga0187892_10007236_pt1 | contig 15923 bp, 14 predicted proteins | sample MA1701073metaG_FD_139345 | JGI IMG/M metagenome (GOLD analysis project Ga0187892, IMG submission 139345) | Bio-ooze microbial communities from a basaltic lava cave in the Kipuka Kanohina Cave System on the Island of Hawaii, USA - MA170107-3 metaG ... | reverse complement strand
GCGACCGCGGATCCGAAGGTGATCGTGCTGTCGGGCGTGGCCGGCCTGCTGGCGGGAGCGTTCTCCATGGCCGCGGGCGAGTACGTCTCGGTGCGCTCGCAGCGCGAGATGTACGAATACCAGATCGGGCTCGAGCGCGAGGAGCTGGCCGAGTACCCGGAGGAAGAGGCGGCCGAGCTGGCGTTGATCTACCAGGCGCGAGGATTGCCCGAGGCGGAGGCGGTGCGCCTGGCCGATGCGATGATCGCCGACCCGGCGCGCGGGCTGGACGCGCTGGCGCGCGAAGAGCTGGGGCTGAATCCGGACGAGCTGGGTTCACCCCGGGGCGCCGCACTGTTCTCCTTTCTTTCTTTCGCGGCGGGAGCGCTGATTCCGCTGACGCCGTTCCTGATCGCCGGCGGCCAAAGCGCGCTGGTCGCTTCCATCGCAGCCAGCGCCGTCGCGCTGTTCCTGGTGGGCGCCACGCTCAGCCTGTTCACCGGCCGGCACGCCTGGCGCGGCGGGCTGCGCATGCTCGGCATCGGCGCCGTGGCCGGAGCGCTGACCTACGCCATCGGCAGCGCGCTGGGAGTGGGGCTGTCGTAGCGGAGATCGAGATTGCGCGTTTGCCCGGGAACTCGTATCATTCGCCCATCGCGCCGATTTGATCGCAGCTTGCGGGCGCGTAACAAATACGGCTAAAGCGCGGGGTCACAAGCCAAACCCGACCGCGCAGCGGCCGGGTTTTTGTTTCTTGTGATCGAAATGTCAAAGGACCGGCTGCACCTTCTGCACCAGGCGCTCGCGCAGCGCATCCTGATCCTGGACGGGGCCATGGGCACCATGATCCAGAGTCACCGGCTGGAGCCGCATCAGTACCGCGGCGACCTGTTCCGCGATCACGCCTGCGATCAGAAGGGCAACAACGACCTGCTCACGCTGACGCGGCCGCAGCTGATCCGCGGCATCCACGCCGGCTATCTGGAAGCCGGCGCCGACATCCTCGAGACCAATACGTTCAACTCCACGCGCATCTCCATGACCGACTACGGCATGCAGGACGCGGCGCACGAGTTGAACCTGCAGGGCGCGCGGCTGGCGCGCGCAGCCGCCGACGAGTTTACGCGGCGCGCGCCCGATCGCCCGCGCTTCGTGGCCGGCGCGCTCGGCCCCACCAACCGCACCTGCTCGATCTCGCCGGACGTGAACGACCCCGGCGCGCGCAACGTCAGCTTCGACGAACTGGTCAGCGTATACGCCGAAGCGGTGGATGGGCTGGTCACCGGCGGCGTGGATCTGCTGCTGGTCGAGACGATCTTCGACACGCTCAACGCCAAGGCCGCGATCTTCGCCATCGAGGACTGGTTCGAGCGGCACGGCGCCTGGCTGCCGGTGATCGTCTCGGGCACGATCACCGACCGCTCCGGCCGCACGCTCTCGGGTCAGACCGTGGACGCGTTCTGGAGCTCGGTGGCGCACGCGAAGCCGCTGGCGATCGGTCTGAACTGCGCGCTGGGCGCGACGGACCTGCGGCCGCACATCGAAGAGCTGGCGGCCGTCGCCGACACCCACACCTCGCTCTATCCCAATGCCGGGCTGCCCAACGAGATGGGCGAGTACGACGAGTCGCCCGAGTACATGGCCGCGATCCTGGGGGAGTTCGCCCGCGCCGGTTTTCTGAATCTGGTGGGCGGCTGCTGCGGCACCACGCCGGCGCATATCCGCGCCATCGCCGAGGCCGTCGAGGGCTGCGCGCCGCGCATCGTGCCGAAGGTGCAGAAGAGGCTGCGCCTCGCAGGCCTCGAGCCGCTGAACATCGGGGACGACTCGCTGTTCGTGAACGTCGGCGAGCGCACCAACGTCACCGGCTCGCGCGCCTTCGCGCGCCTGGTCCTCGCCGGCAACTACGCCGAAGCGCTGAAGGTGGCGCGGCAGCAGGTGGAAAACGGCGCCCAGATGATCGACGTGAACATGGACGAGGCGATGCTGGACTCGAAGCAGGCCATGACCACGTTCCTCAAGCTGATCGCCTCGGAGCCGGACATCTCACGAGTGCCGGTGATGGTGGACTCCAGCAAGTGGAGCGTGATCGAGGCCGGCCTCAAGTGCCTGCAGGGCAAGCCGGTGGTCAACTCCATCAGCCTGAAGGAGGGCGAAGCCGAGTTCCTGCGCCAGGCGAGACTGGTGCGACGCTACGGGGCGGCCGCCGTGGTGATGGCGTTCGACGAGCAGGGTCAGGCCGACACGCTGGCGCGCCGCGTCGAGATCTGCACGCGCGCCTACCATCTGCTGGTGAAGGAGGCCGGCTTCCCGCCCGAGGACATCATCTTCGACCCCAACATCTTCGCGGTGGCCACCGGGCTCGAGGAGCACAACCGCTACGCCCTGGACTACCTCGAAGCCACCCGCGCAATCAGGACGGCGCTGCCGCACGCCAAGGTGAGCGGCGGCGTGTCGAACATCTCGTTCTCGTTCCGCGGCAACGAACCGGTGCGCGAGGCGATCCACACCGCGTTCCTGTACCACGCGATCCAGGCCGGCATGACGATGGGCATCGTCAACGCCGGCCAGCTCGGCGTGTACCAGGAAATCCCGAGGGACCTGCTGGAGCGCGTCGAAGACGTGCTGTTCAACCGGCGGGCCGATGCCACCGAGCGCCTGGTCGCCTTCGCCGAGACCTACAAGCGCGAGGGCAAGCAGGCGGTCGAGGACCTGTCCTGGCGGCAAGGCACGGTGCAGGAGCGGCTGAGCCACGCCCTGGTGAAAGGCATCGACACCTGGATCGTCGCGGACACCGAGGAGGCGCGCTTGCAGTACCGGCGGTCGATCGAGGTGATCGAGGGCCCGCTGATGGACGGCATGAACGTAGTCGGCGATCTGTTCGGCGCCGGCAAGATGTTCCTGCCGCAGGTGGTGAAGTCGGCGCGCGTGATGAAGCAGGCGGTCGCGCATCTGGTGCCCTTCATCGAAGCGGAAAAAGCGCGCTCGGGCGGCGTGCAGCGTCCGAAGGGCAGGATCGTGCTGGCCACCGTCAAAGGCGACGTGCACGATATCGGCAAGAACATCGTCGGGGTCGTGCTCCAGTGCAACAACTTCGAGGTGGTGAACCTGGGTGTCATGGTGCCCGCCGAGAAGATCCTGCAGACCGCGCGCGAGCGCCAGGCCGACCTGATCGGGCTTTCCGGGCTGATCACGCCGTCGCTCGAGGAGATGGTGCACGTGGCCAAGGAGATGGAGCGCCAGGGCCTGCGGTTGCCGCTGCTGATCGGCGGGGCCACCACTTCGCGCGTGCACACCGCCGTGAAGATCGAGCCCAACTACCAGGCGCCGGTGGTGTGGGTGCCGGACGCCTCGCGCAGCGTGGGCGTGTGCACCAGCCTGGTGAGCGGCGGGCTGAAGGACGAGTTCGTGCGCAAGACGCGGGCGGAGTACGTGCACGTGCGCGAGCAGCACAAGGGCAAAGCCGGCCAGGCGCCGCACCATGTCCTGGCCGAGGCGCGCCGGCACGGCCTGAAGACCGACTGGGCGAGCTACCGTCCCCCGGAGCCGCGCGCGCCGGGCATCGCCCTGTTCCGGGAGTATCCGCTGGACGAGATCGTGCCCTTCATCGACTGGACACCGTTCTTCCAGACCTGGGAGCTGTCCGGCCGCTACCCGCGCATCCTGCAGGACGAGGTAGTGGGCGAAGCGGCGCGCAATCTGTTCGCCGACGCGCAGGCGATGCTGGAGCGCATCGTGCAGGAGCGCTGGCTGCAGGCGAGCGGGGTAGTCGGGTTGTTCCCGGCCAACAGCGTGGGCGACGACGTCGAGGTGTACGCCGACGAGTCGCGCGCGCAGCCGATCGCCACCTTCCACTTCCTGCGCCAGCAGGCGGTCAAGCCGGAGGATCGCGCGAACCATTGCCTGGCCGACCTGATCGCGCCGCGCGCGAGCGGCGCGCGCGACTACCTCGGCGCCTTCGCGGTGACCGCCGGGCTCGGCATCGAGCCGCGGCTCGAGGCCTACGAGGCGAAGCACGACGATTACAGGGCGATCATGCTGAAGGCGCTCGCCGACCGCCTTGCCGAAGCCTTCGCCGAGCTGATGCATTTGAAGGTCCGGCGCGAGCTGTGGGGCTACGCTGCCGGCGAGAACCTGGACGCCGAGGCGCTGATCGAGGAGAAGTATCGCGGCATCCGACCCGCGCCCGGCTATCCGGCGTGTCCGGACCACACCGAGAAGGGCCCGCTGTTCGATCTGCTGGACGCGCGCGACAACGCCGACATCAGCCTGACCGAAACCTTCGCCATGCTCCCCACCGCCGCGGTCAGCGGCTTCTACTTTTCGCATCCCCAGTCGCGATACTTCGCGGTAGGCAAGATCGACCGCGACCAGGTGGAGGATTACGCGCGCCGCCGCGGCTGGGACCTGGAGACCGCCGAGCGCTGGCTCGCCCCCAACCTCGCCTACGAACCGTCGGCGCGGCGCGAGCCGGTCGAGGTCTGATGCTCGCTGGACGCCGCATTGGGCGAGGACGAGGCGGCGAAGATCGCGCTCGCCGCCAACCTCGGCTATCTCGACAACGATCCCGCGCGCCTGTGGTTCCGGGCTCAAAGCACGGCCAAGCGCCCGCGCGCATAATGGATCAGTGGTGTTACCGCACGCCGTGGCCGAGGGAAATCGACAGCGTGCCGCTCGAATTGAGTTGACTTGATCCCAATCTGTGCGTATAAGCGTCCGTGCAGGAGTCTTTGAGTCTTGTCAGTTGGTCCTCTTACCCGCGTCCGCGGTCCTAGCCGATCTCCTTACTTCGCTTGAAGTTCCCGCATCTCCGGGCGCAAGCCCATTTCAGCATCACAAACGAGGATGAAAGATGAGCAAAGGTACCGTTAAGTGGTTCAACGACGAGAAAGGCTTCGGCTTTATCACTCCCGACGGAGGCGGCAAGGACCTGTTCGCGCATTTCTCGGCGATACAGGACAGCGGCTTCAAGTCGTTGAAGGAAGCGCAGCGCGTCACCTTCGATGTGACCACCGGGCCGAAGGGCGAGCAGGCGATCAACATCCGCCCCGAGTAAGCCGAGCACGCCCGGCGCAAGAAGCCCGGGCGACCGGGCTTGCTTCTAGCACCAGCGCGTCAGCTATCGGCTGAGCGCAGGTCCGAAGGGCCGAGTCGCGAGCGATATCTGCGCGTTGGAATGAGTCGCATCCTGTGAGCCACGCCAACCCCATGCACCTTAACCATCGGAACCCGAACGAGAAGCAAGGCGATTCCTTCAAACGCCAGCGGGAGACGTGGCGACGTGCCTACGCCGAGGCTTGCAGCCTGCGGGAGCGGTTTCCGCGGGTCGAGCTGGTCGTCGTCGATATGGCGTTCACCGATGTGAAGCAGATGGGCACGTACTCCGCACAGATGCGTAGTTTCTCTGCTTCGGCAAAAGCCTTTTTCGCGATCGCCTGCCCTCGAACGCTCTGCCTCGACGGAGGCTTCGATCTCGATTCCGTCGTCCTCGACTTGCTCGGCACCGGGGATACGACGACAACGGGCACCCTGGAATGCCGCGGCTGGGTGGATCCCACACGTCCGGAGCATGCCCGGTGCCTGCTGCAGATGCACTACCGCCTGCGGGTCTTCTACGGCGCGCCGCAGCCCAACCCTACCAAGTGATGCGCGCGCCCGAAGCGCGACTGCAGACCGGCTGCGCTAGTCGTGTGTAGCCGCCTGGCCGGCGCGCCGCACGTACAGCCACCCTCGGTTAAGGCACAAACTGCACTCGTAATTCTCGACGCGTCCCGTCCCGTTGCACTTGGGGCATTGCTTCCAGTTCTCCCGATCGGTGGCGCGGGCACGAATGCCGGCACAACGCCTGCCCCCGTCCGGCTTCCCGCAGCGCTCCCCGATGTAGCGCGTCGAATATCCGAAGGCGCCGCACACTGTGCAGACCGCAACCGGTTGTTGCTTGGTTTGATAGAACATTTTGTCTCTTCCATTCAGTCAAACCAGCATGCTACGCCCTTTTCGGCGGGTCGAGTCCACGATCTTCAGCCGCTCGCGCGATCGAGCAGCGCCACCGCGCTCGCATCGGGCCGCAGTCGCGTCCGCGCTGCTTCATCCACTTGCCGATCACGGTCTCGGATTCGCCGCCCTGATGGTCCGGCACCCAGCGCGAATAGGTATCGGCGGTGTCGATGCAGTTGCCGCCCGCGGCAACGAACGCGTCCAGCAGCTTGAACGACGTCGCCTCGTCCGCCGTCCAGCCGAACACGTTGCCCCCGAGCACCAGGGCCGACACCTCGAGCCCCGATCCACCCAGCATGCGCTTGCGCATTCGCTCCTCCTTTGCCGTCCGAGTCCGCTCGCCCGGGCGGCGTGCCCGGCTGCTCGCAAGATTCTCGTGACGCGCCGGCGCTTGTCAAGCGCGATCGCCGCTCTCGGAGTCGCCTTGGGCTGAACGAACCGTCGGGATCGCTTATCCTTGCAGTACCGTGCTGTCGACAACAAGAGCAGGGCGAAGGCGGGCGCGTCAGGTGCAACGACGACGGGGTCGATGTCAACGGCTGCAACCTTAGATGACCCTCGCCCGCATTATCGCGATCGTGGTGCTGACGCACATGGCCTTCGTCGCGGCGCGCATGACCGCCTCGCTGTACGCGCTGGCGAACAACGCCTCCACCTTCACCGTCGGCACGATCCTGTCGCTGTTCGCGCTGGTGCCGATGCTGATCGCGGTGCGCGCCGGCCGCTGGCTCGATGCGGTCGGGCCGTGGCGCCCGAGGTTGACCGGCGTCCTGCTGATGCTGGGGGGCTTGCTGCTGCCGGCCGCGTTCCCGTATGCGACCGCAGACGTCGCGCCCCTGCTGGTCGCTGAGGGCAGCGAGCGTGGATGGTGCCTAGCGCCGCCCGGCTCCGTGCGCTAGTGCCTTGAATACCTGTTGTTGGCGCTCCGCCGGCGCGCCGTTTCGCGTTGGCCCTGCGATTGCTGTGAGGCGGGCTCGGGAAGGCCTGAGCTTCCCATCCCCTGCACTCGCCACTTCGAAGGGACAGCTCATCCATGCTCATCCGCCATCGCAAGATAGAGAACAACCCGACCGCTTACTGGGATGACACCCCCCGCACCGCCGCCCGAGTTGCCTGATTTCGCTTGCTCGAGTCCCGAGCGTAGCCTGTTCGCCCATCGTCATGATCCCGGGCTGGTCGCAGAGTGCGGCGCAACGGAAGCATCAGATGGAACCGGCCGATCGCTACCACGTCATCGCGCCGGACATACGCGGGCACGGCGAGCCGACCAACGGCGACTACGGATGGGAAGTCGAACCGTATCACGCGTCGCGGGACAGCTCAAGTTGGCTCAACTCGACGTGTTGGACCGACCTGCGAGGGCGGGGAAAGTGGCCGGGGACCGTGCCCCAGCGCGGTGGCAGCGGTGTGCTGGAACGCGATGACAAGAGACTGTACGCATGCACAGCATCAGGCCACGAGCCTAGCCCAACCAGCCAGGAAAGAGCCCCGCCGAAGCGAGGCTTTTTGCGTTACTGCCGGCGTGCGGCTGCAGACGACAGCTTTCCGGCGACGACGCAGCATATAATGGATGGCCATTGATGATAAGAATCCCGACCTCTGCCGTTTCCAATCATGAAGTGCGCCTCAGACAGTCTCAGCCTTCTCGACGTCGGGGGCGCCCCTCTCCTCTCCCGGCACGCCCGAGTCCGGAAGAGCCGGATGGGTTCTTCGATCCCGGCTTCACTGCGCTCGACGATGCTCGGAATCTGCGTCCACCCCGAGCAGACTGGCGACACCACCGCTCGAGCAGCGCGCCCCGCGGGACGAAAATCTCGGCAGCCTGCACACACGCTCCGCTGCAGCTCCGATGGACTCCACCCGATCCGAGAGTTCGGGTCCCCTTCCAGGGACTTCAAGCCGCCGCATCCAACACCGGGCACGATGAAGAGACCAGCCTCTCCACCCCGGCGCATCCTGATCATCCGGCTCACCGCGATCGGCGACATCGTCATGGCCTCCGGCGTCATTCCGTGCCTTCGGAGCGCCTACCCGGAAGCGCAGATCGGCTGGCTGGTGGAGGCGGGCAACGAGGATCTGTTGCGTCACGATCCCAGGCTCGACCGGGTCTTCGTCTGGCCCAGGCGGCGCTGGCGCGATCTACGCCGGCAAGGACGTTACCGGCAGTGGTGGCACGAATTCCGCGCGTTGCACCACGAGCTGAGAACACAGCGCTTCGACTGGATACTGGATCTTCAGGGTCTTTTGAAAAGTGCGATCTGGGCGCGGCTGGCAGGAGGCTCGCGGCGTATCGGCCTGGGTTCGAAGGGGCGAGACGATCGCCGCCTTGGGCGGAGACGGAGTGATCAACCTCGCCGGGCGCACGCGCCTCGACGAATGCGCGGCGGTCGTCCAGCACGCAGGACTGGTCGTCGGGTCGATACCGGCTGGACGCACCTCGGAATCGCGATGCATCGCCCGACGCTGACCTTGCTCGGCTCGACCGATCCGTATTTCGAAACCGGCTCGGCCGCGGCACGAGTGCTCCACCATCCATTGCCCTGCTTTCCCTGTTACCGACACCCGAGCTGCGACGGCGCCTACACTTGCATGCGCCTGCATACCGTCGACAACGTGTTGTCGGCGGCGCGGGACTTGTTGCGGGGCCGTGGCGGGCCGGTCGACCGGAACCGGGAACCGATGTCGGCCGGAAGCTGACCCGATGTGCGGCCTCGCCGGCATCATCCTGCCCGGAACCCGGGTCGACGCGGGACTGCTCGAACCGTTGGCGAGGCAACTCAGGCACCGCGGCCCGGACGGCCAGGGGCTGTTTTGCGAGGGTCCGTTCGGCCTGGTCCATACGCGCCTCGCCATCATCGACCTCGAAGGCGGACGTCAACCCCTCCTCGCCGATGGCGGCCGGCTCGCGCTGGTCGCCAACGGCGAGATCTACAACTACCTGGAACTGCGGCAAGCACTGGAATCGTCCGGGGAAGTGTTCGCGACGCACTCGGACAGCGAGACCATCCTCAAGGCCTATGCGCTGGACCCGCGGCATTTCGTGGAACGGCTGCACGGCATGTTTGCTTTCGCGCTGTACGACCGCGAGCGTCAACGCCTGGTCCTCGGGCGCGATCGGCTCGGCATCAAGCCGCTGTTCTATGCCCTGCTGCCGGATCGGCTGGTGTTCGGCTCGGAGATCAAGGCCATCCTTCCCCTCTTGCCGAAAACCCCGGAAATCGACCCGGAAGCCTTCTCGCAGTTCCTCCACAATCACTGCAGCCTCGGCGGATCGACGCTGTTCGCCGGCATTCGCCGCGTGGCGCCGGGCGAACTGATCGAAGTCGATGCGAACCTGAATCTGACCCGTCGGACCTATTGGAGCGCGCTGCAGGTCACTCCCCGCGAGATCGGCTGCGCCGAAGCCGCCGAGGAATTCGACGCGCTGTTCCGGGAGGTCATGAAGGAGCATGTGCGTTCGGACGTGCCCTACGGCTTGTTTCTTTCCGGCGGCAACGATTCGGCGATCCTGCTGGCTATGCTCGGCCGCTGGCAGACGCAGCCGGTGCGCACCTTCTCGATCGGCTACGTCGATGCCGCGATGAAGGATGAGCTCGGCGACGCGGAACGCATCGCCACACTCTGCGGTAGCCGACACACTTCGATCAGGGTCGAGCGTTCGGCGTTGTTTCGGCGGATCCCGCACACCGTCTGGGCGGCCGACGATTTGATGCGGGACTACGCGAGCCTGCCGACCTCGGCGCTGTCCGAAGCGGCCGGGAAAGAGCTGAAGGTCGTGTTCACCGGCGAGGGCGGCGACGAAGCCTTCGGCGGTTATCGGCGCTACCGTCAGCCGCGCCCGGTGTGGTGGCTCAGGAACCTGCTGGCTCCCGGAACGGGGGGCTTTCGCACCCGCAGCGAGTGGTGGAGGACGCGTTCGCAGCGGCTCCTCGGCAGTACGCTGGCAACACAGAGTCGGCTGTTTCGAACCCCCTACCTGAACGCCTGGCAACAGGCACCATCCTTCTGGACCCATCTGCAGCACTGCCAGTACACCGATCTGGTCACCGATCTGCCGAACAGTCTGCTGGTCAAAGTCGACCGGATGATGATGGGCTTCGCACTGGAAGGAAGAGTCCCATTCCTCGATCACCGCGTCGTGGAGTTCGGGCTTTCCTTGCCGGACCGGCTGAAAATCCGCGCAGGACAACCCAAGTTCGTGCTCAGGCAGTGGGCGGAGCGATTGCTGCCCAAGGATCACCTATACCGGAAAAAACGCGGATTCACCGTGCCGGCCCGCCAATGGCTTTCGGGCGATTTTCTCGACGCGTTGGAACCCAAGCTGACCCGCAATCGAGCAGTCGGGGAATGGTTCGACACCAGCCATTTTCCCGCGCTGTTCCGGGCGCAGCGGCGGCGCGGCAATGCCGCCCGCGAGATCTTCTGCCTGATGCAGTTCGCGATCTGGCATCGGCTGTTCATCGAGCAACCCGGCCTTCGTCCGACTCCCGACGAGAATCCGTTGGACTGGATCGGCTGATCTTCTGAGACGCCTCCCGGGCCCCGCGGGAAATGGGTTCGGCCAACGAAACCGCTGCCGGTTATGATTGGTATTCTGGTATTTCGCGCACGATGAACGAGGCCACGGAAAGGGAACGCATGGACAATGGCATGGTGGTCTACCGCCGGCTGCTCGGGTAGGGCTTGCCCTACTGGCGTGTGTTCGCGCCGTCGGTGCCGGCGATGGTCGTCTATGCGTTGCTGGGACCGGCATTCGGCTGCCGTTCGGGTTAAAAGCCGCAGATACTCGGCTGCCTTCTGCTCGCCTTTCATGATGTCCACGGGGTGCAGCGCGTAACGGATGCGCAGCTCCTCCAGCGTGCAGGATGCCTTCCACCCCTTGGGAGTGGCCCAGATGTACAGATCGATGGCCGGCCGAGCCATGTTCGCCTCCGGGGGCTCCCGCTACGCCGCGAGCGGCATCGGCGATCCGTCCGACATGTGCGTGGGCTGACTCCTGCGGACGCTCTCGCGCTCCTGCATTTCGTTGTACCAGCGCTTGATGTGCGGGCAGTCCTTGGGGATTTGCATCTCGGGCGCGTGACCGAAGTCGACGACCGTGATGGTGGTGATATCGGCCACGGAGCGCCGCGCGGCCCGAGCGCGCTATCGCTCTGAGCGCGCTCGAAAAGAAGCCGCGCGCGAGGCCGGCCGAGACGAGCGGGACGCCCCCGCCTGACCGAGATCCGGACGGTGGCTGTGCAGAAACGGTACGGGGCGCTGTCCCCGGGCCTGACCAAATGGCCCCGATCGCATATGCTTGCGTTCGAGACGGTGTCGACAACAAGATCAAGGCAAAGACGAGTGCGTCACGCACATGAGCCACGGGGGCGATGGTGAGCGGCCGTAACCCGCGATGACGCTCGCCCGCATCATCGCGATCGTGGTGCTGACGCACATGGCGTTTGTCGCAGCGCGCATGACCGGTTCGCTGTACGCGCTCGCGAACAAGGCGTCCACCTTCACCGTCGGGGCGATCCTGTCGCTGTTCGCGCTGGTGCCGATGCTGATCGCGGTGCGCGCCGGCCGCTGGCTCGATGCGGTCGGGCCGTGGCGCCCGACGTTGACCGGCGTCCTGCTGATGCTGGGGGGCTTGCTGCTGCCGGCCGCGTTCCCGTATGCGACCGCAGACGTCGCGCCCCTGCTGGTCGCGGCCGCGCTGATCGGAACCGGATCGACCTTGACCCAGCTGGCCGTGCAGCAGGTGGTCGGCGAGCGGGCCGATCCGAACCATCGCGCGGCCGCGTTCTCGTGGCTGGCGCTGGGCGCCTCCATCTCCGGCTTCGTGGGCCCGGTGCTGAGCGGATTGGTGATCGACGCCTTCGGTCATCAGGTCACCTTCGCGGTCCTGGTCGCCGCGATGCTGCTGGCGCTGGCGCTGGTCTGGGCCAATCGTGCGCTGTTGCCTGCGCGCGAGGGCAAGGTGACCGGCCCCGAACCGCTGCACCCGTTCGAGCTGCTCAAACACACCGAGCTGCGGCGCGCGCTCATCGTTACCGGCCTGATCTCGATGTCGTGGGATCTGCAGACCTTCGTGGTCCCGGTGCACGGCACCAGCGTGGGCCTGTCCGCGTCGCAGATCGGTTTCGTGCTGGGGTGCTTCGCGGTGGCGACCTTCAGCATCCGTCTCGCCATGCCCTGGCTGTCGCGCCGTTTCAGCGAATGGCAGGTGCTGACTTATACGCTGATCAACACCAGCGTCGTCTTCGTCGTGTTTCCCTTGTTCTCGTCGCTGGCGCCGCTGATGGTGGTGGCGTTCGCGCTCGGCCTCGGGCTCGGCGCGGCGCAGCCCAACGTGATGTCGCTGCTGCACTCGCGCTCGCCCGGGGGCCGGGTGGGCGAAGCGCTGGGGCTGCGCACCACCATCATGAACAGCAGCCATGTGGTGCTGCCGCTGGTGTTCGGTGCGTTCGGCTCGGTGCTGGGTGCGGCCGCGATGCTCTGGGCGATGGCCGCGCTGGTCGGCGCCGGCGGCAGCGCGGTGCTGCGCTGGCGCAGGCAGGGATGATGGCGGGCGGGTATATTCCCCGGCACGGCAGCCCAGTAGAGAGCGGGAGGAAACCATGCAACGCATGACCGGTGGCCGGGCGGTCGCCATGGCGCTGAAGGCCGAAGGCGTCGAGCAGGTGTTCGGCATCGTCGGCACGCACGACTGTCCGCTGTTCGACGGCGTGTTCGACGATCCGGCCTTCAAGGTGGTCACGGTGCGCCACGAGCAGGGGGCCTCGCTGATGGCCGCGGGCTATGCGCGCGCTTCGGGGAAAATCGCCGCCTGCTTCGTGGTGCCGGGGCCCGGCCTCACCAACGCGCTCACCGGCATCGGCATGGCCTATTCGGAGTCCGCGCCGATGCTGGTCTTCGGCGGGCAGAACACGCTGGCGCAGCTCGAGCGCGAAGGCGGACATTTCCATGAGCTGGCGAATTCCGTGGCGGTGGCGGGCTCGGTGTGCGGTTACGCGACCCGGGTGAGCGCCGCGCGCGACGTCCCGAAGGTGATCCGCGAGGCGGTGCGCACGATGCGTTGCGGGCGTCCGCGTCCGGCCTACATCGAGATGCCGCTCGACGTTCAGAGCGGCGAGGCCGATGTCGCGCTGCTGCCGCCCGAGCGCTTCAGCCGTCCGTCCGGCGATCCGGCGGCGATCGCGCAGGCGGCCGAAGCGTTGACCGCGGCGAAGCGCCCGTTCGTCTTCGCCGGGGGCGGCGTCGAGAGCGCGGGCGCCACGGCGTCGCTGGCGCGGCTGGCGGAACTGCTGGGCGCGCCGGTGGTGACCAGCGTGTTCGGCAGAGGGGCGATCTCCGACCGGCATCCGCTCGCCCTCGGCGACGGGTGGGGGCGGTTCGATCTGTACGGCGAGCTGCTCACGCAGGCGGATCTCGCACTGGTGGTCGGCTCGCGCATCGACGTGGTCTCGGATTGGGAACTCGCGGCGCGCTTCCCGCAGCGCATCCTGCAGGTCGATATCGATCCGCTGATGGTCGGGCAGCGCCGGCCGGTGGAAGTGGGCATCGTCGGCGACGCGGCGCTCGTGCTCGACGCGCTCATCGCCCGGCTCGGCGGCGGTCGAACGCGGGCATCGTGGTTCGACGCCGAAGGCTTCCGGCGGCGCAAGCAGGCGGCGCTGAAGGAACGCGCCGCACCGGTCGTCGAAGTGATCGAGGCGCTGCGCGCCGCGCTGCCGGACGACACCATCTTCGTCGACGACCTCACGCTGGTCGGCTACTGGATGCCGTTGCTGATGCCGGTGTATCAACCGCGCACGCTGATCCATCCCGGGACCTACGGCACGCTCGGGTACTCGCTGCCGGCGGCGATCGGCGCCAAGCTCGCCTGCCCGCAGCAGCCGGTCGTGTCGATCTGCGGCGACGGCGGTTTCCTGTTCACGATGCAGGAGCTGGCCACCGCTAGCGCGCTGGACCTCGACCTGATCGCCCTGGTGTTCAACGACAACGCTTTCGGCGCCATCCGCCAGTATCAGGATCGCATGTTCGGCGGCCGCCACATCGGCGCGGCGCTCAACAACCCCGATTTCGTGAAGCTGGGCGATGCCTTCGGCGCCCAGAGCATGCGCGTCGAACCGAAGGAGCTCGGTGCCGCGGTGCGACGCGCGCACCAGGCCGGAGGCTTGTGGTTGATCGAAGTCCCGTTCGCACCCCGGGGATCGGTGGAGATGGTGCCCTGGATGCCATGAAGCGATCGGTGGTTCCAGATACGAACTCGGATTTCGGCCGCTACGGCCCGCCAACCCTTCTGCGCTCGCTGATATCGTTCGCACAGAACTGCCCGCACAACTGGCTGGGACAGCAACTTGCGCAGATCGTGCGCAAACTGGTGCTGTGGGCGGGCCCGCTGCCGATCGACGTGACGGTCGGGCCAGTCAAGATGCGGTGTTACCTGCGTGACAACAGCGCCGAGAAGAAGTTCGTTTTCATGCCATGGCGGTACGATCGGCGCGAGCGGCAACTGCTCCTCGAGGCCCTGCCTCGCAACGGCGTTTTCGTGGACATCGGCGCGAATGTCGGAATCTACACCCTGGTCGTGGCGACGCATCTGAGCTCGCAAGGACGCATCCTCGCCCTGGAGCCCAATCCACCCGCCTTCGAGCGACTGTGCTTCAATCTAAGGGCAACACGCTCGGGGCGTTCCGAATGGCCTGCGATCGACGCACTTCGAGTCGCAGTCGCCGACGACACGCGCGAGGTTTACTTGCACCTGGATCGCGAAGACCTTGGGTGCAGCAGCATCGCCCCGCGTGCAGCGGCGCTTGCAAGCAAGGACTCCGCGGCGCAGGCAGAGGTGGTCCGGGTGAGCTGCAAGCCTCTTCTGGCGCTGCTAAAGGAGCGATCGATTCCGAGGGTCGACGCCCTCAAGATCGACATCGAAGGAGCAGAAGATCTTGCGCTGGTCCCTTATCTGAGGGAGGCGGCGGACGACGCGCTTCCGAAAACCATCGTGATCGAGAATTCCGAGCATCGCTGGAAGCTGGACCTCGTCGGAGCGCTTGCCGATAGAGGCTACGCGGCCCGGATGCGCTCCCGCATGAACACCGTGTACCGGCGTCACGGCGGCTGAGCACACGGGCGCCGGCGATCGAGCGAGAAGCGGACCGGAGTTGCACCATGCGAGGTCATGCACGCCCTGCGGCCGGGATACGCCTCGTGCTCGGCGACATCACCGCCGTCCAGGCGGGCGCGATCGTGAATGCGGCGAACGAGCGGCTCCTGGGAGGCGGCGGCGTCGACGGGGCCATTCACCGCGCCGCGGGTCCGGAGTTGTTGGAGGCCTGCCGTGCCATCCCGGAAGTGCGGCCGGGTGTTCGCTGCCCGACCGGCGAAGCGCGCCTGACACCGGGGTTCCGGCTTCCGGCCCGGTTCGTGATCCACACCGTGGGGCCGGTGTGGCGTGGCGGTGATCGCGCGGAGGATGCGCTGCTCGCGTCGTGCTACCGGAGCGTTTTGGCGCTGGCTGCCGAGCACGGCATACGGTCCATCGCTTTTCCCGCGATCAGTTGTGGCGCATACGGTTATCCCGTGGCGCGCGCGGCCCGGATCGCCGTGCGCGAGATTCGTGCGGCGCTGGACGCCGGGCTCGGCCTGGACGCGGTCCTGCTGGTCGCGTACGACCTAGGCCTGCACGACGCGCTGGCCAGGGCCGTCGCCGACGTTGAAACCGACGGGTCGTAGCGACCTGTCGCTGGAAGCGACAGCCTGCAAACGACAATGTGGACGACGAGCTGAAGACGACAACCTGGAAATGACAACCTGGAAATGAAAACCTGGAAATGACTAATGGCGCAGCTGATCCTATACGAGCGCGTCGGGCACGAGGGCAGGCGGCCGAGCCCGTTCTCGTGGCGCATCCGCTACGCTCTCGCGCACAAGGGCGTGCCGGTCGAGTATCGGCCGACCCG
>Ga0187892_10007235_pt1 | contig 15924 bp, 15 predicted proteins | sample MA1701073metaG_FD_139345 | JGI IMG/M metagenome (GOLD analysis project Ga0187892, IMG submission 139345) | Bio-ooze microbial communities from a basaltic lava cave in the Kipuka Kanohina Cave System on the Island of Hawaii, USA - MA170107-3 metaG ... | reverse complement strand
CGTCGAGGACGCGCTGGCGGACCTCGGCGTGAGCATCGGCCGCGTGCCCCTGACGCCCTACCGCCTCTGGCAGGCCCTCGACGCGGCGTCGCGGCACTGACTCCGCGCGATCGGGGTGACCTCCGCGTCAGCCCCCCACACGGCCCGACGCGCAGCCCCCGGTCCGGCGCGCGCGGCTCCGCCGCCACCCGCGGTTTTCAGCTCACGGCGCCGTGACGGCCGCGATGCAGTTACCGCTGGAGTCGATCACGCACAGGGTCACGCGGCCCGCGCCCTTGCTGATGCCCGTCACCCGGCACCAGCGGATTCCCGGTCCGACCCCCGTAGCCTCGGAGATCGTAGACCCCGCAGGTAGAATCAGGGGTCCGAGGGAGTCGGTGACGTTCCCGACGGTACCAATCAGTTCGATGGTCACGGCGTTCGCGTCGCTGGTGCCGGTGTTCGCGACTCGGCAACGGAGAGACTCGGTGGCGCCTGGCGCCTGAATCGCCCCGGTGGTGATGGTGGCGGCCTCGGCGGCCAGGGGGGGAGCGACGAGCAGGAGCACGAACGCGACCAGCACCGCAGCCTTCCAGCAGCGAATGCGATCCATGTCGATGCCCTCCTGAAGGGGACCGGTTGGAGGTTCACTCACCCCCGACGGCCTGTCATCGTCTCCCGGGGGCCCGTCTCCAGCCATCCAAGGGCGATGCTCGGACCTGTCACGGCCGCTCCAAGGGGGACCGAACTCTACCACCCGCCGCCGAGGGCGGCAACTGGGCCGATGTCCGTCCGGGTAGTGTCCTAATTTCAAACTACGACACTACTGACGTCCGGGGAAGTGGGCCCCCGGGCGGGTGGCAACCCCCAGCTCAACCTCCCCGATGCCGCTACCGGGAGGCGCTAGGACGAGCGGTCGTCCAGCCGGAGCCCTCGGGTTGTGACCTCCTGGTGGAAGCGGCTCTCCGCCCGCGCCTGCCACTCGGCCGCCGTGAGGACGATCACGTCGACCGGGCGGCCCACGCCATCGAGCAGGTCGAGGAACGCCGGGACGCGGTCGAGCGGCCGGCGGCTGTCTTCGTCCACGACGAACAGCAGATCGGCGTCGCTGCGCGGCGTGGCGTCCCCCCGCGCCAGCGAGCCGAACAGCCACGCCTCCCGCACGTCGGGCCGGCGGGCCAGCACGCGACGGACCGCCGAGCGCACCGCCTCGATCGCCGCCGTGCGATCAAGGAAGACGGCGCCGGACGAACTCGATGATCGTCGTGGCATGCGCGATCGCCTCCCGCGCGTCCGATTCCAGGAAGTAGTCGGCGGGGGCTCCCGCGTCGAAGCCGTTCGGGTAGCGGGTCTGGACGTAGTACCGGTCGAGCCGGATGGCCGCCTCGCGGAGTGTCGGGAGCTCCGGCTCGATGGCGGCCAGCGCCTGGACGAGGGCCAGCAGCGAGTGGCCCCAGGCCTCCCCGCCCCGGCCGGACGCCAGCGCCTTGAGGGCGTTGTCGCCCGCCTGCTGCGCCGCGAAGCAGGCCCAGTCGTGGTCGCCCGCCGCTGCCGCGGTGCGCGCGTGCCGGCAGTCGTGCTCGGCCTGCCGCAACCAGTCCCGGGAACGATCCGCCACCGTCCCCCTGTTCCCCGGCAGTATACAGCCCACCCCGCGGGCAGCACGCGAGGTTCCGTCGGGCCGCCACTGCTACCGGCCCGGCCTCACCCCGCTCCTGCCCGTCTTCGCCGACGGGCGGCTCGTCTTCTGCTCCATCAACGGGGCCCCCCTCACGCCCCCGCGGATCCGGGGGGCGTTCTGTGGTGACGGTCGACGGTAGCCCTTGCGAGAGGGGCCCGCGGCGGGCGGCGCGGCAGCGTCAGCGCCCGCGCGGTCCCGCCGCGCGCCGATTCAGATCCTCGAGAGCTGGCCCGAGCGGACCAGATCGACGAGGAGGTTCCACTCGTCCCGCTTCAGCACGGCGAGGGTGCCCGTCGCGCCGATCCATAGTTCCTCCCCGCGGATCACGGCGTCCGGGCACTGACCGCAGCCGGCCGGACACAGGGTGTGACCTTGAGCTCCTGCATTGGCTTCGCCTCCTTGGGTCGGGATGGTCGAGTGCTCGATGCAGGGACAGACCACCGTCGGGAGCTTACACCTTGCCCCATGGGGCAACGTCAAGCGACTCCGCGGCGGCCGGCCGCGCCCGGGTCAACGGGGCCTCAGGGGCGGCGGCGCCACCTCGATGCCGTCCCGGGCGAGGTCCGCATCGCTCGCCCGAAGGGCCACCGTGCCCGGCGGATGCGAGTACCACCCGGGGTCCTCGTCGTAGCTCGCGAGCTGGTCGCGCACCTTCAGGATGGTGAAGAGGCCCCCCATCGAGATGTAGTCGCCGAACGGGCCCGTGGCGCCCTTCATGGCGATGGTGTTCCGGGGATACGGCATGACCTCCGCCATCTTGCCCATGTCCATGCCGGTGTGTCCGTGGGTCATGTAGGCGGGGAGGAGCGGCCGGATCTTCTCGTCCAGGCCGTCGGGCTTCACGCCCACCATGTTGGGGAACCCGTGGCCCATCTGGTTCATGACGTGGTGGGTCATGTGGCAGTGGAAGGCCCAGTCCCCGGGGGCGTCGGCGATGAACTCCACGTTTCGCGCCTGCCCGACCGCCACCAGCACCGTCGTCTCGGGCCACTGCGCCGACAGCGGGATGTCCTCGCCGTCGGTCGCGGTGACGCGGAAGTGATAGCCGTGGATGTGCATGGGGTGGTGGTCCACGGCTCCCAGGTTCCCCAGCCGCATCCGCACGCGATCGCCCGTCCGGCAGACGAGCGGCGCCGTGGACGGGAACGCCTTGCCGTTGATCGTGAGCACGTTGAAGTCGGTCATGTCCAGCGTGTTCGGACGCGCGGTGCCGGCCTTGATCGACCATTCGCTGATCATCAACGAGAAATCGCGGTCCACGACGTGCTCGGGCGATGGAGCTCGCGGATGCACCACGAACATCCCGATGAGCCCCATGCCCATCTGGGTCATCTCGTCGTGGTGGGAGTGGAACATGAAGGTCCCGTGCTGGCGGAGCGTCCACTCGTACCTGACGGTCTCGCCCGGCTTGATGTACGGCTGGGTCAGGCCGCCGACCCCGTCCATGCCGTTGGGGAGGTACAGACCGTGCCAGTGGACGGAGGTCGCGACGCCGAGGCGGTTCGTCACGTAGATGCGGATGCGCTCGCCCTCCACCGCCTCGATGACCGTGCTGTTCACCCGGCCGTTGTATCCCCAGCAGGCGGCCCGCAGCCCCGAGTCGAAGAAGTGGTCGACCTCCTCGGCGACCAGGTGGATCACCTTCACCCCGTCCACCGCCTTGAAGGGCAGGGCGCCGCCGTTCGGCACCACGACGGGACGGTAGTGCTCGCCCGGCCGCCCCGGCGGCAGCGGCCGGACGTCGATCGGCCCGCCGCTGTAGCTCTTCTGCCAGCGGGGCCGGTCGGCCGGATCCGCCCGGTGCCCGGACCGACGCCGATCGTTGACGCCGGCTTCCGACGGGTGGGCCAGCCCCCCCGCCAGCGACGCCGCGCCGACCCCCAGCAACTGCCTCCGCGACAGCCTAGTGGCCATTGCCATCCTCCTTGTTGGGCTCGCCGGCGCCCCCGATGCGACGGCCGTTGGCCGCCGGGAGGCGTCCGCTGGCGATCTGCATGACGTCGGCGCGCGCCACCCAGTACTCGCGGAGCGCCTCCACGTAGGCGACCCCGCTCTCGATCTGGCGCTCGCGGTCCCGGAGAAGCTGGACGATGCCGAGCTGCATGGCGTTGTACTGGAGCTGCGCCTCGTTGACGATCCGCTCCTGGAGCGGGAGCAGGATGTCGCGATAGTAGAGGGCCCGGTCCCGGGCTCCCGCCACCCGGTCGCGCGCCGCCCGCGCCGCCGCCCGGATCTTGACGGCCAGCGCATAGTGCTCCTGCTGGGCGCGGCGGAGCTCGACCATGGCCCGGCCCACGCGCGCCTGGCCCTGGTTGAAGAGCGGGATGGGCACCGAGAGCACCGGCCCGAGCTTCCAGCCTTCCTCCCGCTCGGCCTCCACCCCCAGGTCGAGCTCGGGCAGCCAGCTCGTCGCGCGGTCGTAGCCGAGCTGCTGGCCCATCGCGATGATCCGCTGCCGGGCCTGCGCCAGGTCCACGCTTCGGGACAGCGCGGTCCGCTCCAGGTCGTCCACCGGCAGCGGCTCGGCCGGGATCTCGGGCAGCCGGGCATCCACCTCCCAGGCCGTCTCCGCCCCCCACAGCCCGAGAAGCTCGTTCAGCCGCTCGCGGCTCAGGCGGGCGGCGATCTCCGCGGACCTGAGGGCCAGGCGGGACGCCTCCGTCCCCGCCCGGTCCCGCGCCAGGTCCAGGTCCGAGATGTTCCCCGCCTCGTGCAGTCGACGGCTCACCTCGAACGAGGCGATGAGGGCCTCCGCGATGGTCCGGCGGAGGTCCAGGACCTGCTCGGTGGCCTGGTGGGCGTAGAACGCCTCCCGGGCCCGCCCGGCCATGTCCATCACGGCGCCCGTGACCCGGAGCTTCGCCTCCTCGAAGCGGGCGGTCGCCACCCGCTTACGCAGGGGGACGTACAGCGCGTCGAGAAAGCCCACCACCACGCCGAGCTGGAGGTCTGGCCGGGCGCCGGAGAGCGGGAACAGGACGGCGGCGTCCAGGACCGGGTTCCGGAAGAGGCCGGCCGCCACGAGATCGGCCTCGGCCACTCCCAGGTCCGCGTACAGGGCCTGGAGCTCCCGGTTGTTGAGCATGGCGATCTGCACCGCCACGTCGGCGGTGAGCGGTCGCCCGAGCAGCGCTCGGAGCGCCTCCGTCGTCCCGGGCTCCAGCTCGACCCCCGGGCGCCACTCGATCCTCGTCGCCGAGCGCTCCTGCACCTCCCGTCGAACCTCCCCGAAGCCCGCGTCGAGGCGCGCCGCCGCACATCCGGTGAGGCCCGCCAGCATGAGACAGAGCCCGCCGATCGTTCGTCCCGTCATTGCATGGCTCCCGCGCGCGCCTACGGCAGCCGCTCGATCTTCACGATGGCGCGCCGCTCGACGTCGATGGTGAAGCGCACCTTGTCGCCGGGCTTGAGGCCAGCGAGGAGCGAGACGGGATCCACGCGGTAGCCCATGGTCATCGCCTCCATGAACCCCTTGATCTCGCCGTGCTCCACGACGATCTGGCTGGCGTTGGGCACGGTGGCGACCACCTCTCCCTCGCCGAGCACCGTCCCCGCGCCCGCCGTCTGAGGCGCCGCATGCCCCCCGTGCGGCATCGCAGGGCCGGGCGGGACCGGGCGGACGGCCGGGATGTCCGCGGGCGCATAGGCGAGCGTCCGGGAGGCGGGGGGGACCGCCGCCAGCGCCGCCTCCAGGTGCGCCGGATGGCTCCGGGCCAGCGGGGGCGGCTGGTAGCTCGCGCACCCGCCGAGCAGCAGCGCCGCCGCCGTCAGGGCCGCGCCTCGCCGCCGTGCTACGGTCTTTCGTCCCCGCGCCGTCATGGGCCGGCAACCTTGTCGATCTTGGTGATGGCGCGGGCCTGGGTGTCGATCGTGAAGCGCACGCGGTCGCCCGGCTTCACCTTGTCCAGCAGCGACAGCGAGCTGATCCGGTAGCCCATCGTCATGGGCTCCATGAAGTCCTTGATCTCCCCGTGCTCCAGGACGATCTGCTGCTTGTGGGGGGCGAGGGCGATGACCGTGCCCTCGGCCGTCACGAACTTCGGCTTGGGCCGCAGCTCGGGGTGCTCGCTCGCGACGTGCGGGCCACGGTGGCCGGACAGCGTGTGGGCGTAGGCGATCACCGCCCAGCGATCCTCCTGCGACAGCTCGCCCTTCCAGGCGGGCATGGCAGACCCCTTGGACTTGAACGGATCGACCAGGCCGCCCTCGCTGACGCGCCACATCCAGTAGTTCCCGGGCATCTCGGCGACCATCCGCGCGTCCGTCAGGTCGGCGGGCTTGAGGGGGAGGTTGGCCGCCCCCGGGCCCTTGCCGTCGCCCTTGTCCCCGTGACAGAGGGCGCACTTGGCCACGAAGATCTCCCTGCCCCTCGCGATCAGCTTGGCGTCCGTCCACGCGCTGGCCGGGGGGTGCGCGTTGGCGTACGCAGCGGGGACCGGCGGATGCTCATGGTCCCCGTGGTGGTGCCCGGGCCCGTGGGGCCCGGGCGCGTGGCCGTGCCCGGCCCCCTTCTCCGCGAGGCGTTGCTGGGCGCCCGCGCCGGACGGCCGGACGCCGCCAAGCCAGGCCGAGGCCAATGCCAATCCGACGGTGCCGACGATGACGGCGCTTCGTACGCGAGTCACGGATCCTCCCTCCTGTTTGGTGGACGGAGCGGGCACCCGCGGACGCAGTCAGGCAGCGGGACACCGACGCCGCGGGTAGTGGAGATCGCGACGAGCAGCGGACGGGCGGCTAGATCAGCAGCGACGCGTGGAGCAGGAACAGCGGGAGCCGACCGGGCGGCCCCTTGGCGTCCTCCCGCACGAAGGCGACGGGCGGCGACGCCAGCGGCGGCTGCAGCGCGGGGGCGAGGTCCAGCGCCGCGCGATCGGCCGAGGGGCCGGCCAGACCGGTGCTCGGCGGGATCGCGGCCGAGTCACAGGACATCGCGCTGTGGCCCGGGTCGTGGGGATGATCGCTCGCGGCGTGATGGCGAGGGTCGGGCGCGGCGTCAAGCGTGGCCGCGTGCACGAGAGCGAGCGGGCCACACACGTGTCCGAGGACGAGCAGCATTCCCAGGCTCAGGGCGAGCGCCCAGCCGGGCGCGATGCGGAACGGGCGCGCGCACCTCATCGGGGTCAGCCTACCGAACGGTGCGCCGACCTGTCAAGCTGGCGGAGCGGTCGTGCTCCCGGCCGCGGCAAGACCTGCGGCTGGACTCCACTCCCGCCCGCCGGGAACCCGCCGCGCTTTCCCGCCGCCCCCGCGGTGGTCTCGTGTAGAGTGGCGGGCATGACGGTCGACCCCATCACGGTCTCGGTGGTCCAGCACCGGCTGGAGGCCATCGTGCAGGAGATGGGCGAGGCCATGCTGCGCACCGCCTACTCCCAGATCCTCAACTCCAGCCGGGACTTCTCGACGGCCGTGTTCGACGCCGAAGGGCGCCTCGCCGCCCAGGCCGAGCACGTGCCGATCCACGTGGGGGCCCTGCCGTGGGCAGTGCAGGCGGTGACCGAGGCCTTCCGCGGCCAGATCGAGCCCGGGGACCTCTTCCTGCTCAACGACCCGTATCACGGCAACAACCATCTGCCCGACCTCACCGCGCTCCTGCCCGTGTTCGCCGACGGGCGGCTCGTCTTCTGGTCCATCAACCGCGCCCACCAGCACGACATCGGCGGGGCCACCCACGGGACCTACAACCCGGCCGCCACCGAGATCTGGCAGGAGGGCATCCGCATCCCGCCGCTGAAGCTCTACGAGCGGGGCGTGGTGCGGGAGGACGTGCTCCAGATGGTGGCGACCAACGTGCGCCATCCGCGGGACTTCCGCGGCGACCTGAACGCGATGATCGGCTCGGCCCGCGTGGGCGAGCGCCGGCTGCTCCGCCTCGTCGAGGAGTACGGCCTCGAGGCGGCCAGCGCCGCCGTGGGCGAGGTGCTGGACTCGGCCGAGCGCCAGACGCGGCAGTGCATCCGCGGCTGGAAGGACGGCGTGTTCCGGGGCGAGGCCGTGCTCGACGACGACGGCCACGGCGCCCGGGACATCCACATCCGGGCCACCGTCACCAAGCGGGGCGACGGGCTGGTGGTGGACCTGACCGACTGCCATCCGCAGGTCACGGGCTTCGTCAACTCCTCGTACCCGAACACCATGGCCTCGGTGTTCATGGCTCTCGCCTACCTCATCGATCCGCGCACGCCGAAGAACGAGGGCACGTTCCGGCCCGTGTCGGTGAAGCTCCGCCAGGGGACGGTCGTCTGGCCCCATCCGCCGGCGCCGGTGACCCTGTGCACCAACCACTGCGCCCAGGAGATCGCCGAGGCCGTCATCAAGGCTCTGGCCGGGAGCTGTCCGGACCGGGCGCTGGCCGGCTGGTCGCGGCGCTTCCGCATCGCCATCACCGGCACCAACCCCCGCAACGAGCGGCCGTTCATCTGGCACCTGTTCCACGCGCGCGGGGGCGGCGGGGCGTCGGCGGCCGGCGACGGCTGGGAGACGGCGGGCGAGGGCCAGGCCGCGGGCGGGATCAAGTTCGGGAGCGTGGAGGTGGCGGAGACGCGCTTCCCGCTCTTCTTCGCGCGCCACGAGTTCCGCCCCGACTCGGCCGGGGACGGCCGGTTCCGGGGCGGCGTGGGCTCCGTGCTCGAGCTCCGCATGGAGACCACCCGGCCCGCGCGGGGCAACACGGCCGGCGACGGCACCCGGCATCCCTCCTACGGCATCCTCGGCGGCCGCGACGGCAAGCCCCACCGCTACCGGATGCGGGCCGGCGGCCGCGCGCGGGTCCTGCGCACCAAGGAGATGGGCATCCCGATCCCGCCCGCCGCCGTGTTCCTGGTGGAGTCGGCGGGCGGCGGCGGCTACGGCCGGCCCGCACTCCGCGACGCCGCGGCGCGCGCCGCCGACCGGGACAACGGCCTCGTCACCAGCCGGAGCCCCCGGCCCCGCCGCCGGGCGCGGCGATGAGCCCACGGCGTCGGGTCCCCGGCCCGGGGCCCGCCCTCCCCCGCCCGGGGGCGCCGGCATGAGCTACCGCATCGGGGTCGACGTGGGCGGCACCTTCACCGACCTCGTGGCCGTCGACGAGCGGGGGAAGACCTTCATCGCCAAGGCGGCGTCCACGCCGGCCGATCCGTCCGTCGGCGTCATGCAGGGCCTCGGCCTCCTGGCCGGGAGCCTCGGCCGGGACGCCCGGGGCCTCCTGGGCGAGACCGCCGTCTTCGTGCACGGCACGACGGTGGCGACCAACGCGCTCCTCGAGCGCAAGGGCGCGCGGGTCGCCCTCCTCACCACCGAGGGGCACCGCGACGTCATCGAGATGCGGGAGGGGCTCAAGCCCGACCGCTACAACCTCAGGATGCCGCCGCCGGTGCCGCTCGTGCCCCGGGCCCGGCGGCTCGGGGTCAAGGAGCGGCTCCGCTGGGACGGGACCGTGGCCACGCCGCTTCACCCCGCCTCGCTCCGGCGCGCCGTGGCCGCCGTCGAGCGGGCCGGGGTGGACGCGGTCGCGGTGTGCTATCTGCACGCCTACCGCGACGCCCGCCACGAGGCGGCCACCCGGCGCGCCCTGGCCGAGCGCCTCCCCGACGTCTTCGTGTCGCTGTCCTCCGAGGTGCTGGCCCAGATCAAGGAGTACGAGCGCTTCTGCACCACCGTGGTCAACGCCTACGTCGGTCCCGCGCTGTCCCGCTACCTCGGCCGCCTCCAGGAGCGCCTGCGCGCGGCCGGCTACCGGGGGCCGGTGCTCATCATGCAGTCGCACGGGGGCGTGGCCACCGTGGCCGACTCCGTCCGTCTGGCCGCGGGGGCCGTGCTCTCCGGGCCGGCGGGGGGCGTGGCGGCCGGCCGCCACGCGGGCCAGCTCTCGGGCGCCGGCAACCTCATCACCTTCGACATGGGCGGGACCAGCACGGACATCGCGCTGCTCGAGGGCGGCGAGCCCCAGCTCACGGGGGACAAGGCCGTCGCCGGCCAGAAGGTGGCGCTGCCCAGCATCGACATCCACACCCTCGGCGCCGGCGGGGGCTCCATCGCCCGCGTGGACGCGGGCGGGATCCTGCACGTGGGCCCCGAGAGCGCGGGGGCCGACCCCGGCCCCGCCGCCTACGGGCGCGGCGGGCAGGAGGCCACTGTCACCGACGCCAACGTGGTGCTCGGGCTCCTGGACCCGGCGAGCTTCCTCGGCGGCGCCATGCGGCTGGACGCGCGCGCGGCCCAGGCGGCCGTCGCGCGCACGGCCCGGGCCCTCGGGGTGACGCCGGTGGAGGCGGCGCGCGGCATCCAGCGCGTGGTCAACACCAACATGGCGGAAGGCATGCGGCTGGTGTCGGTGCGCCGCGGCGCCGACCCGCGGCGCTTCGCGCTCCTGTCCTTCGGCGGGGCGGCGGGGCTCCACGTGACGGCGGTGGCGCGCATGCTGGAGATCACGCGGGTCCTGGTGCCCCGGGCGGCCTCGGTGCTCTCGGCCTGGGGCATGCTCGCCACCGACCTCCGTTACGAGTTCGTCCGCACCCACGTGGGCGAGGCGGGGCGCGTGGGCGCCCCCCGGCTCCGGCGCCTGTTCGCCGCCATGGAGGCGGAGGGCCGGCGCCGGCTCGGCTCGCGCTTCCCGGGGGAGGTGCTCGTGCGCCCGTCGGTGGACATGCGCTACGGCGAGCAGACCTTCGAGATCCAGGTCCCGCTGGACGGGGTCGATCTCGAGGCGGCCGACCTCATGGACCACGTGGTGGAGCGGTTCCACCGCCGGCACGAAGAGCTCTACGCGTGGAGCGCGCCCGGCCAGGAGGTGGTGCTGGTCAACGCCCGGCTGGCGGTGGTCGGCCGCCTGGATACCCTGCCCGTGGAGGAGCCCGGCGCGGCGGCCGGGGCGGGACCGTCGCGCAGCCGGCGCGTCTACCTCGAGCGCTGGGCGGAGGTCCCCGTCCTCGCCTTCGACACGCTGGCGGCGGGGGACGAGCTGAAGGGGCCCGCCCTCGTGGAGTCGGCCACCACCACGGTGCTGCTGCGCGAGGGGGAGCGCGCCAGCGTCACCCCCCACGGCTGGCTCGACATCCGGCTCGGCTGACCCGAGCCGGCGGCCCGCGTCAGCTCGTCACGGCCCCCTTGGAGGCGTCGGACACCGACTGGGCGTACTTGGCGAACACGCCCCGGGTGAAGCGGGGGCGGGGGGGCTTCCATCCCTTCAAGCGTTTATTGATCTCCGCGGCCGTAAGCTCAACGTCCAGACGGCGTTTCTTGACGTCGATCACGAGCGTGTCGCCGTTGCGGAGCGCGGCGATCGGCCCCCCGTCGGCCGCCTCGGGCACCACGTGGCCGATCATGAAGCCGTGGGTGGCGCCGGAGAAGCGCCCGTCGGTCATCAAGGCCACGGTCTCGCCGAGCCCCGCCCCCTGGAGGGCGCCGGTCACGTGGAGCATCTCGCGCATGCCGGGCCCCCCGCGGGGCCCCTCGTAGCGGATGACGACGACGTCGCCCGGCTTGATCTTGCCGTCCTTCACGGCCTTGAAGGCGTCCTCCTCCCGGTCGAACACGCGGGCCGGGCCGCGGTGGCTGTCCCGCGTCTGGCCCGAGAGCTTGATGACGGCGCCCCCGGGGGCCACGCTGCCGCGGAGGATGGCGATGCCCCCCGTCGGCTTGATGGGCTTGCCGAGCGGCCGGATGACGCGCTGGCCGGACGGCTCCGCCGCCTGCCGCACCTCCTGGCCGATGGAGCGCCCGGTGACCGTCTTCTCGTTCGCGTGGAGCAGCCCCGCCTCGAGGAGGCGGCGGCCCACCAGGGCCATGCCGCCCGCCTCGTGCATCTCGGGGGCGGTGTAGGCGCCCCAGGGCTTGAGGTCGGCCAGGACCGGCGTCTTCCGCGAGATCCGGTCGAAGTCGTCGATGGTGAGCTTGACGCCGAAGTCGCGGGCGGTGGCCGGCAGGTGGAGGACGGCGTTGGTGGAGCCCCCGGTGGCCATGACGCCGGCGATGGCGTTCTCGAAGCTCCGGCGGGTGACGATCGAGCGCGGCGTGACCCCGGCCTTCACGAGCTGCATCGCCAGCTTGCCCACCTCGAAGGCGACCTCCTCCTTGCGGGGGTCGGTGGCGGGGATGCCGTTCCAGCCCATCGGCGAGATGCCGAGCATCTCGTAGGCCGTGGCCATGGTGTTGGCCGTGAACTGCCCCCCGCACGCCCCCTCGCCCGGGCAGGCGTGGTCCTCCACGTCCTTCAGCTCGGCCTCGCTGATCTTGCCGGCGTGGTAGGCGCCGAGGGCCTCGAAGACGTCCTGGATGGTCAGGTTGCGGTTGGCGAAGGGCCCCCGCGCGCCCGCGCAGCGCCCGAACATGATCGACCCGCAGTAGAGCATGAGCCCCGGCACGTCGACGCGCCCCAGCACCATGGCCATCGCCGGGATGGTCTTGTCGCAGCCCGAGATGGTCACGAGGCCGTCGAACAGGTGGCCGCGCGCCACCAGCTCCACGGAGTCCGCCACCACCTCGCGGCTGATCAGGGACGCCTTCATCCCCTCGGTGCCCATCGTGATGCCGTCGGTGATGGCGACGGTGTTGACCTCGATGGGCGTGCCGCCCGCTGCCCGCACCCCCTGCATCACCTTCTCGGCCAGCTTCCGGTGGTTCCAGTTGCAGGGCATGGTGCCGATCCAGCAGTGGGCCACGCCGATCTGCGGCCGCGCCAGGTCCTCGTCGGTGAAGCCGACCGCCTTCATCATGGCGCGCGCGGGGGCGCGATCGGTGCCTTCCAGGAGGACGCGGCTGCGGCGGCGCGGATCGTGAGGCATGGGGGGGCTCCTTTGTCGTGGCTCGGGTGGGGGGATTCTACACGAGGCGGCTGAGCGGGACCAGCGCGTAGCCCGCCGCCCGGAGGCCCTCGATCAGCCGCGGCAGGTACGCGGCGAGCCGGGCGCCCGCCCCCGCCACCCCGTCCGCGTCGTGGAGGTCGTAGATGGCGCCCGGCCGCGCCCGGCCGAGGGCGCGGGCGAGCTGACGGTCGGGCGCCACGGCGCGGAGACCCTCGGGCTGGGCGGTCCACAGCACGAGCGGAGTGCCGAGGCGCGCCAGCACGGGGAACATGGCGAGGTTGGCCAGGCCCCACGGGGGCCGGAAGAAGCGCGGCGCCTGGCCCGCCGCCTCGGCGACGGCCGCGTGGCCCTGCTCGATCTCCTCGCGCGTGGCGCGCGGGCCCGAGAGCCAGAGGCTCCGGTGGCTCCACGAGTGGTTGCCGACGTCGTGCCCGGCGGCGGCGATCCGCCGGGCCACGTCCGGCCAGGCCCGGGCCCGCCGGCCGATCAGGAAGAACGACGCGCGCACGTCGGCCGCCTCCAGGAGATCGAGGATGGCCGGGGTGTGGGCCGGGTCGGGCCCGTCGTCGAAGGTCAGCGCCACCACCCGCTCGCCGCCGCGCCCTCGCCGCCCGCTCCCGAGGGCGGCGAGCTGGGCGCCCAGCGTCCACGCGCCCCACAGGGCGGGGCCGGCGGCGAGGAGGCTTCGCCTCACGACGCGCGCTCGACCCGATGGCGGTCCCGGCCCAGCACGAGGTCCACCACGTGCTCCGCGGCGTGGGGGCGCCGGTAGCCGCGGATGCGCTCGCGCAGGTTGCGCGCCAGCACGGGGTCGCCGACGACCGCGCCCAGCACCCGCTCCACCTGGGCCGGCGACCACGCCACCAGCGCCACCCCCGCCATGGCCGCGAAGCGCTCGTTGCGCTGCTCCTGCCCCGGCAAGGACCCGAAGCAGACCATGGGCAGCTCCGCCGCCAGCGCCTCGGCCAGCGTGACGCCCCCCGCCTTGGAGACGAGGAAGTCGGCCGCGCCCATCAGCTCGCGGACGTCGTCGACGTAGCCGAACACCCGGACCCGCGTCTCGCGTCCGGCCACGAGGCGGTGGAGCCGGCCCTCGGCCCGCGGGTGGCGCCCGGTCACCACGACCGCCTGGCAGGTCCCGTCCATGCCGAGCAGCGCGCGCGTGGCCTCCTCGAGCCGCCCGAAGCCGCCGCCCCCGCCGTCCATCAGCAGCACCACCGGCAGTCGCGGCGAGAGCCCGAGGGCGAGGCGGGTGGCGGCGCGCTCCGCGGCCGGCCGCGCGAAGGCGGCCGCCACCGGGACGCCGGTCACCGTGACCCGCTCGCGGGGGACGCCGCGGGCGATGAGCGTCCGGGCGATCTCCTGGGCGGGGACGCAGTAGCGGTCCACGTGCGGACAGATCCACTGGGTGTGGGCCACCCAGTCCGTGAACACGGTGGTATGGGGCGGGACCACCCGCCGGGCGCCGGCCAGCTCGGACAGGGCCGCCGCCGGCGTCGGGTGGACCGACACCACGAAGTCGGGGCGCTCGCGCTCCAGCAGGCGTCGGAGCTTGGGCACCCCGAGGCGCGTCAGCCCCAGCAGGAGCGGCGAGGAGACGGGCAGCTGGTCGCCGATCCAGTACGCGAGCCCCCACAGGTGGGGCGTCCGCCGGAGCACCGCGTAGTAGAGCCCGCGCGAGAGGCGGTCGAACTCCGGGTGCACGAGCTCGCGGAAGTGGTCGACCACCCGCACCGCGGCCCCGGCCTCCCGGAAGGCCTGGGCCAGCGTGTCCGCGACCCGGTTGTGCCCGGAGCCGTAGGACGCGGTGAGCAGGAGGATCCGGGGCGCGATGGTCACGACGGCACCGCCGGCGGCCGCCGGGCCACGAGCAGGGTGGTCCGCCCGGACTGGATCACCTCGCCGCGCTGGTTCACGATGCGCCGGTCCTCGATCACCACGCCGCCGTCCTTCAGCTGCCGCTTGGCGGCGACGCGGGTGAGCGTGCGCAGCGTGTCCCCGACCCGGGCGGGCCGGAGGAAGCGCCATTCGCAGCCCATGAACGCCAGCACGGCCATGGGCGGCGCCGGCACGCGCCAGCCGAGCCCCGAGGACAGGACGAGCGGGAGGAGGTCGTGCGCCTCCCCGGGCGGGGGCGGCGGATCGCCCATCACGCCGCCGAAGACCGCGGCGTGGGCCCCGGTGAGGGTGAGACCGGGGGTCGCCAGCTCGGCCCCGACCTCGACGTCCTCGAAGTAGAGCGCGGCCGCGCTCACGGGGCCGCGCTCCCGGCCCCCGGCCGCGGGACCAGGTGCTCGCTCTCGCCCTCCTGGACCACCTCGCCGCGCTGGTTCACGAGCCGGCGCTCCACCACCACCACGCCCCAGCCGGGGTCCTCGGCCTCCCGCCTGGCGCCGATCCGCGCCGTCACGTGCACGGTGTCCCCGATGCGGATCGGGCCGCGGAACTTCCAGCGGTAGGCGACCAGGCGCTCCCCGAGGGCCCCGGGCAGGACGCGGCCGAGGAGCCCGTGCTGGACCGAGAGGCCGAGGAGCCCGTGGGCGATGCGCTCGCCGAAGCGCGAGGCCTTCATGTGCTCGGCGTCGGTGTGCAGCACGTTGTAGTCGCCGGAGAGGCCGGCGAAGATCACGATGTCGGTCTCGGTCACGGTCCGGCCGGGCGACCGCCACTCCTGCCCCACCGCCAGGCCGTCGTCGTCCGCCTCCGTCCCGGGGCTCACGGGGCGGTAGGATAGCACGCCGGCCATCGACCAGGAACCGGCCCCGGGCGAATCGGCCCCGGCGCCGTGGTATTCTTTTGCGCGCACGGGCGGGCCGGCCACGGCTTGACGCGCGGATCGAACCCCACACCAGGGAGGAACGGCGCATGGAGTCACGTCGACGATTCATCCTGAAGGGGGCCACGCTGGCCGCGGCCGGAGCGGCGGTCGCGGTCGACGCCCCGAACGTCATCGCCCAGCCCAAGTTCCAGTGGCGCATGGTGACCACGTGGCCCAAGGGCCTGGCCACGCTGCACGGCGCCGCCGTCCGCTTCGCGGAGATCGTGGAGAAGATGAGCGAGGGGCGCCTCAAGATCCAGGTCTTCGCGGGCGGCGAGCTGGTGCCGGCGCTCCAGAGCTTCGACGCCGTCACCGGGGGCACCGTGCAGGCGGCCCACTCGGCGGCCTACTACTGGGCGGGCAAGACCCCGGCCTGCCAGTGGTTCGGCGCCGTGCCCTTCGGGCTCTCGGCCCAGGGCATGAACGCCTGGTTCTACGAGGGCGGCGGCATCGCGCTCTGGCAGGAGGTGTACGCGCCCTTCGGGTTGCTGGCCCGGCCCTGCGGCAACACCGGCATCCAGATGGCCGGCTGGTTCAAGAAGAAGATCAACAGCATCGACGACTTCAAGGGCCTCAAGATGCGCATCCCGGGGCTCGGCGGCAAGGTGGTGGCCAAGGCCGGCGGGACCGTCGTCCTCCTGGCCGGCGGCGACATCTTCCCCGCG
>Ga0187892_10007233_pt1 | contig 15925 bp, 15 predicted proteins | sample MA1701073metaG_FD_139345 | JGI IMG/M metagenome (GOLD analysis project Ga0187892, IMG submission 139345) | Bio-ooze microbial communities from a basaltic lava cave in the Kipuka Kanohina Cave System on the Island of Hawaii, USA - MA170107-3 metaG ... | reverse complement strand
GCGGCGACAACATCCACACCCACGTCAACTCCATCAACTGTGCGGTCACCGACGGTGCCGGCCTCCTTCCCACCGTCAACATGGGGCTCGGCCTGCTCAACCTCCCGCTCCTCGGCGGGGTCGCAGGCGGCGCCGCGCCCCCGGGCTGCAACCTGTTCTGATCCATCCAGATCGGGCGGCGACGCCGTAGAGAAGTTGGAACCAACGATGGCGATGGCCGGGGTGACCCGGCCATCGCCGCACCCGAACGGAGGAACTTCGACATGGCCTACCGGTTTGCCTGAAGGGACGAGGGCCACTCCTGCCGTTGGCAGGGGAGCGGTGCGACCGAGGACGAGTTGATCGCCAAGGTCGCCGACCACGTCATCAAGAAGCACCGGGTGAAGCAGCCCACCGAGACGATTGTCAACTACGTGAAGGCGAAGGCCCGCCAGAGTTGAGAATGAGGGCGTGGAGGCACGCCCTCTTCTCGCTCGGTGCACGTTCCCGGTCGCCCAGACCGAGGTCGTGTGCGCCGTCTCGGGCGGTGCCGACTCGATGGCGTTGCTCGTCCTGGCCGTGGCGGCCGGGTGCAGGGTCACCGCTGTCCACGTCGACCACGGGCTGCGGCGGGGCTCGGCGGACGAGGCCGAGGTGGTACGGGCCGCGGCCGAACGGTTCGGCGCCCGGTTCCGGGCGGCGCGGGCCGACGTGGGGCCCGGCCCCAACCTCGAGGCCCGGGCACGCGCGGCCCGGTACGGGGTGCTGCCGCCCGACGTCCTGACCGGGCACACGGCCGACGACCAGGCCGAGACGATCCTGCTGAACCTGCTCCGCGGCGCCGGGCTCGACGGCCTGGCCGGGATGGCGCCCGGCCGGCACCCGCTGCTCGGTCTCCGCCGGGCAGAGACCCGGGCACTGTGCACGGCCGTGGGCGTGACGTGGGTCGAAGACCCGTCGAACGCCGATCCCCGGTTCCGCCGCAACCGCGTGCGGGCCGAGCTGCTGCCCCTACTCGAGTCGATCGCGGCCCGGGACGTCGTGGCGGTGCTGGTTCGCCAGGCGTCCCTGCTCCGGGACGAGGCCGACCTGCTCGACAGCCTGGCTGCGGCACTGGACCCGACCGACGCCAAAGTCCTGGCCGCGGCACCGGTGGCGCTGGCCCGCCGGGCCGTCCGCCGGTGGCTGACCGGCGACCACCCCCCCGACCTCGCCACGGTGGAACGGGTGCTGGCGGTGGCTCGGGGCGAGGTGCGGGCGACCGAGGTGGGCGACGGCCGGCGGGTGGCCCGCAGCTCCGGCCGCCTGCGGCTCGAAGGGGGCTGAGCGGGGCGGGGACGGGCCGCTACGGTGGCAACCCGATGGCAGGAAACGACATCCCCGTGGCCCCGGCGGGGGATCCCCACCTCGGCCCCGTGGTGGTCACCGAGGACCAGCTGCAGGCGCGGGTCGCCGAGTTGGGCAAGGAGGTCACCGCCGACTACGCCGATCGCACGCCGTTGCTGGTGGGGGTGCTGAAGGGCGCGTTCATGTTCATGAGCGACCTGGCCCGGGCCATCGACCTGCCTGTCGAGTTCGACTTCATGGCCGTGTCGTCCTACGGGAGCGCGACCAGGACGAGCGGCGTCGTCCGCATCGTGAAGGACCTCGACCTCGACCTCAGCGGCCGCCACGTGATCCTCGTCGAGGACATTGTCGACAGCGGCCTCACCCTCAGCTACCTGCGCAAGAACCTGAAGGCCCGGGGCCCGTCGTCGCTGGAGGTGTGCGCCCTCCTGGTCAAGGAGGGGCTGCAGCGGCAGGACCCCGCCCTCCGCTACGTCGGTTTCCGGATCCCGCCCGAGTTCGTCATCGGCTACGGCCTCGACGTCGACGAGCGGTACCGGAATCTGCCGTACGTCTGCATGTACGTCGAGTAGGGCGCGGGCGGGGGGCCGAACGGCCCGTTTTCACCGGGAGGTTCGGGGGAGGCGGGGAACGGCCGCCGACGCCCTCGTGTTGTTCGTCGGCTATCGGGTCCCGGCTACTCCGGGCGGTCACCGGATCGCAACCGACATCGCCCACGCGGCGCTCCAGGCCGATGCGGGCGCGTTCGCACCGGCCGGTGCCGAGCGCTTCCGCCAGGGGCGTCACGAGTCCGAGTACTTCGACCCGGTGCGACCGGTCGACAAGACGGCAGCCGACGCGGCATGGGGAGTGGATCTCGCTCGACGTGCAATCGATGCCGTCGACGGGGCGTTGTCAGGTGGCTGAGGACGCATCGTCCTCCAGCGGGATGGGGACCATCGGCCGGTTGGTGACCGTGTCGTGGAACGACCCTTCTGCCACCTCAAGCCAGTCCGCATCCCGGATGGTGATCTGCACCGGCCGGCCAAGGCGCGGTTCGACCGCCCCGACCACCTCGTAGAGCTGGTCACGCTCTGGCTCGCCGAGCACCAGGACGTCGATGTCCCCGACGGGACGCGGCCCAGTCTGGCCGACGTGCCGCTCCGCCCACGACCCATAGATGAACGCGGCGCTGATTCCCTCCAGTCCGCGCAGAGCCTCGGCGATGACCGCTGGAACTCCGAACGCACGTGTGAGGACCTGCGCCAAGCCGTCGAAGTACGGGCTCGTCGTTTCCGCACGTACCAGCCGCGTGTTGCCGATCCTGCGAGACCTCACCAGCCCGGCCCTTTCGGCACGCTCGATCTCCCGATGCACCGACGGGTAGGGCGTGTCCAGCCTGGCGGCCAGATCAGTAAGGCTGATCTCAAGGCCCGGGTCGCCGAGCAGGAGTGCCAGCATCTCGGCCTGCTGTTGCGACCGGAAGATGGGCAGCACAGAGGGCGCTGGGGTTCTATCCACAAACTGAATGGTATTTCTCACTGGGCGATAGTCCGACGTCGCCCGCAGCAAACCAGGAAGCTCGTCAAGGACGTCCAGGCCAAAGAGGTCACACGCAGGGGCAGCCGGGCGCCGCTCGCCGCCGCGGTGGTGATCAATCTCGATGGGGCCCTCGCCGAGGACCCGAGCTTCGTCGAGGGCTTCTACGGCGAGGCGAAGTCCGATGTGCCGGGCGGCTCGTTCGTCACCGTCCGGGGTGGGCGCGCCTACTCACCGTGGTGGGCGAGACCCGCCCGAACGTTGAGCCCGCCCTGTTCAGGCTGCTCGCCGGCGTGACCTGATTGGTGGGGTACCGAACCCGGTCCGCCCTCGGTACGCTGGGTCTCCTCGTGAGGACCTGCGCATGAAGAAGCTCGTCCGCAGCGCGCCCTTCTGGGTCGTCGTTGCGCTTCTCGTGATCCTGATCGCCAGCGGCGTGCTCCGGGGCGACGGCGACCGCAAGAAGTACCGGCTCGACCAGTTCGAGACGCGCGTCGCCGAGAACGTGGTCAAGACCGTGACCATTGCCGACCGCGACGGCTCGATCGAGGGCGAGCTCAAGGACGGCACCAGGTTCCGGACGACCTATGTCAAGGACGACGTCGAAGCACTGATGGGCCAGCTGCGGTCCCAGGGCGTGCAGGTGAAGGTCGACCACCAGAAGGACCCGCTGTGGTGGACGCTGGTGCAGACCCTCCTGCCCTTCGTCCTGCTGGTGGGCGTCTTCCTGTTCGTCATGCACACCATGCAGGGCGGCGGGAACCGGGTCATGCAGTTCGGCAAGGCCCGGGCCAAGCAGGTGTCCAAGGACCAGCCCAAGGTCACGTTCGCCGACGTGGCGGGGGCCGACGAGGCCGTCGAGGAGCTGCAGGAGATCAAGGAGTTCCTGGAGGCGCCGGCCAAGTTCCAGGCCATAGGGGCCACGATCCCCAAGGGCGTGCTCCTGTTCGGGCCCCCGGGCACGGGCAAGACGCTGCTGGCCCGGGCAGTTGCCGGGGAGGCGGGCGTCCCGTTCTTCACGATCTCCGGCTCCGACTTCGTCGAGATGTTCGTGGGCGTAGGCGCCTCGCGGGTGCGCGACCTGTTCGAGCAGGCCAAGGCGTCGGCGCCGGCCATCGTGTTCGTGGACGAGATCGACGCCGTGGGACGCCACCGGGGCGCGGGCCTGGGCGGCGGCCACGACGAGCGGGAGCAGACCCTCAACCAGCTGCTGGTGGAGATGGACGGGTTCGACACCCGGTCGGGCGTGATCCTGGTCGCGGCCACCAACCGCCCCGACATCCTCGACCCCGCCCTGCTCCGGCCCGGGCGGTTCGACCGCCAGATCGTCGTCGACCGCCCCGACCTGGAAGGCCGCAAGGCCATCCTCAACGTGCACGGGCGGGGCAAGCCGCTGGCCAAGGGCGTCGACATCGACGTGCTGGCCCGGCGCACGCCCGGCTTCACCGGCGCCGACCTGGCCAACCTCATGAACGAGGCCGCGCTCCTGACGGCCCGGCGGGGGTTCAAGGAGATCGGGATGCCGCAGCTGGAGGAGGCCATCGACCGGGTCATCGCCGGCCCCGAGCGCAAGTCCCGGATCATCTCCGAGGACGAGAAGCGGGTCATCGCCTACCACGAAGGCGGTCACGCCCTGGTCGGCCACGCCCTGCCCCACGCCGACCCCATCCACAAGGTGTCGATCATCGCCCGGGGCCGGGCCCTGGGCTGGACCCTGGCCCTGCCCGAGCAGGACAAATACCTCACGACCCGTTCCGCGCTGCGCGACCAGCTGGCCATGCTGCTGGGCGGGCGCTCGGCCGAGGAGCTGATCTTCCTCGACCCGACGACGGGAGCCCAGAACGACATCGAGAAGGCCACCACCATCGCCCGGGCCATGGTGACCGAGTACGGCATGTCCGACGCCATCGGCCCCCAGCAGCTCGGCCAGAAGAACGGCGAGGTGTTCCTGGGCCGCGACCTCGGCCACCAGGCGAACTATTCCGACCAGGTCGCAGCCGACATCGACGCCGAGGTGCGCCACCTGATCGAAGAGGCCCACGAGGAGGCCCGGGACATCCTGGTCGCCCACCGCAAGACCCTCGACCGCCTCGCCCAGGCCCTGGTCGAGAAGGAGACCCTCGACACCCACGAGGTCATGGAGATCCTGGCCGACGTGCCCAAGCGCCCGTCCCGGGTCGGGTCACCCCTGCCCGAGACGTCCAAGGTGCGCAAGCTCAGCCAGTAGGACGTCGGGAGGGGGCGCCGGGGGCGATGTCCCACCCCCGTGAGCGTGCCGCGGCGGAGAAAGCCGAGGATCGACGCCCCCGTCGTGTTCAGCTCCTTGCGGTGGTCCTGGACACCCGGGACGGACTTGACATTCCAAACTGAAACCATAAAGTGGATCTTGGGCCCCGCGCCGGGTGTCCGCCGTACTCGGCGTGGTGGCCCCCTTTCGCGTCGAGCGGAGGGGGAGCATAGGGTCTGCAGCCGTGCACGAAACCGTCGACCGGGCCCGGATCGAGCGTGCCGTCCGCGAGATCCTCGAAGCCGTCGGGGAGGATCCCGACCGCGAGGGCCTGCAGCGCACCCCCGCCCGTGTCGCCGCCATGTACGACGAGGTGCTCGCCGGACTGCACGACTCGCCCGACCAGCACCTTTCTGTGACGTTCGCCGCCGAGCACGACGAGATGGTCATGGTGAAGGACATCCCGCTCTCCAGCCTGTGCGAGCACCACCTGGTGCCGTTCCTGGGCCGGGCCCACGTCGCCTACATCCCCAATCCCGACGGGCGGATCACCGGCCTGTCCAAGATCGCCCGCCTCGTCGACGTCTACTCCCGCCGCCTCCAGGTGCAGGAGCGGCTGACCACCCAGATCGCCGACGAGATGGACCGGAGCCTGCAGCCCCGCGGCGTCCTGGTGGTGATCGAGGCCGAGCACCTCTGCATGTCCATGCGGGGGATCAAGAAGCCGGGGACGACGACGATCACCTCCGCCGTCCGGGGGCTGTTCCGGGACAGTGCCGCCACCCGGGCGGAGGCGTTGGACTTCATCCGCCGCTGAGCGGAGCGGCCGGATCCGACAAATCCGACGGCGGGGAGCAGTGCCGGCCGGCAATCGACCGGTACGATGGGCGGGCGATGCGACCGTTGGTGATGGGTGTCCTGAACGTCACACCCGATTCGTTCTCCGACGGTGGCCGGTGGTTCGACCCCGACGCGGCCGTGGGTCACGGCCTGGGCCTGGTGGCGGAGGGGGCCGACATCGTCGACGTGGGCGGCGAGTCGACCCGCCCGGGCGCGGCGCCGGTGAGCGAGGCCGAGGAGCGGCGCCGGGTCGTCGACGTGGTGGCCGCGCTGGCGCCCCACGTGCGGGTTTCGATTGACACCCGCAAGCGGGGCGTGGCCGAGGCGGCGGTGGCGGCGGGGGCCACGCTGGTCAACGACGTGTCGGCGTCGCTGTGGGCGGTGGCGGCCGCGGCCGGGCCCGGCATCGGCTGGATGGCGATGCATATGCAGGGCGAGCCGGCGACGATGCAGGCTGCGCCGTCCTATGCGGACGTCGTCCACGACGTGCGTTCGTTCCTGGTGGCACGGGCCTCGGCGGCCCGGGATGGGGGCGTCGAGGAGGTCTGGATCGACCCCGGGATCGGGTTCGGGAAGACGTTCGAGCACAACCTGGTGTTGCTTCGGCGGCTCGGCACGCTGGTGGACACGGGGTTTCCGGTGGCGGTGGGGACCAGCCGCAAGTCGTTCCTCGGCCGCCTCCTCGGCGGTGCGCCGGTCGACGACCGGCTGGAGGGGTCGGTGGCGACCGCGGTGTGGGCTGTCGCCCAAGGGGCGGGGATGGTCCGCGTACACGACGTCGAGGCCACGGTCCGAGCGATCGGCCTGGTGGCGGGAGCAGCGGCATGAAGAGCAAATGGGCGGCCGGGATCGTCCCCCGCAACTTCGCGTGGATCATCAAGGACCGGCTGGCGGTGAGCGAGCGGCCCGGGGGCTACGCCCGCACGCACCGCCGGGTCCGCCGCCAGGAGGAGATCATCTGGCTGCGCGAGCAGGGGTTCAGCCGGGTCGTGTCGCTCCTGACGTCGCCCCACAACCTCCACGCCTACGCCGAGTTGGGCGTCGTCTCCGAGCACGTGCCCCTGGGCGCCCACGACGACGCCCACGCCGTGTTGGCGGACCTGTTCGGGCGGCTGGCCAAGTGGCTGGGCTCGGGCGAGAAGATCCTCATCCACCAGGAAGAGCTTGGTGACCGGTTGCAGGGCGTGGTGGCCGGGTACCTCGTGTGGTCGGGCCTGGTGAAATCGCCGGCCCAGGCCATTTCCATCGTGGAACGGATCAACTCCCGCCAGATGGGCCCCGTGGGCCGGGAACTGGTGGCCGTGGCGGCGGCCATGGCGCCCGGCGGGCCCTCGTCCGGGGAAGCCGGATCGAGCTGATCGAGCTCCGTGGGCTGCGCGCCGTCGGACACCACGGTGCGCTGGCAGGGGAGCAGGACCGGCCCCAGCCCTTCGAAGTCGACCTCGACGTGGAGGTGGACGTGGCCGGGACGGCCGCTGTCACCGACGCCCTGGCGGACACCGTCGACTACGGGGCGCTGGTCCACATCGCCCACGACGTGATCGCCACCGAACGGTGGGCGCTGCTCGAACGGCTCGCCCGCCGCATCGCCGAGGAGGTCATCGCCGCCGACCGGCGGCTGCGGGCGGTCACGGTGGTGGTGCGCAAGCTGCGGCCTCCGGTGCCGGTGGACCTGGCGTCGGCGGGCGTGCGGCTGCGGCTGGCGCGGCGCCGGGTGTTTCTCGGGCTCGGCTCGAACCTGGGTGAGAGGTCGGCCGCCCTGGCCGCGGCCGCGGCCGGGCTGCCGGACGTGGTGGCGGTGTCGCCCCTGTACGAGACCGATCCGGTGGGCGGGCCTGAGGGCCAGCCGCCGTACCTGAACGCGGTGGTCGAGTTGTCGACGGTCCGTTCCCCTCGCGAGCTGCTGGCGGTCGGGCAGTCGTTGGAGGCCGCGGCGGGGCGGGACCGGGACCGCGACGGCGAGGTGCGCCATGGGCCCCGTCCCTTGGACGTGGACGTGCTGTGGGTCGAGGACGAGGCCGTCGCCGATGACGACCTGGTCGTCCCCCACCCCCGCATGTGGGAGCGCCGGTTCGTCCTCGCCCCGCTGCGCGACCTGGCGCCCGACCTGGTGGCGGCCGTGGCCGTGGAGGAGGCGGCGGGGAACGTCCGGCTGGTCGGTAGGCTCTAAGGCAGCGAACGGCACCCGCTCCCCGCGGGGCCGGAACGCGACAAAGGAGCAGCCGTGCGGGTTCTCGACCGCATCGAGCAGGTACGCAAGGAACTGGACGGCGCTGAGCCCGCCGGCCTGCGTGGCCCGAACGCCGTGGTCGGCTCGGTGCCGACGATGGGGGCGCTGCACGAAGGCCACTTGTCGCTGATCCGCCGGGCGGCGGCGGAGTGCGACGTGACGCTGGTCACCGTGTTCGTGAACCCCTTGCAGTTCGGCCCCTCCGAGGACTTTTCTCGGTACCCCCGCGACCTCGACGCCGACGTGGCCGCGGCCGAGTCAGCGGGCGCTGACCTGGTGTTCGCGCCGACCGTGGAGGAGATGTACCCGGGCGAGGAGCCGATCGTCCGGGTCGAGGTCGGCGGCGAGCTGGGCTCGGCGTTCGAGGGCGCATCCCGGCCCGGCCACTTCGACGGGGTGGCGACGGTGGTGGCCAAGCTGTTTGCCATCACCGGGCCGTGCCGGGCCTACTTCGGGGAGAAGGACTGGCAGCAGTTGCTCGTGGTTCGCCGGCTGGCGTCGGACCTGTCGTTCCCGGTCGAGGTCGTGGGATGCCCGACCGTCCGGGAGGCGGACGGCCTGGCCCTGTCCAGCCGCAACCGCTACCTCTCGGCGCAGGAGCGGGCGGCGGCGACCGTCCTGTACCGGGCGCTCACGAGCGCAGCGGATCCCGATGACGTGCGCCGGACAGTCGCCGCCGAGCCAGGCGTGTTTCTCGACTACGCCGGCCTCCTGGAGGGACGGCTCGTCGTGGCCGCGTGGGTCGGCGCGACCCGGCTGATCGACAACCTGGCGCTGGCGGTGGCGTGATGCGCCGGCGCATGCTCAAGTCGAAGATCCACCGGGCCACGGTCACCGGGGGTGACGTCAACTACGTCGGCTCGATCTCGCTCGACCCCGACCTCATGAAGCAGGCCGACATCCTGGAGTTCGAGCAGGTGGCCGTGCTCGACATCGACAACGGCGCCCGGTTGGAGACCTACGCCATCGTGGGCGAGCCTGGTGACGTGCGGATCAACGGAGCGGCCGCCCGGCTGGTCGAGCCGGGCCACAAGATCATCGTGCTGACCTATGCCGACTTCGAGGAGCACGAGCTCGACGGGCACTCGCCGACCGTGGTGACGATCGATGACTGATGCAGCCCTCGACCTGCTGGTGTTGGGCAGCGGGGTTGCCGGCCTCTCGGCCGCGGTGCGGGCGGCGGCGGCCGAGCCGGGCCTGCGGGTGGGCGTACTGACCAAGGGCCGGTTGGAGCAGGCCACGACCCGGTGGGCGCAGGGGGGCGTGGCCGCGGTGCTGGGCGGCGACCCCGATTCGACCGACCTCCACCTGGCCGACACCCTCAAGGCGGGCGCCGGCCTGTGCGACCCCGACGCCGTGCGGGTGCTGGTCGACGAGGGCCCGGCCCGCGTGAACGAGCTGATCGCGTGGGGCGCGGTGTTCGACCGGGAGAAGGGCGGCGGCCTGGCCCTGGCCCGCGAGGGCGGCCACACCGTCGCCCGGGTCGTGCACGCCGGCGGCGCGGCGACCGGTGCCGAGATCGAGCGGGCGCTGGTGGCGGCGGTCAAGGACACGGCGGCCGCGGTCATGGAGGACTGGTTCGCGCTCGACCTGGTGACTGCCAGCGGGCGATGCACAGGCGTCGTGGCGCTCGACCCGTCCGGCATCCCGCACCAGGTGCGAGCCCGCCATGTGCTGCTGGCGACCGGCGGCGCAGGCCAGTTGTACGCCGTCACCACCAACCCCCCCGAAGCCACCGGCGACGGGATGGCCATGGCCCTGCGTGCCAAGGCACCGGTGGCCGACATGGAGTTCATGCAGTTCCACCCGACGGCGCTGCACCACCCCTCCATGCCCCGGCCGCTCCTGTCCGAGGCGCTGCGCGGCCACGGCGCACTGCTGCGTGACACCAACGGCGAACGGTTCGTCGACGAGTTGCGGTCTCGCGACGTTGTCTCGCGGGCCATGGCCGCCAGGATGGCCGAGCAGGGCGTCGAGCACCTGTGGCTCGACGCCACCGGTCTGGAGGACTTCGACCGCCGCTTCCCGACCATCTCGGCGACGATGCGAGCTGCGGGGCTCGACCCGTCGTCGGAGTGGCTGCCGGTGGCGCCCGCAGCCCACTACACGATCGGCGGCGTGCTCACCGACCTTGACGGTGCCACCGGCCTGCCCGGCCTGTGGGCGGCCGGCGAGGCCGCCTGCAGCGGCGTGCACGGCGCCAACCGCCTCGGCTCCAACTCGCTGCTCGAAGGCATGGTCTTCGCCGCCCGGGTCGTGGAGGCCATCCTCGCCGGCAAGTCCGAGGGAGAGGCCACCGGCGCGATGCGGGGCACGTGGCTGTCACCGCCCGAGGAGCCGGCCGACGACGGTTACGTCCCGCTCCCGCCGAAGGGTGACGTGGCCAAGCTCCGGGAGACGCTCCAGCGGGCGCTCACGGTCCACGCCGGCGTGAGCCGCGACGTCGACTCGCTGGCCGAGGCTCGCCGCCAACTGCATGCGATCGTGCCGGCATGGCCGCCGGGGGCGGGGCGGGATTCGCTCGAGCTGCGCAACCTGGTCACGGTCGCTTCCGCGCTCCTCGGCAGCGCCGCCGCCCGGGAGGAGAGCCGCGGTGCCCACGCCCGCGCCGACTTCCCGGCGACCTCGCCGGCGTTCGCCCACCGGATCGTCCACCGGTGACCCTTCGTGACCTCGTCGCCTCGGCGCTGGCTGAGGACCTCGGCCCGCTGGGCGATATCACGTCCGCCCTCCTGCCTGCCGGCGCCTCCGCCGACGCCGCCCTCGTTCCCCGGGCCGGCGGCGTACTGGCGGGCCGGGCCCCGGCCGACGAGGCGTTCCGGCAGGTCGACCCGTCCACCGTCGTCGAGTGGACGGTCGACGACGGCGACCGGGTGGTGGCTGGTGCCGCCATCGCCCGCGTCCGGGGCCGGCTGGCGACGGTGCTGACCGCGGAGCGGACGGCCCTCAACTTCCTGTGCCACCTGTCCGGCATCGCCACCCTGACCCGCCGGTACGTCGAGGCGGCGGCGCCCGCCCGCGTCCGGGACACCCGCAAGACCACGCCCGGCCTCCGCGCGCTGGAGAAGGCGGCGGTCCGGGCCGGGGGCGGAGTCAATCACCGCGGCAACCTGTCCGACGGCATCTTGGTCAAGGACAACCACCTCGGCGGCCTCTCGGTGGAGGAGGCGGTCGAGCGGGCGCGGCGGCTGTGGCCGGGCCGCACCGTCCAGGTCGAGTGCGACACGGCCGAACAGGTCAAGGCGGCGGTCGTCGCCGGCGCCGAACTGGTCCTCCTCGACAACATGAGCCCCGACGAGGTCCGCTCGTGCGTGGCCCTGGTGGCGGGCCGGGCCCTCGTCGAGGTGTCGGGCGGCGTCACCCTCGACACCGTCGCCGCCTACGCCGCTGCCGGCCCAGACCTCATCGCCGTGGGCGCCATCACCCACTCCGCGCCGGTACTCGACATCGGACTCGATCTCGCGCAAGTTCCCGTCAGAGGGGGCAACCGCGCGGGCTCATCAGGCTGATGCTGCTCGCCATCGACGCCGGGAACACCCAGACCGTCGTCGGCCTGTATGACGGCGACAAGCTGCTCGAGCCGTGGCGGCTGGCCACCGACGCCGAGCGCACGTCCGACGAGCACGCGCTGATCATCCGCCAGTTGCTCGACCTCCAGTCGGCGGCCTTCACCGACGTCACCGGGATCGTGGTGTCGTCCACCGTCCCCCGGCTGACCAACGGGCTGCGGGAGATGGCGGACCGCTACTTCGCGGTACCGCCCGTCATCCTCGAACCGGGCACCAGGACGGGCATGCCGATCCTCTACGAGAACCCCAAGGAGGTCGGGCCCGACCGGATCGCCAACGCCGTGGGTGCGTTCGACCTCTACGGTGGGCCGGTGATCGTCGTCGACTTCGGCACCGCCACCACCGTGGACGCCACGTCGGCCGCCGGGGAGTACCTGGGTGGGGCGATTCTGCCCGGCATCGAGATCAGCCTCGACGCCCTGTTCGCCCGGGCTGCGGCGCTGTCCCGCATCAAGCTGGTGGCGCCAAAGCGGGTGATCGGGAAGAGCACGATCGAGTCGGTGCAGTCGGGGACGCTGTACGGTTTCGGGGCGGCGGTCGACGGGCTGTGCCGGCGGTTCCAGGCCGAGCTCGGCCCGTGCCGGGTCGTTGCGACGGGCGGGCTGGGCGAGCTGCTGGCCCCGTTCTCGGAGGCGATCGAGCAGCACGACCCGTGGCTCACCCTCCACGGCCTCCGCCTGATCTACGAACGGAACCAGCCCTGACCGACGACGCCGTCCCGTACCGCTACGAACGCACCGACGACGCCGCCGAAGTGCGGGCGCGCCACCCCGACCTGGCGCCCGAGGCCCGCACGGGCGAGAACGTCTCTGTCGCCGGCCGCCTGATGCTCCGCCGGGGCCAGGGCGCCATCGCCTTCGGCACGCTGGCCGACCTCTCCGGCCGCATCCAGCTGTTCGCCACCGGGAAGGACACGCCCCGGTTCGACGAGTTCGCCAAGCTGTCGATCGGGGACTGGCTGGGCGTCAGCGGCGAGGTCATCACCACCCGGCGCGGCGAGCTGTCGGTCGCCGTGGAGGACTGGGTGCGCCTGGCCGAGGCCCGCCGCCCGTTCCCGGACAAGTGGCACGGCCTGCACGACCCCGACACCCGCTACCGCCAGCGGTACGTCGACCTGTGGGCGACCGAGGAGGCGCGCCAGACCTTCCTCGTGCGATCCCGGGTGATCTCCCTGGTGCGGCGGTGGCTGGAGGACCGCGGGTTCCTCGAAGTCGAGACGCCCATGCTGCATCCGCTGCAAGGGGGCGCCACTGCGAAGCCGTTCCTCACCCACCACAACGCCCTCGACATGCCGCTGTACCTTCGCATCGCCCCCGAGCTGTACCTGAAGCGGCTGATCGGTGGCGGCATCGACAAGGTGTTCGAGATCGGCCGGGTGTTCCGCAACGAGGGCATCTCGACCCGGCACAACCCCGAGTTCACGATGCTGGAGCTGTACCAGGCGTACGCCGACTACCACGACATGATGGACATCGCCGAGCACCTGGTCGCCGACGTCGTGCGGGAGATCACCGGCGACACCAAGCTGACCTATGCGGGGAGGCCGCTCGACCTCACGCCGCCATGGCGGCGGGCGACGATGGAGGAGCTGATCGAGGAGCAGACCGGAGTGGCGGTCGGGCTCGACACGCCGATCGACGAGCTGGCCGCGACCGCCAGGCGGTTCGGTGTCCCCGTCAAGAAGGGCTGGGGTTCCGGCAAGCTGATCCTGGAGATCTACGAGAAGACGACCGAGTCCGAGCTGTGGGGCCCGGTGTTCGTCATGGACTACCCGATCGAGGTGTCACCCCTCGCCCGGCCGCACCGCTCCAAGCCCGGCTTCGTCGAGCGGTTCGAGCCCATCGTGGCGGGACGGGAGCTGGGCAACGCCTTCTCCGAGCTGGTCGACCCCGACGACCAGCGCGCCCGGTTCGAGGAGCAGGCCAGGCTCAAGGCGGCCGGCGACGAGGAAGCCATGGCCGTCGACGAGGACTACCTGCGCGCCCTCGAATACGGCCTTCCACCGACCGGTGGCCTCGGCATCGGCATCGACCGCCTGATCATGCTGGTGACGGGCGCCACCAACATCCGCGACGTGGTGCTGTTCCCGACGTTGCGTCCGGAACAGACCTGATCAGCCCGCGCAGTTGCCCCCTCCGAGGGGAACTTGCGCGAGTCCGGCGATGGGTTTAGGCGGGGACGTTCTCGATCAGGTTGTCGGTCAGGGCCCGCAGGGCGTCCATCTCGGGGCCGTACATGCCTTCGAGGGCGTCACACGCCTCGGCCGCGTAGCCGCGGGCCACGTCCAACGATGCGGGCACGGCGCCGTCGGAACGGACGAGGCGGCGCACCTCGGCCACCTCCGACGGCTCGATGTGGCGGCGAAGCAGGGCCCGCAAGGCGTCGGCCGAGGCGCCCGACTTCAGAGCCCGGATCACGGGCAGGGTGTACACGCCCTCCACGATGTCGTTGCCGGCGGGCTTGCCCAGCTCCTCGTCGGACGAGACCACGTCGAGGATGTCGTCGACGATCTGGAACACCATGCCGACCCGTTCCCCGTAACGGGTGACCGTCTCCACCATCGGACGCTCCAGTCCCGCACACAGCGCCCCGATCCGGCACGCGGTGGCCATCAACGCCGCCGTCTTGCCGTGAATGGCGGTGAGGTACGCCTCCTCGGTGCGGCCCACGTCGTAGGCCTGGGACAGCTCCCGCACCTGGCCCTCGCACAGCGAGCCGATGGTCGAGGCCAGCAGCCCGGCGACCTCGGTGCCCAATGACGCGGCGATCTCCGAGGCGCGGGCCAGCAGGAAGTCCCCGGCCAAGATGGCGACCAGGTTGCCCCACCGGGCGTTCACCGATTCGACGGTGCGGCGGGTGCGGGCCTCGTCCATCACGTCGTCGTGGTAGAGCGAGCCGAGGTGGACGAGCTCGACGGCGCAGGCGCCCATGATCACGTCCTGGGACACCGGGGTCGCCGAACGGGATCCGACGCACACCGCCAGTGCCGGGCGCAGCCGCTTGCCGCCGGCGGGGATGAGATGGCTGGCCACCTGGGTCATGAACGGGTCGCCCGCCTGCACCGCCTCGCGCAGCGCCGTCTCCACGCGAGCCAGGTCGGCTTCCAGCGTCGGGAGGCGCAGGAGCGAATCCAGGGCCAACATCTGCTCCGTACGATATCCTAAGCGACTGCTCAACCCACAACTCGGCCCGATTCAGCCCTCACTTCAGCCACTCGATCTGCCGACAACTGTGGTATGGCCAGCCGCAGCCATGGGAACGTCCGACGGACGCTGCGTGTTACATCTACCGTGGTCGTCGGTAGACTCAAGCCGCGGACCCGCCCATCCCGGTAGAGGGGGTTCACTTGTTCGAGCGATTTACGGACCGAGCCAGAAGGGTCGTCGTGTTGGCCCAGGAAGAGGCTCGGCTCCTCAACCACAACTACATCGGCACCGAGCACATCCTGCTCGGGCTGATCCACGAGGGCGAGGGCGTCGCCGCCAAAGCCCTCGAATCCCTCGGCATCTCGCTGGAGGCGGTGCGCAACCAGGTCGAGGAGATCATCGGCCAGGGTGGCTCGTCGCCGTCCGGGCACATCCCGTTCACGCCGCGCGCCAAGAAGGTGCTCGAGCTGTCGCTCCGGGAAGCGCTGCAGCTCGGCCACAACTACATCGGCACCGAGCACATCCTCCTGGGCCTGATCCGGGAGGGCGAGGGTGTCGCCGCCCAGGTGCTGGTCAAGCTGGGCGCCGACCTGTCCCGGGTCCGCCAGCAGGTCATCCAGCTCCTGTCCGGCTACTCGGGCAAGGAGGCGACCACGGGCGGTGGCCCGTCCGCCGAGAACCAGCCGACCGGTTCCCTGGTGCTCGACCAGTTCGGCCGGAACCTCACGCAACTGGCAAGAGACAAGAAGCTCGACCCGGTCATCGGCCGTGAGCGCGAGCTGGAGCGGGTCATGCAGGTGCTCTCCCGCCGCACCAAGAACAACCCCGTCCTGATCGGCGAGCCGGGCGTCGGCAAGACCGCCATCGTCGAGGGCCTGGCCCAGAAGATCGTGGGCAACGACGTCCCCGAGACGCTGAAGGGCAAGCAGCTCTACACCCTCGACCTGGGCGCCCTGGTCGCCGGTTCCCGCTACCGGGGTGACTTCGAGGAGCGCCTGAAGAAGGTCCTCAAGGAGATCCGCACCCGCGGCGACATCATCCTGTTCATCGACGAGCTGCACACGCTGGT
>Ga0187892_10007232_pt1 | contig 15926 bp, 17 predicted proteins | sample MA1701073metaG_FD_139345 | JGI IMG/M metagenome (GOLD analysis project Ga0187892, IMG submission 139345) | Bio-ooze microbial communities from a basaltic lava cave in the Kipuka Kanohina Cave System on the Island of Hawaii, USA - MA170107-3 metaG ... | reverse complement strand
TGGACAAATCCCAACGCTGGTTCGCCTTGGTGCGCTACATCGTCGAGCGAATATTGGCTTACGCACCCAAACCAAACCCCGGGCTGAGCGCCTGCGGGACTGGGTAACTGAGGAAAATAGGTTGATCGTCACACCTTCGGCGAGCACGCTGCGCAGCGATTCGATGGTCCAGCGGTCGGCTTCGCCGAATGCGGCGAGCGCACCGGTCTGCGGCGAGACGAATCCGATGCGCAGCGTGCGGCCGGCCTGGGCGAACACACGGGTCGGCAGTTGCGCCGCGACGGCGCCGGCGGCCAGCTGGCCGAGCACCTTACGGCGGGACGAGTGGTGGGTCATGACGGTCTCCTCGTGGTGGTCTAGGGTGAGCGCCGCCCTGCGGCCCGCGGCCGCATGAACGACAGAGCCTGGCACTCAGGCTTCGGTGTTGTGGATGAAGTACTCGGGCATCTCGGGGCCCCAGACGTACAGCGAATCCTCCGGCGGGAAGTCGCCCGCCTGCCAAGTCATCCCCGCAGGGACGAAGTCGATATCCGCGGAGTACTCGGCGAAGGATCCCCAGGGGTCTCGCACATAGTGAAAGTAGTTGGAGCCCAGGACGTGACGGCCGGTGCCCCAGCCTTCGCCATAGCCGCCCTTGCGCATCTGCTCGGCGCCGAGTCCTACGTCGTGGACGCTCGGCACGTCCCAGGAACTGTGGTGCCAGCCCCGCGCGGTACTCTTCGCGTACGCCACGAGATGATGGTCGGAGCCGTGGCGTGCGTGGTTGAAAGCCACAATGTCTCGCGAACGATCCGACAACCTCAGACCGAGGGCCTCACTGCAAAATGCGATGGCCCTGTCGACGTCCGGTGTGAACAGCAGAACATGCGAAAGGCGCACCGGGTGCACCCTCTTGACCTGGTTGCGCGGGACCGCCCCTCTCTGGCCGGCGCGACGTGAGGTATCGCCCTGTGGCGAGATGCCGGCAGGTGTCCGTTTGGGCCCCGCCTTCAGTTGCATGAGGTTGCCGTCCGGGTCATGGAACCAGAAGCCCTCCGGCGAGACGTAGGGGCCACCTTCCACCGAAGTCACGCCCTTGGCCGTCTTGATCTGGGCCACCAGGCCTTCGTACTCCTCGGCGAAGCAGCTGAAGCTCAGGTAGGCCAGACGCTTGGTCGATCCCTGGTAGATGTAGCTCCACGGTAGCGCATCCCCGACGGTGCGCAGCGCCAGGCGAGTGGCCTCTTGGGAAACCTCGAGACCGAACAGCGTGAAGAATTCTTCGGCCTTGGCGAGCGCCGGCACCTCCAGGGCGAAGTGGTCGATCGAGTGAATGCCGTAACGCGATTCGCCGGGAAGATTCCGTGACATGACAAGCTCCTTGGTAGCGGTTCGACTCAGGACTGGCGCGGCCGATCCAGCACGCGGCGCATGACCTGCTCCAGCGCCTGCGCGCTTGCCTCGGCGCTGTCCTGCTGGCGCCAGGCAATGTGTCGATCGGGGCGCACCAGCAGGCAGCCCGACTCGGAGATTCCCGCGAGACCGGCCCAGCGTCCGTAGACGTCCTGGGCATCGCACTTCGGGCCGCCGATCGACGCGACATCGATCGCAACGCCGAGCGTCGCTGCCACTTGCGCAGCGACGGCGCGCCACGCGCCGCCGCCCACGCCGGTGAGCAGCGTGAAGCGGCCTCGGCCCGCGAGGTCCAGCGTTGACAGCCGCTCCTGGCCGCGCTGCAGCCAGGCATGCGGCAGGTAGGCGCCGGGGAACGTGGTCGGGTGGTAGTACAGCTCGGGGTCGCGCGTCGGCGCCGGCCGGGCCGTGCCATCGGGCACCACGGCCGACGATGCATACACCTGCCCCATCTCGACACCATGGCAGTTGAACTGGTAGTTCTGCAGCTCGACCGCATCACGCAGGGCTTGCCGGCGCTCGCGCCCGTGCGGCGTGTCTTCGAACAGGTCATCGACGTTCGCCCAGCCGGCAGCCTCGTCCTGCCCAGGCTCGAAGCCGAGCGCCTTGGAGATCGGCAGCATGTCGCGCACCGACTTCATGGCCCGATCCACCACCTGCTGTCCGACCGGTAGACGCTCCTGCGTGTAGGTATCGAGCAGCCCGGCGCCGGCCTGACCCTTGAGCACCATCGCGAGCTTCCACCCGAGGTTAAACCCGTCCTGGATGCAGGTGTTCGTACCCAGGCCGTTGGCCGGGGGATGGCGGTGCGCCGCGTTGCCGGCGATCAATACGCGGCCCTTGTTCATGCTGCGCGCCACGACCTGGTTGATGGTCCACTTCGACACCGCCTTGACGCGGATCGGGATGTCCGGGTCGCCAATCGTCGCGCGGGCACGCGCCATCACGGCGGCCTCGCTGAGATCGGGCTCGCCGGCCGCGGGGTCGTACATGAACAGCAGCACCCACTCGTTCCACGGTCGCACGCAGATGTAGGTGCCGCTGCCGACCCAGTAGTCGTTGCCCGGCTGGGCCATCCAGTACAGCACGCCGGGCCGGTGCGCGGTGTACTTGGTGAGATCCACCTCGAGCCAGCAGTTGACCGCGGCGCCCAGCCCCATCTGACCCTCGGTTTCGAATCCGATCTCCTTGCACACCACGCTGTTGTCGCCGTCGCCGCCGATCGCGTACTGCGAGATCACTTCGATGTCTTCGCCGGTGATGCGGTCGCGACACAGCGCGTGTACGGCGCCGGCGTCCTGGCGCATCGTGACCAGCTCGGTGTTGAACAGGAACTGCGCGCCGCGCTCGCGTGCCACGTCGAGCAGGATGGGCTCCATCAAATGCTGCGGGATGTTGCACATGCTCGACGGACTGGACAACTCGTAGTCGGCGCGTCGCTCTGGACCCGAACCCCAGGTCTGAAGGCGCGCGATCTCCGTGCCGGCGAAGCTGGTCGCCCAGACGTTGTTGCTCATCAGGTGGTTCGGCGTGGCGGCCTGCATCACGCGCTCCTCGATGCCGAGGTCGCGAAACACCTCCATCGTGCGCTGGTTCGTGATGTGCGCCCGAGGCGAGTTGGCCGTGCCGGGGAAGCGGGTGATGGTCAGTGTCTCGATGCCTTGCGTGGCGAGCTGGCAGGTCGCGGAAAGTCCGGCGGGACCGGCGCCAACAATGAAGACGGGGATTTCTAACTTGCGCATGGTGGAAGCTCCTTGTCCTTCAACGGCCAGAGGCGGCGACGGTGCGAACGGCTGCCGATTCCTCGTCGCGAATGGGGTTCGTGAGCACGCCGACGTTCTGGATCGAGACTTCGACGACGTCGCCGTGACGCATCAGCAGCCTCGGATCGCGCGCCCACCCTATTCCCGAGGGGGTGCCGGCAACGATGACGTCGCCGGTCTGCAGCGTGATGGCCTCGCTGATGATCGAGATCAGGCTGGCCACGTCGTAGATCATGTCGTCGGTATTGGCCGACTGCACCACTTTGCCGTTCAGGCGGGTCTCGAGCTGCAGGCCCTTGGCGCCGGGCGGCAGTTCGTCCGCAGTGACCACGTAGGGGCCGAAGGCGCCGGTGTCGTCGAAGTTCTTGCCCACAGTCCACTGGGGCGACTTGAATTGGTACTCGCGCACGGACCCGTCGTTGAACACCGAGTAGCCGAACACGCAATCGAGCGCGCGATCCTTGGTGATGTGGCGACCGCCGCTGCCCAGCACCACCGCCAGTTCGCCCTCGAAGTCGAGCGAGTCGCTGCCCAGCGGGCGCACGATCGGGCTGCCATGGCCCGTGAGGCTCGACGTGAACCGGCCGAACAAGGTCGGGTAATCCGGCTGCTCGTACGGGCTCTCCTTCGTGTGATCGGCGTAGTTGAGGCCGACACAGATGATCTTCGGCGGCGACACCACGGGAGGCAGATAGTGGACCGAGGACGGGCTGACCGGCGACAGGCCCGTTGCCAGCATGTCGCGCAGTTTCTGCAGCGTGGCGCCGCCGCGCAGCAGCGCACCCACGTCGGTGCCGTGTTCATGCAGGAACGGGACCAGACCACGTTCGGTCAACGCACCGACATGCTGATTCCCGTCAAGCAGGAATGTTGCGAGTTTCATTTCACTGTCCTTTGCCTTTAGGCGGTCATGGTTACAGAAGGCAGCCAAGATGGAACCGGCCACAAGAAAAATATAGTTTTTTTATTAAAAATATATATTAGTGTTTTCCCTAGCTTTTTTTTATCTATCTGCCTGGTGGCATAAAATATCTACAAAGTTCGACCTCGACGTAAACATGGATCAAGACCCCACGACCAGCCGGACCATCGCATCCGCCTTGGCTGCCAGCATCCGGGCCGACGTCATCAAGGGCGAGTTGGCGCCGGGCTCGAAGCTGCGCATCAAGGAGCTGTGCGAGCGCTACGCGGCGGGCCACATTCCGATGCGCGAGGCCTTGTCTCGTCTGGCGACCAGCGGCTTCGTGATCGCGGAAGACCAGCGCGGCTTTCGCGTCTCGTCGGTGTCCGCTGAGGAACTGGCCGACATCACCGAGACGCGCTGCCACATCGAGTGCGAGGCGCTGCGCCGGTCGATCCGGCTCGGTGGGCTGGATTGGGAAGAGCGTGTCATGGCGACCCACTTCCGTCTCAGCCGCCTGAAGATGTACGCGGAGGACGGTTCGGGGGTCGATCCCGAATGGGAGCGCGCGCATGTGGCCTTCCATGCCGCGCTGCTGTCGGCGTCCGGCTCGAAGTGGCTGCAGACGCTGTCCGACTTGCTGCGCGACCAGACCGCCCGCTACCGGCACCTGTCGGTCGCACCTCGCTATCAGTCTGGCGACGACCAGACGTCCGAAGCACAGCGCGACGTGCCCGCAGAGCATCGCGCCCTGCTTGACGCGGCGCTGGCTCGCGATGCCTCGCGGGCTTGCGAGTTGCTGCGCCAACACTTCCAAGCGACAGCCGACCTGGTTCTGCAGCAGGCCGGATAGGCCACGCTCGACCGCGTCCCAACGGCCCGGCGACGCGGAAATGAGACCATTGGGGATCGCGCCGGTGGTATTAGCCGGACCAGCGCGCGGGTCCATTCCCCAGGCACGCACAGCGTCCGCCGTCGACGCAGCCCCGGTTCATCGGAACAGCCAGCCGGCCACCAGGCGCGTACAGCGCGGCATGATGTGGCAGACCATCAGCGCGACCACGATAGCCGCGATCACAAAGTTACTGACGATCGGCCAGACCAGCGGTGTCAATCAGCGTATCAGGGGCTGCAGGGCCCATGGCACGATCACGTCAGCGGGCATTGACCGTGAGGCCTCCGTCAATGGCGATCTTGGCGCCGTTGACATAGCGGCCGCGGTCCGAGGCGATGAAGGCAGCCATGTCGCCAACTTCTTGAACCGTTCCCCAGCGGCCCGACAGAATGCCCTTGGACAGGCAGAAGTCGCGCAGCCACTGCGCCTTGCTCTTGCTTGCTTGCTGTGCCATGCCCTCGGCCCAGTCTTCGCGCCACTCGGTGCCGACCAGACCGGGGACGATGGCGTTGACCGTGATGTTCTCCTTGGCGAGGTCGGCCGCCAGGTAGCCCGAGGCGTGCATCAGCGCAGCGTTGTTGAGCCCGTAGGTGAGGGCCGGCATCCAGGCCATCGTCCCCGACGCGCCGGCGATGTTGATGATGCGACCGCTGCCATCGCGCGCGATCAGCGGCAGGAACTCGCGGATGATACGCAGTGCGCCTACCGACTTGATCTGCACCTGATTGATCCAGTCGCTGTCGTCCCAGGTGATCTCGCGGTCGGTGCGCTTGATGGCCGCGCCGGCGTTGTTGACGACGATATGGACGGTACCAAAACGTTTGCGCACGGCGGCCACGGCACGGCGCACCGATTCGACGTCCGTCACGTCGGTTTCCACGCTCAGCGTCTGCACCTTGAATTCGGCCTCGAGCTCCTTGGCGGCCGCCTGCAGCGCCTCCCGACCGCGCGCGAGCAGGACGATGTCCACGCCTTCGGCAGCCAAAGACCGCGCTACTCCCAGGCCGACGCCCTTGCTCGCGCCGGTGATGATCGCCACGCGGCCTTTGAGGTTCAGTTCCATGATGGTGTCTCCTTTTTCGCCAGATTGCCCGGCATGCGATCGGTTCTGGCACCCATCAAATGGCAACCAACTCGGCCACCCCGTCAATGGGCCGGTCGATCAGGTTGCGCGACAACACATCGGCACACATGAGGGCCATGACGGCGAAGATCAGCAGCGAGCCGGCACCGTTGAGTCCGTCTACTGCGTAGCCGAACAGGCTGTCGCGCGTGAGGGCTGGCTCTTGCACCGATTCCAGATCGGTGCTCGTTTCGTAGGACATACCATTACCTTTTTGATTGGTGTCGCTTGCAGCCCGGGCATGGCGTGGTACCAGCGTCAGCCATTCTTGCCATGCCGGCAAGCGTTGGCTAGCCAGCGGCACTCCACGCCGCAGCCCGAACGCGGCATCGCTACTACAGAATTTGGCGGCGACCGTCCGAATACGTGACCTTGATGGTCAGCGTGCCCTCGTCGAGCAGCCAAGGACGCACCGTGAACGAGCGTGCGCCGCTCGCGTGCATAGGATCCGCCGCGGCGATCGCCTTCGCTTCGGCGAGCGATCCGGCGCGAACAATCACCATGCCCGCGCCTTCCCAGTCTTCCTCGTTTTCGGCGAAAAATGGACCGGCGCCAAACATGATGCCGCGCTGCTCCAGATCCACCTGATAAGCGAGGTGCTTCTCGAGCATCTCCAGCACCGGAGCAAGGCCGTTGCTGGGCTTGGTGAAAACCGCGTAAAGCTGCATCTTGAGCATGGGCGCAAGCGTTGGATGGTTAAGGATCTCTGTGCGCGTGACGCGTGGTTGTTCCATGATGATTTCTCCTGATAGGTCGGTTGAGATAGGTGGTCCGCCACGCCACCTACATGCGTACTGGGCGGCACCCGAGGCAATGCACTTGTGATGGCTCGGACGATTTCAGATGTCGAGTCGCATTCGCCTTGTAAAGCTGGCCACCATAGGCCTCGCTCCACTCGATCTTGTAGCCTTTATTCAAGGCCGCGACGCGCTTGTTCACCTCGGGGACGAACACGGTCGACATCAGCCCGACCCATGGCAGCGTCGCCAGGTGGCTCGCACCAACCGTCAGCTTGAACGTCTGCTGCGCCTGAGCGCAAAGGCTTGTCGAAGCCATCCCGCTCGCCAGCGAGAGAGCGCCAAGTAGTTTGATGATCCTTTTCATTGCTTGTCTCCATAACTTTGAATGACACACGCTCGGCCAGGGCCCGCAGCGACAGCAGCAACTCGGCAATGAACTTTGCCGTGACCTCATCGATCAGATCGCCCGTGGCATTGAACTTCGCCGCCGAGTGACAGATGAACACTTCCGGCCTGTTCACGGTGAAGCTGTTCATGTACACCAGCACCTGTCGCAGGTGGTACTGCACCCGGGCCGTCCCCACGGGCCCGGGGGCGGCCCCCATGATGGCCACGGGCTTGTTATCGAACGGCGGCTCAGGCGGTCGCGAGGCCCAGTCCAGTGCGTTCTTCAGCACGCCGGGAATCGAAAAGTTGTACTCGGGCGTGGCAATCAGAACCGCGTCGGCGGCCCTGACCTTCGCCTTGAAGTCCGCAACGGGCGTCGGTTCGCCCAGGGCGCGCAGGTCGTCGTCGTATATGGGCATACGCGAGATATCTGCAATCTCGATCTCCATGCCTTCGGGCGCCATCCGCTGCGCAGCGTGCAGCGCCATGGTGTTGGTGGAAGCCTTTCTCAGGCTACCGGATATGGCGATGACCTTGAATGCCATAAAAACTCCTTTCTGGTCGGCCGATGCCAGACCTCTACTTCAACGCGACCGGGGCGCCCAGGTCTGCAAGCGATCGCTGCTGGCAGGCACCGGCTCGGGCATGGGCATGCGTCTGAAAAATCGCTATCCGAGAGAAATGGTGGTATTGACGCCGGCGGAGGTCGCGCGATCGTCGAACCAGCGCGCGGTCACAGTCTTCGTCTGGGTGTAGAAGAGGATGACCTGCTTGCCATACGGCCCCAGCTCGCCCAGCTTGGAAGCGCGCGAGCCGCTGAATGAGAACATGGGCACCGGCACCGGGATCGGCACGTTGATACCGACTTGGCCGACATCGATGTCCTCCTGGAAGCGGCGCGCGGCCGCGCCCGACTGGGTGAAGATCGCCGTGCCGTTGCCGTTGGGGTTGGCGTTGATCAGGGCGATGGCTTCGTCGAGCGTGTCCGCCGACAACACGCACAGCACGGGGCCAAAGATCTCCGTCTCATAGATCGACATGCCCGGCTTGACATTCGAGAAGATGGTCGGACCGATGAAATTGCCCTTTTCGAAGCCGTGGACCTTCACGCCCCGACCGTCGAGTTCCAGGCGCGCGCCTTCCGCGACGCCCTGGCCGATCAGGCCTGCCACGCGCTCGCGCGCACCGCTGTTGATCAGCGGCCCCAGATCGGTGTTCGCCACGTGGCCGGCGTTGACGCGCAACGTCCTGGCCTTGGCGACCAAGTCAGGCAGCCAGCTTTGCGCCTCGCCGACCAGGATGGCCACGGGCAAGGCCATGCAACGCTGCCCGGCCGCGCCGAATCCCGCCCCGAGCAATGCGTTCAGGGACTGCTCCTTGTTCGCGTCCGGCATCACGATGGCGTGGTTCTTGGCGCCCATCATGCATTGGACACGCTTGCCGGCTTGCGTCGCGCGCCGGTGCACGTGCGTGCCGACCCGCGTCGAGCCGACGAACGAAACCGCCTTGATGTCGGGATGGTCGCAGAGTGCGTTCACGACTTCCGCGCCGCCGTGGACGACGTTGAGCACGCCGGCGGGGATGCCGGCCTGGACCGCGAACTCGGCCAGGCGCATTGTCACCATGGGATCCTGTTCGGACGGCTTGAGCACAAAGGTGTTGCCGCACGCAATCGCCATGGGAAACATCCACAGCGGAATCATGGCCGGGAAGTTGAACGGCGTGATACCGGCACAGACACCGAGCGGCTGAAGCAAGGTGTAGGTATCAACCCCGCCGGCCACGTTGTTGGCAAGTTCCCCGAGCTGAAGGTTACCGATCGAGGCCGCGTGCTCCACGACCTCCAGTCCACGGAACACATCGCCCTCGGCGTCGGCCAGGGTCTTGCCTTGTTCGGCGGTCAGCATGGCGGCCAGCTCGGCCATGTTTTCCCGGATCAACTGCTGGTACTTGAGAAACACGCGGGAGCGCGCGCCGATCGATGTCTTGCGCCAGGTCTGGAAAGCCGCCCGGCCCGCTGCAATGGCGGCTTCCACTTCCTGCTTTGTGGCCATTGGGACGCGCGCGAGAACCTGCTGTGTGGCCGGATTGACGATGTCGCGCCATTCGGTGGTGTTGGAGTCGACGAATTCACCGTTGATCAGCAGTTTGACCTTTGGCACGTCGACAGAGGGATTTGAGTTCATGTCTTGCACGGTAGATATGGGTTGAGATGATGAAGCGCGTTCTGGCAACGCGCGTCAAGGATGTTGCACAGCGGCCTTGATAAAGTCCGCCACGCCCAATGGCGGCCCCCACAGTGCCAGTGCGTCGTCGCTGACCTGATGAAAACCGGGCGGCGTGCCCGGACGCACCAAGTCACCGTCAGTGAAGTGTTCGCTGATGTTCCCTGCCGGGTCGTACCAGTAGTCGAAGATCTGGCTGCCGAGAATGTGCCGGCCAACGCCCCAGGTATGGTTCCAGCCCCGCTCCGAAAGCCACTTGTTGCCGAGGAACTGCGCGTCCAGATCCTCGATTTCGAAGGAGTAATGGTGAACCCTGGGAGCATCGCCAGGGAACAGGGCCACCGTGTGGTGATCGGTCCACTCCTCGCCGCCCGTGCAGTGGAAGAATCCGCCCAGCTGGTTGTCGCGAGTTCCGTCGAACAAGAGGTCGGAGGGCTTGAGGCCCAGGCGCGTCTGCAGCCACTCAGCGTTGGTCTTGAAGTCTTTGGTCAGCAGCGCCACGTGGCCCAGCCGAAGCACCGAGGCGGGGGCCAGCTCCGGCCTCTGCCACTCCCCGAAACGACGCTTCTCACGCCCATGGTTCAGCCGCAACGCGTCGCGCACCGGCAACTCGGCATAGTCCTCGATGCCAAACGTCACCTCAAAGGGGATGCCGTCCGGGCTCGCCAGACGCACCCTCCAACCGCCGCCGGGGCGTTCAATCGGCTCGATGCCGGACGCCTCCGGGAATTGGGCCACCCGCTCCAGCTCCGCCTTGCTCGGCGCGCGCATGCCGATTGCCACCAGCCCGTTCTGGTCGGCCTTTCGGGCCACATAGCAGTAGCCTCGTTTCAATGCGGGACGAAACGCCACCTCCTGCTCGGTGCTGTAGGCTACATTCAGACCGAAGTCGGTGTAGAAGTGCTCCGCGACCTCCAGATCGACGTGATCGCATACGACATAGGCAATGTCCGAAACGGCCATTATGGTCTCCTCTTTCTATGGGCAAAGGACGCGAGGTCAGGCTTCTGCGACAACCGGGTTGCGCAGCACGCCGATGCGTTCGATTTCGACCTCGCAGACATCGCCGGAGCGCATGTAAACGGGAGGCTTCTTGCCAAATCCGACACCGGAAGGCGTGCCCGTCACAAGCATGTCGCCCGGCACCAGGGTCATGGCCTCGCTGGCAATCGAGATCAACGTGGCCACGTCAAAAATCATGTCGTCGGTGCTGGCGTCCTGCTCGACACGTCCATTCACGCGGGTCGTGAGCCGCAGCCCCTTGGCGCCCGCAGGCAGTTCGTCGGCCGTCACGAACCACGGACCACAGGCACCCGAATCGTCAAAGTTCTTCCCGACGGTCCACTGGGGCGACTTGAACTGGAAATTGCGCACCGACCCTTCGTTGAAGATCGTGTAGCCCGCCACATGGTCCAAGGCGTCCTCGACCTTGATATGGCGTCCCTTCTTGCCTATGACGGCCACCAGTTCCCCTTCGTAGTCAAATTCGTCGCTGACCTTGGGCTTGACCAAGGGTTGACCGTGGCCGATCAACGTCGAGGCGAAACGCCCGAAGAAAGTCGGATAGTCCGGCTGCTTGTACGGGCTCTCGGCGACGTGGGCCACATAGTTCAGGCCCACGCAGAGGATTTTCTGCGACGCCCGAAACGGCGCAAGAAATTCCACTTGTGCGAGATTCAGCTTGGGCGCGCCCTTCGCAGCTTGGGCAACGTCGTTGCGCCAGTCGGCACTTTGCAGCAACACCGCCATGTCGGACGAAATTTGTGGTGCGGCAGCGGTCAGATCGAGCCAGTCGTTGCCGGATTGCAGTGCAAGGCCATGGGTGCCACGCCTGTTGTATGAAAGCAGTCGCATGTGAATTTCCTTTCAAAGTGATCGGTAGGTGAATGAGAGACAACGTCGGGCCAGGGCCCGGGGTTCAGGCAAACATCGGCGAAAGTTCAGGCACATCCGACGGAATCAGGAGCCGGAATTCGTCGCTGACGACAAAATCTCTGACCCTGTGCACAAATTCCTGCGTAAAGTAGTTCTGCACGGCGGACTGTCGCTCGGCCCCGTCGGAGAACAGGCGAAACTGGACGATCTGGTGCTGGCGCCCGACCAGGGTTGTAAAACACCCGATCAACTCCCCGGCTTCCTCCGCCAGACTCTGAAGCCCGTGTTCGCGGTATGCCTGCCAGTACAGCGGCAGCGAACCCGGCAGCAGCACGGTTGTGCGCTCTTCCACGACGACACGACCCTTTGCCGTCGCGCGCCTGAATAGAGCCCCCTTGGACGGAAGCCAATCCTGCTGCCCACCCCAGAGCGGATTGATCTGTTCCAAGGGTGCGGCTACCAGGAACCTGTTCTCCTGCGCCAGCATCAGGGCTCTCACCGTCTTGAAATAGGGCTCCAAGGCGGCAACGCGATACAGCCCGTGCAAACGCTGGAACCAATCGTCGTAGCCGTCATAGCGGTAGAGGTGAACGACTTGGTCGGCGGCCCCGCTGACCGCGGAGAAGTAGCCGATCTGGCGCTCGAGGATGGGGCGCACGAGATCGAAACCACGATCGCGCTGCGCCTGCCAAAAGGCCGCCAACGTCCCTGGCTTCAGGGTATAGATGCGTTGTTCAAACAGCATGGTGATCGCCCTTGTTCATGCATGCGTTGGAATCGGTGTCGACGCCCAGGCCAGCATTTGCCAGCCGCTGGCACTGCACTTCCAGACGCTGAGAAATCGGTTGTTCAGCGCGCGCTGCGCGCCATCGACGAGGGCATGGATCAGCACCTTGCCGCGCACGAGCGCGATGTCGCCGTGCACGTCCACACCCACTTCGCCGCATTCAACCCGCAGGTACTTGAACCGTCCGCGCGCCAGCGAGTCCAGGTATTCCTGTTTGTTCTCGCACAGTGCCGACGAATGCGTATAGGACAGTCCGTCCGACAGCAGCCTTTCCAGGGTTGCGAGGTCCCCCGCCAGCATGGCGCAGTAGCGCGCTTCGTCGGCCTGCAGAACGGCCTGCACGGCCGGCGCGAGGCTGCGCCCGTTGCCCAGGATCACGAGCGCCTCATCCATGGAGGTACGCCTTGACCAGAGACTTGTCGCTGAGCATGGCCTGCCATTCACCCTGACGCACCTCATGAATGACGCGACCGACAGACAGCACGTAGGCACGATCGGTCATCTCGGAGGCGATGGCCACACTTTGCTCGACCAAAAGAATGCTCATACCGTTGGCCCGCAGCTTGTCCAGGGTCATGAGGATTTCTTTGACGACGATGGGCGCGAGGCCGGTGGTCAATTCATCAAGGATCAGCAAGTCCGGCTGCATGAGCAGCGCGCGTGCGACAGCGACCATCTGCTGCTGACCGCCGGAAAGCAGCCCCACCTGGGAATGGCGCCGTTCGCGAACTACCCGGAACAGGTCGAAGACATCCTCCATGGAATACCGCGTCTTGACGTGGGAAGCACGCTTGCCCGCCCGCTCGGCCAAGCGCAGGTTGTCGAGCACGGACAACTCGGTGAACAGGTTTCGATTCTCGAGAACAACGGCGATGCCATGCTCCTGGCGCCGGTGTCCGGGGACATGCGTGATGTCGACGCCATCCTTGACAACCGTGCCCCCCATAGGCCGTATCAATCCGGACAGCGTACGCACCAGCGCGGTCTTGCCTGCGCCATTGGCACCCACCACCGAAACGGCATCCCCTTCGCCCACTTGCATGGAGATTCCATGCAGCACGGGAACCGCGCCGTAACCCGCTGTCAGCCCTTTGAGTTGCAGCATCGTCAAACTCCCAAATACGCTTCGCAAACGCGAGCATCTGCCTGAACTTCGGCGAGTGAGCCCGATGCGATGACCTCACCGAAGTAAAGAACGTGGACCTTTTCACACACCGTCATGAGCCCCATGTCGTGAGACACCAGAAACACCGTCAGCCCCTCGCGATTGAGGGTGACGATCCAGTGCCGCAGCGTTTCAATCTCCTCGCTGTTAAGGCCCGAGGACGGTTCATCCAGGAGCAGCACCTTCGGATTGCCGATGCATGCGCGCGCCAGCTCGACCACGCGTCGCTGACCGGCTGGCAAAAGGCCAGCCCGTGTCGACAGCAGTTTGGCGAGCCCGAAGCGCTCGGCGCATGCCTTCGCCCTCTCACGCATGGCCGACAGCTCGGCCCCGGCGCCGGGTGTTCGGAACATGGCGCCCAGGATGCCGGTGTGCGTGGATTTGTAGTCGCCCACCATCAGGTTTTCCAGCACCGTCATGTGCTCGAACACCTTGGGGGTCTGGAACGTACGAACCAGGCCCGCGCGACTGCGTTGCTGGATGCTCCATGCCGTCACGTCATCGCCGGCGAAGTGCACCCGGCCCGCATTGGGACGCAGAAAGCCCGAGATGATGCTGAAGCAGGTGGTCTTTCCGCTGCCGTTGGGACCAATCAAGCCGACGATCCTGCCCTGCGGCACGTCGATGTTGACATTGCGAAGCACCTGCAGGCCGCCAAAGCTTTGCGCTACGCCTTCCATGCCGAGCAACACCGCCCCCTGTTGTTCGGATGCCTGCAGATCTTCTGCGGAAGTGAGTACCGTGGCGCTCATCGCCCCCTCCTGATCAAACGAAACTGCTTGAACGCGCCCGTCAAGCCACCGGGCACCACGGTCACGACGAGCACGAGAACCAGTCCAAACAGAACCTGGTGCATGTCACCCAGGCCGCTCAGCAACTCCGGGACGAGCGCCACGAACAAGGCGCCAATCACAATGCCAAACACGGAATGCACGCCTGCCACGACTGGCACCAGCAGGAACATGATCGACTTTTCCACCGTGAAGCTTTGCACGCTGACAAAGGACACGTAGTGAGCAAACAGCGACCCCGCGACCGAGCCGAGGACGGCACAGATGACGAACATCGCAGTCTTGAGACCATGCATGTCCACTGCCAGCACTTCCGCGGCCGGCGCCGCATCGCGCATGGCGCGCATCGCCAAGCCGGGGCGGCTGTCGACCAGGTTGCGGGCCAGCCACAGCAACAGGACCACCAGCGGCCAGATGAAGTAGTGATAGCGCCCTGGCGTGGACAGCTCGAAGCCCAGCAGCGAGAGCTTGGGAATACCGCCCATCCCGAGGGTTCCACCGGTCAGCCAGTCCCATTCGAAGAACAGCACACCAGCGATGCTGCCCATGGCGAGGGTGGCCAGGGCCAGGAAAAAGCCGCTCAGGCGCAGAATCGGGAAGCCGATGAGGGCCGCCAACCCGCCGCTGATCACAGCACCGAACACCAGGCTCGGCAGGGCGGGCCAGCCCAGCACGGTGGTGCCATAAGCAGTCACGTAGGCGCCGCAGCCATAGAACGCGGCTTGCCCGAGGTTGACGATGCCGCACTGGCCCAGCAGGAGACCGACCCCGAGACCGCCAATCGCGAGAATGGCGGCGAAGTTCAGAACATCCAGATAGTGCAGGGAAAGAACCTGAGGAAGCAGGAACCACGCAAGAACCGACGCCGTGGCAATCGCAAGACGAGGATGTGGGAACATGCTCTTACCCTCCTACACGCCCGGCACGACCGAGCAGACCATGGGGCATCACGATCATGATGACCACGAGGATCGACAAGGCGACCACGTCCCGATAGCCCGACGGAAACCCGATCACCGCCAGCGACTCCAGCAAGCCAAGCGCCACCCCGCCGACCACGGCGCCCAGGGGGTTGCTCAAGCCGCCCATGATCGCGGCAGCGAATCCCTTGAGCGTGAGCACAATGCCCATCTGGTAATTCATCGAGATCAGGGGTGTCACCAGGATGCCGGCAATCGCACCGACGCCACCGCCCAGCATGAAGGTGTACAAGCGCATGCGGCTGACGTTGATGCCGGTGGTTGTGGCGCCATCCGGATCAGCCGAGGCCGCCGTCATGGACAGACCCAACAAGGTCTTGGTGTAGAACAGGCGCAGTGCCAGCACGACTACAAGCGACACCACGATCAGCCAGACCGCGTGAACCGGCATGGTCGCCTCCAGGATCTCGATAACCCCGTCGCCGCCATAGCCAGGCAGAAGGTGCGAGTCACGCCCCCCGAAGTACAGGGCGGCGGCCGACAAGGCGAAGGCCAGGCCGATCGTCAGCAGCAAGAACCCTTCCTCGCTGGCGTTCCGGCGCGCCATAGGGCGCACGCAAAAAATATCGATTGCCACGCCACTGACAGCACCAACGGCAATTCCGGCAATGATTGCGACCGGATAGGGCAACTGGCCCCCCTGCAACGCAAGCACCGTGAACAATGCGCCGATGACGGCGAACTCCCCCTGCATCGCGTTGACGATGCGGCTGCCCTTGAAGATCACGGCCAGCCCCATGCCCACGAGGGCATAGACAAAGCCATTGGTGATTCCAGAAAGTGCAGCTTGCAACAACAGACTAGTGTAGTGTTGCATTCTTGAAGGAACTTAAATTGCCTTCACCGCTCCAATCATCCACCTTCAAGCAAAGTGGAGACAGCGAATGCGAGTTGCCATCGAG
>Ga0187892_10007231_pt1 | contig 15926 bp, 12 predicted proteins | sample MA1701073metaG_FD_139345 | JGI IMG/M metagenome (GOLD analysis project Ga0187892, IMG submission 139345) | Bio-ooze microbial communities from a basaltic lava cave in the Kipuka Kanohina Cave System on the Island of Hawaii, USA - MA170107-3 metaG ... | reverse complement strand
GCTCCTACCCGACCGGCCCGTCGCCGCTGGCCGCCCACGTGCTCGGGTACGTCGGCGAGATCAACGCCGATGAGCTGGCCGAACGGGACGGCCAGGGGTACCGCCTGGGCGACGAGCTCGGGAAGTCGGGCGTCGAGCGGGCGTACGAAGCCGACCTGCGGGGGATCCCGGGACGGGTGGAGCTGGAGGTCGATGCCAGCGGTCGGGTCCTGCGGGCACTGCCGGGCTCCACGCCGCCGGTTCGCGGCAACGACGTGCAGTTGACCATCGACCTCGACATCCAGCGGGTGACCGAGGAGTCGCTGGCCCAGGCCCTGGCGGCCAACCGTGAGCGCACCGACGGGGTGGGTGGGCCGCCGTTCGTCTCGCCTGCGGGGGCGGCCGTGGTCCTCGACCCACGCGACGGGTCGGTGCTGGCCATGGCCAGCTACCCGACGTTCAACCCGGCCGACTTCAACAACGGGATCCGCCCCGAGGTCTACCAGGCCTTGCAGGACCCCGCCGGCCACCTCCCGCTCAACAACCGCGCCATCGCCGGCCAGTACGCGCCGGGCTCGACGTTCAAGCTGGTGACGGCGCTGGCCGCCCTGCAGCGGGGGTTGATCACGCCCGCCACCACCTTCGTCGACGAAGGGACCTACCGGCTGCGCAGCTGCCGGGGTGAGCGGTGCGTCTACCGCAACGCCGGCAGCCGTGCCTACGGGCGGGTCAACCTGGCCCAGGCGTTGACGGTGTCCAGCGACGCCTTCTTCTACGACCTGGGCGCCAACCTCTGGTTCGGCGGCGAGCCGAACAACCTCGCCATCCAGGAGGTGGCCCGGTCCTTCGGGCTCGGCGACCGCACCGGCATCGCCCTGACCGGCGAGCAACGGGGCCGGGTCCCCGATCCCGAGAGCCGGCGACGGCTGCACGAGCAGAAGCCGGAGGCCTTCCCCGAGGGGGCGTGGCGGGCGGGCGACAACGTGAACCTCTCGATCGGCCAGGGCGAGACGGTGGTGACGCCGCTGCAGCTGGCCAGCGTCTACGCCACCTTCGCCAACGGGGGAACGGTGTACCGCCCGCGGGTGGCGGCTCGGGTGCTGCGCGCCGACGGCCAGCCGGTGCGGGACCTGCCGGCGGAGGCCGCCACCCAGGTGACCATCGATCCGGCTCAGCGGTCGTCCATCCTCCAAGGCCTCGTCGGCGCCGTGGCCGGCGACCGGGGCACGGCGTTCGGTGCCTTCGCCGGCTTCCCCCTCGACACCTTCGCGGTGGCCGGCAAGACGGGCACGGCCCAGGTGACGAGGCGCCAGGACACCTCGCTGTTCGTGGCGTTCGCTCCGGCCGCCTCACCGCAGTTCGCCCTCGCCGTGGTGATGGAGGAGTCGGGCTTCGGCGCCTCGGCGGCTGCGCCGGTCGCCCGCCGGGTCCTCGAAGTCCTCTCGGGCCGCGAGCCGGCGCCGATCGCCCTCACCTCCGGGATCGACTGATGTTTCGCCGTCGCACGCGGAGCTTGCTCGGCGAGTCGAGCGCGCTCCGCCGGTCCGGCAGAGCCGGCCCGGCTCCGCTCGTTTCCTTTCGGGCGCCAGCAGGGGAGGCCGCCTGCGGCGGCGTGCGACTGCCGGCGCCAAGATGGGCGGACCGCTGATGGCCACGGTGCTGTCGAGCGCCCCGACGGTGCGAAGGGACCCGGCCGCGCCGTGGCGGCATGTGGACGCCACGCTGGTGGGTGCCGTGACGGCCATCGCCGGGCTCGGGGTGCTGATGGTGTACAGCGCCTCCCGATTCCGCATCGAGGACGACCCGACGTTCTTCCTGCGCCGCCAGGGCATGTTCGCCGTCGTCGGCGTCGCGCTGATGGTCGGGATCTCGTTGCTCGACTACCGCGCTCTGGCCGACCGGGCCCCGGCCATCTACGTCGCCACGGTGCTCGGCCTGCTGGCCGTGCTCTCGCCGCTGGGCTCGAACCGGCGCGGTTCCCAGGCCTGGTTCCAGCTCGGTCCGTACCAGCTCCAGCCATCGGAGCTGGCCAAGGTGGGCCTGATCGTGTGCATCGCCGCCTACGCGGCCAGCAACCGTGGCGCGCTCAGCGCCCGCGCCGTGTTGGTGGTCCTCGCCCTGGTGGGCCTGCCCATGGCACTGATCCTCGGCCAGCCGGACCTCGGCACCGCGCTGGTGTTCGTGGCCATCCTGATCGGCACGCTGCTGGTGGGCGGGGCCCGGCTGCGCCATCTCGGCGTGCTGGCGCTCGTGGCCACCACCGTCGTGGCCGGTTCGTTCGCCGCCGGCGTGGTCGATCTGGAGGACTACCAGCGCGACCGGCTGAACGCCTTCCTCGATCCGGGCTCTGGCACGCAGGGGCCGGCCTACAACCTGCAGCAGTCCAAGATCGCGGTGGCCAGCGGCGGCGTGTGGGGCAAGGGTCTGTTCGAGGGCACCCAGACCAAGCTGGCCTACGTGCCCGAGCAGCACACCGACTTCATCTTCACCGTCGTGGGCGAGGAGCTCGGCCTGGCCGGTTCGGGCATGCTGCTCGCCCTGTTCGCGCTGGTGGTGTGGCGGACGTGGCGAGCGGCGGCGGTGGCCAAGGACCTGGCCGGCACGGTGGTGTGCGTCGGTGTGCTGGCCATGCTGGTGTTCCAGGTGTTCCAGAACGTCGGGATGACGATGGGGATCCTGCCCATCACCGGCATCCCGTTGCCCTTCATGAGCTACGGCGGCTCGTCGACGCTGGCCAGCTTCGCCGCCGTCGGCCTGGTGCTCAACGTCCACATGCGGCGATTCTCGTGACGACTGGACGCACGAACCTTGCGTAAGTAGCTCGGCCACTAGGGTCGACCGCATGAAGCCGACCTTCAGACTTCTTGCCCTCACGTCCGCATTGCTGCTCCTCGCCGGAGCGTGCGGTGGCGGCGACGACGCTGACGACCCGGCCGCTCCGGCAGCCGGGTCGTCCTCGTCGCCGGCGTCGCAGACCTCGCAGACGATCCCGATCGCCATCGACGGCCGGCCCGACGACTTCTCGACGTCGCTCTTCAAGTTCTTCCCGAGCGAGGTGCAAGCCCACCCGGGCGACACCGTCGAGTTCACCAGCCGGTTCGGGGGAGAGCCCCACACCGTCGCTTTCGGGCGGCTGGTGGACGAGGCGCTGCTGGGCGTGGCCGCCGTGCCGAGCGGCACGCCGTACCCGCAGAACGTGCGGGATGCGCTCAACAAGCTCCCGGACTTCTTCGACAACGAGGCTGCCATCCTCCCGCTGTCGGAGCCGCTGCCTGCCGGCGCCAAGCCGTGCTTCCAGGCCACGGGCGACCCGCCGACCCGCGAGGCGTGTGCCGACCAGCAGCAGCCGGCCGCGTTCGATGGTCAGCGCTCCATCTTCGCCAGCGGGTTCCTGCCCGACGAGGCCACCTTCTCGGTGAAACTGGCCGACGACATCCCACTCGGCACCTACCGGTTCATCGATCTGGTCCAGGGCCCGCAGCAGTCGGGCTCGGTCACCGTCGTCGACCCGGCCACGCCCATCCCGACTGCCGCGCAGGTCGCGGCCAGGGGCAAGTCGGAGTTCGACGCGCTTGTCGCACAGCTCCGGCCGGCGGCCGAGCAGCTGAAGGCGGCGACCTCACCGCAGATCAAGGTGGGCACCAAGGTCGAGGGAGTCACCATCGGCCACGACGTCAACGTGTTCCCCGACGAGGTTTCCGTCGGCGTGGGCGACACCGTGAGCTGGATGGTGACGGCGGCCCACACGGTGGCCTTCAACGCCCCCGAGGACGCTCGTCCCCTCTACCTCACCGACGGGGCCGGTGGGTCGAAGGCGAACCGCAAGGGGGCCGATCCGGCCGGCGGCCCGGGACAGGCGCCACCGGACCCCCGCGCCGCACCCTCGGCCACGCCCATCGTCGTCGACGGCGGGAGCTTCGACGGCCAGGGCTTCCGCAACTCCGGGCTCCTGGTCAGCATCGGCACGCCGGTCGAGTACCGGCTGACGTTCACCACCCCCGGGACCTACAAGTACCGCTGCAACTTCCACCTCGACATGGAAGGGACCATCAAGGTCGGCTGATGCCCCCGGGCGCCGGCGCCAGGAGCCCGACAGGGCCGCCGCTACACTGGCGCAGGACATGACATCGCTCTGGCCACGGATCGAGCCCCTCCTGGCCGCGGTGCAGAAGCCGGCCCGCTACATCGGGTGCGAGGACGGGTCCCAGGCCCCGGTGCACAGCCCGCACGCGGCGGCGTGGTTGCTGGTCTACCCCGATGCCTACGAGATCGGCCTGCCCAACCAGGGGCTGCAGATCCTCTACGAGATCCTGAACGAGCGGCCCGACGCGGTGGCCGAGCGTTCGTACGCGCCCTGGGTCGACATGGAGGCGGCCCTGCGGACGGCGGGCCTGCCGTTGTTCAGCGTGGACACCCATCGACCGGCGACCGACTTCGACGTGCTGGCGTTCAACCTGTCGGCCGAGCTGGTCTACACCAACCTCCTCAACTGCATCGACCTGGCCGGCGTGCCGGTGCGGGCCGAGCGGCGGACCGCCGCCCACCCGCTGGTGGCGGTGGGCGGCCACTGCACCTTCAACCCCGAGCCGGTGGCCGACTTCGTCGACCTGGTGGTGCTGGGCGACGGCGAGGAGGTCGTGTCGGAGATCACCGCGGTGGTCGCGGCGTGGAAGCGCTCCGGCCGCCCGGAGGGCTCGCGGCCGCGGGTGCTGCGCGACCTGGCGCAGGTGCCGGGCGTCTACGTCCCGTCGCTGTACGACGTGGTGTACGACGGGATGCGCCTGGTGTCGGTGACACCCCGCCACCCTGACGTGCCGGCCGTGGTCGAGAAGCGCACCATCGCCGACCTCAACCAGTGGCCCTATCCCAAGTCGCAGCTGGTCCCGCTCACCGAGGTGGTGCACGACCGGCTGAACGTGGAGATCTTCCGCGGCTGCACGCGCGGCTGCCGCTTCTGCCAGGCCGGCATGATCACCCGGCCGGTACGGGAACGGTCGAACGCCCAGGTCCGCACCATGGTGTCGGAGGGCCTGCGCCGCACGGGGTACGACGAGGTCAGCCTGACCTCGCTCTCCTCGGCCGACTACTCCGGCATCGAGGACGTGGTCGGCGGCATCGTGGCCGACCCCATGTGCCAGGGCTCGGTGGGTGTCAGCCTGCCCAGTCTCCGCGTCGACGCCTACACCGTCGGCATCGCCAGCCAGATCGCCAAGGTACGGCGCACCGGCCTCACCTTCGCCCCCGAAGGCGGCACGTGGCGGATGCGCCAGGTCATCAACAAGCTCATCCGCGAGGAGGATCTGTACGGCGCCATGGAATCCGCCTTCTCCCAGGGCTGGAACCGGGTGAAGCTGTACTTCCTCATCGGGCTGCCCACCGAGACCGACGAGGACGTCCTGGGCATCGCCCAGCTGGCCCGCAACTGCGTGGCGGTGGGCCGGCGTTTCACCAACCGGGTGACCGTCAGCACGTCGGTGGGCGGGTTCGTGCCCAAGCCCCAGACCCCGTTCCAGTGGTTCGGGCAGGACACGCCCGGTGAGCTGTCCCGCAAGGTGAACCTGCTGCGCCACGACCTCCAGCGGGAGCGCGGCGTGGCCCTCAAGTGGCACGACCCCAAGGCCACGCTGGTCGAGGGCATCGCCAGCCGCGGCGACCGCCGGCTCGGGCCCGTGATCGAGGAGGTGTGGCGGCGCGGTGGCACCTTCCAGGAGTGGTCCGAGCACTTCGACCTGACGCGGTGGACCGACGCCATGGCGGCCGCCGGCCTGTCGGTCGACTGGTACGTGCACCGGGACCGCGACCGCGACGAGGTCCTGCCGTGGGACCACCTCTCCGCCGGCCTGCATCCCGACTTCCTGTGGCACGACTGGCAGGACGCCCTGACGGCAGCCGGGGTGGAGGACTGCCGGTGGACGCCGTGCTACGACTGTGGTGCCTGCACCGGCTTCGGCATCGAGCACATCGTGGCGTCGCCGACGCCGCCCGCCGGCGGTTCGCAGGGCACCGGGCAGGGCGTGCCGGTGCGGTTGGTGGCGCGGTGACCCGGGTCCGCTTCCGTTTCGCCAAGCTGGGCAAGGTCCGGTGGACCAGCCATCGCGACATGGCGCGGATGTGGGAGCGGGCGTTCCGGCGGATCGAGCTCCCGCTGGCCTACAGCCAGGGCTTCTCGCCCCGCCCGAAGGTGAGCTTCGGGCTGGCCCTGCCCACCGGGGCCGAGTCCGTGTCGGAGTTCCTCGACGTCGAACTGGCGCCTGGGGCCGATGCCGACCTGCCCGCGCTGCCGGGCCGGCTCAGCCCGGCCCTACCCGTCGGGGTCGAGGTCACCGCCGCCGGCCGGCTGGTCGACGGCGGTGGTTCGCTGCAGTCCGAGGTGACGTCGTGTTGTTGGGTGGTCACCGTGCCCGGCCTCGATCCCGGCGAGCTGGCCGCCGCCGTCGATCGTGCCCTGGCCGCGGCGGCCCTGGTGATCGGCCGCGAGCGCAAGGGCAGGCTGACCGAGGACGACATCCGCCCCGGCATCGTCGCGCTGGAGTCGATCGACGACGCCACGCTGGTCTGCGAACTGGCCACTATGCCGCGGGCGCTGCGGCCCACCGAGTTGCTGCTGGCACTGGGCCTCGAGCCGTCCCACGCCGGCATCCGCAGGATCTCGCAATGGATCGAGCGCGACGGCGCCCGCTGGGAGCCCTTGGCGGCCCCGGCCGGCGCGACGGGCGCGCCGCACGCCGCCGGGTGTGCGTCATGAGAACTGGAGTCCCCCATGTCCGAACCACTTCCCGGCCCGCCCGGCCCCGACCGCCAGGTGGGGGCCGGGGCTGAGCCGGCCGCAGCCGTCGCACGATCGCGCCGCCGTGGCTCCCGCGGCGGTCGGGGCCGGCGGGGCCAGGGTGGCGGCGCGAGTGGGGGTGTCCCCGTCGCCGCGCCGGCCCCCCCGGTCGACCGCCGGCCGGGCGAGCTGCCCGGGCCTCCGGGCCCACCCACTGCCCGCCCCCGCATCGGCGACACCCGGCCGGGTTCCGCGCCGCTGCCCGGGCCGAGGCGGCCGCCTGTCCCGGCGGGGTCGGAACCTTCCGGTGAAGGCCGGGGCAGCCGGCGGCGCCGGCGTCGCGGCGGCCGCGGGAAGGCCGGAGCCGCCGATGCCGGGCGCACCGGCCGTCGGGAACCGGTGGGGCCCGAGGCGGCGCTGGCCGACCCGCGCCCGCCCGAGCAGGCCCGGGGGCGGGAGCGCAAGGGTCGACCTGTCGGCCGATACCTCATGTGCGTCCAGGTCCGCGACCACGTCACCCAGATCGCCGTTCTGGAGGGCCGCTCGCTGATCGAGCACTACGTCAGCCGGCCCCAGGACGACGCCAACCAGATCGACGGCAACATCTACCTGGGTCGTGTCCAGAACGTGCTGCCCGGCATGGAGGCGGCGTTCGTCGACATCGGCACCCCGAAGAACGCGGTGCTGTACCGAGGTGACCTGCGCTACGACCGGGACGACGTCGAGGGTGGCGGTGGGCGGCGGGGCGGCGATGCCCGCATCGAGCAGCTGCTCCGCCCGAGCCAGAGCATCGTGTGCCAGGTCACCAAGAACCCGATCGGGGCCAAGGGCGCCCGCCTCACCGGGGAGGTGTCCCTGCCCGGCCGGTTCGTGGTGTTCATTCCCAACGCCGACACCTACGGCATCTCCAAGCGGCTGGGCGACGACGAGCGCAAGCGCCTCCGCCGGCTGCTCGACGACATCCGGCCGTCCGGGCACGGCCTGATCGTGCGGACGGCGGCCGAGGGTGCCAGCGGCGACGAGCTGCGCCGGGACGTCGCCCGGCTCCAGCGCCAGTGGGAGGACATCGAGGCCCGGGCCACGCGGTCCCGGCCACCGGCGCGGTTGTACGCCGAGCCCGACCTGGCCGTGCGGGTCATCCGGGAGGAGTTCAACCAGAACTACCGGGGGGTGGTGATCGACGATCGGGCGCTCTACGAGGACGTGCGGGACTACGTGGCCAGCATCAGCCCGGACCTGGCCGACCGGGTCCAGTTCTTCGACCCGGCCTCCGAGCCGCTGCCCATCTACGAGCGCCACCACATCCACGAGCAGCTCCACCGGGCGCTGGACCGCAAGGTCTGGCTGCCGTCGGGGGGCTCGCTCATCATCGAGCGGACCGAGGCCCTCACCGTCATCGACGTGAACACCGGCAAGAACGTGGGCAGCTCCAGCCTGGAGGAGACCGTCTACCGCAACAACCTGGAGGCGGCCGAGGAGGTGGCCCGCCAGCTCCGGCTCCGGGACATCGGCGGCATCATCGTCATCGACTTCATCGACATGGAGATCGCCCAGAACCGGGCCGACGTGATGCGCGCCTTCCGGGACGCCCTCGGTCGGGACAAGACCCGCACCCAGGCCTTCGAGATCTCCGAGCTGGGCCTGGTCGAGATGACCCGCAAGCGGGTGTCGGAGGGCCTGGTCGAGGCCTTCTCGTCGACCTGCCCGACATGCGCCGGCCGCGGCATCGTCTTCGACGGTGACCTGCTGTAACCGCGTCCTGTAGCATCGCCGGGCCATGTACGCCGTGATCAAGACCGGAGGCAAGCAGGAGAAGGTGGCCGAGGGCCAGCGCCTGCGTGTCGAGTTGCTGGGCCGCCAGGTCGGCGACGACGTCGCCTTCACGCCGCTGCTGCTGGTCGACGACGGCGCGGTCGTGACGGGAGCCGGCCTGAGCAGCGCCTCGGTGGCGGCCCGGGTGGTGGGCGAGGAGAAGGGCCCCAAGATCCGGGGCTTCACCTACAAGCCCAAGACCCGCAGCCGGCGCCACTGGGGCCACCGCCAGCGCTACACCACCATCGAGATCACCGGCATCACGAAGGGCTGAGCGACATGTCGAAGACCAAGGGCGGGGGCTCCACCCGCAACGGCCGTGACTCCAACGCCCAGCGCCTGGGCGTGAAGGTCTTCGACGGCACCGCCGTGAGCGCCGGCGCCATCATCATCCGCCAGCGCGGCACCCGGTTCCACCCGGGGATCAACGTCGGCCTGGGCGGCGACGACACCCTCTTCGCCACCGCCGACGGCCTCGTCAAGTTCGGCTCCCGCAAGGGCCGCCGCCTGGTCGACGTCCTCAGCCCCGACCAGACCACCCCCGACCGAACCGCGTAGGGAACTGGGGCGGTTTCCCGCCCCTTTTTCGGACCAGTTCGCGCCGCCATGTTCGTCGATCGGGCGCAACTCCACGTCAAGGCCGGCGACGGCGGCGCCGGCTCGGTGTCGTTCCGTCGCGAGGCGCACGTCGCCAAGGGCGGCCCCGACGGCGGCGACGGGGGCAAGGGGGGCGACCTCTGGCTGGTGGCCGATGCCAACGTGGCGTCGCTGCTGGCGTTCCGGGACCACCCGCACCGGCGGGCCGGCAACGGCACGCACGGCCAGGGGTCGGCCCGCCACGGGGCGGCCGGTCACGATGCCGTCGTGACGGTGCCGCCGGGGACCGTCGTGGCCACCGCCGGCGGCGAGCTCCTGGCCGACCTGGTGTCGGGGGGCGACCGCTACGTCGCCGGACGCGGCGGGCGCGGGGGCCGGGGCAATGCCCGATTCCTGTCCAACCGCCGCCGGGCGCCCAGCTTCGCCGAGCAGGGTGAGGTAGGCGAGGAGCGGTGGCTCGCGCTGGAGCTGAAGCTGGTCGCCGACGTGGCCCTGGTCGGGTTCCCCAACGCCGGCAAGAGCACGCTGATCTCGGTCATCTCGGCGGCCAGGCCCAAGATCGCCGACTACCCCTTCACCACGCTGGTGCCCAATCTCGGCGTGGTTCGTCACGCCGGCGCCGAATGGGTGGTGGCCGACATCCCCGGGCTGATCGAGGGGGCCAGCCAGGGGCGGGGCCTGGGCCACGAGTTCCTGCGCCACATCGAGCGGGCTCGGGCGTTGGTGCTGCTGGTGGACCTGGCGGCGGCCGACGCCCGGCCGCCGGCCGAGCAGGAGGCCGTACTGCTCGCCGAGCTCGAGCGGCACCGGCCGGAGCTGCTCGACCGGCCTCGCGTCGTGGTGGGCACCAGGGCCGACATCGCCGCCGCCGAATGGGACGGGCTGCGGTTGTCGGCGGTGACCGGGGAGGGCGTGCGCCCGCTGCTCGGCCGGATGGCTGAACTGGTCGACCGCGGCCGGGCGGAGGAACCGACCTCGATCGGTTTCGTCGTGCACCGGCCCGAGGCCGAGGGGGTGGCGGTCGAGCGTGGGCCCGACGGAGCCTTCGTGGTGCGGGGCCGCACCGCCGAACGGGCGGTGGCCGTCAACGACATCACCAACGCCGAGGCCCTGGCCCACGTACAGGGGCGCCTGAAGCGCCTCGGCGTCGACCGGGCCCTGGCCCGAGCCGGGGCCTGCGAGGGCGACGTCGTGCACATCGGCGGCTTCAGCTTCGAGTACGAGCAGTGACCGGCCCGTGATCGTGGTCGCCAAGATCGGCAGTTCGTCGCTGACCGACGAGTCGGGCCACATCGACGACGCCTGCATCCGCAAGCTGTGCGCGGAGGTGGCCGAGGTTCGAGGCGCCGGTCGCCAGGTCGTGATCGTCACCTCGGGTGCCATCGCCGCCGGGCAACCGGCGCTCGGCCTGGACAGCGCCCGCCCGACCAAGGTGACGACGCTCCAGGCGATCTCCGCCGTCGGCCAGAGCCGGCTGATGCGGGCCTACGACCGGGCGCTGGCCGACCACGACCTCATCGGGGGCCAGGTGCTGCTGTCGCCGCTGGACCTGATCGACCACAACCAGTACGGCCGGGCCCGCAAGACCATGCGCCGGCTCCTGGAGCTGGGCGTGGTCCCCGTGGTCAACGAGAACGACGCAGTAGCCGACGACGAGATCCGCATGGGCGACAACGACCGCCTGGCCGCACTGGTGGCGCAGCTGGTGGGTGCCGACCTGCTCGTCCTGCTGACCGACACCGCCGGGCTGCATACCGGCGATCCCCGCCTGGTGGAGGGCGCCTCGCTCATCGAAGAGGTGGTCGAGGTCGACCACGAACTGGAGGCCCTGGCCGGCCGGCGGGGGACGGCACGGGGCAGCGGCGGCATGCTGACCAAGCTGCAGGCGGCGAAGATGGCGTCGTGGTCGGGCGTCCGCACGGTCATCGCCGCGGCGGCCAGGGCCGATGTGCTCGTCGACGCGGTGGCCGGTGTACCCGGTGTCGGCACCGTCGTGCGGGCCCACGGCCGCCGGCTGCCGGCCCGCAAGCTCTGGATCGCCTTCGCCGTCGGGTCGTCGGGCACCGTGGTGGTCGACGACGGCGCGCGTCGCGCCCTGGTGGAGCGCAACACCTCGCTGCTGCCGGCGGGCGTGGTTCGGGTTGAGGGCGCCTTCGCGGCGGGCGACGCGGTGGAGATCGCCACGGCCGACGGGACCGTCGTCGCCAAGGGCCTCGTCCGCCACCCGTCCTCCCAGGTGGAGCAGTGGCGCGGGCGTCGCACCGCCGACCTGCCGGCCGACATGCCCCGCGAGGTCGTCCACCGGGACGATCTGGTCGTCCTGTAGCCCTGGAAACCGCCCCAGTTCCCTACGCGGTTCGCTACTGCTCGCTTTCGGCGGGGGTGGCGATGCCGAGTTGGGAGCGGATCTGGCTGAGGCGGGCCTGGGCCTCTGCGTCCATGGCCGCCTGCTCGACCTCGAGCATGCGGGTCTCGACGGTCTGACCCTGCAACTCGGAGGTGCCGAGGGCCTTGGCGTAGCGCTGCTCGATCTTGTCCCGAACCTCGTCTATCGACGGGACGTCCTGGCCGACGGTCTCCGACAGCGTGGCCATGGCCTTGTTCATCTGCTCCTGCATCTTGGCCTGGTCCAGTTGGGAGAGGAGCTTCTGGCGCTCCGACAGCTTCTTCTGGAGGGCCGAGGAGTTCTGGGCCACCGCCCGCTTGGCCTGGTCGGACGCGCCGGCCGACTGGAGGCTCAGTTCCTTGAGGGTCTCGACCTCCTTCTCGGCGGCCAGCAGCCGTCCGGCGAAGCTCTCGGCCGCCCTCGTGTACTCGGCCGCCTTGGCCGTGTCACCGCGCGTCGTGGCTTCATCAGCCATGACGACGGCCTGGCGGGTCGAGGCGCTGATCTTGCCCAGCTCCTCCAGGGCCCGGTTGAGGCGCATCTCGGTCTGCTTCTGGTTGGCGATGACGTTGGCCGCCTGCTCGGTCAGACGGCGGTGCTGCTCCTGCGCCTCGAGGATGGCCTGCTCGAGCTGGACCTTGGGATCGGCCAGCTCGTTGAACTTCCCGGTCAGGGCAGCGGTGATGTACCGGCTGATCTTGCGCAGGAGCTTGAGCATGGCCGCAGGTTAGGGCGCGGACGGCGACGCCGCGCCGGGCGCGCCGCTGGTCTCCTCCAGCGCCTGGCGCAGGGACTCCAGCTCGCCGACCAGGCTGTCGACGTCGGCGGAGAGCGGGCTGAGGTCCACCGACGGCCCGGTCTGCAGTGAGAGCTCCACGCCGCGCGCCACCGCCTCGTCGAGCTGGGCGTTGAGGGCCCGAAGCCGGCTGCGGGCGTCGCGCGAGACCAGTTCGATGCGCTCGGCTGTGGCCAGTTGACCGAGGACCGCCTGCTCGGCCCGCTCCATCGACGCCCGCTCGCCGTCGCCCGAGGCCCGCTCCTTGTCGGCCCGTACCTGGTCGAGCTCCCGGCGGATCTCGGCCACGTCGAGCTGATCGAGCGCCGATTCGAGAACCGCCCCCTGGCGGGCGATGCGCCAACACTCGTCCACCCCCTGGTCGAGGCGGCGGGCCATCTCGCCCAGCCGGTCCTTGAGGGGGCCGCTGCGAGCGCGGGCGGCCGTCTGGCCGAACCGCGTCCGGGCCTGGAGGGCCTCGCGGACGAACGACCGCCACGGCTCGGCCACCGAGGAGGGATCGACGCGCTCACCCTCGGGACGGCGAGGGACGGCGAGGGCGACCCGGGCGGCCCAGGCCGCCGCGCCGACCACCGCGGCCGCCGCCATCGGGAGCCCGCCCAGGATGGCCAGCGCGGTGCCGGCGCCGGCCAGCAGCACCGAGCTGGGCGCGGCGACGGCCCGCGCCACCGCCGCCGTCCGCGCCCGCGCCGGCAGACGCTCGATCACGCCGCCGGCGACCGCGGTCCCGAGTGCATAGGGGCCGGATTCCGGCCCCTATGCACTCCGAAGCGCCTAGAAGTTGCTGACGACGGCGGTGAAGACACGGTTGATGGTGGTGGGGTCGCTGGCGTCGTAGGCGGCGGCGTTGGTGGCGTCGGCCATGCGGCGCAGGACGGCCAGGTCGGCGCCCTCGCCGTAGGCGATGGTGAAGAGGCGGACCGGGGACGTCGACGTGCCCTCACTGCCGGCCCGCAGCACCCGCAGGGCGCCGTCCAGGTCGTCGTTGCGAGGGTCCTCGTTGCGGCCGTCGGTCAGCAGGAGGACGGCGTTGATGCGGGCCGGGTCGTAGCTCTCCTTGATGACCTGGTAGGAGTCCCGGGCCACGGTGTACAGGGGTGTGCCGGCCACCGGCACCAGGTCGGCCAGGCGGCTGCGGATGACCTCCCGGTTGGACCCGATGGGGCCGATGGGGACCAGGTCGACGTAGTCGGTGGCGTCCCCGGTGCCGATCTCGGTGGAGAAGACGCGCAGTCCCACCTCGTCCTCCGCCTTGAACTGGCCGACGGCGTCGATGGCGGCCTGCTTGGCCAGGTCGAGCTTGGTGCTGCCGTTGCCGGCGTCGTCGCCCATGGACCCCGACACGTCGACCACGAGCAGCACCCGGGCGGCGCGCCGCTGCTGTTCCCACCGGGCGATCAACTCCACCAGCACCGGCGGCGACGGGACCACCAGGGTGGTCTGGGGTTCGGCCGGGTTGACGCCGTTGGACGCGTCGATGGGCGGCCCGGCGGCCACCTCGGTGTTCCCGGGGCGAAAGCCGTAGGCCACGACCTTGGCCTGGTTCTCCGGCCGCTGGACGAAGGACGTGAACGCCCCCGCCGCCGCCCGTTGCGCGTCGTCGACCCACTCGGCGTCCAGCACGAAGAAGGGGTTGTCGGAGAACAGCGTTCCCTCCTTCGGGTAGATCGCCACCAGGGGCACCTTGGGCGGCTGGGGCCGCTCGCCCGCATCGGTGATGCCGTCGGGGTTGCCCCGGTTGTAATCGATGACGGACTTCTCCTCGACGGCCACCGCCGAGACGTAGGTGAGCGAGGTGCCCCGGGCGTCGTTGCGGAACCAGTTGTTGAGGAAGGTCAAGGTGATGTCGCCGTAGTGCACGACCGACGACTCGACGGCCCGGACGAAGGCGTCCACCTCGGGGTTGCCCAGGTCCTCGGTGGTGAGGTCCCGCACCTTGCCGGTCGCCGCGTAGTACTGCGCGATGGTGGCCGACAGCGCGCTGGTCGAGAAGTTGGGGTTGGTCTTCCCGAACTTGAACCGGCCCCATTCGGGGTGGCCCTTGGACGCCCATCCGGCCGGGTCCTGGGACAACGCGATGAGGTCGGCGTAGCCGATCGGTGTCTGCGGATAGCCGAGCGCCTCGGCCATCGGTCGGGGCATGGCGATGACCAGGGGCGTCAGCATGAACGGCCGGGCGTCGGCCGGGGCCATGGCCGGCCGCCCCGCGCTGGCCAGGCGCTGGTTCAAGATGGCGCCCCAGGAGCTGGCCGCCGGCGACCAGATCACCGGGCGGGGCCCCTCGGTCTCCTCGGTCCAGGTCCCGGCCAGGAGCGACGCGGCCAGACCGGAGGACTTGCGCTGCACCCGCACGAACGCGCATCCGCCGCCGGCTCGGGCCTCGCCGGACTCGTTGAAGTCGGCGGCCAGCTCGGTGAGCAGCTCCACCTTCTCGGGCGACACCGCGGCGTCGACGGTGGTGCAGCCCTCGGGTACCTCGCCCAACCCCGGCGACGCCGAGTCGTCGCCGCCGCCGCCTCGCGAGCAGGCCCGGGCCAGAACCACCACGGCCAGCAGCGCCAGGAGGACTTTCGGCCACGCCTGGCGGTTCAGTTGCCGGCTCACCGGGCCACCTCGGCGACCACGTCGCCCAGGGCGTCGAGCACGCCGGGTTCGGGCAGGCCGGAGGGAGGCGTGGCCGCGCCGGGCGGCTTCCAGCCGGCGCCGGCCAGCGCGACCCGGCCGTCCCGGCCGGCCACCGCACGCGACAGCAACGCACCGACCGGGCCCGGGACCGTCCCCAGCACGACCTCGACGGTGACCATGGGGGAAGGGTAGATGGGCACGGGCTTGTCGACGCGGGCCGACCGGTCCAGCAACGGCAACGCCACCGCTTCCACGGTGCCGGCGACGTCGACGGCGCCCGGGCCCCGCAGGAGCATGTCCTCCACCGGGGCGGACGACCGGCCGGCCAGGTTTCGCTCCAGCCGGGCCAGCCAGGCGCGGTAGCCGTCGTCGTCGAGGTCGGCCCGGCTCAGGTCCGAGCGGCCGAAGTAGCCAACGGTGGCGGCGCCGACCACGGCCAGGCCCTCGGCCGAGCCGACCGGCGCGTGCGCCGGCTTGACCGGCCCCCACTGCTCCTGGCCGCCGATCTCGGACCACCGGGTACCAGCCGAGTCGCCCACGCACCGCCACGAGATCTCCCCGTTGCACCGTGTCGCGAGGACCGCCGCCCGGTCGACCCAGACCACGAGCATCACCGGGGAGCGGGCCAGCGCCTCGCTGGTGACCAGCAGCGGCTCCCGGCCGGCCCGGTCACGCGCCTCGGCCACCAAGGCCGGCCACGGGCCGGCCACCAGCCACCCGTCGAGGTCGGCGACGTCCTGGGCGACCAGGCGGGCGGCGGTCGTTCCGGCCGCCTCGACGGTGACCCGCAGCCGGGGGTCGGCCGCGGCCAGCGCCCCGCAGGTGCTCGCCATCTCAGACGAGCAGACCAGGCGCAACTCGGTGGCCGCGTCCTCCTGCCGGTCGTCCAGCCGGCCCCGGAGCGCCACCGCGCCGACCACCATGGCCACGGCGGCCGCCACGGCGGCCAGGCGGGCGAGCATCGG
>Ga0187892_10007229_pt1 | contig 15931 bp, 12 predicted proteins | sample MA1701073metaG_FD_139345 | JGI IMG/M metagenome (GOLD analysis project Ga0187892, IMG submission 139345) | Bio-ooze microbial communities from a basaltic lava cave in the Kipuka Kanohina Cave System on the Island of Hawaii, USA - MA170107-3 metaG ... | reverse complement strand
TCGATTGACTTCGAGGAAGGAGGCCCCTATAAGGCTCGCTTTCCGGCCCGGCCGGCCGCCGGGCGCCCCTCTTTTGTTCCGCCCGATCCGGAGACACGATGGGCGCCGAAGAGCGAGAGCGTCTGAAGCAACTCCGCGCGCAGGCGCGCGCCGGCGGAGGTCCCGAGCGGGTGCGCGCGCAGCACGAGAAGGGGAAGCTCACCGCGCGCGAGCGCCTCGCGCTCCTCCTCGACGAGGGCTCCTTCGTCGAGATGGACGCGTTCGTCAAGCACCGCTGCCGCGACTTCGGGATGGAGCGCTCGCGGATCCCGGGCGACGGCGTCGTCACCGGCCACGGTCTCGTCGGCGGCCGCAAGGTGTTCGTCTTCGCGCACGACTTCACGGTCTTCGGCGGCTCGCTCTCGGAGGCGTTCGCCGAGAAGATCTGCAAGATCATGGACCTCGCCCTCAAGGTCGGCTGCCCCGTCGTCGGGCTCAACGACTCGGGCGGAGCGCGCATCCAGGAGGGCGTCGTCTCGCTCGGCGGCTACGCCGACATCTTCCTCCGGAACACGCTCGCCTCCGGCGTCATCCCCCAGATCAGCGCGATCATGGGGCCGTGCGCGGGCGGCGCGGTCTACTCGCCCGCCCTCACGGACTTCGTCGTGATGGTCGAGGGCACGTCCTACATGTTCGTGACGGGGCCGAACGTCGTGAAGACGGTGACGCACGAGGAGGTCTCGGCGGAGGAGCTGGGCGGCGCGCGCACGCACAACACGAAGAGCGGCGTCGGCCACTTTGAGGCGCGGAACGACCGCGAGGCGCTCGCGACCATCCGGCGGCTCCTCTCGTTTCTTCCCCTCAACAACCTCGAGTCGCCGCCCCGCCTCGCCCCGACCGACCGGCCCGACCGGGCGGAGCCCGCGCTCGACTCGATCGTGCCCGAGAACCCGAGCAAGCCCTATGACATGAAGGAAGTCATCCGGTTCGTCGTCGACGACGGGGACTTCCTCGAGATCCAGGAGGGCTTCGCGAAGAACCTCATCGTCGGGTTCGCCCGCATGAACGGCGAAAGCGTCGGCGTCGTCGCGAACCAGCCGAGCGTCCTCGCCGGCGTCCTCGACATCGACGCGTCGGTGAAGGGGGCGCGGTTCATCCGATTCTGCGACTGCTTCAACGTCCCCATCCTGACGTTCGAGGACGTTCCCGGCTTCCTGCCCGGGCGCGAGCAGGAGCACGGCGGGATCATCCGCCACGGCGCGAAGCTCCTCTACGCGTACTGCGAGTCGACGGTGCCGAAAGTCACGGTCATCACGCGGAAGGCGTACGGCGGGGCCTACGACGTCATGTCGAGCAAGCACATCCGCGGCGACTTCAACTTCGCGTGGCCCACCGCGGAGATCGCCGTAATGGGCCCGAAGGGCGCGGTCGAGATCGTGTTCCGAAAGGAGATCCAGTCGGCCTCCGACCCCGATAAGACGGAGGAGGAGAAGATCCGCGAGTACAAGGAGAAGTTCGCGAACCCCTTCGTCGCCGCCGAGCGCGGCTATCTCGACGACGTCATCGAGGCCTCCGAGACGCGCCCGCGCGTCATCCAGGCGCTCGAGATGCTGCGCACGAAGCGCGACGCGAACCCGCCGAAGAAGCACGGCAACGGGCCGCTCTGAGATGGCCCCGCGCTTCCAGCCGGTCAAGGGCACGCGGGATTTCTACCCGGAGGAGATGTCCGTCCGGACCTGGCTCTTCTCCGCGATGCGGGAGACGAGCCGGCTCTTCGGCTACGTCGAGTACGAGGGGCCCTACCTCGAGCCGCTCGAGCTCTACGCGGCGAAGTCGGGCGAGGAGCTCGTGAAGGAGCAGACGTTCAGGCTCACCGACCGCGGCGGGCGCGAGCTGGCTCTCCGGCCCGAGCTCACGCCCACGCTCGCGCGCATGGTCGCCGAGAGGCAGCAGGGCCTCGCGAAGCCGCTCCGGTGGTTCTCGATCGGCCCGATGTGGCGGTACGAGCAGCCGCAGAAAGGGCGCACGCGCGAGTTCTTCCAGTGGAACGCGGACCTCCTCGGCCCCGAGTCGCCGCGGGCGGACGCGGAGATCGTCGCGATCGCCGCGGAGTTCTTCCGGCGCGTCGGGCTTTCGCCGAAGGAGATCCAGATCCGCGTCAACGACCGGCGCTTCGCCGAGGCGGAGCTGCGCGCGATCGGGATCGGCGACGACCGGAAGGGGGCAGCCTTCCGCGCGATCGATCGGAAGGACAAGATGAAGCCTGAGGCCTGGCGCGAGTCGTGTGCGGCGTCCGGGCTCTCAGCGGATGAGTCGCGGGGCATCGAGGAGTACGTCTCGCGGAAGGACGGCGCGGAGCGCTCGGAGGATCTCGGCGCGCTCGTCGACGCCGCGAGCGACCTCGGCGCCGGCGACTACGTGCGGGTCGACCACGGCATCGTGCGCGGCCTCGACTACTACACGGGCACGGTGTTCGAAGCGCGCGACCCCGAGTCGCGCTTCCGCGCGATCCTCGGCGGCGGTCGGTACGACAACCTCGTCGAGGTGGTGGGCGGCGAGCGCCTCTCGGGAGTCGGGTTTGCCGCGGGCGACGTCGTGATCGATATCCTCCTCCGCGAGCTCGGCAAGATCCCGGACCTCCCGGCGAGCCCGGCGGCGGCGCTCGTGGCGGTTCTGGACGAGGAGAGCTACCCGCACGCGGCCCGCGCGGCGGCGGCGATCCGGTCGGGCGGCGTCGCGGCCGAGCTCTTCGCCGGCGGGGCGAGGCTCGAGAAGCAGCTCCAGTACGCGGCGAAGAAGCGGATCCCCGTCGTCGTCTTCGTCGGACCGGACGAGGCGGCGCGCGGCGTCGCGACCGTGCGGCGGCTCGACTCGAAGGAAGAGCGCATCGTGCCGATCGCGGAACTCACCGAGGCGATCCGGAGGGCCTGATCGCGATGCCGTACTGCCCCCGCTGCGAGGAGGAGTACGAGACGGGAGTCGCCGAGTGCGCTGAGTGCGGAGTGGGTCTCCTCGCGACCCTGGACGACGTCCGCGCGGCGAAGACGGCCGAGGCCTCGGCCGCGAAGGCGGCGGCGCCGCGGCCTGGCCGGGCGGCGATTGCGGGAGCGGTCGCCGAGGCGGACCTCGAGCCCGAGTTTCCCGAGATCCCCGTCTACTGCGCCGACGAACGCGTCGCGGCCGCGGTCGTCCGCTGCCTCGAGGACCGCCAGGTGCCGTCCTTCCTCTACGAGTCCGCGGTCGTGGTCGACGGCGCTCCCTTCCGGCGCATCGCCGTGCCGCCCGAGTTCGCGGGCTCCGCCCTGAGGTTAGTGCGGACGCTCCTCGGGCGGGCGATCGGGCGCCGCGGCCGCGGTTTCGAGGTTCTGGATCTTTCCGCCGCCGAGGAGGACGAGTCGGCCGCCGCCGCGATCCCCGAGGACGCGGCGCGCCTCGTTCGAGACGCGGAGGGGCTCGGCGACGCCGGCGTCGAGGCGATCGAAAAGCTCGTCCTAGGCGCGCACCTCCCGCAAGGCGTCCGGGCGTTCGCCGCGCAGGCCCTCGCCCGCATGGACTCGGAGCGCTCGCGGGCCGCCGCCGACCGGGCGCTCGCCCGGGCGATCGCGGCGCAGGACGACGCCGGAACGCACGAGCTCGTGACCGGCATGCACGCAGGCAGCCCGTGGAGCCTCTCCGCCGAGACGCGCGCGCTCATCCGCTCGAAGGACCCCGCGACGCGCGCCCTCGCCGCGACCGCGGCGGGAAACCTCCACTGCGAGGAGGCGCTCGAAGACCTGGTCGGCGCGCTCTCCGACCCCGAGATCGCCGTCCGGGGCGCGGCCATCGACGCCCTCTTCACGCTCGCCGGCGAGACGTTCGGCTACGAGCCGGACTCTCCGGAGGCGAAGCGCCGCGAGGCCGTGGAGATGTGGCGGCAATTCCTCGCATCGCGGGAAGGCTGAACGCGTCCGGTCTCGCGCCCCGCGCCCTCCGCCCGTTGAAAGGTCCCTCGGCCGGAGCCATACTGCGCCCGTCTCGACGCAGGGCGGGCGGCCCGGCGATCGGTCGGCGTCGAAAAGAGGCCGGCCGTCTCTCCTCTTCTCTCGCGTCCCCGCCCCCTCCGCGCCGAGTGTCGACGTGGGTGGGCGGGAAGCGATGTCCGGGCCCGACGCGCTCCGAGCCGTGGCCGTCTTCGGGGCGAGAAAGTGGCCGCGCGACGCCGGCGGGCGGCCGGCGCGGGGAGGCGGGCGAATGGCGCGCGTCGTCGTCGAGGGAGGGGTGAGTCTCCGCGGAACGGTCACCGTGAGCGGGGCGAAGAACGCGGCGCTGCCGATCATGGCGGCGACGCTCCTTTCGCGCGGGCCATCGATCCTGAAGCGCGTCCCCATGCTCCGCGACATCGAGACCATGGGGGAGATCCTCCGCGGGCTCGGCGTCGAGACCGAGCGGATGAGCGACGGCTCGATCCGCTGCGAGACGAAGGACGAGTCGACGGTGCTCGCGCCGTACGACCTCGTGAGCACGATGCGCGGCTCGATCTGCGTCCTCGGGCCGCTCCTCGCGCGGCGGAAGCGCGCAAAGGTCTCGCTCCCCGGGGGCTGCGTACTCGGACTCCGGCCGATCGACCTCCATCTGAAGGGGCTCCGCGCGCTCGGGGCGCGGATCGAGGTCGAGCACGGGTATCTCGTCGCCGAGGCCGAGGAGCTGCGCGGGGCGGAGATCTACCTCGGCGGGCAGTTCGGCTCGACCGTCCTCGGCACCGCGAACGTGCTCATGGCGGCGACGGTCGCCCGGGGCACGACCGTGATCGACTACGCGGCCTGCGAGCCCGAGGTGCAGGACCTCGCGACCTTCCTCGTGAAGATGGGCGCGAAGATCGAGGGGATCGGGACGCCGCGTCTCGTGGTCGAGGGGGTCGACTCGCTCTCCGGGGCCGAGCACACCGTCATCCCGGACCGGATCGAGGCGGGGACGTTCATGATCGCGGCGGCGATCACGCGAGGCGACGTGCTCGTCGACCAGTGCCGCGGCGACCACTTGACTGCGGTGATCGACAAGCTCCAGGAGGTCGGCGTCCGCGTCGAGCGGAAGAACGGCACGATCCGCGTGAACGCCAATGCGCGGCCCCGCGCGACCGAGATCACGACGCACACGTACCCCGGCCTCCCGACGGACCTCCAGGCGCAGTTCATGGCGATGCTCTCCGTCGCCGACGGCATGTCGATCGTGTCGGAGAAGATCTACCCGGATCGCTTCATGCACGCAGCGGAATTGAACCGCATGGGGGCGGACATCCGGAAGGACGGCCCGAACGCGATCGTGCAAGGAATGTCGACGCTGTCGGGCGCCGAGGTGATGGCGAGCGACCTCCGGGCGAGCGCGGCGCTCGTCCTCGCCGGGCTCGTCGCGCGCGGTAAGACCGAGGTGCACCGCGTGTACCACATCGACCGCGGCTACGAGCGCATCGAGCGCAAGTTCCAGGATCTCGGCGCGCGCATCTGGCGCGAGGACGACTAGAGGTACGAGGTAACGATTCCGGCGTTACCCCCCGCGAGTGTGCATCTCGAGGTGGGGATCGGTGCGGAGCGCCTCCCTCGCCGCGAGCGGCGCGCGCTCCGCAGCGGCGAGTCGCTCCTCGGCGCCGCGGTCGTCCCGCGCGGTCCACGCCGCGGTGATCGCGGCGGCGATTTCCTCGCGGCTCGCGCCGGCCCTCTGGAGCGAGCGGAGGTCGAGGCCTTTCCGCCCGTAGAGGCAGAAGAACAGGACGCCGTCCGCGGTGAGGCGGGCCCGGTCGCACGATCGGCAGAAGGGCGCCGTCGTCGACGCGATGATCCCGACCGTGGTTCCGTCTCGGAGCCGGAACCGCTCGGCCGGAGCGCTCGAGCGCTCGACGATCTCCTCGACCGGGCCGAGCTCGCGGGCGAGCCGCTCGAGGATTTCGCTCCGCGGCACGACGTCGCGCATCGACCAGCGCGTCGCGCCGCCCACGTCCATGTACTCGATGAAGCGCACCTCGGCGCCGACCCGCTTTGCGTGCTCGACGAGCGGAACGATCTCGTCGTCGTTCACGCCCCGCATGAGGACGGTGTCGATCTTCTGCTGCCCCGCAAAGCCGGCGGCGCCCGCGGCCTCGATGCCCGCGAGCACGTCGGCGAGCGCGTCGCGCCGAGCGATCGACACGAAGCGGTCCCGCCGCAGCGTGTCGAGGCTCACCGTCACGCGATGGAGCCCCGCCCGCGCGAGGTCGCGGGCGACGGGCGCGAGGAGGATCCCGTTCGTCGTGAGCGCGACGTCGCGCAGCGCGGGCCGCGCCGCAAGGAGGGAGACGAGCGCCGGGAGCTCGCGCCGAAGGAGAGGCTCTCCGCCGGTCAGGCGGACGCGGTCGACCCCGAGCGCCGTGAAGACGTCGACGAGCTCAACGATCTCCTCGAACGAGAGGAGCCTCTCGCGGGGCAGCCAGACGTAGTCGTCCTCCGGCATGCAGTAGGCGCACCGGAGGTTGCACCGGTCGGTGACGGAGATCCGTAAGTTCCGGAGAGGGCGGAGGAGCCGGTCCACGATGGCCATGGAGGCTCCAGTATGCCCCGCGCGTCCGGGCGAGCGGAAGGGCCGCGGAGCCCGACCCGCGGCCCACCGCCCGGAGGAGAGCCCGGTCAGCTCTGGACGCAGTCGAACGGCGCCTCCCCGAGGAGAGTCTCGGCCCAGGCGCACCAGATCTGCACCTTCGCGATGTCCTTCACGTAGCCGGGAACCGTGATCGTCTTGTTGTACTTGTCGCCCTTCACCTTGAGGCGCTGGAGGAGATAGGCGTTGCCCTTCGAGTCGACGACCTGCCAGTGCGGCGCCGGCGTGTCCGGCACGACGAAGTCGTCGGAGAGGGTGAGGACGAACCGGTCTCCCTGCTTCATGCAGGTGGCGTACCCCATGTTCGCTTTCGGTCCCGTGAACTTCTGGGTCTTCGCGCCCTCCCCGGCGTTCGCCGCGGGGGCTGCGGCGAGCGCGACGACGACCGCGACGAGCGCGACGGCGGAGAGGGTTTTCTTCTTCACGACGACGGACGGGCAAGTCAGGACGTTCATTTCCGGGACCTCCGGGACGTGCGAGGCCGCCAGGTCACGGGCGGCCGGGCGTGTCGACCCGCTCGGATCGACGCGCCCTAGATGCGGGGGCCAGGATCGGGGTTTCCGCCGGCGCCTCCGGAAAAACCCCAGTAACCGTCGGTGAACCTGCCCATCCAACGTTTCGCGCCCGCTGGCGGCCCAAAGGCCGTTCTGGTAACGTCGCCCGCCATGGAACGGAGAGGCTCGGCTTCGGCGGGACGCGACAGAGGCGTCGAGGAATCCGAGCTTGTCGCCGGTCTCAAGGCCGGCGATGGCGCGGCGTTCGAGACGCTCGTGCGGCTCCACGCTCCGAGGCTTCTGTCCGTGACCCGCAGGCTCCTCCGGAACGAGGACGACGCACGCGAAGCGCTCCAGGAGGCGTTCGTGAACGCGAGCCGCGCGGTGCAAGAGTTCGACGGAGCCTCGCGCCTGTCGACGTGGCTCCATCGCATCGCCGTCAACTGCGCACTCATGAAGCTCCGGTCGCGGAAACGCTCGCCGGAGCAGTCGATCGAGAATTTCCTGCCGCGATTCAAGGCCGACGGCCACGAGGTACGGCCGACCGAGAAGTGGGCCGAGAACGCGGCGAGCGCGGCCGAGACGAAGGAGGCGCGCGCGCTCGTGCTCGAGTCGATCGACCGCCTCCCCGAGTCGTACAGGACCGTGCTCGTTCTCCGGGACATCGAGGAGATCGACACGAAGGGCGTCGCGTCGCTCCTCGGCATCGAGGAGAACGCCGCGAAGGTCCGGCTCCACCGGGCGCGACAGGCGCTCCGTGCGCTCCTCCATCCGCACTTTCGCTCGGCCGAGCCAGCGTCGCCGTCGTGATCGCCGGAGATCGATGAAACCGTACATCACCTGCCGCCAGTTGATCGACTTCCTCGCGGACTACCTCGACGGCGGTCTCACGGCCGGCGAGCGGCACGAGTTCGACCGGCATCTCGCGGTGTGCCCGTCGTGCGTCAACTACCTCGACTCGTACAAGACGACGATCCAGGTGGGGAAGGCCGCGTTCCGAGCGCCCGACGACGAGGCGCCGGCCGACGTTCCTGAGGAGCTCATCCGCGCGATCATCGCCGCCCGCGGAGCCGGCCGGAGCTAGGGGTCCGTGAAGGGTTGACCGAGTCGATTCGTCGAGACGATTCGGCTCTCTCGCCATCAACGCTCGAGTCGTTCTTTCACGGACCCTGAGAGCGCCGTGCGCGACGACCGAGCCGCGCGACAGAAACCGTTTCGCCCGCCCGCCATCCAACCAGCGTCGGTTCGCCCCGCGGCCCTCGACCCCTTCGGACGACGCGATCCTCCATGCTCGAAGCCCTCCGCCGCCACGCCGTCGAGTACGCGTGCGAAGCCGCGTGCCTCGGGCTCTTCATGATCTCGGCATGCGCGTTCAGCGTGGCGCTCTTCCACGCGGAGTCCCCCGTCGTCGCCGCCGTGCCGGACGTGCTCCCTCGCCGCGCGCTGATGGGCCTCGCGATGGGGGGGACGTTGATTTCGCTCGTCTACTCCCCGATCGGCCGCCGCTCGGGCGCGCACATGAACCCGGCGCTGACGCTCGCGTTCTGGCGGCTGAAGAAGGTGGCGTCCGCCGACGCGCTCTTCTACGCGGCGGCGCAATTCCTGGGCGGCCTCCTCGGCGTGCTCGCGGCGCGCGCGCTCCTCGGCGCGAAGGTCATGCACGAGAGCGTGCGGTTCGCCGTGACGGTGCCGGGAGGCGCAGGCGAGTGGGCGGCGTTCGCCGGCGAGCTCGCCATCACCTTCGTCCTCATGCTGACCGTGCTCGTCGTCTCCAACCACCCGCGTCTCATGCGCCGGACGGGCCTCTTCGCGGGCGCGCTCGTCGCGCTCTACATCGCGTTCGAGGTGCCCCTCTCGGGGATGAGCATGAACCCGGCGCGGACGCTCGCCTCGGCCGTGCATGCCGGGACCTACACGTCGCTCTGGATCTACTTCGTCGCGCCGCCGCTCGCCATGCTGCTCGCGGCCGAGGCCTACGTCCGCAGGAAGGGGCTCGCGGCGGTCCTCTGCGCGAAGTTCGACCACCCGATGGACGTTCCCTGTCCCTTCCGCTGCTCGCACGCGATGGCGGCCGCCCCGGACGCGGCCGCCGCCGCCGAGCCGGCCCCGAACGCCGTTTCGTGAGGAAACCCGGAGGCCCGCCGATGTCCGCTTCTCTCGCCCTCTTCCTCTGTCTCTCGGCCGCCCCCGGCCGGGCTCTCGACGCCCCGGCCGTGACGGCCGTCGAGTCGATCGGCTTCACGGTGTCGGACGCCGACCGCTCGGCGCGGTTCTTCGAGACCGTGCTCGACTTCGAGAAGGTGGGCGAGACGGAGTTTCACGGGCCGGACCACGAGCGACTCCTCGGGGTCTTCGGCCTCCGCGTGAGAAGGGTGACGATGCGGCTCGGCGAGGAGAGAATCGAGCTTTCGGAATTCCTCGCCCCGGAAGGCCGCCCGATCCCGGCGGACCTGAAGAGCCAGGACCACTCGTTCCAGCACATCGCGATCGTCACGAGCGACATGGAGAAGGCGTACGCGCGGCTTAGGAGCCACAGGGTCCGCCACGCCTCGACCGGCCCGCAGAAGCTGCCCGACTCAAACCCGAAGGCCGGCGGGATCGAGGCCTTCTACTTCAAGGACCCCGACGGCCACTTCCTCGAGATCATCTCGTTTCCCGAGGGAAAGGGAGATCCCAAGTGGCGGAACGCCCCGGCCGGACGGCTCTTCCTCGGGATCGACCACACCGCGATCGTCGTCTCCGACACGGAGAAGAGCCTCGCCTTCTACCGCGACGCTCTCGGTCTCACGGTCGCCGGCGACAGCGAAAACTTCGGCACCGAGCAGGAGCACCTGAACAACGTCTTCGGGGCGCGGCTCCGGATCACCGCGCTCCGGGCGGCGAGCGGACCGGGCATCGAGTTCCTCGAGTATCTCGCTCCGTCCGACGGGCGTCCCGCGCCCGCCGACAAGAGGGCGAACGACATGATCTGGTGGCAGACCCGGCTCCGCGCGGCGGACGCGGAAGGCCTCGCGGTGAGCCTCTTCCGCAACGGGACCGCCTTCGTCTCCCCGGGGCTCGTGAACTTCCCCGACCGCGCGCTCGGATTCGGCGCCGGAGCGACGGTCACGGACCCCGACGGACACGCGATAATCCTCGTCTCACGATGACGCAGCGGAGAGAGAGCCCATGAGCACCGAAACCGAGAGCCTCGCCATCTACACGGATCCGGAATCCTTGCGACTCGCCGACGACGAGGCGCGGAAGAGCAACTGGAAAAGATGGGGGCCGTACCTCTCGGAGCGCCAGTGGGCGACGGTGAGGGAAGACTACTCGCCGTACGGGAACTGCTGGGACTACTTCCCGCACGACCACGCGCGGAGCCGCGCCTACCGGTGGGGCGAGGACGGTCTTCTCGGATTCACCGACCGCGAGTGCCGGCTCTGCTTCGCGCTCGCGCTGTGGAACGGCCGCGACCCGATCCTGAAGGAGCGGATCTTCGGCCTCACGGGACCCGAGGGGAACCACGGCGAGGACGCGAAGGACCTCTACTTCTACCTCGACTCGACGCCGACGCACTCCTACATGAAGTCGCTGTACAAGTACCCGCATGCGGAGTTCCCGTACGCCGCCGTCGTCGAGGAGAACCGGCGGCGCGGGAAGGGGGATCCCGAGTTCGAGATCTCCGACACCGGCGTCTTCGACGGCGGCCGCTACTTCGACGTCGTCGCGGAGTACGCCAAGGCTTCCGAGAACGACATCCTCGCCCGCGTCACGATCAAGAACCTGGGGCCCGAGGCGCAGGAGATCCACGTCCTCCCGACGCTCTGGTTCCGGAACACGTGGTCGTGGGGCTGCTCGCACGAGGGCTGCACGGTGAAGCCGCGCCTCTCGCTCCGGAAGGACGGATCGGTCCTCGCGACGCACCCGACGCTCGGGTCATTCCGCCTCGAAGCCGGCGCGGCGCCCGACGGCTCGCGGCCCGAGATGCTCTTCACCGAGAACGAGACGAACGTCGAGCGCCTCTACGGGTCGCCGAACCCGACTCCCTTCGTGAAGGACGCCTTCCACCGCCGCGTCGTGAACGGCGACGCCGCGGCCGTGAACGCGAAGGGCCAGGGAACCAAGGCGGCGGCCTGGTATCGCCTGCGGATCCCCGCAGGCGGATCGGCGGTCGTGAAGCTCAGGCTGGCGGCGGAGGCGTCCGCGCCGAAATCGCCCTTCGGAAGCGAGTTCGACGGGACGTTCGCGCAGCGGATCGCCGACGCCGACCGCTTCTATGCCGCGCGCCTCTCGCCGCACCTCACCGACCTTGAGCGCGCGGTCTCGAGGCAGGCGTTCGCGGGCCTCCTCTTCAGCAAGCAGTTCTACCACTATGCCGTGAAGGAGTGGTTCGAGGGCGACCCGGACCAGCCGAAGCCGCCGAGGGAGCGCGAGTCGGGGCGAAACACCGAGTGGAAGCACCTCTTCTCGCGCGACATCCTCTCGATGCCGGACAAATGGGAGTACCCCTGGTTCGCGGCGTGGGACCACGCGTTCCACATGATCCCGATGGCGGTCGTCGACCCCGACTTCGCGAAGAAGCAGCTCGTGCTCCTTCTGCGAGAGTGGTACATGCACCCGAACGGCCAGATCCCGGCATACGAATTCGCGTTCGGCGACGTCAACCCGCCAGTGCACGCGTGGGCCGCGTGGCGCGTCTACAAGATGTCGGCGCCGGAAGGGAGCCGCGACACCGAGTTCCTCGAGCGCGTTTTCCTCAAGCTCGTCCTCAACTTCACGTGGTGGGTGAACCGGAAGGACGCGGAAGGGAAAAACCTCTTCTCCGGCGGCTTCCTCGGCCTCGACAACATCGGCGTCTTCGACCGCTCGCAGCCCCTTCCGACCGGCGGCCACCTCGAGCAGGCCGACGGCACGGCGTGGATGGCGTTCTACTGCGCCACCATGCTCTCCATGGCTCTCGAGCTGGCGCGCACGCGCCCGGCCTACGAGGACATGGCGTCGAAGTTCTTCGAGCACTTCGTCGCCATCACCGACGCGATGAACTCGCTCGGAGGAAACGGGCTCTGGGACGAGGGCGACGGCTTCTACTACGACCGCATCCACTTCGACGGCTCCGAGTTCCCGATCCGTCTCCGGTCGATGGTCGGGCTCATCCCGCTCTTCACGGTCGAGGTTTTGAGCCAGGACGTCCTCGACAAGCTCCCGGGCTTCTCGAAGCGGATGAACTGGTTCCTCGAGAACCGGAAGGACCTCGCCGCGCACATCTCGTGCATGGAGAAGGAGGACCACAAGTTCCGCCTCCTCTCGATCCCCTCTCGCGAGCGGCTCGTCCGCGTCCTCAAGTATCTTCTCGACGAGAGGGAATTCCTCTCGCCGTTCGGCTTCCGCTCGCTGTCGCGAGCCTACGGCGAAAACCCGTTCGTCTTCGACGCGGGCGGGCAGCGCTACACCGTCGACTACGTGCCGGGAGAGTCGAACACGGGCGTCTTCGGCGGCAACTCGAACTGGCGCGGGCCCATCTGGTTCCCCGTCAACTACCTCCTCGTCGAGGCGCTCGAGCGCTACCACCATTACTACAAGGACACCATTCGGGTCGAATGCCCGACCGGGTCGGGACGCTTCATGAACCTGAAGGAAGTGGCGAACGAGCTGTGGGGCCGCCTCTCGCGGATCTTCCTCCCCGGCGAGAACGGGCGCCGGCCGTTCCAGGGCGACGACCGCGTCCTCGCGCACGATCCGCACTCGCGCGAGCTCGTCCTCTTCCACGAGTACTTCCACGGCGAGACCGGGCGCGGCGTCGGCGCGAACCACCAGACCGGCTGGACGGCGCTCGTCGTTCGCTGCATCCACAAGGCCGCAAGAGCGCGCTCGTCGCAGGCGCGACCGTCGCGGAAGCGGGGCTCGGCCGTGGCGGCCGCGCGCGGCTAGAGCGGAGAGGAGAGGAAAGGAGACTTCCCGTGATGAGGACCGAATTCGGCGTCGAATGGCTCGAGACCGACGGGCTCGGAGGCTTCTCGTCGGGAACGTCCTCCACGATCCGCACGCGCCGCTACCACGCGCTCCTCCTCGCGGCCGCGACGCCGCCGACGGGGCGCCTCGTCCTCGTGAACGGCTTCGACGCCGTGCTCGAGACGCCCGCCGGCGCGTTCCCGCTCACGACGCAGCGCTACGCGCCGGGCGTCGACCACCCCGACGGCGCGGGGCGCGTGGCTCGCTTCTCCGCCGAGCCGTGGCCGCGCTGGACGTTCCGGGCCGAGGACGGGACGGAGGTGGAGCACGAGATCGTCGTCCTTCGCGGAGCCCCGCTCGTCGTCGCGGCGTTCCGGCAGACTTCGCGGCGCCCGGGCATCCGCCTCCGCGTTCGCCCGTTTCTCTCCGGGCGCGACTATCACGCGCTGCACCACGAGAACCCCGCGTTCCGCTTCGAGCCCGAGCGGCGGGGCGACTCGCTTCTCTTCCGGACGTACGACGGAGTGCCCGGGATCCACGTCGTCGCCAACGGGACGTTCGAGGCGAGGCCGGAATGGTACCGGAACTTCCTCTACGAGGAGGAGCGGGCGCGCGGCCTCGACCACGTCGAGGACCTCGCGTCGCCGGGGGAGTTCGCCTTCGACCTCTCACAGGGCGAGGCGGCCCTCGTCTTTGCCGCCGACCTGCCCGGGGCGCCCGAGGCCCTCGCGGAAGGACGCGGTGGCGCGCTCGAAGTCGCGCGGCGCGTCCGCGAGTCGGAGCGGAAGCGGCGCTCGGCCTTTTCGTCCCCGTGGCACCGCGCCGCCGACGCCTACTTCGTGAAGCGCGGGACGGGAGTGACGATCGCCGCCGGCTACCCCTGGTTCACGGACTGGGGCCGCGACACCTTCATCTCGCTGCGCGGCCTCGCGCTCGCGGGAGGCCGGCGAGAGGACGCCCGCTCGATCCTCCTCGAGTGGTCCGGCGCGGTCGAGGACGGACTCTTGCCGAACCGATTCCCGGACCGGGGCGAGGCGCCGGAGTTCAACTCGGTCGACGCGGCGCTCTGGTACGTCGTGGCCGTGGGCGAGCTTCTGCGCGCCGCCGATCGGGGCGACCCGAAGGTCTCGAGCGGCGAGCGAAGGCGCCTCCGAGACGCCGTCGAGGCGATCCTCGACGGCTACGCGCGCGGCACGCGCTACGGCATCCGCGCGGACTCGGACGGGCTCCTCGCCGCCGGCGAAGCCGGCGTGCAGCTCACGTGGATGGACGCGCGCGTCGACGGCCGCGTCATCACGCCCCGGATCGGGAAGCCCGTCGAGATCCAGGCGCTCTGGGCGAACGCGCTCGTTGTCGGGGAAGCGTTCTCCGACCGTTTTCGCGCGGCGCTCGAGAAGGCGCGGGCCGCGTTCTCGGCGCGGTTCTGGGACGAGTCGAGGGGCCACATCGCGGACGTCGTCGACGCGGACCACGTCGCGGGCCGGACGGACTTCTCGTTCCGGCCGAACCAGATCTACGCGGTGGGCGGGCTCCCCGTGCCCCTCCTCGAGGGTGGCCGCGCGCGGCGCGTCGTTGACGCGGTCGAGCGGCGGCTTCTCACGCCGGTCGGGCTCCGGTCGCTCGCACCGGACGAGCCGGGCTACGTCCCGCGGTACGAGGGCGGCGTCGCCGCGCGCGACGGCGCCTACCACCAGGGCACCGTCTGGCCCTTCCTCCTCGGGCCGTTCGTCGAGGCGTGGGTGCGCGTCCGCGGCGGCGACGCTCGGACGAAAGAGGAGGCGCGGCGCCGCTTCCTAGCGCCGCTCGAGGAGAGGCTCCGCGAGCGCGGCACGCACCACGTGCCCGAGATCGCGGACGCGGAGCCGGGACACGCGTTCCGGGGCTGCCCGTTCCAGGCGTGGTCGCTCGGAGAGTTCATCCGTCTCGAGCGCGCGGTCCTCGCGCAGGAAGCCGCGCCGGCCGGCGCGACGAAGAAAGATCCGCGCGGCAAGGCGGGCGCCGCGCGCGGCCGGTAGCGGCTCGAAACTCGCGGGGGCCGCCGGCATCGAAGTCTCCGTCGTCCGGCGAGGACGACGACCACGGAGACCCTTCGATGCCGGCGGCCCCCGACAGCGCCCATTCGCCTCTCGAGCCCGCGGCGGACGTCCTCTTCCGCCGCGCCCTCCGGTTCGACCCCGCCGGAGCGAGCTTCCCGGACCGCGACCGCGTGCTCGCCCTCTCCCCGGCGACGCGGCCCGTTCTCGAGCGGGCGCCGGGCGGGACGCTCGCGCACGACGCCTGGCTCGTCGCGGGCGCGGCGGCAAGCGTCGGGCTCGCCCTCGCCGCCGAGCGGGCCGCGAGCCTCTTCGACCGGACCGGCTCGCGGCTCGTCTCGCGCCGCGTGTACGCCTTCGGCGTCGAGCGCGACCTCCTCTCGGCCGGCGTTCGCGAGGCCTCCGAGATCGCGGGGCGCCTCGCCCTCGACAGGCTCTGCTGGATCATCGCCGAGGACGAGGGCTCCTCCGGATCGCGCGCGCCCGATCCGCCGGGATTCACGGTCCTCGTCGCCTCCGAGCTCGAGGGCGATCGCTCGGTCACCGCGGCGCTCGCCCGCTTCCGGAGCGGGAAGGGCGGCCCGACGCTCGTGCGCGTCCGGGGAGACGCCGCGCTCGGCAGCGCCTCGATCGGCGCGCCGCCCCCGGTCGCCGAGCGCGGCGCGCTCCTCAGGGCCGCGTGGGACGCGCGGCTCCGCGAGTGCGGCCGAGAGAGCCCCGCGCTCGCGGCGGATCTCCTCCGGTTCGAGTCGCGGCTCCTGCCGGACGGGTGGGACGCCCCGATCGTCTCGATGATCGGCGATCGCGCCGGCTCTCTGGGTCCGGTTCTCCGGTCGCTCGAGAAGCGGATCCCGTGGGCGATCGACGTCCGCCGCGCGATCGGCGACGCCG
>Ga0187892_10007228_pt1 | contig 15934 bp, 13 predicted proteins | sample MA1701073metaG_FD_139345 | JGI IMG/M metagenome (GOLD analysis project Ga0187892, IMG submission 139345) | Bio-ooze microbial communities from a basaltic lava cave in the Kipuka Kanohina Cave System on the Island of Hawaii, USA - MA170107-3 metaG ... | reverse complement strand
GAGCGCGCGCGCGCCGAAGGCGCGCACGCGGAGCTCGCGGCCGTCGGCGAGCATGCGCGGGACCCAGCCATCGAGGTGCGCGATCCCGACGCTCTGCTCGGCGATCTCGCGGAGCCCCTCGCGCGCGAACGCGTGCGGCAGGGTCACGTAGCTGTTCCGTAGGAGCGAGGGGGGATAGTTCGAGGCCGCGAGCCCCGCCGCGTACGCCTCCTGCACGTGGCGGTTCTTCTCGAAGTCGAGCGCGCGCCCGAGCTCGACGAGCACGTCGATGATCTCCGCCACCGGAACCGCCTGGAGGTCCGCGAGCAGGGCGGGGCTCGCGAGCGGCAGCCTCTCCGCGTACTTGCGCGGGTCGGGGGCGAGGAAGGCGCCGGCGCTCCCGCGCGCGCCGAACTCGACCCAGTCGTCCTCGATCACCTCGCCGCGAATGAAGAGCGGGACGCGGAACGCGCTCATCCCTCGAACTCCTTCATGAAGTTCAGCGCCTCGTCGTGGACCACCTGCGTCGCCGAGCAGCTGATGCGGTCGTCCTCGACACCCTGCTTCTCGCTGTAGCGCATGATCTCGTGCGCGATGTGGACGCTCGTGCGCCCGCACGGGCAACGCGAGTCCCAGTCGAGGGTGATCTCGTCGCCCGAGATGATGCCGCCCCAGTGGCTCGGGTTCAGGAAGTCGTAGAAGGCGGCGCGCCCGGTCTGGACGCCGCGGCGCGGGAGCGGCTCGCTCGTGTCGGGGTCGAGCACGAACGGGATCACCCAGGGCTGCACGTGGTAGCGGCCCTCGTCGCACGCCCAGTGGAGCGCGCTGATCTCCGACATGCCGTAGCCCTCCTGGATGCGCGAGACGCCGAGGAACCTGCGGATCACGTCCATGTAGCCCGCCGGCAGCACGAAGCCCTTGAGACCGCCGCCGGTCAGGATCGCGGAGTCAGGCGCGAAGACGCTCTCGATGCCCTGCTCGAGCCCGGCCTTCGCGACCTCGTACATGAGCGGGTAGGCGCCCGTCATGAACACGCGCTTGCCGCGGAGCTCGCGCGTGAGCCGCGCGAAGAACGCCAGCATCTCCTGCGGGCGGCGCGTCTGCATCGCCTCGAGCTCGCCCTTCTTGGCGAGCAGATTCGGGTCGATCTTCACGCGGTCGAGCTCGCCGCGCGACGCCGCCGCGCGGAGCTTGCTCGCGAGGAACATGAGGTCGGTGCTGATCGCGTCCGAGTAGAGCGCGTGGAAGCGGCGCTCGTCGCCGCCCGTGAACTCGCGCTTCAGCATCGCCGCCATGCGCAGGTGGCCGAGCTTCCCGCTCGCGTGGTTCGGCCAGATCACGTCCACCTCGGGGTAGAGCTCCTCGTGCGTGGGCTTCTTCCCGAAGGTCTGGAACAGGAACATGCGCCAGAGCTTCATCGTCTGGATCGCGGCGGCCCGCTCCTTCGGGATGATCGAGAGCGTTCCGGTCGTGCCCGAGGAGGTGATCACCTCGAGCGGCGTCTCTGCGTCCAGGCGGTCGATCCACTCGTCGATGCTGTCGCAGCCTCGGGTGTCCACCTTGGAGAGGTCGTGGCTGGTGAGCTTCCCGAGCCAGCGCGTCATCAAGTCGAAGCGCTTCTTGTCGAGGAACGACGCCGGATAGGACTTGAAGGCGGTGTGGGCGAAGAAGAGCGGGACGACGTCGTCGAACTCCTTCACCTCCTCGATGCCGAGCCGGTCGGCGAGGTTCCGCACCATCTCGATGCTCTTCCGGTGCTGGGCGAAGCGGCGCGCCATCGCCTGCTTTTGGAGCGCCTCCAGCTCGGCGCGCGGGATGCTGTGCATCTCGGTGATCGAGTGGTCGAAGAAGTCGATCGGCTCGTTCATGAAGTTGTCGAGGGTGCGATGGGTCATGTCGGCTCCGGAAGTGTGAAGAGGTCGAGGAGCGCGCGCGCCGAACGGGCGAGCTCGCGCGGCAGGTCGTAGGCCTCGCCCGCGCTCCAGTTCGCGAGCGCGGTGGTGAGCGCGCCGAGCAGCAGGTCGGCGAGCACCTCGGGGCGGTGGCGGTGGCCGATCTCGCCGCGCGCGACGCCCCGCTTCACGAAGCGCAGCAGCGCCTGGCCGAGCGCGCCCCGCCGCACCGTCTCGCTCTTCCCGCCGACGCGGACGTGCAGCATCTCGGCGACGAGCTCGCGGTAGGGCGGGCGCGCGGCGAGGTACTCGCCGATCTGGGCGAAGAGCTCGGCGAGCCGCTCCGCGAGCGGCCGCGGGTCGTTCGCGAGAGCGTCGAGGAGCACGGCCATCTGGCCTGCGCGTTGCTCGGCGAGCGCCTGGTAGAGGTGCTCGCGCGTCTCGAAGTGGTTGAAGAACGTGCGCGGCGCGACGTCGGCCCGCTCGCAGATCTCCTCGAGCCGGGTGGCGCGGACGCCCTGCTGCTGGAACAGCTCGAGCGCCGCCTCGAGCAGCGCGGCGCGGTTCTCGCGCCGCCGCCGGTCGAAGCGGCTCGGGGCGGCGGCGCGGGCGGGGGCGGCTCGGGGCACGGCTCCGTTCTAGCGTTTATTGCGGACGAGTGCAATGATGCCGATGACCGCAAAGCGGGGACGTTGATTGAAAAGTTGAATGGTTTCAACCGGTTCCGAAAACCGACAGCCCACGAAACCATTCAACTTTTCAATCAACGTCCCCGGACGCCCTCCCCCCATTCGCGCGCGGCGCGGAGCCCCCGCTCGCAGGCGTCGGAGCCGGGCGGCGGATGGCAGCGGCTCCAGAGCGCCAGCAGCGCGTGCTCGTCGACCGGGATGCCGTGCTGGTGGTAGCGGCGGAGCAGGTCGCTCCGGCGCTCGACGTCGACGAGCTCGATCACGCCCGCGGGCACGCGGCCCCCGAGGAGCGCGGCGAGCTCGCGCAGCTCGTCCGCGGGAACGGGCTCGCCGATCGCCGTCGTGCGCCAGCGCGCTAGCCGGCCGGCGAGGAGCGGCGAGCCGGGCCGGGTGCGGAGCCAGTCCGCGAGCCAGGCCGTGCACACGTCGGCCCGCGCGCCGCAGGCCTCGTCCACGAGCGTCGCGTAGGTCGCGTCGGAGAGCGTGCCGCCCTCGCTCGCGCGGAGCTGCCGCGCCAGAGAGCGCTCCGCGCCGGCGGCACCCGCAGCGCCCGCCCCGCTGAACGGGAGCCGGCCGCGTCCGCCCGTGAAGAAGGCCCGCGCCGCGAGGTAGGTGAGCCGCGGATGGAGCAGCGTGTGGAGCGGCCCCTCGAGCGGGAGCGCGGCGAGCACGCCCGGCGGCATCAGCTCGTGGGCGATCAGCTCGATCGGGCCGTCGATGCCGGCTCTCGCGAGCCCCGCGGCCAGGTCGGGCCGTGCGATGCGCTCCGCGAGCACCGGGAGCGGGAGCGGACCTGGCGGCTCCGAGAATCCCATGAGCAGCATGTCGTCGCCGAGCGTGTACCAGACCGCCGTCTCGGGGAAGACGGAGCGGAACGTGCGCAGCACGAGCGCGAGCGTGGCGTCGTCGGATTCGTAGGCGTGGAACCACTGCACGTAGATGCCGCCGGGCGCGAGGCGGCTCTTCGCGGCGAGCAGGAACTCGCGGCTGAAGAGCATCTCGACCCCGGCCATCCACGGGTTGCTCGGCTCGGAGGAGATCACGTCGAAGCTTCCCTCGCTCCGCAGCAGCGCGCGGTAGGCGTCGCTCCGGATCAAGCGCAGCTTCGGGCTCTGCCCCGCGCCGAGGTTCGCGCTCTCGAAGAACGGGTTCGCCGCGAGCACGGCGGACGAGATCTCCGCCGCCACGACCTCGCGCGTGGTCGAGAGGGCGGCGAGCTCGCCGGCCGTCACGCCGGTGCCCCAGCCGATCACGAACGCGCGTTCGACCCGCGGCAGGAACACGGTGGGGAGCAGCCCGGCCAGCGCCATCGTCGGGTAGTCGCCCTTCGTCGCGCCGTCGGGCTTGCCGTTCGTGAAGAGGGCGCGCACGCGGTCTCCGCCGACCGCGATCTCCTGCACCGCGACCGACGCGACCGGGTCGTCGTCGTAGAAGAGCAGCGAGCGGTCCCGGAACTGGGCGTCGATCACGGCCGCCGAGGTGTAGGCCGGCGCCGGGATCCGCTCGCGCACACGGAAGAGGCCCGACGAGAGCGCGCGGGGGTCCCAGCCGGGGAGCGCGAGCACGAACGCGAACGTGGCCACGAGCGCGAGCGCGGCGACGGAGCGCCGGCGCCAGACGCGCAGGACTGCGAGCGCGAAGGCGAGCGCGACCGCGAGCAGCGCGCCCTTGTGCACGCCCGCGAGGTCGAGCCAGATCAGCAGCACGTGCCCGCCGATCAGGGCGCCGAGCAGCGAGCCCAGCGTACTCCAGGCGTAGAGCCGGCCGGCGACGCCGCCGAGGTCCCCGTGGCTCTGCTTGGCGAAGTGGAAGAGCAGGGGGAGCGTCGCGCCCGACAGCGCGACGACGGGCCCCGCCACGAGGAGCAGCCGCCCGAACACCGCGCTCCAGTACGCGTAGAAGGCAGCGCCGTCGTTGCCGAACTCGAGGCGGAGCGCGTGCGCCGCAAAAGGCGCGCCGTCGAGCGAGACGTGGAGCGCGGCGAGGCCCAGCAACAGCAGGAGGAGGTTGATCGGCAGCCAGCGCTCCGGGACGCGCGACGGCAGCGAGACGACGAGGCTCCCGATCGCGATGCACGCGACGAAGAGCGCGACCACGAGCGTGAAGGTGTAGGGCGAGGAGCCGAGCGCGAGCGCCCCCATGCGGTTCCAGACGGCCTGGATCGCCATCGACGCGAAGCCGACGAGGAGCGCGATCGCGACGAGCGCGCCGATGCCCCGGGCCCGCACGACCTCGGGCGGGCCGGAGACGACCGGGACGGAGCGCCCGGCGCGCAGGGCGCCCCAGACGATGAAGACCGCGCCGACCACGAGATTCACGATCCCGGCGGCGAAGATCGAGCCTCGGAGCCCGAGCGCAGGGAGCAGCCGGAAGCCGGCCAGGAGCGCACCGATGAGCGCGCCCGCCGTGTTGAAGGCGTACACGAAGGCGTGGAAGCGCGTGGCGTCCGCGACGCTTCGTGCGAGAGCCTGCGTGAGGAGCGGCACCGTGCCGCCCATCAGCAGGGTGGACGGCAGCACGAGGAAGCCGCACAGCAAGACGTCGAGCGCGAAGCCGACGGCGTCGTTCGTCACGGGCAGCGCCAGCGACACGCGCTGCACCGCGGCGAAGGCCCAGGGGAAGAGCAGCGCGAGCACGCCGATCGCGCCCTCGACGAAGCCGTAGACGCGGAGGAGCGGAGGCGCCTCGCCGCGGCGCGCGTACTCCGCGACCAGGCGCCGGCTCACCGCGCCGAAGAGCGCGTAGCCCGCCGAGAGGCCCGCGAGGAAGAGGCCGAGCACTGCCGCGGTCGCCTCGGCGTGGCTCCCGAGCAGGCTCGCGAGCGTGCGCTGCCAGGCCACCTCGTACACGAGACCGGTCGCGCCCGTGACGATCGTGAGCGCGAGCACGAAGCCGAGGTTCATGGGCCAGAGCGCGTCGCGCGCCAGAACGGGAGCGCGAGGCCGGGCTCGAACTCGACGGCGTAGGCCTCGACGGCGAGGCCGACGCGGACCTGATCGAGCTCGACCCCCGTCACGTTGCCGAGCATGCGCACGCCTTCGGGCAGCTCGATCATCGCGACGACGTAGGGGAGCTCGTGCTTGAACGGCGGCATGCCGTTCTGGCGCACGACGGTGAAGGTGTGGACGACGCCGCGTCCGGCGGAGGGTGCCCACTCCGGGTCCGCGCCGCACGCGGTGCAGACGGCGCGCGGGTAGAACTGGCGATGGCCGCACGCGGGGCAGCGCTGGTGGAGGAGCTCGCCGCGCGCCGCTGCCTCGAAGAAGGGGCGCTCGGAGGCATCGGGCGCCGGCTTCGGCCGCTTCCATTCCTGCCCGCGGATCACCTCCATCAGCTCTTCCCCAGCAGCACGGTGCCGATCCCCGACAGGAAGCCGCCCGAGCCGGCGCAGAGCGCGACCTCGGCGCGGGGCACCTGCGCCTCGCCCGCCTGACCGCGGAGCTGCCGCACGGCCTCGATGACGAGGAAGATCCCGCGCATGCCGGAGTGGCAGCTCGAGAGCCCGCCGCCGTCGGTGTTGAGCGGAAGCCGGCCGCCGCGCCTGAGGTGGCCCTCCGCGACGAAGGGGCCGCCCTCGCCCTTCGCGCAGAAGCCACAGTCTTCGAGCAGCGTGAGCACGGTGATCGTGAACGAGTCGTAGAACTGGAGCACGTCGACGTCGGCGGGCGTGAGCCCGGCCTGGGCGAAGGTCTCGGGCGCCGTTTTCGCCGCGGCCGAGCGCGTGAAGTCCGGCATCTGCGAGATGTTCCAGTGCGTCTGGCCGCCGGCGGCGCCGAGCACGCGCACCGCGGGCTGGCGCAGGTCGCGGGCGCGCTCTGCCGTGGTCATGATGAACGCGCCGCCGCCGTCGGAGACGACGCAGCAGTCGAGCAGGTGGAGCGGGTCGGCGATCATGCGGCTCGCGAGCACGTCCGAGACCGTGATCGGGTCGCGGTACATGGCCTTCGGGTTCAGGCCCGCGAACTCGCGCACGCCGACCGCGATCTCGGCCAGCTGCTCGGGCTTGGTGCCGTACTCGTGCATGTGGCGGCGCGCGATCATCGCGTAGGCGCCCACGAGCGAGAGGCCGTACGCCGCCTGGTACATGTCGGGCCCGTGGACGCGCCCACCCGGGCCGCCGAAGCCGCCCGTGCCGAGCGTGCGACCGCGCGCCGAGAGGAAGTTCGAGCCGTACGTGACGAGCACCGTCTCGCAGAGGCCCTGGCGGAGTGCCGCGGCCGCGTGCTGCACGTGGAATTCGAAGGACGAGCCGCCCGTCATGGTCGAGTCGACGTAGCGGTGGTCGATGCCGAGGTACTCGGCCATCACCATCGCCTCGCCGGGGCCGCCGCCCATGCCGACGCAGCAGAAGCCGTCGAGGTCGCGCTTCGCGACGCCGGAGTCCGCGAGCGCGCGCTGCATGGCCTGCGCGTGGTGCTGGGGCGTCGAGAGGTGAGGGGCGACGGGGTAGTCGGAGAGCCCGATCCCCACGATCACCGGATCGCGAGAGGGCATCAGGACCCGCGCCGGGTCGGCGGGTTGTTCGGGAAGACGGGCTTGCGCTTCTCCGCCTTCGCTTGGAACGCCTCGGCCATGTCGGTGCCGAAGAACATGCCGGCCTGCCAGGTGGCGACGTACTCGAGGCCGTCCTCGACCGAGTGGTCGCGCGCGTAGTTCAGCATCTGCTTCGTGCCCCAGATCGCGAGCGGCGACCTTTCCGCGATCTCGCCGGCGATCTCGAGCACGCTGGCGAGCATCGCCTCCTGCGTCGGGTAGACCTCGTTCACGAGGCCGACCTCCTTCGCGCGCGCGGCGTTCATGCGGCGCCCCGTGTAGGCGAGCTCGCGCACGACGCCGGCGGGGATCAGCTTCGGGAGCCGCTGGAGCGTGCCCACGTCGGCCGTGAGGCCCAGGTTGATCTCCTGGATGCAGAAGAACGCGTCGGCGGTGCAGTAGCGCGCGTCGCAGGCGCTGATCATGTCCACGCCGCCGCCGATGCAGCCGCCCTGGATCGCGGCGAGCACGGGCACACGTGCCTTCTCGAGCGCGTTGAAGCTCTCCTGGAACACGAGCGCGGCCTGGCGCGTCCGCGAACGCGCGCGTCCGGGCTCCTCGTCCTTTGGCGCGAGCCCGAGGCTCCCGCCCTGGAAGACGGCGAGGTCCATGCCCGCGGTGAAGTGCTTGCCGGTGGACGAGAGGACGATGGCGCGCGCCTCGCCCGCGTCGCTGAGCTCTCCGACGAGTGCCGGCAGCTCGCGCCAGAAAGCCGGCGTCATGGTGTTCATCGCCTCGGGACGGCTCATGCGCAGGTGCGCGACGCCGTCCGTGAGCTCGAGCTCGAAGCATTCGGGCATGCGTTCCTCCCCGCTCAGCTCTTCCGTCCGCCCGGCACCTCGACCGTTGCGGTGTCGCGGCCCGAGCGCAGGATCGTGCCCGGGAGCGCGCCGGTGTGCTTCCCGTCGCGCACGATCTCGACCCCGTTCACGAGCACGCGGTCGATGCCGAGCGCGTCGGCATAGAGGCGGCTCGCGCCACCCGGCAGGTCGTTGCGCGTGTAGACGGGTCCGCTCCCCACGCGCGCCGGGTCGAACACGACGACGTCGGCGACGGCGCCCGGGGCGAGCCGTCCGCGATCCGTGAGCCCGTAGAGGCGGGCCGGCACGTCGGTGAGCAGGCGCACGGCCTCCTCGACGGGCACGAGCTCGCGCTCGCGCGCGTTGCCGAGCAGCACGGTCGAGAACGCGAAGGTGTCGATCATGTCGAGGTGCGCGCCGGCGTCCGAGGCGCCGACCACGGCGCGCGGGTCGCGCCACACGCTCGCGCGGAGCTTCCAGCTCGCATCGTCGTCGCCGATCGGCGTCGGCATGAACGAGGTCAGGAGGTCCTCGGAGATCGCGAGGTCGAGCATCGTGTCGAAGGACGTCTTGCCGAGCTGCGCGGCGAGCTCGCCGATCTTGCGGCCGCGCATGGCCTCGTGCTCGGGCCGCCCGACCTGGTCGACGATCAGCCGCTCCCAGCTCGCGAGTCCGCGCAGCAGGCCCGCGCCCTCGGAGTGCGCGCCCTCGTCGAGCTTGCGGCGGACGTCCGGGTCCTGGAGCCGGCGGATGCGCTCGGGGATCGGCAGCTTGAAGAGCTCCTCCCAGCCCGGGAAGGCGTCGAAGATGAAGCCGGAGGCGAGGTTGATGCGGACGGTCGGCGTCGCCGGCGGCGTGAGCGCGACCACCACCGCGCCGCGCTCGCGCGCGTAGTCGGAGGCCGAGAGCTGGTTCTCGGTGTACTGGGGTGCGAGCGCGTTCGGCGCCAGCACGTTCCAGTTGAGCGGGCGGTTCGCGGCGAGCGAGAGGTCGGCCATCAGCGCCTTCTCCTTCTCGCCCCAGAGGCCGGTGCCGGGGATCGCCTCGAGCACCGTGCCGGGTAGGTCGGAGATGGCGCGCGCGAGCGCAAGGAGCTCCTCGCGGCTGGCGTGGCGCGAGGGGACGGGGTCGCCCGCGCCGTCGTTGTGCGTGGCGGCGAGCGAGGTCGAGAAGCCGAGCCCGCCCTCGCGCACCGACTGGCGGAGCAGCTCGACCATCCGCCCGAGCTCGGCCGCGGTCGCCTCGTGCCCGATGGCGCGCTCGCCCATCACCACGCGGCGGATCGCCGAGTGCCCGACGAGGAAGCCCGCGTTCACCGCGAGCCGGCCTTCGAGCAGGCCGAGGTACTCGCCGAAGCTCCGCCAGCTCCACGGTACGCCGGTCCGGAGGCTCTCGAGCGGCATCCCCTCGACCCGCGCGAGCATCCGCATCAGGTAGTCGCCCGCCTCGGGGAGCAGCGGCGCGATCGAGAAGCCGCAGTTGCCGCCGATCACGGTGGTGACGCCGTGGAACGAGCTCGGCGAGAGCGTGCCGTCCCAGAAGGCCTGCGCGTCGTAGTGGGTGTGGATGTCCACGAAGCCGGGTGCGACGGCGCGGCCGCTGGCGTCGAGCGTCTGCCGGGCCGGCTCGTCCAGCTTGCCGAGCGCGACCACGCGGCCGCCGCGGATCCCCACGTCCGCGGGGCGCGGGGGAGCGCCGCTTCCGTCCACCAGCGTGCCGCCGCGGATCACGAGATCGAGCATGAGGTACCCCTCCCGGGTCGAAAGGCCGGCAGTGTACTTCACGAGGGGACGGACCTTTTCCTTCACGAGAGCGGCGGAAGCCCGTTTCGTGAAGGGAAAGGTCCGTCCCCTCGTGAAACTTGACTGAATGGTTCATTCAGTAATAAGCTGCCGGCGTGGCCCGGACCCGCCCCGCCGAGCGCTTCGCGCAGCTCCGCGACGCTGCGCTCGCCGTGTTCGCGGCGAAGGGCCTGCGCCGCGCGCGCATGTCCGACGTCGCGCGCGCGATGGGCCTCTCGACGGGCTCCCTCTACAACTACGTCGAGAGCAAGGAGGCGCTCTTCCACTGGCTCGTCGAGCTCGGGCCGGGTGGCGGACCGCTCGCGGCCCCCGCGCGCCTGCCGATCCCGACCCCGCCGCCGGGCGCGACGGAGGCTCGGCTCCGCGAGGTCGTCGCGGAGGGCATGCGCCTGCCGGCGCTCGACGCCGCGCTCGCCCGGCGCCGCGTGACGGACGCGCGCGCCGAGCTCGAGGGCATCGTGCGCGAGCTCTACGAGCGCCTGGAGCGCTCGCGCGGCCCGGCCGCCGCGATCGAACGCTCGGCGATCGACCGGCCCGAGCTCTTCGCCCTCTACTTCCGCGGCGCGCGCCGCCAGCTCTTCGCCTCGCTCGCGCGCTACCTCGAGAAGCGCGCGCGGGCCGGCCACTTCGCCGAGATCGGCGACCCGCTCGTGGCCGCTCGCTTCGTCGTCGAGTCGGTGGCCTGGTTCGGCTGGCATCGCTTCTCGGATCCCGACCCCGAGGCGCTGCCCGACGCCGCGGCGGTGCGCGACGAGGTCGTGCGCCGGATCGTGGCGAGCTTCGTCCGCGAGTGATCGCGGCAAGGAGACGTCGCATGCGAGCTTCATGTCCCGCGCTCGGCCTCGTCCTCGCGCTCGCGTCGGCTGCCGCGGCGCAGTCCGACTGGCCCGTCTACGGCGGCGACGCCGGCGGCCAGCGCTTCTCGCCGCTCAGTGAGATCGATCGCAGCAACGTGGCGCGGCTCGAGGTCGCCTGGCAGATCCGCACCGGCGACCTCGACGTCGAGCCCGGCCCGCCGGACCACATGTCCTTCCAGGCTACGCCGATCCTCGTCGACGGCCTGCTCGTGCTGCCGACGCCGCTCGGGCGCGTGCTCGCGCTCGACCCGGCGACGGGCGCCGAGCGCTGGCGCTTCGACGCCACCATCACGAATCTTCAGCAGCCCGAGTTCGCCTCGCGCGGCGTCGCGCAGTGGCTCGACGCCGCGGCGCCCGCGGGAGCAGCGTGCCGCCGGCGCATCTTCGCGGCGACCATCGAGTCGCGCCTCTTCGCGCTCGACGCCGCGAGCGGGAAGCCCTGCACAGCCTTCGGCACGGGCGGCGAAGTCTCGCTGAAGGAAGGCATCGGCGAGACGCGGCCGTGGGGCTACACGATCTCCTCGCCGCCGACGCTCGCGGGCGACGTCGTGGTGGTCGGCTCCGCGGTCGGCGACAACGGCCGCGTGAACGAGGCGAAGGGCATCGTGCGCGGCTACGACGCGCGCACGGGCGCGCTCGTCTGGAGCTGGGACCCGATCCCGCGCACGGCCGACGATCCGGCGTACACGGAGTGGCCGAGCGAGGGCGCGGCGCGGACCGGCGCGGCGAACGCCTGGTCGATCCTCTCCTACGACGCCGCGCGCAACCTCGTGTACGTCCCGACCAGCTCGCCGAGCCCGGACTACTGGGGCGGCACCCGGCTCGGCAACAACCGCCACGCGAACTCGGTGGTGGCGCTCCGCGCGAGCACCGGCGAGCTCGTCTGGGAGTTCCAGACCGTCCACCACGATCTCTGGGACTACGACGTCCCCGCCCAGCCCGTGCTCACCACGCTCGTGCGCGACGGGCGCGCGCGCGAGGTCGTCGTCGCGGCGACGAAGCTGGGCCACGTCTTCGTGCTCGACCGCGACACTGGCGCGCCCGTCTTCCCCGTCGAGGAGCGCCCCGTGCCCGCGTCCGACGTGCCGGGCGAGGCGGCGTCGCCGACGCAGCCGTTCCCGTCGCTGCCGCCGCCGCTCGTGCCGCAGGCGCTCCGCCCCGAGGACGCCTTCGGCCTCACCGCGTGGGACCGCGGCCGCTGCCGCGAGAAGCTCGCGAGCCTCCGGAACGAGGGCGTCTTCACGCCGCCGAGCCTGCGCGGCTCGGTCCACTATCCGAGCCAGGCGGGCGGCGTGAACTGGGGCAGCGTCGGCATCGACCCGCGCCGGCGCGTGGCGTTCTTCAACGCCTCGAACCTCGCCTTCTCGGTGAGGCTGATCCCGCGGGCCGACTTCGAGCGCGAGCGAGCCGAGGGCCGCGACTGGATCGGGTTCCGCGAGTTCGCGTCGATGCTCGGCGCGCCCTACGGCATGGTGCGCGAGCCGCTGCTCGGGCCGTTCGGGCTCCCCTGCACGCCGCCACCCTGGGGCACGATGGGCGCATTCTCGCTCGACACGGGCGAGCTGCTCTGGCGCGTGCCGCTCGGCGCCACGCCGGACCGCATCCCGGTCACGCTCTTCGAGCAGGGCCTGCCGGCGCTGTCGGGCGTGCTCGTGACGTCAGGCGGCCTCGTGTGGAGCGGCCACACCACCGACGGCTTCCTGCGCGTGCACGACGCCGAGACCGGCGCCGAGCTCTGGCGCGACCGGCTCCCCGCCGCCGGCGCCGCGAACCCGATGACGTACGCGGTGAACGGGCGGCAGTACGTGGTGATCGCCGCGGGCGGGCACGGCCGGCTCGGCACGCGCCGTGGCGACTACGTGGTGGCGTACGCCCTGCCGGAGCCGTGAGCGCTACGCGCGCGGCAGGCCGAGGATCGCCTCGGCCTCCGCGCAGCTCGCGAGCGCGCGGCCCGCTTCCTTCGCGAGCGCCGCCGCGCGGCGCACCTCGTCGACGTTCGACTTCGCCGTGAAGAAGTCCTCGAGCCCGACGCGGAGGTGTCCGCCGCGCTCGAGCGCGGGGCGCGCGATCTCGGAGTCGAGGAGCGAGCCGCCGATCACGGCCACCGCCCACGGCAGCTTCGAGCCGCGCAGCATCGCGAGGTACATGTCGAGCGCCTCGCGGATCGGCGGCGCGCCGAAGCACGGCTCGCCGCCGCCGAGGTAGCCGCCCGCGCTGAAGTAGAGCTTCACGAAGGTGCCGGGGGGCAGCACGCCGTGCTTCTCCGCGGCGAGCACGACGCGCAGGAAGCCCGGCTCGAACACCGCGACGCTCGGGCCGAGCCAGTGACGGCGGCAGACCTCCGCCATGTAGCGGATGTCGTTCGGGCTGTTCGTGTAGACGTAGTCCATCGGCGTGGGCCAGCCGTCCGCCTGCGTGCCACCGATGTTCACCGAGCCTGTGTCGAGCGCGCCCATGCGGATCGCGCGCGCCTCCGCGAGGTGCGTCGTGTGGCCGTAGCGCTCCTCGATCGTGCGCCCGGGCGAGACGGTGGGATAGAGCAGGGCGCCCGGTTTCTTTGCCAGCACCGGCCGGTAGGCCTCGAGGTAGAGCGCCGCGCACGCCGCCGGCGGCTGCACCAGCTCGTGCGGATGGGTGTGCACGATGCTCGCCCCCGCCGCGAAGCAGGCGAGCGCGTCCTCGGCGAGCTCCTTCGGCTCGCGCGGCACCGCGGGGTTCTGCGCCCGCGTCGTGATGCCGTTGGCGGCGACTTCCAGGATCACGGGAAGGCTCATGGATTCCGGCTCCAGGCTGGGGTGAGCTCGCTCCTCTGGCGCCCGCCCAGCGTACCGCGCCCCCGTTGCACGATCCCGGCCGCTCGCTAGCGTCCCGCGCCGAACGGCTGATTCGTCTGGTCCGCGACTCTCGGTCAACCCGCCTGTTCGTGTCTCCTGTCGAGTTTGCGTTCCTCCCGGCTTCCGGGAGTTCGATGCGCAGGGAGCACGAACGCGGACGTTCCGCGTGGGTTCCAGCGCGAGCGGTCGCCCGGAAGGGGCGCCCGCGGCAAGGAAGATCGGCTTGAACAAGAAGCTCTATGTCGGAAACCTCCCCTTCTCCTCGACCGAGGAGGATCTCAAGGACCTGTTCGGCCGCTACGGCACGGTGTCGTCGGTCAAGGTGATCACGGATCGCGAGACCGGCCGCCCGCGCGGCTTCGCATTCGTGGAGATGGACGCGAACGGCGCGCAGGAAGCGATGCGCGCGCTCGACGGCAACCAGTTCGGCGGCCGGCCGTTGCGTGTGAACGAGGCGCAGGAGCGCGAGCGCGGCGGCGATCGCGGTGGTGACCGCGGCGGTCGCGGTGGCGACCGCGGCGGTCGCGGCGGCGGCGGCGGCGGGCGCTACTAGCCCGAAGTCTTGGACTGCGCGCCGGCGCGTGAGCGCCGGCGCGCAGCAGCCTCCCGGCGTCTCCGCCGAGGCGCCAGCACCGCGAAGGTCCAGCCCGCGCGCGTGTACGGCACGAGCAGTGCCATCACCGCGCGGAGCAGCGCGGGGAGCTTCGGCAGCGGCTGCGGCCGGCGGCCCGACGGCAGCACGAACGCGGTGGTGAGCCGCGGCTTCCCGCCGACCCAGAGCCGGGTGTCGGGAGTCGCCGCGAGATTCTTCGCCCACTGCGAGCGGCCGCCGCGGAACGTGCCGACCAGGAAGTAGCCCTGGAGGCGCGTCGCGACGAGCGGGATCCGCGCGAGGCGCCCGCTCGTCCGGCCCTTCGTCTCGAGCACGATCAGCCCACCGGGCGCGAGCCGCGGCGAGCCGAGCCCGGCGCGGATCTGCGGCTCGACCCAGCGGTTCACGAAGCGGAAGAACTCCACCTCGAGGCCGCGCGCGGGCGCCGGGCTCCTCTTCGCCAGGCTCTTCTTCGCCGCGACGCCACGCGTTCGTCTTCGAGCGCCCATCAGCGTATGGCCCTGCGGACCGCGCGCAGTCGCCGCACGTCGAGCGGCCCGCCCGTGCGCTCGTCCACCACGCGCGGCCGGATGCTCCGTCCCGTCTCGCGATCGACGAGTCGGAGCGGCGGCGCGCCCTCCGGCCAGAGCCAGTCCTCGCCGAAGCGCCACATCGCGGCGAGCACGTCGAAGAAGGCGCGGCCCTTCGCGGTGAGCCGGTACTCGTAGCGCGGCGGCCGCTCCTGGTAGAGCCGCTTCGCGAGGACGCCGTCGTCCACGAGCCGCGCGAGCCGCCGCGCGAGGCTCGCGCGCGGGACGCCGAGCGAGCGCTGGAAGTCCTCGAAGCGGCGCTGGCCGAAGAGCGCGTTCCGGAGCAGGATCGGCGTCCACCAGTCGCCGATCAGGTCGGTGGTGCGCGCGATCGGGCAGGGCGCACGATCGAAGCGCGTGCGTCTCATGCGATGGCCTCGACGCGGGCGCGCACGTGCTTGTGCCAGGGCGTTCCGGCCACCCAGTCGCGGTCCTCGGAGGCCGTGAGCTCGTTCGGCGCGACACCGTGCAGCGTGAGCGTCCCGTGCTCGTCCGGGTAGTCGGTGCCGAGCCCGTTCGGGAGCGTCACGTGGCCGGGCTGGAGCGTGTCGGTGAGCTCCACCGCCGCCACCGCGCTCCCGCGCTTCGTGGTGACGCGCGCGCGCGCGCCCGCCGCGATGCCGAGCCGCGCGGCGTCGTCCGGGTTCATGCGGAGCGCGCCCTCGGCGTCCTTCTTCCGCCAGCTCGGATCGCGGTAGATCGTGTTCGCCGTGCTCGTGCGGCGCTCGCCCGCGGCGAGCACGAACGGGAACGCGGGATCGGGCGTCTCGGCGGCCTCGTTCCGGAGCTCGGCCAGCTCGGAGAGGAGCTCCGGCACCGCGAGGTCGATGCGGCCGTCCGCGTGGGCGATGCGCTCCCACGTGGCCGCGGGCTCGTCGTCGCTGAACACGACTCCGGAGCGCTCGCGCAGGATCGCGTCGAAGAGCGCGCCTCCCTGCTCGAGCGCGTTCGCGCCGGCGAAGCCCGCGCGCCGGAGCGCCTCGGGATAGGTCTGGGCGCACTGGATCGCGAGGCCGAGGAGGGGCGCGGCCGCGGCGGCGCCGTCGGGGAGCGTCGGGCCGAGCGTCTCGTAGAGCACCACCGGCGCGAGCGCGGCGAGCTTCGGGTTCTTCGCGGCCGCGGCGAAGAAGGCCGCGGCGTAGGCCGCGCGCCCCTCCCGCGCGGCTGCGTGGAGCGGGGCGAGCTCGGCCGCGTCGAGCGCGCCGAGCGCGTGCACCAGGCGCCGGTGGATCTCGGGCTCGGGCAGCGTGCCCGGGAGCGGCTCGAAGAGCGGCGCGCGCAGGTGGAAGGCGTTCCGCGGGAACTCGAGCGTGAAGAACGTCGCCTCCCACTTCTCGAACTGCGACGCGGCGGGCAGCACATAGTG
>Ga0187892_10007227_pt1 | contig 15934 bp, 10 predicted proteins | sample MA1701073metaG_FD_139345 | JGI IMG/M metagenome (GOLD analysis project Ga0187892, IMG submission 139345) | Bio-ooze microbial communities from a basaltic lava cave in the Kipuka Kanohina Cave System on the Island of Hawaii, USA - MA170107-3 metaG ... | reverse complement strand
TACGCCTACAGAGGCAAGCCCGTCAAGGAGCTGATGCTGTAGTCGCACGTAGCACGTATCAGGTTTCATGTCGTCGACCGTGCGACGTCTGCTGTCTGTCGCGCGCGCGCGACATGGGACGACTGAGGACGGATGACCGTCGACGACGGACGACGGATGACAGTCGACGACCGACGATGGATGACGGTCAACGACTTGATACGTGAAACCTGATACCTGAGACTGGTAGACTGACTGCATGGCCGACGAGCCGGCGGTGCTCCTCTGCCCCTGCGGACGCAAGCTCCGCGCGCAGGGCGGGCCGGGCGCGCGGGTGCGCTGCCCGAGATGCCAGAGCGTCCTCATCGTGCCGGGGCCCAAGCCCGAGGGCGAGCAGCAGCCGCAGGAGCCGGGCGTCAGCACCGTCCCGATCAAGGGGCGCGGCTCGAAGCTCGGCGGCGGCGACGTCGCGATGGGGCTCCTCGTGCTCGCGGGCGCCTGCGCGCTCCTCATCTCCGGCGTCGCCGTCGGAGTCCCCGCCGTGCTGCGCGCGGTCGACGAGGAGGGGGAGGGCGTCGGGATCCTGACGCTGGGCGTCGGCGCGATGGGCATCGCGGCGGCCGTCTTCGGCCTCGGCATCCTCGCGCGCGTCGAGATGATGCGTCGCATGTACGTGCCCGCGGGCGTCCTCTTCGCGATCTTCTCGGGCGTCGTGACGGCCATGACCAACATGGCGCCGATGTACAGCCTGCTCACGGTCTTCTACGCGGGCATGTGCGTGCTCATGTGGACGTCGGCCGCCGAGGGGTACACCGGCGGCGGCTTCCCGACGTGGGCGGTCAGCGGCCCGATCGCGGGCGTCGCGGCGGTGCTGGCGATCGTCATGGGCCTCAACGCGAAGAAGGCGCACGAGGCGGGGCGCGAGGCGCGCGCGGAGGAGGCGAAGTTCGACAAGAAGCTCCTCAACGACGTGCGTCCGCGCGTCATCGAGGCGGCGGTCGACGCGACGTTCACCGGCGGCGCGATCCTCGACCTGGCCCCGGGCGAGCCCGACCCGTCGCGCGCCCCCGGCACGGCGCAGGCGCAGGAGCAGGCGCTCATCAACGCGAAGAAGCACGCGTCGGAGTCGATCAGGGACATCGAGGCGCTCGACGCGCAGTTCCAGCGGCTGAGCGACGGCGGGGCGCGCCCGGGATGGACGGCGGGGCGCGGCCTGCTGCTGCGCATCCTCAGGGTCGTGGCGACGCGCGTGGCGGCGAACGACAACTCGTCGGTGGGCGGCATGCGGGCGCCGCTGAGGCAGGCGGTCGACCGCGCGAAGGACGCGCACGGCGCGACCGACAAGAGCGCGACGCCGGAGGACCTGCGCATCCTGAAGGACGCGATCACGTGGGGGGAGAAGCTGCTGCTGAAGACCCAGTAGGGGCGAATCTCGAATCTCGAATCACGAATCTCGGGAGGCGCACCGTCGACGGGGAGCAGCCGAGATTCGAGATTCGCAATTCGAGATTCGCTACTTCTCCATTTCCCGCAACTGCCCCTCCGCCAGCGACCGCAACGGCCAGTCGGCCGGCGCCAGGCGCAGGCACTCCTTGAGGTCCTGGACCGCCCTCGCGCGGTCGCCCGTCATGTGGCGCACGTTGCTGCGGTAGGCGAACGCCTCGAAGTCGGACGGGTCGAGCTTCAGCGCCTCCGTGTAGTCGGACGCCGCGCCGGAGAGGTCCCCCTTGCGCATCCGCGCGTTGCCGCGGTTGATCCACACGTCGGGCATCTTCGGATCGACCTTGAGCGCCTCCGCGTAGTCGGCGATCGTCGCCTCGACATCCCCCTTCGCCGTGCGCGCGACGGCGCGGTAGACCCAGGCGGCGGCGAGCCGCGGATGGACCGCCAGGGCGGCGGTCGTGTCCTCGATCATCGCGTCGGCGTCGCCGAGCGACTTGTGGCACGCGGCGCGCGCGAGCCGGGCGAGCGGGTACTGGGGACGGGCGGCCAGGGCGCGGCCGAGCGCGTCGAGCCCGTGGCGCGGATCCGGGAGCGCGATGCCCGCCAGCCAGAAGAACTCCTCGACGCCGGGGCGGCCGGCAAAGCGCGCGACTCCCTCGGCGGCGGCCTGCCGGACGCGATCGTAGTCGTCGCGGGCGTACGCGAGCATGCCCTCCGTGAGAGCGCGCTGCATCGGGTCGTCGAGCCCCGAGCCCGCCATGGCGGCTTCGAACTCCCCCGCCGCCTCCTGCGCCAGCCGGTGGGCTTCGACGCCGCGCGCGGCCATCGCGGCCGGGGAGATCGCGAACCGCGCGAGGAACGCGCGCGACAGCAGGAGGCGCCCGAGGCGGTAGCGCGACGGGCAGAACGACGCGTCGAGCGAGGCCGCCCTGCGCCAGCACGCCTCCGCCTTGTCGTCCCACCCCTTGAGCTCCCACGCCGCGCCGAGCAGGTGGTGCGCCGCGACCATCTCGGGCGCCTTGCCGACCGCCTCCTCGAGGAGGCGCTGCGCGGCGTCCGCGCGGCGGGCGGCTTCGATGGGGTCGAACGCGGCGTCGTAGAGCGACTGATGCGCCTGGTCGAGCAGCGGCCGCGCCTGCTCGACGAGCCGCACCGCCTCCTCCTTCGCGCGGCCGGCGGCGGCGGCCTCGGCGAGCGCCCCGGCCCGGCGCTTGAGCTCGCGGTCGGTGCGCTGGAAGCCGACCCGCGCGTGGCAGTTCTCCGGATCCGACTCGAGGACGACGCGCCACGCGTCGCGCGCCTCCTCGAGCCGTCCGTCCTTCTCGAAGTCGCGCGCCCGGGCGGCCGCGTGGCGGATCCGCAGCGAGGTGGCGGCGAGGCCGGCGACGAGCAGGGCGACGGCGGTGACGGCGACGATCGACGGGATGAGGACGGCGCGGTGGCGGACGATGAACTTCCGCATCTTGTAGAGCGTGCTCGCGGGGCGGGCGCCGATCGGCTCGCCGGCGAGCCAGCGGTCGAGGTCGCGCGCGAGCGCCTGCGCGGTCGGGTAGCGCCGGAGGCGCTCCTTCTCGAGGCACTTGAGGACGATCGTCTCGAGGTCGGGATCGATCGTCGGGTCGATCACGCGCGGCGGCTTCGGCTCGTGCTGCTGCACCTTGAGGATCACCTCGTAGGCGTTGTCGCCCGTGAAGAGCGGGCGGTCGGCGAGCACTTCGTAGAGCGTGGCGCCGAGCGAGTAGATGTCCGCGCCGGCGTCGAGCGTCCTGCCGGCGGCCTGCTCGGGGCTCATGTACTGGGGCGTGCCGAGGAGGGAGGAGCGCGTGAGGTTGGAGGCGTCGGCGATGGGGCGGGCGAGCCCGAAGTCCATGAGGAAGACCTTCGGGCCGGCGGCGACCATCAGGTTCTCCGGCTTGAGGTCGCGGTGGATGACGTGGTGCTCGTGGGCGTGGGCGAGCGCGCGGGCGGCGTCGCGGACGATCGCGACGAGCGCGCGGCGGTCGGACTTGGGGAACTTGTCGAGCGTGACGCCGTCGATGAACTGCATCGCGATGTAATGGCGGCCCTGGTCCTCGCCGACCTCGTAGACCGCCGCGATGTTCGCGTGCGCGAGCTTGCCGGCGGTGTGGGCCTCGCGCTTGAAGCGCGCGATCTCATCGTCGTCGCGCCCGAGGAGGAACTTGAGGGCGACCCAGCGGTTGAGGTTCATGTCCCACGCCTTCCACACCTCGCCCATGCCGCCCTTGCCGAGGCGTTCGACGGGGACGAACTTGCCGAAGCGGCGGGCGGGGGGCGTCGATTCGACTTCGGGCGGGATCGCCACGCGGGAGATTATAGCCCTCCGGAGCCCGACGGAGCCCGCCCTCCGCTCCTTCGGAGTACGGCGTGGCATCCGTGCCCGCCATCAGGCACCCGCAGCGAACCACAGGGAGTAGTTCGACTCGACGCATTCGCGCCTCGCTCACCGCACCATTCGTCTCGTCGACTCTACGGACCTACCCGAACGTGACCGGGGTGCCTGCCCTGAGCGAGTCCCCCGCGGCTGCGCTGCGGGGACGAGTCGAATGGTGCGCCGCGAGGGACTCGAACCCACGACCCGCTGATTAAGAATCAGCTGCTCTACCAACTGAGCTAGCGGCGCCCGTCGATCGATCGCGCGGAACGCCGATTATAGTCGCGCCTACCCCCTGTTCAAGCCTTTCCCGGACACGGCATGCGCGGAAAGACACGGAACACGGCGAAGGTTGCTATCATCACCCGCATGGGCGACCACGTGCTCGTCCTCGTCGACAGCCCGGACTCCGCCAAGTCGATCGGCGACGTCCTCACCAAGGGCGGCTTCCAGGTCACCGTCACCTGCGACGCCGAGCACGCCACCTCCGTCACCCGCACCGTCCGCCCCGCCGCCGCCGTCCTCCACTGGCCCGGCGGCAACCTCACCGCCCTCCTCGTCGGCCGCCTCCGCACCTTCTGGCCCCTCCCCGTCGTCGTCCTCTGCGAGCGCGACGACGTCGGCACCCGCGCCCTCGGCGCCGGCGCCTTCGACGCCCTCCCGCGCCTCGTCGCGCGCGAAACCCTCGTCACCGCCGTCCGCGCCGCCGCCGAACAGGGACGCCGCATCCTCGACGGCGGACGCGAACGCCTCGGGCCGTACGAGCTCCTCGAGATCATCGGCCGAGGCGGCATGTCGATCGTCTACCGCGCCACCGACACGCGCGACCGCCGCGAAGTCGCCCTCAAAGTCCTCCGCCCCGACCTCACCACCGACCAGGAGTACGTCGCCCGCTTCGACCGCGAGGCCGAGTCGGCCCGCCAGCTGCGACACCCCAACCTCATGGCGGTCTACGAGAATGGACGCGAGCGCGGCCGCATCTACATCGCGCAGGAGCTCGTCCGCGGCACGACGCTCGACCGCATCCTCACCGAGCAGGGCCGCCTCTCCGCGCGCCGCGCCCTCGTTATCGCCCGCCAGGTCGCCGACGGCCTCGGCCACGCGCACGAACGCGGCCTCGTGCACCGCGACATCAAGCCGTCGAACCTCCTCGTCGACGAGAAGGACCGCGTCAAGATCATGGACTTCGGCCTCCTCAAGGGATCGACCCCCGAGCAGTCCCCGATCACGCGCTCCGACGAGTTCATCGGCACGCTCCTCTACGCCGCCCCGGAGCAGGTGCGCGCCGATCCGGTCGACGGCCGCGCCGATATCTACGCGCTCGGCGCGGTCCTCTTCGAGATGCTCTCCGGCGCCCGCTCGCTCGCGAGCCGCGAGAGCGCCGTCCTGGCGCGCAAGATCGCGTCCGGGCAGGTGCCGTTCCAGATCGGCGACATCGGCCACGACGTGCCCGACTTCATCACCGCGATCGTGAAGCGGTGCCTCGAGGCGAAGCCGGCCGACCGCTACCAGAAGGCCGCGCACCTCATCGCCGACATCGACAAGGCGCTCAATCCGGCGTGACGGCGAGCGGCGGGATCGACGCCTCGTCGCCCTGCTTCTCGAGCACGAAGGCATGCTCGGAGCGCCGCCCGCGCACGTCGGTCGCGATGCGGACGTTCGTCCGCCCGGTCCCGCTGCAGAAGCGCGCGCGGATGCGGTACGTGCCGGCGAGCGGCCGCTCCATCGTGTAGGTCTCCGGGCCGTGCGCGGTCGTGTTGTCGACGTGGTACAGCGCGCCGGCCGCCGAGCGCTTCTGCCTGTAGGAAACCTCCTCGCCCTTCGGGTCGACGACGTAGAGGTCGATGTCCGTGCGCGTATCCCAGGTCATGACGATGCGGATCTGCGCGTCGATCAGCTCCGGCGGGACGTCGATTTCGGGACGCAGCCTGCGCGCGGCGGCGATCTGCGCGCGTCCGTCGGACACGCGGCCGATCTTCGCGAAGAGCGACGCCAGGCGGACGTGCGTGTCGGCATCGCCCGGCTTGAGGTCGACGATCGACGAGTAGGCGACGGCGGCTTCGTCGAGGCGGCCCGCCTCCGCGAGCGCGTCGCCCATCGTGACGTGGATGTCGGGCGTGCCGGGCCGCGCCTTCGCGTGCGCGCGGCAGACGGCGACCGCGTCGTCGACGAGCTTCCGGGCGCGGAGGAGCTCGACCGCGCGGGAGACGAGCGCGGGGTCCCAGGGGGAGCAGGCGATCGCGTAGCGGCCGAGCGCGCGGGCGGCCGCAGGCTTGTCCCCCTGCTTCGCGTGGATGGCGTGCGCGACGAACCAGAGCCACGGGTCGCGCTCGGCGCGCTCGACGACCGGGTCGGCGCGGCCGATGTCGACGAGCTCCGGCGCGAGCGCGGGCTTGTGGGCGTCGAGGAGGAGGCGCAGCGCATCGGCGTCGCGCCCGAGGGCGCGGAGGTTGCGGGCGCGCTTCACCTGGATGGCGGCGTTCGCGGGGGCGAGGCGCGCGGCGACGGCGTACTCGCGCTCGGCGTCGGCGTGGAGCTTCGCGCGCGCGTGGCTGTCGGCGAGCCCCTCGTGGGCGGGCCAGAGGCCGCGGCCGAGCTCGCGGGCGGCGGCCCAGGCGCGGCGGGCGGAGGGGAGGTCGCCCTTGAGCGCGAGGAGGTCGCCTTCGCGGATCTTGTTGACGACGAGCTTGAGCTCGACGTCGGGGACAGCGGCCGGGTCGCGCGCGACGATGATGTCGGGCTCGGGGGCGCCGGCGGTGGCGGAGAGCATGAGCGCGGCGCCTGTCGCGGAGGCGGCGAAGGCGAGGCTCCAGGCGAGGATCGGTCTCATTTGCGCGCCCCTGTGAGCTTGCGGAGGGTGTCGGCGGCCTTGCGGTCGAGGGCGTCGGTCGCGGTGCGAGGCGGCTCTACCCAGCCGCGCTCTCGTAGCTGTGTCAGCAGCCGGCATACCTTGCGATGAACGGGGGCCGTGTTACGGACGATGAGCAGGCCGTTCTGGAACTGGACGGACTTGCCTGCGGCTTCCGACCAGTCGTCGAGGGGCAGCATGCCCTTGACCAAGCTGACCAGATCGTCCCCTGTCATCTTGGGCTTCGTCGTGATGAGGACGACCTTCTCGTCGCTCACGTGCCATTCCAAGTCCAGCTCCTTTGTGAGCAGTGCCAGCGCGTGCCTGAGGGGAAGCTCGCGCCATTTGATCGAGATCTTCTTGGGGCCGATCTCTCTGCGCGCGCCTGCGTCGAGCACGATGGTGAGCCCGGTGTAATCACGCAAGAAATCAATGATGTCCAGCGGCGTGGCGTTCTCGAACTCGCCATCCAAGCGAAGCGTACGGAGTGTGCGATCGATCGCGAGGATCTCCGGATCCTCCTCCTCCTCCACCTCCCGACGGTGCGAGAAGGCCTTCATGAATTCAGGATTCCTGGGGTCGACGGCGGGCGCCGGGTCGGCCTCATCACGCGCCAGGCTTATGTCGATGCCCGGGAAGTCCTGCAGGCCCCAGGTCAGGTCCTGGACGTCGTAGAGTTCGAGTCGGGAGCGGGTCTGCAAGGCCTCCGCGGAGGTGATTACCACCACTCCGCCCTCGATGACATGGGCATGGCCATGCTCCCGCAGCATCAGTTTGATGGCGCCTTCCGCGATGATGTCGTTCACTCTCAGGGTGATGCGTTCGGAGGCCGGGTCGGGAATGGCCTTGGTGTCGATGATGAAATTGAGCCCGGTGATCTCGCGGACGTAGTCGACAACGCCCGGAAGCGGCGCCTCCTGCAGGTCGAGCGTGAGGCGAATGACCCTGAGCTTATCGAGGATTTCCTGGTCCTCGGGTGTAAGTGCCTCCGCATCGAAGTCAGCGATGCCCTTCGGCTTGCGCTTGGCAACGACGTCCTGCCAGATTTCACGCGCCGAGAAGGAGAGGTCCTCCGATCGCACGTGTTGCGGCAGATCCACGTCGTCAAGCAGCTGCTTCCACTGGCGCAGGTAGACGGCCGCGGAGCCCGCTTCAACCCTGCTGTGCGCGAGGCGCTGAGCGACCCTGCCCATCTCCTCAGCGGCACCCAGGTTGGGGTTCATCCGGAGCATACGGTCGCAGATCTCTTTGCAGCGCCCGTAGCTCTCCTGCTCGAAGTAGAGCTGGGCCTGTCCGAAGAGCAGCTCCAGCTCGCGCTTCTGCTCGCACTTCTTGCGGAGCTCGTCGCGCGCCTTCTCCTCCTCGATTATGTGAAGTCGGACCTTCGATTCGTCCTCGGTCTTTCTCCGCTGCCCGTCGCGCGTCTTCACCAGCATGTCCGCCGCCTGCCTGGACCGCGCGGTCAGCTCGGCACTCTCCGGCAGCCACTTGGCGTACTCCTGGATCATCCGGAAGCCCTGCTCGGCCTCCTCGTAATTGCCGGTGTTGTAGGCCCGTACCCCCGCGCCGAGCTTGTCGTCGATCTCAAGGAGCGTTTGCTGGTGCCGAACGACGCTCCGCTGCACGAGCTTCTGGTACTCCTCGGCCGCGGGCGTGGCGGTGCCCTTGCCCATCACGAACTGCGTCTCCAAGGCGAGCGCGTGCGCGGCGGCGTGGCTGGAGTCCGCCTGCAGCGCCTTCTGCGCCTCGATCTCCGCCTTGGTGAAGTCGCCCGACTGATAGTAGTGCTCTGCGAGCCGGTAGTGCTCGCTTGCCTCGGCGCGACGCGCCAGCTCATGGGCGCTCGCTTCGGCTTCTGCTTCGCGCTGCTTCAAGTCCGCGACCCTGCCCTGCTCGAGTCTCCGCGCGTCGCGCACCTTCTGCAGGTAGTCCCTGTCGCTGTGCGCGAAGGCCTGCTGTAGGTGCTGGTTGCCCTCGACGACCTTCTGCTGTTCCGGCGACGCCTTCGCCACCAGCGATTCCTGCGCCTTCTTCGTCCGATCGATCCGGTGCTCCTCGTACGCACGCTCGCTCTCGAGCACCAGGAACGACGTGTACGGAGTCATCAGCTGCTCCGCAACCCCGAGCGCCGTCACCTCGGCACGCGCCGCTTCACCCTTCGCCAGCAGATCCGCCACCCGCCGCTGCGCCCACAGACGCTTCGCGTGTAGATTGCGCTTCTCCTCCGCCGGCAGTTCCAGCACGAACTCCCGACGCACCTCCCGCCCCTGCACCCGGCCCGTCAGCACCGCCTTCACCCGGCCCGCCGACGCATACCGCGCCGCGACCACCGCGCGCTCGCCGAAATACAGACTCCCGATCGACGCCGGCGCCGCCTCGGTCGAACCTTCGATCTCCACCTTCACATCCGTCATCGCCGGCCGACCCAGCGTCCGCGCGATCTCCGCCACCCGCCGCTCCACATCGTCGCTCGCGCTCACCGCGTGCACGCCCCCGTGGAACGCCGTCGCGACCGCCCCGAGCGTCGCCCGGTCCGCGTCGCTCCCGACGGCGACCGCCCGGAACGTCACCTGCTTCCCGCCGCACGCCTCGCGTGCGCCCGCCACGATCTTCGCGACATCCGTCTCGCCCATCGTCGGCGTCCCCTCGCCGACATACACGACCTCGCCGCCGTCCGGCGCCGCCCGCATCGCCGCGACGAGCGCCCGCCCGAGATCGCACGCGCCGCCCGACGCGAGCTTCGGCAGGAGATCCAGCGCCTCCGCCCGGCCCTCGCCGCTCACCTGCAGGGTCACGTGATGCCCCATCACGACCACCGACCCGCGCGCCGACTCGATCATCCGCTTCACCAGCTTCCGCGCGACCTCCAGCTCCGGCTCGCTCACCGACGCGGAACAGTCGACCAGGAACACATACCCCGCCGTCTCGCGCGCCCGCTCCACCGCGTCGGGCCGCGGCGTCACGAAGACCGTCACATACCCCGGCCCCGACGTCCGGTGCGCCGCGAACGAGAACTCCGGCGCGTCGAACTCGACGTCGACCACGACGTCCTTGCGCGCGCGGAAGCCCCGCTCCTCGTGCCGCAGCGGATACGTCACGCCCTTCGCCCGCACGCCCGACGTGCGCACCTCGACCCCGAACGTCCCGATCGCGCGCTCGCGCGTCGTCTCGCTCACCAGCGGATAGACGTACTGCGCGCGCCCGTCGAGCACCGGCAGCGCCTGCTGGTAGCCGATGATGATCCGCTTGTCCGAGTGCGGCTCGATCGGGAAGATGCGGCACTTGAAGAGCCCGCCCGGCATCCACTCCAGAAGAGCCGGATCCTTCATCTTGCGCACGATCCCCTCGTACGTCTCCTGCGCCTTCTTGCGCTCGACGCACTCCCCCTCGACGAGCGTCTCCCCGACGTCCATCGCCAGGCGCGTGATGCTCGCGTCGGGCGGCAGCGGGAAGATGAACGTCCCCTCGAGCCGCTGGTCCGTCTCGTTCGTGAAGATCTCCTCGACCGTCGTCTGCGCCACGCCGTCGGCGATCTCGACCGTCAGCTTGAGCGACTTGATCGACAGCTCCCCCACCGCCTTGCCCGTCTCGGGATCGACGCACGCCAGCACGCCGACCGACGCCTGCCCCGGCGGCACGTAGGCGGCCACAGGCTCGACCGGCGCGGTCGGCACGACGCGCGCGGGCGCCGGCCGCACAAGCATGCAGGCGATCATGACGACCGCCGCGAGCCCGGTCGCGACCTGCAGGATGCGCACGACGCGCGAAACGCGCGGCACGACGGGCGCGACGATCACGTCGAGCGCGGGGGACGGCCCGGGAACTTCCCAGTCGCGGGCCGCGTCCCATCCGAGCTTCGCCAGCGCGAGCTCCTCGCGGCATTCCTCGCAGTCCAGGAGATGCGCCTCGGCGCGCACGCGGTCGCGCGCGTCCGCCTCGCCCGCCAGGTACGCCGAGAAGATGGGTTCCATCCGTTCGCAGATCATGCGTTCACCCTTCCCAAGATTTCGCCGAGCCGGCGCTGGACGCGCAGGAGCGTCACCTTCGCCGACCCGGCCGTCAGCCCCACGACCGCGCCCGCCTCCGCGATCCGCATCCCGCTGAAGCGCACGAGCAGGAAGAGCGAGCGGTGCGCCTCCGACATGCCGGCGAGCGCGCGCTTCACCGCCTCGACCTGCTCCGTGCGGTCCTCCGCCGCGGGCGCCGGGACGTCCGGCAGCGGCTCGAACGGCGCCTTCGCCCGGCCCTGGTCGACCACGCAGCGGTGCGCGATCGTGAAGAGCCACGTCTTGAAGCTCGACTCGCCGCGGAACGCCTCCAGCCCGCGAAAGGCCTTGAGCCACGTCGCCTGGAAGAGGTCGTCCGCCAGCGACGCGTCGTCCGTCCGGCGGCGGAGGAACTGGTAGACGGGCGCGCGCCACCGCAAATAGAGGTCGTTGAACGCGCCCCGCGCCGCCAGCTGCTCGTCCGTCATCCAAGATCGTAGACGGACGCAACAAGGCGGAGGGTAACAACGTTTCATAAGTGCGGGATCGAGGAGGTTGGATGCGCACGCTGATCGCCCTGGCCGTTCTGCCGATGCTCTTCGACGTGACGCCCGGCAGCGCGGTCTCGAAGCTCAAGGAGAAGAAGAACTGCACCTTCACCATCGAGCAGCGGGTCGAGGGTGAGATCGGCGGCGCTGGAAGGCAGCTCGAGGCGCGGATGAACGGCGTCTGGGTAAAGCCCGACGTCCTGCACGTGAAGTTCGGCGACCGCGCGGAGATGGCGCGCCGCGGGACGAACGCCCTCTTCAAGGAAGGCGACCAGTGGAAGACGGCGGCGGAGCACGAGAAGGACCGCCAGTCGCAGCAGCAGCAGGGGGGACAGCAGGGCGGGCAGCAGCAGCAGCAGAGCCGCGCGGCGCAGATCGTGCTCGACCGCCTCGCCGCGGTCCTCGCGCCGGCCGACGAGATCGCGCGCCGCGGAGGCGGCCTCGCGAAGCAGAAGACGACGGAGAAGGTGAACGGGACCGACTGCACAGTCTTCATGGGCCCGCTCTCGAAGGACGCGGCCAACGCGTTCGCGAAGGAGTGCTGCGAGGTGATTCCCGCGGCCAACGGCGGGGGCGGCGGCGGCGGTCGCATGCCGGGCGGCGGCGGACCCCGCGCGCCGGGGCCAGGCGGAGGCGGGGGAGGCGGCGGCGGGAGCTTCACCCCCGCGACGCCCAAGGAAGCGTCGGGCGGCGCGAAGCTCCTGATCTCGACGACGGACGAACTGCCGATGCAGCTTGTCCTGCTCGTGACCTTCAAGATCGAAGTGCGCACCGACAACGGCGGCTCCGAGCAGCGCGAAGTGAGCGTCACGCGCACGCTGACGCTCGCGGACTTCGAGAAGGCGAAGCTGGAGCTGGACGAGTACCCGAGGAAGAAGCTCGGGATCGTGGAGAAGCCGTAAGCCATTAGCAGGCTGTTGAAAAAGGGGCAGCCTGCTGGTCGCACGTGTCACGTATTACGTTTCATGTCGTCGCCCGTCGATGTGCGACGACGTGCGACCGTCGTCCTGTGACGACGTGATACGTGAAACGTGATACCTGAGACTGCCTCCTCCCCCTACTTAGCCGTAAGCCGTTGGCGATCAGCCGCGGAGCATAGGCTGCGTGACGGTCCCTAACGGCTAAGGGCTGATGGCTAACGGCTTTTGTCTTCACCGTCGGGGCTTCGTTGGCGTCGAATAGTCGATGCTCCTCGCCCTCCTCCTCCTCCTCCAGGACGCGACGCCCCAGGCCGACGCGCTCAAGAAGCTCTCGGAGGCGAAGAGCTACAGCTTCGTGCTCGACACCGCCGTCGAGAAGAACCGCCAGGTCATCCTCGGCGGGGTCGAGAAGGCGCTGCTCGTCGCGGAGATCGAGAAGGGCGCCAGGATGGCGCGCCATGGGCCGCGCGCGCTCTTCCTGTCGGACAGCGTGTGGCGCACGATCAGCGACGCGGCGTTCGAGCGTCGCGTCCGTCACCAGGAGCCCACGAACGACCTGGAGCGGCTCGCGATCGTCCGCGCGCCGCACGAGGAGTTCGCGGCGGCGGTCGCGGCGGTGAAGGACTTCAAGGAGCAGCGCTACTTCGAGGAGGTCAACGGCACCGACTGCGTCGCCTGGAGCGGCACGGTGCCGGCCGACATCGCGCTGGCGCTGGCGAAGGCGGGCGTCGCCTCCGATCCGCCGCGGGTGACGTCGACGGAGGCCCCGGGAGCGACGCCCGATCCGTGGAAGGCGGCGGAGGTCCCGAAGACCTCGACGCCCGACGTGAAAGACGCCAAGGGCAAGTTGAAGTTCTGCGTGCGCGACTCCGACGGGGTGCCGATGCGGCTCGCGTACGTGATCACGGCGCGCGTCGACCGTGTCACGCGGACCTTCACGCGCGTCGTGACGCTCGCGGAGATCGGGACCGCGAAGCTGGACGTCCCGGACGAGGTGAAGAAGCGGCTGGGGATCAAATAGGCGCTACTTCTCCGGGGGTTTCACCGGCGAGCCCTGCGAGGACGTCACGGCCCGGAACACCAGCGCGCCTGTCGTGCCCGACTTCATCTCGTCGTACTTCTTCTGCTGCTCCGGCGTCAGCTCGCTGCGCAGCGAGGCCTCGTACTGGTCGTCGTTGGCCTTGCGGGCGAGGTCGCGCATCCGCTGGTGCTCCTCGACGCGCATCTTCTGATAGTCGTTGAGGCCGAGCTCGTCGAAGTCCGGCATCATGTCGCCCAGCGAGAACGTGTAGGCGCGCATCGGCGAGGGCGGCGCGCCCGGCTCGATCTCCGTCTGAAGCTTCATGACGTCGCTGAGGGCGCGCAGCGCATCCTTGGCCCCGGCGGCCTCGGCCGCGGGCTCGGGCGCGACGGGCGCGGACAGCGCGGGGACGGCCGCCGGCTTCGACCGCGGAGCGTCGGGCACGGCCAGGATCGGGGCCGTTGCGGGCGCCGGGGCGGCGGCCGGAACGAGGCGCTCCTGGACGATCGGGCCCTGCTGCCGGAGCCGCGCGATCTCGTCCTGCAGCCGCGCGTTGCGGTGCAGGAGCCCGAGCGCGGCCAGCGCGAGGAACACCAGGGCGACGACGATGCCGATTTGTCTCACGAGCCACCTCCCGAATGACCACCCGCCCGCCGCGGGCTTGCTCCCGGAATCTGACGTGGATTCGGAGACGGAGTCTGCGCGAAGTGGGCAGTGCGGCAGAGCGGTGGAGTGGTTGAGCGGCAGAACGGTTGAACGGTGGAGCGGTGGAGCGGTAGGATGCGCCGCATGTCGGTCGATCTCGACGACTCCTACAAGCGCTGCGAGCAGATCGCGAAGTCGCACTACGAGAACTTCACGGTCGGCTCGCTCCTCCTGCCCAAGGCGGTCCGCGGGCACCTCTACGCGTGCTACGCGTTCGCGCGGACGACCGACGACCTCGGCGACGAGGCGCAGGGCGACCGCCCGTCGCTTCTCAACGCGTGGCAGCGCGACCTCGAGCGCGACGAGCCCGAGCATCCGATCCTGCCCGCCGTGAAGGACACGATCCGCGCGTTCGACATGCCGATGGAGCCGTTCGTCAAGCTCATCGAGGCGAACCGCATGGACCAGCGCACCACGCGCTTCCCGACGTGGCGCGACCTCGCGTTCTACTGCGACCACTCGGCGAACCCGTGCGGCCGCATGGTGCTCTACCTCTTCGGCGTGCGCGACGAGGAGTCGCAGCGCATGTCGGACGCCACCTGCACGGCGCTGCAGCTGACGAACTTCTGGCAGGACATCCACATCGACTTCCTGAAGGGGCGCGTCTACATTCCGCGCGAGGACCTCCAGCGCGCCGGCTACACGGAGGACGACATCGCCCGGGGCGTGGTGGACGACCGCTTCCGCAGGCTCATGGCGTTCGAGATCGACCGGACGCGCGGGCTCTTCGACCGCGGGCTGCCGCTCGCCGACCGGCTCTCCGGCGCCGCGAAGTTCGACGTGCGCCTTTTCTCGATGGGCGGGATGCGGATCCTCGACCTCATCGAGCGGGCGGGCTACGACGTCTACCGGAAGCGGCCGAAGATCACGAAGCCGGGCAAGGCGTGGCTTGCGTTCAAGAGCCTGCTCGGCGCCAAGCCCAGGCGCAAACGGTAGCGCGCCTGCACCCGCGCGATCGAGCTGGCGCCGTCGTTCGCGGGCGCGCACTTCAACCGCGCGCCTCGTCTGCGCGGTCGTGCGGAAGTGGTCGCTCGACCCGTCGCTCGCCGCGCGCTGCGAGCCGCTCATCCGGGAGTGCGAGCGGCATGAGTGAGGTCACGGTCGCTTTCGCCTCGCCCCGGCCAGGCGTCCCTCGACCGCGGGGCGCTGAGGCCAGTCGGGGGGCGCGACTTCGAGCGCCTGCGTGTAGTCCGAGATCGCGCCGTCGATGTCGCCGGTACGTTCCCGGACCACGCCGCGCGCGCCGTACGCCTCCGACAGTCGCGGGTTGAGGCGCAGCGCCTCCGTGTGGTCGGCGATCGAGCCGGTCGGCCATCGCGCCCAGCCCGTCGAGCGCGTAGTGGCGGTACGGCTTGTCGTCGAGCTGCGCGATGAGCTTCCGCGCGATCTTCTCGGCGTCGGCGTCTTGGAGGAGGACGGCCGCCAGCAGCGCGTGCACCACCTGTCTAATTGACACCGCCCGCCCCCGCCCGTACGATGGTCCTCTAATGCGGCTGCGGGATGCGTACGCGCACTGCCGGGAAATCACGCGGCAGGCGAAGTCGAGCTTCGCCATCGCCTTCGCCACGCTTCCGGCCGGCCGCCAGGCGTCGCTCCACGCGATCTACGCGTTCTGCCGGAAGGCGGACGACATCGCCGACGGCACCGGCGTCGACAAGCGCAGCGCGCTGACGCGCCTGCGCGAGAGCCTCCGCAAGGCGCTCTCGGGGCGGCCGGAGGACGAGCTCTTCACGGCGCTGGAGCACACGGTGCGCCGCTTCGGCGTGCCGCGGCAGCACCTCGAGGAGATCATCGATGGCGTCCTCTTCGACCTGACGCACGTCCGATTCGCCGACTTCCTCGAGCTGCGCCGCTACTGCTACGGCGTGGCGTCGGCGGTCGGCCTGTCGTGCCTCTACGTCTTCGGCTTCCGCGGCGAGGGGGCGCACCAGGCGGCGGAGGACCTCGGCATCGCGATGCAGCTCACGAACATCATCCGCGACGTGGGCGAGGACGCGGAGCGCGGGCGCGTGTACCTGCCGGCGGAGGACCTGAAGCGCTTCGGCGTGAGCGAGTCCGACATCACGGCGCGGCGCGTGACGCGCGAGTTCGT
>Ga0187892_10007226_pt1 | contig 15937 bp, 15 predicted proteins | sample MA1701073metaG_FD_139345 | JGI IMG/M metagenome (GOLD analysis project Ga0187892, IMG submission 139345) | Bio-ooze microbial communities from a basaltic lava cave in the Kipuka Kanohina Cave System on the Island of Hawaii, USA - MA170107-3 metaG ... | reverse complement strand
CCCGGCCCGGGTGGCTCGCCGCGCGGCGACCGACCCCACACGTCGCGCACCGACCGGCCCGGTGGGCCCGGCGCCGGGCCGCGGCCCGGCTCGCCCCCGCGCTCCGACCGACCGCCGGGCGCGGGCGGCTCGCGCCCCTCCGGCGGCGCGCCGCGGCCGCCGCGCCCGGACCGGCCCGGCGCTCCGCCCCCCCCACGCACCGGTGGCCCGGCTCGCGGCCGGCCCCGCGACGAGCGCTGAAGCCGCGCGGGAACAGCACGTGACCGGGACGCCTCCCGTCTTCCTCGCCGGCGCCGTGCGCACGCCGATCGGCCGGTTCGGCGGCGCGCTCGCGGGCTCGAGCGCCGCGCACCTGGGCGGTGTCGCCGCCGCGGCGGCCATCGAGGGGAGCCGCGTGCCCCGCGAGCGCGTGGACGAGGTCCTCGTCGGCCACGCGCGCCAGGCCGGGAACGGACCCAACCTCGCGCGCCAGGTCGTGCGCCGCGCCGGGCTCCCCGACACGGTGCCCGCGCACACCCTCAACATGGCCTGCGCGAGCGGCATGCAGGCGGTGGTGAGCGCCGCGCAGCTGGTGCGGCTCGGCGAGGCGCATGCCGTGGTGGCCGGCGGCGTCGAGCACATGAGCAGCATCCCCTACCTGGCGCTGGACGTCCGCTGGGGGAAGAAGCTCGGCGACGAGCCGCTCCTGGACGCCATGTACCGCGACGGCTACCTCTGCCCGCTCTGCGACCAGCTGATGGGCGAGACGAGCGAGACCCTGGCCACGGAGTACGCCATCCCGCGCGAGGAGCAGGACCGCTACGCGCTCCGGAGCCACCAGCGCGCCGCACGCGCCTGGAGCGAGGGACGCTTCGCGCGCGAGGTAGTGCCGGTGGGCATGGGCGAGGGCAGGCGAGCCGTGACCGTGGACCGCGACGAGAACGTCCGCGCCGACGCCACGCTCGAGGAGCTGGCGAAGCTCCGCCCCGTGTTCCGGAAGGACGGCAGCATCACCGCCGGCAACGCGAGCGCCATCACCGACGGCGCGGCGGCCGTGATGGTGCTCTCGGAGCGGGCCGTGGGCGAACATGGTGTCGCGCCGCAGGCGCGCGTGCTCGGCTGGCAGAGCGTGGGCGTGGACCCGGCCCGCATGGGCATCGGCCCGGTGCCGGCCGTCAGGCGGCTGCTCGAGCGGCTCGGGATGGCGCTCGAGCAGGTGGACGTGATCGAGCTGAACGAGGCGTTCGCCTCGCAGGTGCTGGCCTGCGACCGCGAGCTGAAGATGGACCACGAGCGGCTGAACGTGAACGGCGGCGGCATCGCGCTCGGCCACCCGACCGGCTGCAGCGGCACGCGGATCCTGGTGGAGCTGGTGCACGAGCTGGCCCGCACGCAGGGCCGCTACGGCCTCGCCACGCTGTGCGTGAGCGGCGGGCAGGGCATGGCGGTACTCGTGGAGCGGGTGTGAGCGCCGCGCGCTCGCGCCCCCGGCGGCCGGCGACCGGCGCGAAGCGCGTGTCGGCCGGAGGGCGGCGCGCGACCGTGTCGGCTCGAGTGCGCGCCGCCGCGGCCAGGGACGGGCGGCGGGTCGCGCCAGCGGGCTCCGCGCCGACCCCGAACGCGCCGGTCCCGGAGAGCGTCCTGCTTGCCGTCTCCGACGGCGTCGCCACGATCACGCTCGACCGCCCGGGGAAGCTCAACGCGCTCGCGGGCGACATGCGGGAGCGCCTGGCGGAGGCGCTCGACCGGGTGGCCGCCGACCGCGGCGCGCGCGTGCTCGCGATCACCGGCGCGGGCGAGGGCTTCTGCGCGGGCGGGGACGTGAAGCACATGGTCGAGCTTCAGTCGCGCGGCGCCGGGTTCGAGGAGCTCGTGCCGCTCCTCGAGGCCGGCCGCGCCGTGGTCACGCGCCTCGCGGCGCTCGAGATCCCGGTGCTGGCGGCGGTGAACGGCGTGGCGGCGGGCGCGGGCTTGAACCTGGCGCTCGCCTGCGACGTGCGGCTCGCCTCGAGCGCGGCCCGCTTCGGCGCGTCGTTCGTGCGCATCGGGCTCCACCCCGACTGGGGCGGCACGTTCCACCTGCCTCGGCGCGTCGGGCTCGCGGCGGCGCTCGACCTGTGCTGGACCGGCGAGCCGATCGGCGCCGAGGAGGCGCTGCGGCTGGGGCTCGTCCAGCGCGTCTTCCCGGCGAAGGAGTTCGGAAGGCGCTGGCGCGCCTACGCCGCCGCGCTCGCCGCGGCACCGGCCACGAGCGTGCGCGCCATCAAGCGATCAATGCGCGCGTCGGCCTCGCGCACGCTGGAGCAGTGCCTCGCCGCCGAGTCCGCGGCACAGGCGGCGTGCTGGGCGTCACCCGATGCGGCCGAGGGGCTCGCCGCGTTCGCCGAGAAGCGCCCGCCCCGCTTCGGCGCAGCCGCGCCCGCCGGCGACGCCGTCGCGCCCTCGCCCGCCGCGCGACGATTCGAGTAGGACGCGCGGCGCGGGCTAGTTCTTGAGCAGCGAGTTCGCGCTCAACGTGTCGCCCGCGGCGAGCGCGCGGAGCGCCCGGTCGGCGAGCGCGCGCGCGGCCGGGTCGGGCGCGGCCCCGCGGTAGCAGAGCGCGTCGCGGATCGCGTCGTGGCGCCGGCCGCTCGCGGCGCAGGCCGCGGCGCGCCAGCGGTAGGCGTCCACGAACCAGGGCGCGGCGAGCAGCACCTGGTCGAGCGTGCGGGCGTAGTCCTCGTTGGCGGCGCGCGCGATGTTCCGCTGCATCAGGTTGCGTGCGCCGCGCCCGCGGCCGTCCACGCCGAGCGGCACCGCCGGCCGGGGCGAGAGCCGCGCGGCCAGCTCGAGGATGCGCGCGCGCACCGACCACTCGTCGCCGAGCGAGGGATGCGAGCCCACGCGAACCAGCACGCCCGTCCACGCGTCGATCGCGCCGCGCACGTCGCCGCGCGCCTCGGCCGCGAGCGCGAGCGCGTGCACGTCGGGCGAGAGCGGTTCGACATCGCCGGCGTCCGGGAGCGGCACCTGGACGACGAGCGAGCCGGCCACGGGCCCGTTGCCGCGGAGAGCCGGCTCGAAGAGCCACCAGCGCGCCGAGGCCGCCGCGGCCGAGTCGAGCGTCCCTCCGCCGCCGAGCGCACGCGCCTCGCGCACGAGGCCCAGCTCGTCCACGAGCACGCACACGGGCAGGCTCGCGGCGGTGTCGGGGAGGTGCTCGCTTGCCAGGTTCATGCCGTTCCGCGCCACGGGGCGCGGCGGCCGCTCGGCCGCGGGGCCGGCGGGCGGCGGGCAGCCGGTGGGCGGCGCCGCGCCCGGGGAGGCGCCGGCGGTGGACCCGGCTGCGGCGGGCGCCCCCCGCGCCACGGGGAGGAGCAGCGCGGCGAGCAGCACGAACGCGGCCTTTCGGGTGCGGCGAAGGGACCGTCGCATGGGCCGGTCATCGTACCCCGCCCCGCGCCGCGGCGGTGTCACGGGGCGGTGCAGTCGGGAACGAGCAGCGGGCCGCCGTCCAGCGGCGGGCACTCGGCCGCGGGACGGCGGGCGAGGTCCGGTCAGGACTTCGTGGCCCGCACCTTCACCGAGACGACGGCCGCGAACGCCTCGCGCTCCGGGCTCCCCGGCGGCAGGTTCTCGAGCCCGACCGAGTAGCCGCGCTCCTCCACGATGCGCACGTCGCCGAAGCCGGCCTCGCGGATGAGCCGCACGTACTCGTCCTTCTGCGCCGCACCCGCCACGCAGCCCACGTAGAGATCCACGTTCCGGCGCAGCTCGTCACCGAGCGGCCGCGTGAGCACCAGGTCCGAGACGATGAGCCGCCCGCCCGGCTTGAGCACGCGCAGCGCCTCGCGGAAGACGCGCGGCTTCTCGGGCGAGAGGTTCACGACGCAGTTGGAGATGATCGCGTCCACGCTCGCGTCCGCCACCGGCAGGTTCTCGATCTCGCCGAGGCGGAACTCGACGTTCACCGCGTCCACCCTGGCGCGATTGGCCCGTGCCCGCTCGAGCATCGCGGGCGTCATGTCCACGCCGATCACCCGGCCGCTCGGACCCACCTCGCGCGCGGCGAGGAAGCAGTCGATGCCGGCGCCGCTCCCCAGGTCGAGCACCGTCTCGCCGGGCCGGAGCTCCGCGTGCGCGAGCGGGTTGCCGCAGCCCAGGCCCAGGTCCGCGCCCTCGGGGATCGCGGCCCGCTGCTCGGCCGTGTAGCCGAGCGACTCGAGCGCGGAGGCGTCGTCGGCCGGGGCGGCGCAGCAGCCGCAACCGCAGCTCCCGCCCTCCGCCACCGCGCCGTACTTCTCGCGCACGACCGCGCGCGGGTCGGCGCCGGGGGCGAGGGGCGCCGCGGCCGGGGCGGTCGCGGCGTTCGCCCTGGGCATCACGATGGTCGTGGTGTCGCCGGCGCGCGAGACGCTGGGCGAGGGCCGGGTCGCGGCCTGCCCGGTCCCGGCGGTGGAAGCGGGCTTCTCGCCGCCGCAGCAGTCGTCGCCGCAGCAGGGGCCGGACCTGGCCTCGATCGTGGGCACCGCGCTCTTCTCGGTCATGACGGGTCCTCTCGCTGGTTCACCGGCCGCGAGACCGGCGGGTCGTACGGGACTTGCGCCGGCAGCGACGCTGCCAGCGTCTGGAAACGCTTCACGGTCTCGGGCCGCACGCAATAGCACATGCGCGGCCCGTCCACCTCACCCTGGATCAGGCCGGCCTCCTTGAGCACCTTGAGGTGCTGGGAGACCGTGGCCTGCGCGAGCGGCAGCACGTCCACGATCTGCCCGCACACGCACACGCCGCTGGCCGCGAGGTGCCGGACGATGGCGACGCGGGCGGGGTGCGCGAGCGCGCGGGCCAGGGCGGCGAGCTGCTCGTCCTGCTCCGTGATGAGGCTGGCGTCGGTGCGGGTGGGTGCGGACATCGGGGGTGCCTCCGGCCAATCGTTTATCGTAGATGCGCGATAAGATGTCACTGCGACGCGCCGGATGCGAGTGATTTCGGCCACCGCGGCCACAGGCAGGCCAACGTGCTGTCGCGCAACTGGATGTGACGCCATCCCAGGCGCCGTCGGCTGGCCCAGGGAGATTTCTCCGCCAGCCCCCTTGACGACTCGGGCCACCGGGCAAACATTGAGTTCGTCGCCGCCTCGTCCGACCAGAAGGGTCGGGCGGGGTTTTTCGTTGCCCCCGCCGCGTGCTCCCCTGGCGCGCCGGGAAGCGGATCCGCTTCCCGGCACACCGCGCCGCTTCGCCGGCGCCCGCGCGCCTCCTATACTCGCGCGCGCTTCTGGATCCCACGCCATCCTCGAGGCCGGACCCGCGCTTCACGCGGGTGCCCCGCCGTCCCCCGCCGCGATCCGCGCGGCGGCCCCGGGACCGCGCCGGCCTCCGATCCGCCACCCCGACGCACGGAGCCCTCCGCCATGGAAACCACGCAGACCAAGCTCGTCGTCCCCTCGGTCAAGAACGGGGTCATGACGCTCGAGCTCACGTTCGACCCGGGCAACTGCTACACGCACGAGATGATGCGCCAGCTCGACGACGCCATCCTCCAGGCGCGCTTCGACGAGAAGGTGCACGTCATCGTGATCCGCGGCTCGGGCGACAAGTTCTTCTGCGCGGGCGCCGACATCAACATGCTCAAGAAGTCGGACCCCACGTTCAAGTACTACTTCTGCCTGCACGCGAACGAGACGCTGAACCGCCTGGAGCAGACGCCGAAGCTGGTGATCGCCGCGCTGAACGGCCACACCGTGGGCGGCGGGCTCGAGATCGCGATGGCCGCCGACATCCGCATCGCGCGCAAGGGCGCGGGTAAGGTGGGGCTCCCCGAGGTGAACCTGGGCGTGCTCCCCGGCACCGGCGGCACGCAGCGGCTGGCGCGGCTCGTGAGCAAGTCCAAGGCGATCGAGCTCATGGTCACGGCCGAGGTGTTCAGCTTCGAGAAGGCGCACGAGCTGGGCATCCTGAACGACGTCTGGGAGGCGGCGAGCACGCAGGAGTTCATGGACAAGGTGCAGACCTACGCCGAGCAGTTCTGCCCCCCGAACAAGGCGGCGAAGGCGGTGGGCCGCATCAAGCGCTCGGTGCAGAGCGGCGCCGAGCTGCCGTTCGAGTCGGCGCTCGCGGTGGAGCGCGAGCTGCAGCAGCTCCTGTTCCAGGGTGAGGACGCCAAGGAAGGGCTCGCCGCCTACATCGAGAAGCGGAAGCCGAACTTCTCCGGCCGCTGACCCGCCGCGGGCTCGAGCGCCCCGCGGCGCCGGACCCGCAGCCGTCGCCTCCGCGGCTCGCGCGCCTCGCGCACGTCGCGGGGGCGTCCGTCTTGACGCTCCCCGGGACGGCCCGGAAGATGCCGGCCATGCTCACGGACCGGATGCAGGCCGCCCCGGCGTTCGCGCATCCCGAGCGCCGGGCCGCGCCGCGCGGCAAGGTCGTGCTGGTGATGCCGGCGTACAACGCGGCCGACACGCTGCGCCAGACCTGGGCCGACATCCCGGCCGGCTACGTGGACGAGCACGTGCTCGTGGACGACGCGAGCCGCGACGACACCGTGGCCATCGCCCGCTCGCTCGGCATCCGCGTGCTCGAGCACGCCGAGAACCGCGGCTACGGCGGCAACCAGAAGACCTGCTACCGCGACGCGCTGGCGCGCGGCGCCGACATCGTCATCATGCTGCACCCCGACTACCAGTACGACCCGCGGCTCGTGCCGATGATGGTGCTGCCGCTCCAGCTCGGGATCCTGGACGTGATGCTGGGCTCGCGCGTGCGCACGCGGCGCGAGTGCCTCGAGTCGGGGATGCCGCTCTACAAGTACCTCGGCAACCGATTCCTCACGCTGGTCGAGAACGTGGCGCTAGGCCAGAACATGGGCGAGTTCCACAGCGGCTTCCGTGCCTACCGGCGCGAGGTGCTGGAGACCGTGCCGTTCGAGCGCTTCTCGGACGACTTCGTGTTCGACTCGCAGTTCCTGGTCTCGGCCGTGGACGCGGGCTTCCGGCTCGGCGAGATCCCGGTGCCGGTGCGTTACATGCCGGAGGCCTCGAGCATCGGGTTCCGGCGCAGCGTGCGCTACGGCCTGGGCACGCTCGGGACCGTGGCGCAGTACCTGCTCAAGCGCGCCGGACTCCCGCCGGCGCCGATCTTCGCCGCGCCCGCCACCCGCGCGCGGGCGTGATCGCACCCTCCGGCGCGCCGGCGCCCGGGCCCGCGCGCGAGCTGCCCGGGGCCGCGCCGGGGCCCGCGGGCGCGCCCTGGGCCACACTGCGGGCATCGCTCCTCGACCCGCGCTCGCACGGCGCGCTGCTCGTGGCCTGCGCGTCGATCATCCTGTTCGCGCGCGCCGGCGCCGGGCCGCTCCCCAACTACGACGACGCCTACTACGCCGAGAAGGCGAAGCAGATGCTGCACACCGGCGACTGGCTCACCCCGCGCTTCGCCGGGGCCGAGCGGCTCGACAACCCGCCGCTCTTCCTGTGGCTGATCGCGGCCTCGTTCGCGGTGATGGGCGTGAACGCGTTCGCCGCCGTGTTCTGGAGCGCGCTCGCGGGCGTGGCGTGCGTCTGGCTCACGCACCGGCTGGCGCTCCGGCTCGGGCGCGAGCCGTTCGAGGCGTGGGCGGCGGGGCTCGTGCTCCTCGGCACGGGCTACGTCCTCAAGTACGCGAACCACGCCATGTTCGACGTGTTCCTCATGGCGCTCTTCCTGGCCGCGCTGCTCGCCTACCGCGCCGCGTGGGAGGGGAGCGCCCGGGCGTGGGCCGCGCTCGGGCTCTGCGCCGGGCTCGGCGTGCTCACGAAGAGCGCGCTCGGGCTCTTCCCTCTGGTCGTGGCCGGGGTGCACGCGCTCGCCACCGGGCGCACGCTCCGCTCGCTCCGCGACGGGGCCTGGCTGTCGCCGCTCGTGGCCGCGGCGGTGGTGGCGCCCTGGTATGGCTACCAGCTCGCCACGCACCGCGAGGCGTTCCTCGCCGAGCACGTGGCGTGGCTGCTCGTGGAGCGCGGCACGGGCGCCGGCGTGGGCGCGCCGCCGCTCGATCCGTTGGGCTACCTGCGCGAGCTGGCCGTCACCTACTGGCCGTGGCTCCCCGCCGCGCTCGCGGGGCTCGCGCTCACGGCGCGCGAGGCGGCCGGCCTGCGCCGGCCCGCCGCCTGGGGGCCGCGCGTGAGCGCGGTCCTGCTGCTCGTCTGGCTCGCGGTGGTGCTCGGCGTCATGTCGTTCGGACGCGAGAAGAAGCTCTGGTACGTGATGAGCGCGTTCCCGGCGCTGGCGCTCCTCTCGGCGCGTGCGCTCGCCGTCTGGCTCCGCTCGCCGGTGCTCCGCGCCCGCGTCGTCGTGCTCGGCTTCGCGCTGGTCGCGGCGGTGGGGGCCACGCTCGCGTTCACACCGTGGGGGAGCGCGCCGGTGCGCCGCGGCGACCTCCAGCAGGTCGCGCTCGCGAGCCGCTCGCTCGTCCCGGCCGGGGAGCCGGTCGCGTTCCTCGGCGGCGAGTACTTCTCGGTCGCCCACCAGTACGTCTTCTACAGCGACCGCACGCTGCTCCGCGGCGACGGCGACCCCGCAGCCGTCCGCCGCGCGCTGGACGCGGGCGGCTGGGCGCTCGTCTCGCGCGAGGCGTGGCCGGAGGTCGCGGGCCCGGACACGGCGCGGTTCGCGCGCGTCGTGTCCTCGGGCGGGTGGACGCTCGTCCACCGGGCGCCCGCGCCCGAGGTCACGCTCGAGCCCGTGCGCTGATCGGCGGGGCGGGCCCGCGGCGCGTCGTTCAGGCCGGCCGCGGCAGGCGCAGCACGTCGATGCGCACGCGTGCCACGCCGAGATGCTTGAACCCGAGCCGCTTCGCGGCCATCGGCGTCACGTCGATCACGCGGCCCTTCTGGAACGGGCCGCGGTCGTTCACGCGCAGCACCACGCGCCGCCCGTTGTCGAGGTTCGTGACGCGGATGCGCGTCCCGAACGGCAGCGTGCGGTGGGCGGCGGCCATCTCGGTCGGGTCGAACCGCTCGCCGCTCGCGGTGCGGCGGTCGAAGAAGCCCGGTCCGTACCAGGAGGCGAGCCCGGTCTGACGCTTCACGTGTCGGATCCGCGACTTCGCGTCCCCGGCGGCCGCCCCGCCGGGATCGAACGCGACGAGCGCCAGCGAGGCGAGCGAGAGCCACACGACGGACGAAGCGCGGGCGCGGCGGCGTCGGGCGAGCGCTGCGGCCCCGTCCGAGGCGTGGAAGCGCGGGGTGCGGATCGTGCTCATCACCCTCCGTGCATCGGCAGGGCGGAACGCGCGCACGAGTGCTGCCGTGCGAACGCGCCGTCGCGCGCGCCCGGGTTGCGGAACGCGTCCCCGGGGCGGCATCACGCATGCGCTCGGCGTGACTTGGCAACCTCCGAACGCTCCGCGCGGGCCGCATGGTAGGCTCGCTCCCCTCATGTCGCCCTGGTCCCGTCTCGCGGCCGTGCTCGCGCTGGGCGCCGCGCTGCTCACGCCCCCGGCCGGTGCGACCGTACGGGGATCCGCCACGCCGGCGGACAGCGCGTTCGTCGAGTCCCCGCCGACGCCACTGCTCGTCCCGCCCGAGCGGCGGCCGGCGGAGCCCTCTCCGCAGGACACCGCGCTCGCCGGTGCCCGGCGGCGCGGCATGGAGGCGTTCGGACGCGGACTCCTGCTCGAGGAGCAGAAGGCCTACTCCGGAGCGATCGTCTCGTACATGAACGCGGCGCGCTGGGACCCGACGCTCAAGGGTCCGAGCCTGCGGATCGGGCTGCTCTACGCCTCGCGCCAGCAGTGGGACCGCGCCGCACGCGCCTTCCGCGAGGAGCTGCGGCGCGATCCGGAGAGCCGCGTGGCGACGCGCGAGTACGCCGTGGCGCTCGCCGAGCTGGGCGACACGACGCGCTCCATCCGCATGCTCGCCGACCTCACCCGGCGCGCGCCCGGGGACGCTTCGGTGTGGCGCGCGCTGGGTTTCGCTCACATGCGCGCCGGCCACCACGCCGCAGCCGAGAAGGCGCTGCGCGGTGCGGTCGGCCTCGACCCACGCGACGCGCTGGCCTGGCGCGACCTGGGCGTGGTGCTCGGGGCGAGCGACCGGCCCGCCGAGGCGCGCGACGCCTACCGGCGCGCGATCGCAGCCGACTCGAGCGACGCGACCACGCTCCTCAACCTGGCGAACCTGGAGGCCCGGCTCGGGGACCCGGCGCTCGCGCTCGCGCTCTATCGTGGCGCTGAACGCCGCGACACCACGCTTGCGCTCGCCTACCGCGGCCAGGTGCGCGAGCTGGTGGCCCTCGGCCGCGAGGCCGAGGCGGGCGATGTCTGGCGGCGCTGGCTCGCGCGCGCGCCTCTCGACCGCGAGATCCGCGAAGGGGCGGCCCGGCACTTCGTGCGCCTGCAGCGCGAGGACGTGGCGCTGGCGATCGCGCGCGAGGGCGTGCGGCTGGCGCCCGGCGAAGGCGAGCGCTGGTGGCTGCTCGGCGAGGTCCACCGGCTCGCGGACGAGCCCGGCGAGGCGCTCACGGCGTTCCGCGAGGCCGCCACCCGCTTCCCGCCCGGCCCCGACCGCGCCCGGGCCGAGGCGAGCCTCGCCGCGCTGCGCGCCGAGGCTCCCGACTCGCTGCGCGCGCGCTTCGCCGCCGACAGCGCGGCGCACACCGTGCGCGACAGCAGCTCTCGCGGCGGCAGGTAGGCGCGAGCGTGGAGCGCAGCCGGTGCGGTGGCCGCGCGCGGGAGCGTGCGCTAGTGTGCGGCGCACGCCCATGACGCCCGTCACCCGCAAGCTCTGGCTCGCCGCGCCGCGCGGATTCTGCGCCGGCGTGGATCGCGCCATCGACATCGTGGACATGGCGCTCCAGGTCTACGGCCCGCCCATCTACGTGCGCCACGAGATCGTCCACAACCGCCACGTCGTCGAGGACCTCCGGCGCAAGGGTGCCGTTTTCACGGACGACCTCGCCGAGGTGCCCGAGGGCTCGGTGGTGATCTTCTCGGCGCACGGTGTCTCGCCGGCGGTGCGCGCCGAGGCGAAGGCGCGGCGGCTGCGGGCGCTCGACGCCACCTGCCCGCTCGTGACGAAGGTGCACCTGGAAGCGCTCCGCCACGCGCGCGAGGGCTACTCGATCGTGCTCATCGGGCACCGCGACCACGTCGAGGTGATCGGCACGCTCGGCGAGGCGCCGGAGGCCATCGTGGTGTGCGAATCCGTGGCCGAGGTCGAGCGACTCGAGCTTCCGGATCCCGACAAGGTGGCGTACATCACGCAGACCACGCTGTCGCTCGACGACTGCGCCACGATCGTGGCGGCGCTCAAGCGGCGCTACCCGAACGTCAAGGAGCCGGCCAAGGACGACATCTGCTACGCCACCCAGAACCGCCAGAACGCGGTGAAGCTGATGGCGCCGCGCTGCGCCACCGTGCTCGTGGTGGGCGCGCCCTCGAGCAGCAACGCGAACCGCCTGGTCGAGGTCGCCGCTGCCCTCGGCGCGCGCGCGCACCTGATCGAGGGCCCCGAGGACATCGACCCCGCGTGGCTCACGGGGGACGTCGGCCTCACCGCCGGCGCGTCGACGCCGGAGGCGGTCGTGGAGGCGTGCGTGCAGCGCGTGCTCGCGCTGGGCGACTACCGGGTCGAGCCGTTCCGGCTGGTGGAGGAACGCATCGTGTTCCCGCTCCCCGGCGAGCTGCTCGCGGCGGCGCAGGCGAAGGGCGTCGCGGTGGGCGCGGGCAACGAGCGCGCCGCCGAGCGCGCCGTGGCGGAGTTCCGCATCACGCACCACTGACTGCGCCGACTCACGCCGGAGCCAGCCGCACCGTCGCCGGGCGGCGGCGCGCCACGAGTTGGACGACGCTGGCCCGACCGGTGTGGCAGCGGCCCTCCACCACGTCACGCTCCAGCTCGCGCGCAACCAGCCAGTCCAGCGCGCCCAGCTCGGGCTCGAGGCGTGCGAGGTCCATGAGCCGGTCGTCGTCGTCCGGCCCGCCCGTGCCGCGCCCGGCCTGCTCCGGCCGGTAGGCCTCGAGCAGGAACACGCCGCCGGGCGCCAGGCCCGAGACGACCGCGGCGTGGACCCGGCGGCGCACCGCCGAGGGCACGTGCGCGAAGATGCTGACGATGCCCGCCCACTCCCCGGCCCGGATCGGGAACGTGGCCAGGTCGGCCTGCAGCGTCGTGATCCGGACCTTCCGGTCGGAGGCGAGCCGGCGCGCCTTCTGCAACCCGCGCGCGGACAGGTCCACGGCCGTCACGTCGAAGCCGCGCTGCGCGAGCCACACGGCGTTCCGGCCCTCGCCCTCGGCCAGGCAAAGGACGCGGCCGGGAGGCAGCCGGCCGACCTCCTCGCGCAGGAAGTCGTTGGGCCGCGTCCCGTACGCGTAGCCCGCCTCGGCGTAGCGCGCCTCCCAGTCGGTCATGCCCGGAGGATATTCCACGGGCCGGGGGTTTGACGCTCCGCCGGGCGCTGCCCCACCTTCGCGGTCGCCATGCTCACGTCCCGCGCACTCCTGCTCCCCAGCGTGCCCACCATGCTCATCGACGAGCAGCGGGGCGACTTCACCGAGATGATCGAGGCGCTCACCGCGGCCGGGGAGCGGCTCGCCGCCGAGGCTCCCGAGGCGCTCGTCGCGGTCAGCTCGCGCTGGCTCTCCGCGGGGCCGTTCCACGCCGACGACTCACGCGCCCACAAGAGCGTCATCGACCTGCCGGGCTTCGGCGTGGAGCCGCGCCACCCCTGCCCGGGGCACCCCGCGCTCGCCCGGGCCATCGTCGAGGACGCCACACGCGCCGGCCTGCGCGCCGCGACCGCGCGCCGCGGCACCGACACCGGGCTCTCGGTGCCGCTCCACTTCCTCGCCCGCGACCGCGGCTGGCGCGTGGTCCCGGTGTCGCTGCGCGACGGCCCGCGCGCCGAGCACCGGGCCTGGGGCGAGAGCATCCGCCGCACACTCCAGGCGCGCTCCGAGCGCGTGGCGTTCGTCGTCGGCGGCGCGCTGGCTTTCAACCTGCACGCGTTCAACCTGCGGCGGGACCTGCTCGAGGCGCGCGAGCTGGACGAGCGCGTGATGGACGCGATCCGTGCCGGCCGCTGGGAGGCGCTCGCCGGGCTCGAGCCCGGCCTCCTCGAGAAGGCCCGGCCCGACGCCGGGCTCCTCCACCTCGAGGTGCTGCGCGGCTTCCTGCTCGACGACCGTCCCGGCCGCGTGCTCGAGCACGAGTCGTCGCCCGGCGTGGGTACGCTGCTCGCCGAGTTCCCGCTCGCCGCCGGCACCTGACGCTCGAGGGACGCCATGCGGGTGCTCATGGTCAACGCGTTCCACTGGCTCAAGGGCGGGGTGGAGCGCACGCTGTTCGACGAGACGCGCTGGCTCGAGGCGGCGGGGCACGAGGTGGGGCACTTCGCGATCCGGGACGCGCGCAACGCGCCCAGCCCGTTCGAGCGGCACTTCGCGCCCGCGGCGGACTTCGCCGAGGACACGCCCGCCTGGCGGCAGCTCCGGCAGCTCCCTCGCGCGATCTGGTCCGCGCCAGCGGCGCGCGCGCTGGCCGGCCTGCTCGCCGAATGGCGCCCCGACGTGGCGCACGTGCACGCGCCGAGCCGCTACCTGACGCCGTCCGTGCTCGCGGAGCTCGGGCGCTCGGGCGTCCCCATGGTCATGACGCTCCACGACTTCAAGCCGTGGTGCACGAACCGCGTGCTGTACGCGCACGGGGCCCCGTGCGAGCGCTGCCGCGGCGGCCACCACTGGCGCGCCGCGGTCACGGGCTGCGTCCAGCGCTCGCACGCGAAGAGCCTGGTGGGCGCGATCGAGGCCTACGCGCACGACCGGCGCCGCGCCTACGCGGGCGTGCGGCTGTGGATCGCGCCGTCACGCTTCGTGCGCGACAAGGCGGTCTCGCTCGGGGCCGAGGCCGGCCGCATGCGGCTGCTCGCGCACGGTGTCGAGCACACGTCGCCTGCGGAGCCGCCGCGCGACCTCCCGGCGCGCTTCGTGCTCTTCGCCGGCCGGCTGGTGGATGAGAAGGGCGTGCGCCTGCTCCCGGCGCTCGCCCGCTCGCTCGCCCCGGTGCCGCTGCTCGTCGCGGGCGAGGGGCCGCTCCGCGGCTGGCTTGCGGAGCGGGGCGGCGGCTCGCTCCGGCTGCTCGGGCACCTCGCGAGCCCGGCGCTGGCCGCGATCCGCGCCCGGGCGGCGGTGGTCGTGGTGCCGAGCCTGTTCCCCGAGACGTTCGGCTACGCGGTGGCGGAAGCGCAGCTCGACGGGCGCGTCGTCGTGGCCTCGGACGTGGGCGCGCTCGGCGAGCTCGTCGAGCAGGGCGCGAGCGGGCTGCTCGTGCCCGCGGGCGACGCGGCCGCGCTCGCGCTCGCCGCGCGGCGGGCGCTCGAGGACCCCGCCGCGCCGGCGTGGGGCGAGGCCGCGCGCGCGCGGTCCGCGAAAGCGTTCGAGCCGCGCACGCACGCGGCGGGGCTCGTGGCGCTCTACCGCGAGGCGATCGGCGCCGCTTCCGCCGGGTGACCGGCCGCGCGGGTCGAGCTATCCTCGCGGCTCCCGTTCCCGAAGGAGGCTGCATGCGCACGACGATCGCGTTGCTGCTGTGGTCCGCGCTCCTCGCCCCGCTCGGGGCGTCCGCGGGCGAGATGCCGGCGGGTGTCCGCGGCGAGATCCTCGCCAACATGATGGACGCCGGCGAGAAGGTGAAGGAGCTGGCGTCGGCGGTGCCCGACGGCAGGTACAACTGGAAGCCGAGCAAGGACGTGCGTTCGATGGGCCAGGTGTTCCTGCACATCGTCACCGCGAATTACTTCCTGCCCACGATGATGGGTGGGCCGCAGCCGCCGATGAGCATGGACGAGCTGCAGAAGCTCGACACGCAGACCATGGACCCGGCGCGGATCCGGCAGATGCTCGGGGATTCCTACACCTGGGCGTCGAAGGTGATCACCGACATGCCGGACGACCAGCTCGAGACCGAGATGGACTTCTTCGGCCAGAAGATGAGCCGGCGGGCGGGCATGATGCTCCTCGCCTCGCACTCGCACGAGCACCTGGGCCAGGCCATCGCCTACGCCCGCTCCAACAGCATCGTGCCGCCATGGACCGCGCGCGAGCAGGCGGCGCAGAAGAAGAAGACGGCGGAGAAGAAGTCCGGCTCCTGATCGCGCACGCCCGTGGCGCACCGCGCGCCGCCCGGCCGGGGGGACGCCTCCGGCCGACCGGCGCCGGCCGGGGCCTGGCGCGCGACCGCGGCGCCGTCCGGGCCCGCGGCGCGGCCCCCGCTACTTCTGCGCCCCGAACTCCCACGGCTCGAAGCCGTCCTCGAGCGGCACGCCGAGACCGCTCACCACGCGGTTCACGAGGTTGTAGAGCGCGGTGACCTCGGTGGTCCTGAGGATGGCGCGGTCGTCGAAGCCGTACTCGCGCAGGCGCTCGACGTCGGCGCGCGTGCGCTCGGCCGGCTCGCAGGTGAGCGCGACGGCGGCGTCCAGCAGCACCCGGTCGCGCGCGGCCAGGTTCGTCTCCCGGTAGTCGCGCGCCACGGCGCGCGCGACCTTCCCGCCCACGAGCCGGGCGAGCCGTACGCCGTGGTGCGCCACGCAGTAACCGCAACCGTTCGTGGCCGAGACCACCACGGCGATCATCTCGGCCTGCGCGGGCGTGAGCGGCGCGGGATCCGCCATGAGCGCCTGGTAGTGCGCGTGCAGCGTGTCGAGGCCGGCCGGATCGCCGCCCCAGGCTCGCCACAGGTTGGAGACGCGCCCGGAGGAGGACCGTGCGGCGATGCGCGCGTAGACGGGCTCGAGCTCCGCGCCCGCCTGCTCCGGTGACACGGGCTTGATCCAGCTCATCGCGGCTCCTCCCTTCGGGTGGCCGGCGATGCTAGCCCGAGCTATTCATGAACCGCCAGCCGAGAGAGCGGGATGTGCGCCAGTCGCAAGGAGTCCGGCCGGCCGCGACGCAGTCGTGTCGGTGGACACGTCGAGGAAGCGGCCGGACGGACGACGCCGCGGAT
>Ga0187892_10007225_pt1 | contig 15937 bp, 10 predicted proteins | sample MA1701073metaG_FD_139345 | JGI IMG/M metagenome (GOLD analysis project Ga0187892, IMG submission 139345) | Bio-ooze microbial communities from a basaltic lava cave in the Kipuka Kanohina Cave System on the Island of Hawaii, USA - MA170107-3 metaG ... | reverse complement strand
CCGGCATGCTCGACCACGAAGGCGAGCGGGCTCGCTTCATAGCACAGCCGCAGTTTGCCCTGGGGTTTGGCGCGTTCCCCCGGGTACAGGAAGACTCCGCCCGAAACGAGGTTGCGGTGGAAGTCGGCCACCAGTGCCCCGATGTAGCGGCTGTTCTTGGCCTTGATCCGGTCCGGAAAGTCGCCGTGAAACCCGCGCACTGCGCGCTGGAGCGCCGGAGACCACCGGCTGAAGTAGCTCTCGTTCACGCTGTAATACTGCCCCACCTCCGGAATCCGGATGTCGGGATGGGACAGGACGAATTCGCCGATGGTCGGGTCGAGGGTGAACCCGGCGACGCCCTGCCCGGTCGAGTAAACCAGCATGACGCTCGACCCGTACATCACATAACCCGCGGCGACCTGGTCCCGGCCCGGCTGGAGCACGTCTTCCAGGGTGCCGGCCCCTTCCATGGAGCGGCGGCGATAGATGCTGAAAATCGTCCCGACCGGATTGTTGTTGTCGATGTTGGAGGAGCCGTCGAGGGGATCGAACAGCACGGCATACTTGCTGCCGGGGCCGTGGCTTTCGGTGGTGATGACCTCCTCGTCCTCCTCGGACGCCATGACGCAGACCCGTCCGGTGTGGCGCATGGAATTCTTGAGCGCCTCGTTGGCGAACACGTCGAGCTTCTGCTGGTCCTCGCCCTGGACGTTGATCGCGCCGGCCGATCCGAACACGTGGAGAATCCCGGCTCGTCGAACGGTCGCGGCGATGATCTTGGCGCCCAGCGCGATGTCGTAGAGTAGGTTGGAGAGCTCACCGGTGGCCTCGGGGTAGCGGCGCTCCTGCTCGATGATGAACCGCTCGATCGTGATGACCGACGTTGCCGGCAGGCCGCTGCGGCGCTCCTTCCTCACGGCGTCAACGGATAGCGGCGCGTTCCGCTCCGCCCCTTCACCGTCATGAGTCGCTGCCCGACTGTCACGCTGATGGTCCCCTCCCGGTCCGTCCGCCACACCTCGGACCCGGCCGCCGCGAGGCGTGCCAGCGCGGAGGGAGCCGGGTGTCCATAGCGATTCCTGCCGACGCTGATGACGGCGGCCTTGGGCCGGAGCTCGGAGAGCCATTGTGGCCCGGACGACCCGGCCGACCCGTGATGTCCGACTTTCAGAAGATCCACCATCCCGATCCGTCCCGCGAGAAGGGACTCCGCCTTCACTCCCAGGTCTCCAGCCAGCACTGCTTCAAAGTTGCCCGATCGGACCAGCAGAACCAGAGAATCATCGTTGAGATCTTCTCGCCAGCGGGTCCAGGTCGTGTCCGGGTGGAGGACTTTGAGCACCACGCCGTCCACGATCAGCGAATCTCCCGCGCGCCCCGCTCGCCATCCCATCCCACGCTCGTCGGCGAGGTCCAGCATCTCGAGGTAATGCGGTTCGGACACTGGCTCGGCGGGATCAACGATCACATCCGCCGGGACTTCCCGAAGCACCGCCGGCACGCCGCCAACATGGTCGAGGTGCGCGTGAGACAGCAGCACCGCGGCAAGACGTCCGACCCCATGCCGTGCCAGAAATGGAACCACCACCTCACGTCCCGCGTCGCGGCCCTCCCCCCCTCCGCCGCTTACTCCCCCTCCCGCCGGGCCGGCATCAACCAGGATCCACCGCCCCGACGGGGAGCGGATCAGCGCAGCGTCTCCCTGTCCGACGTTGAGGAAATGTAGCGAGAGGCTTTCACCAAGGTCAGGAGCCGTTAGGCGATCCACGGGCAGGAGAGACAGGACACCGAGGACGCCAGCCACCCAACCCGCTCGGAGAGCCGCCTTCCGCGAGGTGTTCCGCCGGCCAATCGCCCAGAGCGCCAGCCCCAGTAACCCGGCCCACGGGAGAGCTGCGACCAAACCGGGCTCGCCCATCACCGCCGCCCACGGCACCCCGCCACCGAGTCTCGCCAGCCATTCGAGACCGGCGAGACCGAGCGCCCCTCCGGCGGCCAGCGCCTCTGCCGCTACTCGCATCAGCGGCACGAGCATCACGCTCAACAACACCGCAGGCACCGCGAGTGCTGCGAGCGGGATCGCCGCGAAGTTGAGGCCGATGCCGGCAAGAGCAACCGAGCCCAATCCGCCGGCGGTGAAGGGAGCGGTCGCAAGCGTCGCCCCGAGCGATCCGAACAGCATCCGCCAACCAGCCGATTCTCCAAGCGCCCGGTCGCTCCACCGGACGAACACCATGCTCCCGAAGAACGCGCTCGCTGAGAGCCAACCTCCCAGATCAAACAGGGCCCAGGGATCGAGGAGCGTCACGCCGAGGCAGGTGACGGCGAGCAGGGCACCCGCACTGGGGTTTCTCTGCCTCGCCAGGCACCAGGCGCCAAGCCCACATAGAAACGCTGCGCGAGTTGCAGGCGCGGGCCAGCCCAGAAACGCCACGTACCCGAATACCAGAAAGCTTGCGAGGGCCGACGCCCTGCCGCGCCGGAGTCGCAGCGGACGCAACAGGAGGACCGTCCATCCAAAGACGACTCCGACGTGGAAGCCGCTGATCGAGAGAAGGTGCACCAGTCCGGAGCGGGCGAACGATGCCTTGAGCACGGGATCGATGTCGCCACGCCGGCCGGTGATCAACGCGTCCACCAATCCTGCACGGACACCGTACAGCTCCGAGATCGTGCGGGCGAGCCAGGTGCGAATGCGAGGGGTGAGCCCCGGGTGTCCCGGGAGAGAAACGAACTCCCGAACGACGAGCAGACCAGCCGGCTTTCCACCGAAGCCCGTGGAGGGGAGCCAGCGGCCTGTCACCGTCCAGCGTGTCCCGGCCGGCAATAGCTCGGCGGAACGAACCCGGAGCGAGATCATGCCTCCGCCCCTGCAGGGGGGCCCTTCGACCGCAGCGCTACTGATACCGTTTGACACCGGGTCTCTCAGCCGAACCCGGACGCTGATGATCCCTGGACGGAGAGTCGCAGCGCAGGAGCGGCCGGTTTCGAGCCGGGCTGCAATTCCCAGGAGAAATCCCAAGGCAGCCGCGGCTGGAAGCCAGGTCAGTCTGCTGGCCCGGAGAAGCATCCCGGCGCCCCCGAGGGTGATTATAACGAGCCAGGGATCCGGAAAACGCGCGAGGCCGGTCGCGAGACCGGCCTCGAACACTGCTACCAACACCAGGGCCGAACGCGGCCTCAGTGACCGGGGTACAAGGCCAGCTCCGGGGATATCACCGTTCCCGTAAATGTGGACCCCGTCGTGCCGGTGAGGCGTACCTGGTGATACTGGCCGACCGCACTCGATGGGAGATCGAGGAGAACCATCAGGTTCCCACGGGTACGTCCCAGCATCAGCGCACCTCGCTTGGCGGGGCGCTCCACCAGGACCTCATGAGACGAGCCGACGCGGCTGAGGTTGCGGCGGCGGGTTTGACTCCGAACCTGTTCGATCAACCGGTCGAGCCGCTCCGTCGCAGTCTCCTCGGACACCCGGTCGCCGAGCCGGACCGCCGGGGTGCCTTCCCGGAGCGAGTACTTGAACGTGTAGGCCTCATCGAACTCGGCCTCACGCACGAGGCTCAGCGTTTCCTCGAACTGGGCCTCGGTTTCTCCGGGGAAGCCCACAATGAGATCGGTGCTGAACGTGATGCCGGGAATGGCCTTCCGAAGCCGCCCAACGACCTCGAGGTAGGCTTCCCTCGTGTACCGGCGAAGCATTCTTCGGAGCACGGCGTTCGAGCCGCTCTGCGCCGGCAGGTGCACGTGCTCGCAAACGGCGCGCGTTGCGGCCATCGCTTCCAGAACCCGATCGGTGAAGTCCGCAGGATACGGACTGGTAAAGCGCAGCCTGTGGATCCCCTCGACGCTGCCAACGGCCCGAAGCAGGTCGGCAAAGTCGTGCGGACCGCTCTGGTACGAATTGACGGTCTGGCCCAGCAGCGTGATTTCGGTGGTTCCCTGCTCCGCCAGGCCGCGAACCTCTCCGACCACATCAGACAAGGTGCGACTGCGCTCGGGACCGCGGGTATACGGAACAATGCAGAACGTGCACCGATAATCGCACCCACGCTGGACCGTGACGAACTGGGTTGGTCCGGGAACGCGGACGGGGGGGACATCCTCATAATGTTCCCAGGAGCGGAACTCGGTGTCGGCCGTTCGCCCGCCCGCCGCTGCGTTGCCGATGAGGTCGGGGAGATTGCGATAGCCGTCGGGGCCGACGACCAGATCAACCTTCGGAACCCGTTCCAGCAGGGTGGGACCGAGCCGTTGGGCCATGCAGCCGACGACGCCGAGCACCGTACCTGGACGCTTGAAGCGCTGCAGTTCCCCCATGCGGCCGATCACCCGCTGTTCGGCGTTGTCGCGCACCGCACAGGTGTTGAGCAGGAGAACGTCCGCATCTTCCGGGGAATCGGTCTGCACAAAGCCGCGGCGGGCGAGGAGGCCGAGCATCAGCTCGGAGTCCGCCACGTTCATCTGGCAGCCGTAGGTCTCGAGGTAGACCCGCTTCCCGGTGGAAGGCACGATCGTGCTCCTACCGGAGGCCGGGCGGAGCGATGGCGATCCCCAGATTCAACAGGAAGGCACGCTCCGAAAAGTCGGGCCCGCCGCGCCGCCAGATCCGGCTCAGCGCGAGGTCGAGTCTGATCCGCCCTCCCCCGAACTGGGTCGAAGTGCCGGCGGATACCCCCGTCTCGCTGATGTCCACACCCGGGCGAAGCAGGAACGGAAGGTCGGCCCTATGGAACCCGAGCCGAAGGGTTCGCCGAAACGGTCTCGCGGGGTCGGGAATGAACTCCAGGCCGGCCGACCACTCGGTGGTATTCACGCTCCCAATGCCTCCCAGGGCCCGGAGCGCGGAGTCGGAAACAGACCAGTTTCGGAATTGGGCAGCACCGGCGAGCTGAAGCCGGGGCCCGAGCTGGAGGCGCGCGCCTCCCGCGAGCGTCACCGGAAGCGCGATGCTTGCCACCCGCGTCGTATCGCGCTCGACCCGGAGCTTGTTGTGGATCCGGGCCATACCGGCGATGGTCAGGGACGGTATCAGGCGGACCGTCGCGCCGGCGGAGACCCCGAATCCCAGGTAGGAAAGCGTGTTACGCTCCGTCGCCCCGAGATAGGCGCTGTCCGAGAAGACCCGGTGACTCGAAATCCGATTGGAGCCGGTGAGGAGGTGAAGTCCCCCGCCGATCTGCACCGCGGGCGAGCGCCTCCACGCGACGGCGAACCGGAGGTCGCTCATCCCCCCGAGCGACGTGATCGTGTCGAGGACTTCCACCGGCAGGTCGCGCAGGAGAATGGTGTCGCGCGAGACTAGGGCGAAATTCCGATCGGTGAAGCCGGAGGCGCTGACCGCCAGCGCGAGGCGGGTTCCTCCGATCGGTCCGGTAATGAATATCCCCGGATATCGATTGTCCCGCCTGGAGGAGGTCCCCAGTGGATTCTCCGAGCTCGTCCAGGTCTGGAGGGTCTGGAAGCTCGCGTCCACGCGGCCCACGACGCCAAACGAGGCCGGGTTCTGGGCCGACGCGAAATCGAAAAGACCGAAGGAGCCTCCCGTCGCCGCCGCGCGCACCGACAGAGGACGGAGGGGAAGTCCGAGGCCCCGGACCCCGAACTGGGACGATTGACCCGCCAAAGGCAGGGCGCTCACCGAGAACACCCCCAGAACGATCAGGCGCCTCATGGGAAGCCGGGGTAGGAGGAGAGCGCGTAGGTGATGCGAAGCCGTGGGACTCCGGTCGGACCCCGGCTCGAGAAAAACTCCGGTCGGGAGAATGTCCCTCCCTCCGGCACGATGGCGAGGAGCAACGCCGGACTGAGTCCCGCAGCGCCGAGCCAACTGCTCACCGGGTCGCCGACTTCGACAATCTGGACGGCGGTGGACCCGGTCGGCAATTGCTGAACCCCCACGGCTCCGCTGAACGCGGGGGATTTCGCGCCGACATCCACGAGGACCGCGCGGACATGGACCACTGCCGGGTCGTTGGGGAGCCCCACGATCGGTACCACCGGTGTCAACTCGAGGGTTGCCCGCAGAATGCTGCCGGAATCCTTGATGATGCGCGGAAGGCTGAACCTCAGGATGGTCCGGCTGCCGTATTTTCCGCCCAGAAACAGATTGTCCGGGCTGACCGTAGCCGGGGGCTCGTGGACATAGTTCGACTTCTCGGCGGGGAGCTGGATGACTTGCTTGCGCAACGTCGTGTCGGCCGTGGGGGCCTGCACGAAGAGGAAATACGCCGGACCGCCGGCGACGCTCGCGTTGGAACCCAGCCGCACACCCGTTGGGACCGGGGAGCTGATTCGAAAGGCGATACCGAAAAGAGTCGAATCCGTTTCATCCGGCTCCAGCAGCGGGATGCGGTCGAGGCCAATCTTGATCCGGATGTCGCCGCTCCTGAGCGTGTCAGGGAGCAGGAGGGAATCCACCACCGTTTCGGGGGTGATGTGGCTGTCGAGTTCGGCAAGCGCGGTGGTCGAATCGAACGTGACGGGAACCCGATGGACGACCACATACACGTTTCTCACCGCCGTATCGCGTGCCAGGACGCTGACCGAGATCGCGGCCGAATCGATCGTGTAGGCGTATCGCACCCCGAGGACGAACACGCTGTCGGGGCGCGCCGGAATCGTCGCCCAGGAGCGTGCTTCCCCCGCGGCAATCCCGGTCGAGATGAGGAGAGAAGGGGCATCGTCCTGTCCGATGTACCCGACGTAGGTGCTGTCGCGGTCCACAATCGGCAAGAGAACCGTATCCCGGACCAGGAGCCCTTCCCCGGGACAGAGGTCGGGGCACTGGGACTGCATTGCCAACTGCTCCTGACACGCGCCGACCAGCAGGACGATCACGCCGCACCACAGCGCCCTCACAGCATCTCCTTCTGAAACGCATCGGGCAGCAGCTCGTCCAATCGCCACCGCTTCGATTGCCTGGACCCGACGGATTCGACGGCAAGATCGAGCCCGAACTCCGACAGGACCTGGCGGCACGCGCCACACGGGGGTGCGGGAGGGTCGGCATCCGTCGCGACCACGACGCGCCGGAAGCGCCGAGCCCCGGCACAGACCGCGGTAAAGACGGCGGTGCGCTCGGCGCAATTGGTCATGCCATAGGAGGCATTCTCGACGTTGCACCCGGTGTAGATGGTGCCGTCCTCAGCCTCGAGGGCGGCCCCCACCCGGAACTGCGAATACGGCGCGTACGCCCGCTGCTGCGCCGCCCGGGCGGCCTCGACCAGTCGATCAGCCACGAAAGACCTCACCAAGAAAGGACGTGCCGGACTCGAGCCGTGCGGTTCCCAGAAACTCGGCGACCGTTTGCCCGATGTCCGCGAAGGTCGCGCGTTCTCCCAGCGAAACGGCCTGGACCCCCGGCCCATGCGCCAGAATCGGCACCCGCTCCCGCGAATGGTCGGTCGAGGGAGTGGTCGGATCGTTCCCGTGATCCGCCGTAAAGATAACGAGATCCTCCTCCCGAACCTGCTCGAGCAGGACGGGAACGGCCTGATCCAGCTCCTGCAAGCCACCGACGAATCCGGGCACGTCGTTTCGGTGACCCCAGGTCTGGTCGAATTCGATCACGTTGACGAACAGAAACCCGCGGTCCATGGTGCGCAGCGCCTCGGCGATCAGGCGGTAGACGTCGGCGTTGGTCGCCGTGTGTGTGCTCGTGATCCCCCGTCCAGCGAACAGGTCGTCCACCTTTCCGATACCGACTCGCGGGATTCCCGCTGCGGCGCACTCGTCCAGCAGGGTTCGCCCGACCGGCTCAAGGCTGAAATCCTTCCGATTGGCGGTCCGGCGATAGGCGCCCGGCGTCCCGGAGAACGGCCGCGCGATCACCCGTGAGACCCCGTGTTCGCCGCGCAACTGGTTCCGGGCCGCCGCGCAGGCGGCGTACAACTCGGCGAGCGGCACGGTCTCTTCGTGCGCGGCCACCTGAAAGACGCTGTCGGCGGAGGTGTACACGATCCACTTGCCGGTGGCCTGATGCTCCGCACCGTGTTGCTCGATGATGGCGGTCCCCGATGCCACCTGATTCGTCAGGACCCCTCGCCCGGTGATCCGGGCGAATTCAGCGATGACGGCGTCCGGGAACCCCCGGGGATAAGTGGGGAACGGCTCGTCCAGGATCACGCCGCAGATCTCCCAATGGCCGGTGGTACTGTCTTTCCCGGCACTGCGCGGCTGAGCGGTGCCGTGGGCCGCGAGCGGTTGGCGAACGGCGGCGAGCCCGGGCAGGGACGCGCAACACCCGAGTCCCAGTCGCTCGAGATTGGGAAGGTGGACACCGCCGGTCGCACGGAGCGTGTTCCCGAGCGTGTCGCTTCCGGCGTCGCCATAGCCGTCGGTGTCGTGGGCCGGGCCGATCCCTAACCCGTCGAGCACGATGATCGCCGCGCGCCGAGCCATCAGCGCGCGCCTTCTCCGCTGCGGCCGTGGTACACTCGCGCCACGCGGGGCGACACGGCCGTCAGGAGCTCGTACGAGACCGTCCCGGCACGGCGGGCCTGCTCGTCAAGCGTGACCATCCCTCCAAAGAGAGTCGCAAGGTCTCCAAGTCCGACCGGTGGTCCGGACGGACCCAGATCCACCATGAGCATGTCCATGGTCACCCGCCCGGCGATGGGATAGCTCCGCCCATTGATCTCCACCAGGCCGCGGTTGCCAAGCGCCCGGGGCACTCCATCACCGTACCCGATTGATACCGTCGCGATCCTGCCTGACGCCGGTGCAATCCACTCCGCGCCATAACTCACCGAATCCCCTGTCTGGACCTGACGCAAGGCAATGATCCTCGCTGCGAGGCGGGCAACCGGCTCTGGTTCCAGGACACCGGCCCGGCCACCGTAGAGGAAGATGCCGGGACGGGCCACATCGCCGCCAAGCTCGGGGTTCATCGCCCCGGCGGCACTGTTCGCGGCATGGACCAGCCGCGGCCGTCGCGGGAGATCGGCCAGCACCCGAGCGAATCGATCCGCCTGCACCCGGACGCTGGCCGCATCGCAATCCGCCGAATGAAAATGGGTACAGGCTCCTTCCCACCCCCCGGCAGACCGCAACCGGCCGGCGAGGGCTGAAAGCGATTCCGGCTCGCGCCACGAGAACCCGGAGCGACTCATGCCGGTATCGATCTCGATGTGAAAGGGAGCCGCTCCCGCTGCGAGCCACCCATCGAGGGCGGCGATGTCCGCAATGACCGGGCACAGGCGTGAGGACTGCATGGCGGACACGGAGACCGGATCGGCGGCGAGCGGAGTGAAAACCAGAATGGGCCGCGTGATTCCCGCGCTTCGGAGCTCGGCGCCTTCTTCAATGGTTGCAACGCCGAAGCCCCATGGTGATTCGGGTTCGAGGGCCCGCGCGACGGGGACGGCACCAAGGCCGTACCCGTTCGCCTTCACCATCGGCAGCAGCGGAGTGCCGCAGAGCTCGCGAAATCGGCGCGCATTGCGAACCAGGGCCGCGAGGTCGACGTCGAGCCAGGCCCGGCGGGGGGGGGGGGGCCCAGCGCGAATTACTTTGGTCACGGGGGCGGATAGCTTATCGGGCCGGGAGGCTCAATGCAAGAGAACTCAGCGCTCGGTCGCGCCCTCACGATGGTGCGCGACCTTCGTCAACGATGCTCCTGGGATCGGGTGCAGACCCGGGAAACCCTGCGGCCTTACCTGCTCGAAGAGGTGCACGAGCTCGACCATGCGATCGGCACCGGATCGCCGGATGCCATTCGCGCCGAAGTGGCCGATCTCCTGCTGCATCTGGCCTGGCACCTTGTCCTGGCCGAAGAGCGCAACGAATTCACGGCGGACGACGTGGCCCAGCTGCTGGAGGCCAAGATGCGGCGGCGGCACCCCCACCTCTTCGACCTCGGAGCCGAAGAGCGATGGGAAACCCTGAAGCAGCGCGAAACGGGGGGGCGGGGGCGGGGGCGGGGCGTCCTCGACGGTTTGCCGCCATCTCTCCCGGATCTCCTCATGGCGTTTCGGCTCCAACAACGCGCCGCGGCGGTGGGCTTCGATTGGCCCGACGCGACCGGCCCGGCCGTCAAGGTACGAGAGGAGTTGGAAGAGGTGGAGGCCGAATCGGCGCCGGAACGGGTGGACCAGGAGGTCGGCGACCTGCTCTTCGCCGTCGTGAATCTTGCCCGGAAGCGTAACGTCTCGCCGGGGCCCGCCTTGGAACGCGCCAACCGGCGATTCCGCGCGCGGTTCGAGACCCTGGAACGGCTCGCGGCCGAGCGGGGCATCGAAGTTCCTACGGCCGGCCTCGAGGCCCTGGACCGGCTGTGGGACGAAGCGAAAGCGGCGGGTTAGGTTTCCCTGTTTGGCCTGAGAAACAAGTTGATATTTATGGCGCTAACTGATTGCCTCGCTTGACGTAACGTCGATTGTTATCCCCTCCTCTAACGGACCCCGGAATCCGGAGCTATCTCTAGCTCGGGTCGCGACGAGCGAGCCGACCCGCGCGTTTTCCCTTTCGGTTGGGGCCGGATTGCACTATGAAGTCGCTGGGGAGAGTCGCCGCGCTTTCCGTCGGGATCCTGGCTCCGGCATGCCAGTCCCCCAGCGTCGAGAACCTGCTCCGGGTCGGGGTGGTGGAGGTCACTCCCCCGACGGCCCACCTCGCCATCGGTAGCACCGTTCGGCTTTCGGCGACGCCCAAAACATCGAGCGGGATCGTCCTGGCGGAGCGCCCGGTGGTTTGGTCCTCCAGCAATATCGAAGTAGCGACGGTAACCCCGAACGGAACCGTCCAGGCGCTTCGGCCCGGGCCGGTGGAGATCCGTGCGACCGCCGACGGGGTCGCGGGCGTCGCCGCCCTTACGATCACTCCGCTGCCGATCACTCGGGTGACGGTGGCCCCGAGTCAGGTCACGGTGGTCATTGGCGAGACCACCCTGCTCACGGCCACCGCCTACGATGCGGCGAATACGGTGGTGATAGGCCAGCCGGTCGCCTGGAGCTCGAGCGCTCCAGCCACCGCAGACGTCACGACCAGCGGCATCGTCCTGGGGATATCCGAGGGCGGGCCGGTCACCATCACGGCGACGGTGGCGGGTGTTACGAGCGCTGCGCTCGTCACCGTCGCGAAAGATGCCGCGAAGCGCCTGGCGTTTCCCCAGCAGGTGCTTCCTGCCCTGGTCGGCCAAATCCTGAACCCGCCAGTTCTGGTCGCGATTCACGACAGCCTCGGTCGTACCGTGACCAGCTCGACGGCCCCGGTCACCATCCGGCTGGGCAACAACCCGAGCGGCGCAACGCTGGGGGGAACCCTCACGGTACACCCGGTGAGCGGGATTGCCAGCTTCGGTGATCTGGTGCTCGATCGGGCCGGGAATGGGTTCACCCTTACGGCGACCTCGCCAGGCCTCCAGCCCGCCACGAGCGGCACATTCGACATCGGGCCTCCGCCGCTCGCGATTGTCACCCAGCCGCCGGCAGGGGCTGCGAGCGGCGTCAGCTTCTCCCCGCAGCCGGTCATCCGGGTGAGAAACGGCGCGGGCACCCCGATCAGCGGCGTCGCGGTAACCGCCACGATCGTCTCTGGCGGCGGGACGCTTTCGGGAATCACGACGGTCAGCTCCGACGCGTCCGGCATGGCAACCTATTCCAACCTCTCCATCACTGGCACGTCGGGCTCCCGCACACTCAGGTTCGATGCCCCGGGCTACATCTCCATCAACTCGACCCCGGTGGTGGTGAGCGCGGGGACTCCGACTCAACTGACGATCACGCAGCAACCCTCCCCCGGAGCACAGAGCGGTCAGCCGTTGGCGCAATTACCGATTCTGCTGCTCCGCGACGGGGCCAACAATCCGGTCCCCAATACCCTGGTGACCGCGAGCTTGACCGGCAACCCGGCGGGAGCCTCCCTGGTTGGCGGGACTACCGCCGTGACGAACGCCGCCGGCGTTGCTTCGTTCCCCGGCACCGGTCTCGGAATTCTAGGGCCGGTGGGCAACTACTCCCTGACGTTCACCGCCGGCCCGGCCACCAGCGCACCCTCCACTGCTATAGCGCTGACAGCGGGAACCCCCACGCAGCTGGCCTATACCCAGCAACCATCCGGCCTGGCGACCAGCGGACAGCCGCTCGCCCAAGCCCCAATCCTGGTGCTCCGGGATGCGGCCAACAATCCGGTCGGCGGCCAACTGGTAACCGCCACCGTCACCGGCTCACCGGCGGGCGTCGCTCCGATCGGGACGACCACGGCGACGACCAATGGATCCGGCGTCGCCTCGTTCGTCGGGACCGGTATCGGTTTGAGTGGGCCGGCGGGAACCTACACCTTGACGTTCACCTCCGGAGGAGTGAGCAGCCCGGCGTCCAGCCCGATCACGCTGAGTGCGGGAAGCGGCACGCAGTTGACCTACAACCAGCAGCCGAGCAGCTCGGGGAATAGCGGTCAGGCATTCGCGCAGCAGCCGATCCTACTTCTCCGGGACGCCTCCAACAACCCGGTCAACGGCGTGGTCGTGACCGCCACGGTCACCGGCGCTCCCGCAGGGGTGACCTTCGTCGGAACGACGTCGGTGACCACCAACCCGTCCGGCGTCGCGACCTTCGTGGGGTCCGGTCTTGGCCTGAGCGGACCCGTCGGGAACTACACCCTGACCTTCCGCGCGGGGGCGGTCAGCAGCACCGCCTCCGGCGTCATCGCTCTCGGCCCGGGAACGCCGACTCAGCTGACCTACAGCCAGCAACCTTCCGCCGCCGCAAACAGCGGAGCTCCGTTCACCCAGCAGCCGATTCTGGTGGTTCGGGACGCAACCAACAACCTGGTACCCAATGCCACCGTCACGGCGACGATCACGGGCTCCCCGGCAGGGGCATCGCTGGTCGGTACCCAAACTGCCGTCACCAACGGGTCGGGAGTCGCGAGCTTTGCGGGATCAGGTTTGGGGATCAACGGCCCGGTGGGCAACTACACCTTGACGTTCCGAATCGGCGCGGCGAGCAGCGCCGCCTCGAATGCCATCACGCTGAGCGCCGGGAGTCCGACTCAGCTGACCTACACCCAGCAGCCCTCCGCCGCGGCAAACAGCGGCCAGCCCTTTGGCCAGGCGCCGATCCTGCTGGTCCGGGATGGTGGGAATAACCCGGTGAGCGGTCAGGTCGTGACCGCGACGATCACGGGGACACCGGCAGGGGTTTCCCTCATCGGCACCGCGACAGCGACGAGCAATGCCTCCGGCATTGCCACGTTCGTCGGGTCCGGCCTGGGCTTGAGCGGAACGGTCGGGAGCTACAGTCTCACATTCAAAGCGGGGGCGCTCACTAGCGCGGCTTCGAGTTCGATCACCCTAGGCCCCGGCGCAGCCACCCAGTTGACGATCACGGTGCAGCCCTCCTCCACAGCCGTGCGCCTGGTGCCCTTCCTGCAGCAGCCGGTCATTCAGCTCCGGGATGCGGTCGGCAATGCGGTGAGCCAGAGCGGCGTGGCGGTCACGGTCGTCCTGGCATCCGGACCGGGAAGCGCGGTTCTAGGGGGAACGAAGACGGTCTCCACCAACGCATCGGGTACGGCGTCGTTCACGAATCTCTCGATCGACCGGAATGGCACCTTCACCCTGCGGTTCAGCTCCGGCACGCTGACAACCGTGACATCCACCAGCATTGTGATCCCCTAAGCCTCACCGCCCGGCTCCGGCTCGAAGGATCTCCACTCGGAGCTCGGTCCAGCCATCGAGCTGAAAAAACTGGACTCGTAGCTCGTGGCGGCCCGCGGCCAACGGGACCTCGTCCACCGTGGATTCGTGCTGGGTCCACCGATCAATCACCAAATCGCCATTCACCCAAACCCGGATCCCGTCGTCGCTGATCGTGCGCAGCCGGTACGCACCGGCAGGCAAGGTTACACTCCCGGTGGCTTCGAGCGCCCAGCGCGCCTGGGGAAGTTCCCGGAGATGCGGGCGATACCACTGCAAATCCAGCCGGGAAAGCCGGCGCTCCAGAATGGGGGTCGCTCCTGCCAGCACCGCAAATCCGCGAGGATCGGTAAGGACGCTGGTGCTGTCGGGCCAGGCGTAGAATCGCGCGTTCCACTCGAGGTCGGGCTCAAACCACTCGTAGCCGAAGCGATAGGGCGAACCGGCGGGACGCGACATGCCCCGGGGAGAACGGGTTGCGCCTCCCCGATACTCCAGCATCAGGCTCCACGCAGTGGCGCTGTCGGTTGGAAACACGGTGATCGTGTCGCCGATCCTTCCCTGCTGTTTCGAGACGGTGGTCAACCCCTCCCGCTCCACCAACCGCCAGGTTCCGGCCGGACCCCCGGTTCGCAGCCGAAGCGGCACGGCCCGGGTGCTGTCGACCGGCCAGAGCTTGGGCGATCGCCAGTCGAAGGGGCCCCATTCATCCACTACGATGGCCGACCGGTCGAGCCGGGCCAGCGGCGAGCTCGGCACGGTCCGGGGTCCGTTCGGAAGGGCCGCGACGAGAGGGCGGAATTCGGCCGGGAGCGGGGCAGTCCAGCGCGCCGGGGGGAACCCCTCACAACCCGTTGGTGGAGGTGACCTCGACTGCATGCGAGGTGGACGAACTGGCACGGCCACTCCGGTACTGTCGTCGAGCGTCGCGAGGGAATCCACGGCGAGGAACGTGTTCTCGGTGAGCCGGGTCAGGCCGGCGGTATTGCGGGCCCGAATCCCGACCCGGTTCATCAGGAACTGGTTCACGCTGATGCGGTAGTCCCGGCTCTTCGTATCGCGATGCTTCGGGTAACCCCAGTCAGACGGCTCGATCGGGTTAGCCCACAGGGAGATCGCCGTGGTGTCGCCTGCGAACACATTGTTCGCAATCACGTTCTGCTGTCCGTGCTCGATGGCAATCCCGATCCGGTTGGCCCAGAAACAGTTGAACGCAATGGTGGATTCCCAGCTGTAGCCCCCCCAGAGACCGTACTCGCTTCCCACCGCGCGATTGGCCAGGAAATGATTGCGGCTGAACGTCGCTTCCATGCCATTGGCGGGAGCGTAGCTGAAGTCATTCGCGTAAAACACATTGTCGTTCGCGCCGCCGGCGCCGGTGTCCATCGTGCTCTGGCCAGCCCAGAGAAACAGCCCGTCCCCCCCATGGGTCGCCGAGTTGTACGCCACCACATTGCGGTTGCTCTGTTCGTAGAGGAGCAGTCCGGCGGAATCCTGGCCCCGGCGGTAGAACCGGTGGCTGTAGCCCCGCACGTTGTAGTCCAGCCGGTTCCGGACGATGAGGTTGTCACTCGATCGGTAGAGCCCGATGCCTAACCCGGAATTGAACGCGAACGTGTTGTCCTCGATGCGCAGGGAGTCACTCCGCACCAGGAGCAATCCGTTCATCCCCTGCTCCACCCGGTTTCCGGACAGCCGGCCGCCGCGGACGTCTTCGAGATAGATCGCCGCCCCGTAGCGCATCCATTCCCGCTTCTCGTTCTGATGGAAACTGAGCCAGTCGGCCAGGCTTTCGTGCTCGACCAGACTGTAGAGACGCGGCTTCCAGTTGTACCCCGCGTCGATGCCGCGGAGCACCAGGTTCCGGGTTTCCACGGCCAGCACCCCGATCTTGTAGCCGCGGAGGGCGGCACCGACGACTCGCACGTTGCGGCCGCCCTCGATGCGGATCCCGATACCGGCCGCGCGATCCGGATCGAGGGCGACGTCCGTGCCCTCGAGCACCACACCGGTCATGTCAACGGTGAGATTGTCGCCCCGAATGACGATCGCGGCTGAGTCGGGGGACGGGGGAGCTGTGAGACGGTAGTGGCGGGGGAGGATCCGAACCGATTGGGTGATCACCGTACCTGGGCGAAGCTCGATCCGAGGAACTTGTTGTGACACGGCGGGGAGGATCGGAACCAGGAGCGCAAGGAGTCCCGCTGACCGGACGATCCTCGCCGACTTCGTCCACAGATTACACACATTACATAGAGAATGAATTCGTGTGCGGGGGCTCATCACAATGCCAGTTCTGACAATCTGTGCAATCTG
>Ga0187892_10007223_pt1 | contig 15941 bp, 16 predicted proteins | sample MA1701073metaG_FD_139345 | JGI IMG/M metagenome (GOLD analysis project Ga0187892, IMG submission 139345) | Bio-ooze microbial communities from a basaltic lava cave in the Kipuka Kanohina Cave System on the Island of Hawaii, USA - MA170107-3 metaG ... | reverse complement strand
GCGCTCGACGGCGCGCGGCGTGAACGCCTTCGAGACGAGCTTCCGGAGCCGCGTGTGGTTCGGCGGGTCCTGCTGGAGCATGAACTGCCCGCCGGAGGGCCCCGCGCCGCCCATCGCCATCCCAGTCGAGGAGCCGTCGGCGCGCCGCACGCCGCAAGGCAGCTCACGGAGCACGCGCACGCAGTCGGCGTACCGGAAGAAGCGCCAGAGCCCGGCGGGCGTCTCGTTCACCGGCCAGTCGCGCCGCATGCGCGCGAGGTGCGGGAACGGGTCGTCGTAGCGGTCTGCGTCGGGGGCCGTCGGGTCGTAGCCGTGCCAGGAGGGCTCGGCGTCGCGGTCGCGAGCGAGCTCGTTCATGTCGGGGCTCCTGGCGCGCCCCGCCACCCTAGCAGCGCCACGCGCGGCCGCCGCCCCCGCGGCTCTGTTACGCTCGCGGCCTTTCCGGGAGGCCCCCCATGCACACCGCGCTCTGCGATCGGCTCGGCATCGAGTTCCCGATCTTCGCCTTCACGCACTGCCGCGACGTGGTCGCCGCCGTCTCGCAGGCGGGCGGCTTCGGCGTGCTCGGCGCGGTCGGCTTCAGCCCCGAGCAGCTCGAGGTCGAGTGCCGCTGGATCGACGAGCACGTCGGCGACAAGCCCTACGGCGTCGACCTCGTGATCCCGCAGAAGTACGAGGGCATGGGCGAGGAAGACCCGAAGAAGCTCGAGGAGCAGCTCCAGAAGATGATCCCGCTCCGTCACCGGGAGTTCGCGGCCAAGCTCCTCGCGGACCACGGCGTGCCCGAGCTCCCGCCGGACCAGAAGCACCACAGCCTGCTCGGCTGGACCGCCGCGACGGCGACGCCGCAGCTCGACGTGGCACTGAAGCACGCGAAGGTGAAGCTGATCGCGAACGCGCTCGGCACGCCGCCGAAGGACGTGATCGACCGCGTGCACTCGTCGGGCCGGCTCGTGGCGGCGCTCTGCGGCCGCGTGCATCAGGCCGTGCGCCACAAGGAGGCCGGCGTCGACATCGTGATCGCGCAAGGCACCGAGGGCGGCGGCCACACCGGCGAGATCGGCAGCATGGTGCTCTGGCCGCAGATCATCGCGGCCGTGGCGCCGACGCCGGTGCTCGCGGCGGGTGGCATCGCGAAGGGCACCCAGATCGCGGCGGCGCTCGCGATGGGCGCGGAGGGCGTCTGGACCGGCTCCCTCTGGCTCACCGTCGAGGAGGCCGACGCCGAGCCCGCGCAGATCGACTCGTATCTCCACGCGACCAGCGAGGACACCGTGCGCTCGCGCTCGTGGACCGGGAAGCCCTGCCGCATGCTGAAGAACGACTGGACCGAGGCCTGGGAGGGCGAGGACGCGCCGAAGCCGCTCGGCATGCCGCTCCAGGGCATGGTTACGATGGAGGCGGTGGCGCGCACGAGCCGCTATGCCGGCTCGGGCCAGGCTCAGCGCGTCGCCTTCAACCCCGTCGGCCAGGTGGTCGGCATGATGAAGGACGTGCGCTCGTGCCGCGAAGTGATCCTCGAGCTGGCGCAGGAGTACGTGGACGCGGTGGAGCGGCTCCAGGCGCTCACGCCCGGCTAGAGGACGTACTCGTCTCGCGCGAGACGGGACCTCAGCGCTCCACGAGCAGGGAGGCGGGGGCCGCGGGCTGCATCTCGGCGGGGATCTCCGGGAGCCCGGCCGCGGGCGGTGGGATGAAGTCCCACGGCACGAGGAAGGCGGCGATGCGCCTCGCGCTCGCATCGTTCGCGCCGGTGGTGACGTCCACCGTGAAGCGGCCATCGGGCCCGAGCGGCAGGGTCGGAGTGGCGAACGTCGGCTTCGTCCACCAGCCGCCCACGTCGATCAGCACCGCGACGCTCCAGTCGACCGGCACGACGAAGCGCGCGTGGCCGCGCAGGTCGGCGTGGCTGCCCCGGGGCGGGACGAAGTCGAAAGCGAGCGAGGGAGCGCCGGGCGTGGTCGCGTCGGGGATGCGCGAGAACCCGGGCTCGGGGCGATTCGACCGCTCGCAGCGCAGCGCACGCTCGAGGCCAGGCTTCGGCTCGCCGCGCGCGCCCGCGACACCCCAGTCGTTCCCGCTCGCGCCTTCCAGCGCAGCCTTCCACGGCTCGTCGAACGCCTCGAAGTAGAAGAAGTCGGCCCTCTGGGTCTCTGCCCAGCTCACGAAGCGAACGAGCGTCGCGGCCGCGTTCTCCTTCGACGGCACGGCCGCGCCCAGCGTCTGTCCACCGCTCGGCCAGCCGAATTCGGCGATCACGACGGGCTTCGGCGCCGCGCGCACGGACAGCGCGCGCCACTCCCGGTGGACGTGGTAGACCGCCTCGTCGATCGGATGCCCAGCCGAGTAGGGGTGGAGGTGCACGTAGACCAGGTCCACTGCCGCCAGCAGCTCGGGGTGCGCGTGCCAGCTCGTCGCGATCTCGGCCGTGGTGACGGGGACGTCGGCGGGGATCGCGACGCGCACGCGCGCGAGCGCGGCCACCAGCTCCTCCACGCTGAGGTCGCCGCGCAGCAACACCTCGCTGCCGACGATCGCGACGTCCGCCTCGCCCGCCCTCGCGGCGGCGATCAGGCTGGCCAGCTCGGCCTCGTTGGCGGCGCGGTCGCGCCCGAGCCAGGCGCCGATGGCGGCGCGCAGCCCGAGCTCGTGTGCGACACGTCCGGTGTGCTCGAGCCCGCGTGTCACCCCGTAGCTGCGTATCGCCCGCGTCCAGGGCCGCAGCAGCGCGAGCCGCTCGCGGATCTGCGCCTCGGGCAGCACGACGCCGTCCGCCGGATCCTGCGCTCCGACGTACGGGCCGAACGCGAGGCCGGGCAGTGGGCAGCGCGGCGACGCGAGTGCGGCCGCGGCGGAGAGCAGGCCCACGAGCAAGGCGGCGGCGACGCGAAGCGGAGCCACACCTTCCGACATGGGCGTGCAGGCTACTCCGCGAAGGGCCCCGTCACCCAGGTCGCCTCGGAGAGCTTCCGGTGGCCCTCCGCGGAGGGGTGGAAGCAGTCGATCGGCGAGACGTCGTCCGGCTCGAAGACGAGCTCGAAGGCGGCGTTCGAGTAGTGCCAGTGGTGGTGCTCGTCCGCCGCCTCGTATTCGGCCGAGAGCGCGGCCAGGATCTGGTTGAACGCGACGCTGCGGTCGCGGGTGAACTGGCGGTCGGCGTCGTCGAGGCTCGGCCCGAACATCGTGCCGCAGGGCGTCGCGTCGAAGAGCTCGTTCTCCCAGACCTCCTGGCAGTCGAGCACGCCGAGCGCGGTCAGCTCGGCGCCGATCTCCCAGAGCCGGTAGATGTCGATCATGCCGACCGTGTAGATCGTGGCGCCCGGCCGCAGGCCGGCGCGCAGCGTCTCGAAGGCGGCGCGCACGTTGGTTTCGAACTCCGCATCGCTCGGGATGCCGGCGAAGTCGTCGTCGCAGACGTCGTTGTGGCCGATCAGCACGGTCACGTAGTCCGCCTTCTTCTTGACCGCCTTCGTCGCCTGCTTCGCCAGGTCCTCGCTGTCGGCGCCCGCGAAGGCCGCGCTCTTGTTCTTGCGCTTCTTCTTGCCATAGAGCTCAGTGATCCGCTGGTTGTGGCTGCTCACGTCCGTGAGCCCGAAGCGCGCCTCCCGCGTGCCGTGCTTCCCGTTCACCCAGCTCGCCCACTCGTTGGCCGTGATCCCCTCCCAGGGCAGGAAGAGTTCGGCGTTGATCGCCTCGGTGATCGAGTCGCCGAGGCTCACGAGGCGCTTCGGCTCGCGCCGCGGGTCCTTGGCCGAGGCGGGCGCCGCCAGGAGCGCGACGAGCAGGGCCAGCGCGGACACGCAGGGACGAAGCCTCGACATGGCGGGTCCTCCGGGGAGCGAGACGTGCGCGGACGGGGAGAATTCAACGGCTAGCCGCCGCCCCGTCGAGGAACGGTGACGAAGCTCACCAACCGGTGAGCCCGGGCGTGGCCCCGCTACTTCTGCTGGGCCTGCGCGCGCGCGAAGCGCTCCAGCATGGCGCGGCGCGCGGCCTCCTGGTCCACGCCCTGGCCGTCGCGGAACGGCACCGCGTAGGCGCCCGCCATCTGCTGCATGATGTCGCCGATCGTGCAGTAGCCGCTCTTGTAGTCGGAGGGCTTTTTCCCGCCCTTGCCGCCCGCGGGCTTGACGTCTACGTGCTTCGCCTGCGTGCGGAGTGCGCCCACCGTGGCCTGCTCCTTCGGCACGTGCTTGAACGGGTCGAAGCGGAAGTGGCGCATCGCGTTCCGGTGCGTCATTGCGTGGACCTCCGCCTCCGGCACGTCCTTCACGCTCGTCCAGAGAATCTCGGGCGAGTTCGGCCAGGTCGAGTCGCTGTGCGGGTAGTCGCACTCCCAGGTGAGCGTGTCGATGCCGATCAGGTCGCGGTTCCGGACGCCCGCCGCGTCGTCGATGAAGCAGGTGACCACGTGCTCGCGGAAGAGATCGCTCGGGAGCCGCCCGCCGAACTCGTTGTGCGTCCAGGCGTGGTGGTGCTTGAAGACGTAGTCGGCGCGCTCGAGGAAGTACGGGATCCAGCCGATCCCGCCCTCGCTGAGCGCGAAGCGCAGGTTCTTGTAGCGCGGCAGGAACTTCGAGTAGGTGATCTCGTTCGCGAAGTTGAAGAGCGTGATCGGCGTGCCGGTGATCATGATCTCGACGGGCGCCGTCGCGTCCTGGAGGTTCATGCCGGTGCCCGAGCCGATGTGGACGCAGAGCACCGTCCCTTCCTCGTGGCACGCTTGCCAGATCGGTTCCCAGTACTCGTTGTGGAGGGACGGGTAGCCGAGCCCGCTCGGCACGTCCGGGAACGTCATCGCGTGGCAGCCCTTCTTCGCGACGCGCCGGATCTCGTCGGCCGTGAGCTTCGGGTCGTAGAGCATCGGCATCGCGAGCGGGATGAAGCGGCCGGGCGCGCCGCCGCACCACTCGTCGATGTGCCAGTCGTTGTACGCCTGCGTCATCACGCGCGCGAGCTCCTTGTCGGCGCAGCGCGAGAACAGCTCGCCCGTGAAGCCCGTCATCGAGGCGAAGCAGAGCGAGCTCAGCACGCCGTTCGCGTTCATGTCGTCGACGCGGGCGGCGAGGTTCCAGCAGCCCTTCCGGAGCTGGCCGAGCGCGGTGGGCTCCATGCCGTACTCCTCGGGCGGGCGCCCGGCCACCGCGTTGAGCCCCACGTTCGGCACCTGCTGGTTCTCGAAGAACCAGGCGTCCGTGCCGTCCTCCTTGGTGAGGAGCCGCGGCGCCTTGTCCTTGAAGCGCGCCGGCACGTGGCGCTCGAACATGTCGGGCGGCTCGCAGACGTGATCGTCCACGGAGACGAGGATCATGTCTTTCATCTGCATGGCGGCTCCTCCGGCGTGGCCTGAGTATTTGACGGATCGTCAGATCGGTCAACCGGCGAAGCGGCCGCCCGCGGCCGCCCATCTCTTCATGACCGCCTCCGCCTCCTTCGGGTTGTAGAGGTCCTCCTGGAGGGACCAGAGGCCGCCCCCCGCGTACTCGAGGACCGTGACGCAGCCGAAGCGGTAGATCTCGCTCCCGCCCTTCGGGTCCGGCATCACCTGCCACGGGTAGTAGACGACGCGCGCCCCCTCGATGACGTGCCAGGCGACGGGGAAGGTCATCATCGGCACGGGCTTCATCACCTCGAGGATCGCCTTCCGGATCGCCTCGCGGCCGCGGAAGGTGCCGAGGTGGTGCTCGATCCAGACGCCGTCCTCGCTGTGGAGGTCGGCCCATGCGCTCCAGTTCCCGGAGTCGCCCACTGCGACGAAGTGGCGCCACGCCTCCTCGACCTCGCTGCGCTTCCAGTCCGGCATGCTCTCCCCTAGCTCGTGCGCAAGAAGCGCGCCTTGAGCTCGTGCTTCAGGATCTTGAGCGTCGCGTTCCGGGGCAGCGCGTCCACCACTTCCAGCTGCTCCGGGATCTTCTGCGTCATCAACCCGGCCTGCCGGCAGTGTGCCACGAGCGCGGCGAGGTCGAGCGGCGCCGCGCCGGGCCGCGTCTCGACCACCGCGCACACGCGCTCACCGCGCTCCCGGTCCGGGAGGCCGATCACGGCGACGGCGCCGACGCTCGGGTGGGTTTGGAGCAGGTCCTCGATCTCGCGCGGGCTGATGTTCTCGCCCTTCCGGATGATCAGCTCCTTCTTGCGCCCGGTCAGCACCACGTGCCCATCGGAGCGTACGTGGCCGAGGTCGCCCGTCGCGAAGAAGCCGCCCGGGTCGAAGGCCTCCGCGGTGAGCGCGGGATCCGTGTAGCCCTTCGCGAGCATCGGCCCGCGCACGCGGATCTCCCCATCCACCACGCGTACCTCGCAGCCGTGGACGGGCCGGCCGTCGGTGTTCGCGAGCTGCTCGTCACTGTCGGCGGGCGTGCCGCTCGCGATCATCGGGCACTCCGTCATGCCGTAGCCGTGGAGGATCGGGACGCCGAGCTCGCGGCGCACCTGCCAGAACACCTCGGGCGGCTTCGGCGCGCCGCCGCCGGCGAGAGCGCGGAGCGAAGGCAGGAGTCTCTCCCCCGGCCGCTTGCGCTGCTCGGTGAGGAAGGCCAGGTAGAAGGCCGTGCTCCCGCCCGAGAGCGTGACGCCGTGGCGGCGGAAGGCGGCGACCGCCGACTCGGGCACGAAGCTCTCGAGCAGCACGGCCGACATGCCGCGGAGCAGCAGCATCACGAGGTAGTCGGGGCCGCCGATGTGCGTGTACGGGAAGGCGATCGAGCCAACGTCCTCGGGCCTTGCGTCGAGCGCGAGCGCGAGGCCCGTGCCGCCCGCGATCAGCGTGGCGTCCGTGTGGCGCGCGCACTTCGGCGCCGCCGTCGTGCCCGAGGTCGTGTAGAGCCAGCGCACCGCGTCGCCATCCGCGGGCGGCGGCGGCAGCAGCGCCGGATCGCCCTCGGGCAACGGCGCGTCGGCGTCGAGGATCTCGAAGGCGCCGCCCGTTTCGGCCCTCAGCCTTCGCGCCATGGCCGCGTGGTCGAAGCCGCGGAAGGTGCCCGGCACCGCGAGCCAGCGCGCGCCGGTCTCGCGCAGCACCGCCGCCACCTCGCGCTCGCGGTAGAGCGGCAGGATCGGGTTCTGCACCGCGCCGAGGCGCGCGAGCGCGAGCGAGAAGAGCACGGACTCGATGCGCGTCGGGAGCTGCCAGGTGACGGGCGTGGCGTCGGCGATGCCGAGAGCGAAGAGGCCCGCCGCGACGCGCTCGGCCCGCGCTCGGCACGCGCCGAAGCTGAGCCGCCGGTCGTGCTCGTCGAGGAGCATCGGGCGATCGGGGCTCGCGGCGGCGCGCGTCGCGAGAAGATCCCAGAGTGTCCGGGCCGACTCGATCAGGCGAGATACATCCCGCCGTTGACCTGGAACACCTGCCCCGTCACGTAGCCGGAGATGCGGGGATCGGCGAGCGCGCAGACGAAGCTCGCCATGTCCGCCGGCTCTGCGATGCGCCCGACGAGCGTGGCGCGGCCCATCGCGCGGATCCCGTCCTCGCCGACCGCCGCCAGCATCGGCGTGTTCACGGGCCCCGGCGCGATCGCGTTCACGCGGGCGCGGTAGGCCGAGAACTCGCGCGCCGCCGTCTTCGTCGCGGACTCGATGGCGCCCTTCGCCGCGGTGTAGTCGATCTGGCCGATGTTGCCGTTCCGTGCCGAAACCGATGAGAAGTTCACCACGAAGCGGTTCACGCCGTCGTCGAGCGGCTGGTTGCCTCCGTTCTTGAACTGGACGTGCCAGCACTGCGCGGCCACCTCGCGCAGGAACAGGAAGGTGCCGTGGAGATGGACGGCGACGACGAGCTTGAAGTCGTCGAAGGACTTCTTCGGAATGCGCGCGTCGCGCGTGACGCCCGCCACGTTCACCACGCCGTTCACCACGCCCGTCGCCTCGAGGGCGAACGCCACGGCGCGCTGGACCGGCGCCTCCTCCGCCACGTTCGCGGCGACGTGGAGCGGCTTCACGGCGGCGAGCTTCGCGATCTCGGCACCGGCCTCGGCGAGCCGCCCCTCGTCGAGATCGACGAGCACGACCTGCGCGCCGTGCTCGGCGAGCGCGGTGGCCACCGCGCGGCCGATCCCCTGCGCGGCGCCCGTCACGATGTGCGTCTCGCCCGAGAACGCTCCCTCCCTGAGCACGCGCGTCATGGCCGACCCTCCGCCGAGGCGCGCATGATGGCGAGCGCCTCAGAACTCGGCAACGACGAGCGAGCGGGGCGGCAGCCTGAGCTTCTTCCTGGGCTTCGTGCTCGTGATGCCGGCGTCCGGGTCGCTCAGCACGAAGACGGCGCTCGGGCGCGCGGGCTTGCCGTCGATCCGTACCCGCGCCTTGTGCTTCCTGCCGTCCGGGTTCACGAAGAACACGCGGAGCTTGCCGGACGCGTCGCGCGTCGCGAGCACGCTGCCGGACGCCGCGCGCCCGCTCTCGGCGACGGGGAGGAGGACGGCGCCGTCGCTGACGAGCCGCGCGAGGAGCGCGTACGCGCGCTGGAGCGGCTTCGGTCGGCCCGCGTGATCGACGAGCCCGAGCGTCACCAGCTCGCCCGGGTAGAAGTCCCAGAGGATCGCGCGGTGCGCGCGCGCGAGGCCGAGGGCCGCGCCGCGCGCGAGCACCGTCGCGGCGTGGAGCGCGGGCGCGAGCGAGGCGGCGTACGCGGGGTCGGAGGCGTGCGCGTCGAGGTCGGGTCCCCACTCCGCGAGCACGAGCTCGACGCCCGCTTGGTGCGTCGAGGCGTCGCGGGCGGCCTTCACGCGCGCGATCGCCGCCACGACGTCGAGTGGGTCGTCGGCGTACGCGTGGAAGGAGAGGAAGTCGAGCGGGATGCGTGCCCCGTTCGGGAGCGGCGTGGCGTCGAAGGCCGCCACCACCTGGGCCGCCGTCTCGGCGGACGCGAAGCTCCCGAGGCCGAACCGGAGCGCGCGGATCTCGGCGTGCGGCGAGGCCGCGCGCCAGGCGTCGAGCGCGACGAGCGCCGTCACCGCCATCTCGAAGAAGCCGTCGAGCGCGCCCGCGCCGTCCTCGAAGCTCCGGTCCCAGAAGAATGGCAGCTCTGGCTCGTTCCAGAGCTCGACGTGCTCGAAGCTGCGGCCGGGCTCGCCGTCGCTCCCGAGCCGCAGCCGCTCGAGCGCGCCGATCAGCGCCGCGGCGAACACGTCCGGATCGGCCGGCCGGACGTTCGAGACGCGGTTCCGGAAGGTCCAGAGGCAGTCGTCGCGGAGCGGCGTGCGCGAGGCGGAGAGTGCGCGCGGCATGGCGTCCACCGAGACGAAGGCGCGCGCGCCGAAGGCCGCGGTGACGTCGAGCACGGCGCGCGCGTAGCCGAGCGCATAGCGCGCGGGGTCCTGCGTGTCGGCGAGCGTGGCCGGTCCGCCGGCGTCCGTGAACCAGTCCCGGCTCGCGATCAGCTCGAGGTCGGTGGTCGCCGGCGCCGCGCTCGCCGCGGGCGTCGGGATCGGACAGGGCGCGCCGCTCGTGAGGCTCGGCAGGAGCCGCGTCGCGGCCTCCCAGCGCGTGAGGCCGACGCGCCAGTCGGCGCCGGTGATGCCGGCCTCGCCCGCGGCGGCGACCAGGCCGGGCACCGTGTCGTACGCGAAGAGCGCGCCCGAGAGGTCGTAGTGGCCGAGGAGCGCGCGCGAGACGGGCGCGCCCGCGGCGTCCCTCTCGATCTCGATCCGCCAGGCCTTCGGGCCGCTCGCGGCGGGCGGCGCCGTGCACGCGACCCCGAGCGCGAGCGGGAGCGCCCGGCTCAGGAGGCGGAGCAGGTCACCCCCGTGCCGCCGAGGCCGCAGTAGCCGCCGGGATTCTTGTGGAGGTATTGCTGGTGGTAGTCCTCGGCGAAATAGAACTCGGGCGCCTCCCGGAGCTCGGTCGTGACCGCGCCGTAGCCCGCCTTGTCGAGCTCGCGCGCGTAGGCGTCGCGCGACGCCTCGGCGGCCTTCCGCTGCTCGTCCCCGTAGCAGTAGATCGCCGAGCGGTACTGCGTGCCGACGTCGTTGCCCTGCCGCATGCCCTGCGTCGGGTCGTGGCTCTCCCAGAAGATCTTGAGCAGCGCGTCGTACGCGACGCGGGCGGGATCGAAGACCACGAGCACCACCTCGGCGTGGCCGGTGCGGCCGCGGCAGACCTCCTCGTAGCTCGGGTTCCGCGTGTGGCCGCCTGCGTAGCCCACCGCCGTCGTCCACACACCGGGCGCCTGCCAGAACTTGCGCTCCGCGCCCCAGAAGCAGCCGAGCCCGAAGCACGCGAGCTCGAGGCCGTCGGGGTAGGGGGGCTGCAGGGGATTGCCGAGCACGGCGTGACGGGGGGCCACGGGCATCTTCGCGTCCCGCCCGGCCAACGCCTCTTCCGGCGTCGGGATCCGAAGCTTGTTGCGCAGGAAGGCCATCGCGATCCTCCTCGCCCGCGAAGATAGCGGCGGACGGGAACCGAATAGCGGGCCGTGAGGGGGTGTCTATCCTCCGGCCCTTCCACGGGGGGATTCGATGCAGAAGATCGTCGCGACGTTTCTGTCCATCTCGCTGGTGGCCCTCGCCGCCTGCACCACGGACCCGTACACCGGCGAGAAGCGGGTGAGCCGCACGGCGATCGGCGCCGGCGCAGGCGCGCTCGCCGGCGCCGGCATCGGCGCGCTGATCGGCGACCACCGCGGGCGCAACGCCGCGATCGGCGCCGGCATCGGCGCGCTGGCCGGCGGCAGCGTCGGCTACTACATGGACCGCCAGGCCGCGAAGCTCCGCCAGGAGCTGGCCGGCACCGGGGTGAGCGTCACCAAGGTCGGCAACAACATCGTGCTCAACATGCCGGGCAACGTGACCTTCCCGACCGACCAGTCCGACGTGAAGGCCGACTTCTATCCGGTGCTGAACTCCGTGGCCAAGGTGCTGAAAGAGTACGAGAAGACCCTCGTGCACGTGACCGGCCACACCGACAGCACGGGCGGCTACGAGTACAACATGGGCCTCTCGCAGCGGCGCGCGGACTCCGTGGCGTCCTACCTCGGGGCGCAGGGCGTGCAGGCGGTGCGGCTCCAGGCGCGCGGCTTCGGGCCGGACAACCCGGTCGCGAGCAACGGCACGCCCGAGGGCCGCCAGCAGAACCGCCGCGTCGAGATCACGCTCGAGCCGCTCACGGCATAGCCGGGAGGCAAGCCGCTGCGGATCGCCACGTGGAACGTGAACGGGCTGCGCGCGCGCCAGGATTTCCTGCTCGCCTGGCTTCGGGAGCGCGACCCGGACCTGGTCGCGCTCCAGGAGCTGAAGCTTCCCGACGCGCAGTTCCCGCACGAGCGCTTCGCGCAGGCGGGCTACCACGCGGTCGTCCACGGCCAGAAGGGCTGGAACGGCGTGGCGGTGCTCGCGAAGAAGCCCCTCGCGGCGGCGCAGGTGGGGCTGCCCGGTCACGAAGAAGCGGGCGCGCGCGTCCTCGTCGCCGAGGTCGAGGGACTCCGCTTCGCAAGCCTCTACTGCCCGAACGGGAAGCACGCCGGCCACGACGACTTCCCCCGGAAGCTCGTCTGGTACGACGCGCTCGCGGAGCATCTCGCGGCGCAGCACGACCCGGGCGCGCCGCTCGTGCTGGGCGGCGACTTCAACGTGTGTCCGACCGGGCTCGACAGCTGGAACGAGGCGGCGCTCGCCGGCCACATCTTCCACACCGACGAGGAGCGCGCGCGCTTCCGGCGCCTGCTCGACTGGGGGCTCCACGACCTGTTTCGCGAGCGGAACCCGGAGCAGCAGGCGTTCTCCTGGTGGGACTATCGCGACGGCGCCTTCCACAAGGGCCACGGCCTCCGCATCGACTTCCTGCTCGCGACGCAGCCTGTGCTCGCGCGCGTCCGGAGCGTCACGATCGACCGCGACTGGCGGAAGAAGCAGGAGGGCCTCACCGCCTCCGACCACGCACCCGTCGTCGCGGAGCTGGACTAGGCCGGACGCCGCTTCCTCGGGCCCGCCTGCGGCGCGGCCCGCTTTGCCGACTCAGGGCCGTTGTCGCAGCGCAGCAACCAGAGTGAAAGCGAGCGCGAGCAGGAGTGATCCGGCGGCGGGTTCGGGGACCACGTGCTCCGAACGAAAGGCGCTGTACGCGACGATGCTTTGGCCTTCGACGCTCGCGGCCCCGAACTCGACGCTTGGAAAACCAAGGTGGGTCGGGCCCGGCAGCTGGTCCGACGTCAAGAGGGCGCGCGGGTTTGGCGCGACACCGTCGATCTCCACGAGCTCGGCATCACCCGTCGCGGTTCTGCGCAGCCGGATCGTGACCGGGGCCGCCTGCCAGTCGACCGGCACGAAGACCGGGTACGACGCGGGGTCGTGGGTCGGGCCCTGGGACAGCAGCCCGATGCCGCGCACTCCGTTCAGGATGATCGATGCCGCGATCGCCGAGCTCGTCCACCCGTCGCTGATCACCACGCGATTGCCGGTGTCGACGTTGTTCGGAGCTGTCTGAAGCACCTGAAACGTAGCGACCACGTCGACCGCGTTGCCCGCTTGGGCGTCCGAGTCAGCAGCAAAGAATGAGATGAAGTCAGAAACGCTCGTGTCCAGCAGCGTCAAGACGCTTCCCGCAGTGGCGTCCTGGGTTCCCTCTGACGTGAAGTTCGACGGGTCTGCTGGATCGAGCGTCAAGGCCGCCGCGAGCTGGGCCTGGCCGCAGATCGTGGCTACGAATGCCATCAGGGTGCTCGCCCTTGCAATTCGGTGCCTGGCCATTGAAGCAACCTCCTCCCATAAGGAGCTGGCAACCCCAAGACCCCCCTTCGACTCCACGCAGACAAAGAAGTCGAAGCTGTGCAACTGTAGCCGGGTCGTCGCAGCTGCGCATTCGGCCCGAGCCGACAACCAGCTTAGAGCAGGCTGCTCGCGCCGGCCGCGAGCAGTAGCAGGTAGACCAGCACGCGGAAGCGGCGCTCGTCGAGCCGGTGGTGCGCCCACTCGCCCGCGGCGAGCGCCACGCCGAGCACGGGCACGAGCGCGGCGGTCGCCTGGAGCGTGCCTCCGTCGAGGCGGTCGTTCGCGGCGTAGGCGAGCGTGAGCGCGGTGCCGAGCACGAGCCAGACGCAGGAGAGGGTTGCCCGGAACGCGCGCTTCTCCGCGAGGCTCCGGCCGAGCGCCCAGACCAGGAGCGGGCCGCCGGTCGAGAACATGCCGTGCATCACGCCCGCGCCGAGGAGCGCAGCCTTCGTCACCGGCGGCGGGAGGGCGGGCGCGCTCTCGCGCGCGCGGGCGAGGCGCAGGAGCTCGAGCGCCGCGAGCGCCACCACGAACGCGCCGAACACGCGGCGGAGCAGCTCGTGCGAGGCGCGCTCGAAGATCGCGAGGCCGACCGCGAGGCCGAGCCCCATCCAGGGCAGGATGCGCGCGAGCAGGAGGCGGCGGTCCACGTGCGCGCGGCCGCGCAGCACGAGCCAGCTGCTCACCACGAGCCCCAGCGGGACGAAGACGGGAAGCAGCTCGCCGAGCGAGAACAGGTGCACGCCGAGCGCGAGCGCGATCACCGTGGCGCCGAAGCCGGTGGTGGCCTCGACGGAGAAGGAGAACGCGACCACGCCGGCGAAGACCCAGAAGCGGGGATCAGTCACTTCCAGTCGAAGCGTTCTCCGAGCGTCTCTTCCGAGACCGACCAGAGCCGCTTCGCGGCCTCGGGATCGAGCGCCCAGCCCTCGGCGCCGAGCGAGCCCGGCGGCGGCGTGGTGCCCGAGATCTGGCAGTCCTCGAGATAGAGCCCGCCGCGCCCCGCGAGCTCGGGCGCCGTCACTGCCCAACACTGCGTGGCTGCGCCCTGCTGCGGCGTCTTCCAACTCGCGAGGCCCGAGCCCGCGCGGTCCTTCGCGCGCGCCGTGAGCTGCTCGATGTCCTCGCGGGTCAGGTGGCGGCCGAGCTCGGTCACGATCATGCCGGGATGCACGCCGAACGCGCGCACGCCGTGCGGCGCGAGGCGGCGGTCGAGCTCCACCGCGTGGAGCACGTTCGCGCTCTTCGCTTGCCCGTAGGACACCCACTTGTCGTAGGGCCGGCGCTCGAAGTGGATGTCCTCGAAGACGACGCCCGACATGCGGTGGCCCCCCGAGCTGGTGTTGGCGACGCGCGCCCCGCCGGCCGCGCGGAGCGCCGGGGCGAGCAGCGCGGTGAGCAGGAAGTGGCCGAGGTGGTTCGTCGCGAACTGCATCTCCCAGCCTTCCGCCGTGCGCGCGAGCGGGCAGGCCATCACGCCCGCGTTGTTGAGGAGCAGGTGGAGCGCGCGGTTCTCGGCGAGCCAGCTCTTCGCGAAGTCGCGGACACTGTCGGGCCGGTCGAGCGAGAGCGCGCGCACCGTGAGCTTCGCGCCGGGCTGCGCGGTGCGGATGGTCTCCGCCACCTGCTCGGCCTTCACGGTGTCGCGCGCCGTGAGCGTGACCGCTGCGCCGTGCGCGGCGAGCGCGCGCGCCGTCTCGGCGCCGAGCCCTCCCGACGCGCCGGTCACGATCGCGACCTTGCCGCGGAGGTCGCTGCCGTCGAGGACCTGGTCCGTGGTGGACTGCGAGTCGAAGCGCCGCGCCATGGGGACACCTCCCGGCCGGCCACTCTACCTCGCTTCACGGAACTTTACGCGCTCGCAATCGCGGCGAAGCGGCGCCCGCCGATGCTCCCGGACCACGCGCCCGAGGAGACGAGATGAACGACCAGCCCCGTTCTTCGTGGACGAAGCGCCGCCTCGCGCTCGGCGCCATCGCGCTCGGCCTGATCGGTCTCGGTGCAGCGGGCGTGGCGGCAGCAAAGCCCGGCCTGTTCAGCCACGGCTTCGGCCACCTCCGCCACCACGGCGGCGCGCACGACGCGGAGGACGTCCGCTTCGCGGTGGCGTGGGTGCTCCGCGAGGTGGACGCGAGCGAGGCGCAGGTCGCCCGGGTGAGCGAGATCGCGACGCGGGCGGTGGCGGACCTGGAGGCGCTCCGCGACCTCCACCGAGCGCGCCACGACGCCTTCACGGCGGCGCTGGTGATCGGCGACCGCGCCGCGCTCGAGGAGCTCCGCCGCGAGAGCCTCGCCTCGCTCGAAGGCGCCTCGCAGCGGGTGGTGATCGCGCTCGCCGACGCCGCGGAGGTGCTGACGCCCGAGCAGCGTCAGCGCCTCGCCGACGCGCATCGGGCCCGGCACGGCGCCGACGAGTAGGCGCCGGGAGGAGGCGCGCGGGTTAGGCTTCCCGCGCGAGGTGAAGCGCATGACGCTGCGGAGCGGCGGGATCGCGGTGTGGCTCTCTCTCTCGCTCCTCGCCTGCGCGGCGAACCTGCCGGTGCTCGAGGAAGTGAACGAGGTCGTGCTCCGGCTCCACGAGTACCGCGCGTGGGCGTGGCTGCTCGCGATCCTCGCGATCTGGGCCGACTTCGTGCTGCCCGTCCCCCAGCCGGCCGTGATCGCCGCGCTCGGCCTCCTCTACGGCACGCCGGCGGGCGGGCTCGTGGGCAGCGTCGGCCTCGTCTCGGGCGGCTTCCTCGGCTACCTGCTCGCCCGCCGCTACGGCCGCGGCCTCGCGCTGCGCCTCGTCGGCGAGCGCGCGCTCGCGCGGATGGAGGACCTCCTCGGCCGCTCCGGCGTGTGGGCGATCGTGCTGACGCGGAGCCTCCCCTACAGCATCCCCGAGGCCGTCGTCGTCGCGGCGGGCCTCGGGCGGATGCCGACGCGCCGGCTGCTCCTCGCCCTCGCCCTCGGGAGCGTGCCGACCGCGTTCGTGTTCGCGGCGATCGGCGCGGGCTGGGACGAGGAGCCCGCGCTCGCGCTCGCCGTGAGCTACGCGCTCCCCATCTTCCTGCTCCCGCTCGCGCTCCACCTGCTGCGCGGGCGGAAGCAAGGCGGCGCCGAGCCCCCGCCTTGAGCCAACGCGTGCTGCTCGTCGACGACGACGCGGCGCTCGCACGGCTCGTGAGCGAGTACCTGGGCGAGGCCGGCTTCGCGGTCGAGTGCGCGGGCGACGGTGCTGCGGGCCTCGCGGCGCTC
>Ga0187892_10007222_pt1 | contig 15942 bp, 14 predicted proteins | sample MA1701073metaG_FD_139345 | JGI IMG/M metagenome (GOLD analysis project Ga0187892, IMG submission 139345) | Bio-ooze microbial communities from a basaltic lava cave in the Kipuka Kanohina Cave System on the Island of Hawaii, USA - MA170107-3 metaG ... | reverse complement strand
TTTTCGGCGGAGAGTCTGCGCGACCGGATCAACGATGCGCAGGCGAAGGTGCTGATCACGGCGGATGGCGGGTACCGGCGTGGCCGGGTTGTGGCGCTGAAGGGGAATGCGGACGAGGCGCTGGAAGGGACGCCGTCGATCGAGTCGGTCGTGGTGGTGAAGCGGGGTGCGGGCCTGGAGATCCCGGTCCAGATGCGGGGCGGGCGGGATCGCTGGTACCACGAGCTGATTCAGTACGCGTCCCCGGATTGTGCGGCGGAGTCGATGGAGGCGGAGGACCTGTTGTTCATCCTGTATACGTCGGGCACGACGGGGAAGCCGAAGGGAGTGGTCCACACGACGGGCGGATACCTGACGCAGGTTCATGCGACGACGCGGCTGGTGTTCGATCTGAAGGAAGACGACATGTACTGGTGCACGGCCGATGTCGGCTGGGTGACGGGTCACAGCTACATCGTATACGGTCCGTTATCGAACGGGGCCACCACACTGATGTATGAGGGTGCACCGGACTGGCCGGACCGGGGGCGGTTCTGGTCGATGGTGGAGAAGTATGGCGTCAACGTGTTCTACACAGCGCCGACGGCGATCCGCGCGTTCATGCGGTGGGGCGCGGAGTGGCCGGAGAAGTACGATCTGCGCACGTTGCGGCTGCTGGGCACGGTAGGTGAGCCGATCAATCCGGAAGCATGGATGTGGTATCACACGACGATCGGTGGCGGCCGTTGCCCGATCGTGGATACATGGTGGCAGACGGAGACGGGCGCGATCATGATCACGCCGCTGCCGGGCGTGGTGGCAACGAAGCCGGGCAGTGCGACGGTCCCGTTTCCGGGGATCTCGGCGGCCGTATTGAATCCGGAGGGCCAGGAAGTGAGCGCGGGCTATCTCGCGATCACGCGGCCGTGGCCGGCGATGCTGCGGACGATCTGGGGTGACGACGAGCGCTACCGCGAGACGTACTGGTCGAAGTGGGACGGCCTGTATTTCCCGGGCGATGGTGCCAAGCGGGACGAGGACGGTTTCTACTGGATCCTGGGCCGCGTTGACGATGTGCTGAATGTGGCGGGTCATCGCATCGGCACGATGGAAGTCGAGAGTGCGCTGGTGGACCATCCGGCGGTGGCGGAGGCGGCAGTGGTCGGGCGCGCGGACGAGCTGAAGGGTCAGGCGATCGCGGCGTTCGTGCTGCTCAAGGAGTCGATCCGCCCGACGGAGCACCTCAAGGGCGAGCTGCGCGATCACGTGGGGAAGAAGATCGGCTCGATCGCCAAGCCGGATGACATCCTGTATGCGGCGGACCTGCCCAAGACGCGCTCGGGCAAGATCATGCGGCGGTTGTTGCGAGACATTGCCGAAGGGCGTGCTCTTGGTGACACGACGACGCTCGCCGACCCGGCCGTCGTCGCGCGGCTCAAATCGGAGTACGAGGAAAAGGAAAGCTGAACCGGTCCCCGCGCGTTGCCGGTCCTCACTCGGCCAGCGGGTCGGTGGTCGGGGGATTCTTCTTCCGCTGATCGATGGGCGGTTTCGTGATCTTTGGTTGCGCGGGGATCCCGACGGCCACGGTCCCGCCCGCGATCGGTCGGGTGGCCACGCCGAGCGCGCCGAGCATCGCATCATCCTCGAGGTGCGCCTCCGCGAGTATGGTCGCGTGATAGGTGGCGCGCGCGCCCTTGCCCAGCCGCGTCACGGGTGAGTTCACGACACGCTGGTCCGCCAGGTCATGCGTGTGGCTGTAGACGTTGCCGTAGTCGGCAACGGATGCGCCATCGCCCAGCTCGATGCCGCCGCGGTCATCGAGCAGCACATAGCGATGGATCACCACGTTGTCACCCACGTCCATGTTGTAGCCGAACGAGAACTTGACGAACTGGAAGCATTTGAAGTTCTTTCCGCAGCGCTTGAAGATGTGTCGCGCAAGCATGCGTCGGAACCGCACGCCGAGATGAATGTTCTCACCAGCGGGCGACTTGTCGAACATCTCCCACAGCCAGAGCAGCGGCTTGACGCGCGCAAACCGGTCGGGATCGACGTCGCGGTAGTACTCCGGCTCGAGTGTCACGTTGCGCGGATCGAGCTGGGCGAGTGCCACGCGCCCCGTGGCCGGCAGGCCGGTGGGTTCCTTGCCGGCCCATTGCGGGTAGTACAGTTGCGTCAGGATCTCGCGGCACAGCTCGTCGCGGTCGCAGTCGGGCTGATCCAGTCGGTACGCGATGTCGCTCAGCCAACCGTCGTAAAGGGTCAGGGTGGCGGGCGGCAGAGCGACGGGACGCAGCGGGAGAAAGGGCATGGTCGTTCACTTTCGGTTGATGAGAGACGCGCGTCGGGCCTGGCGCGCGGACGCAAAATGCACGACGAAGGTTAGACCGCGGCCCGGCGGACTGCAACCGCAAACGCACGCATCGCGTAGGGGGTGTGCCGGCACACATCGCTGGACCGCGCGACCGAAGCTATGTTCAAAGCGGCCGGTCGCCTCTGGCAAGGATGAATGAGTATGCATGATCTTCTGCGGGAGAGAATCCTGCGCAAACTCGGTGTGCTGCCCGAGGCGCAACTCTACCAGGTCCTGGACTACATCGAGTTTCTCGAATCGAAATACGCACCGGGCCGCGCGCCCAAGGCGGACGGTCTGCTGCGCTTTGCGGAACGGCTCGAGGATGGCATGCGCATGCGTAACCTGGCGCCGGCCGTGATCAGCGGAACCGTCAACATCGTGGGAACGGCGCGCAAGGTGATCCAGGGCGTGTCCGAGGCGGGCAAGGAGATCGGCCGCACGATTCTCGGCGAAACTGATACGCCGCCCAACGGCACGAACAAGCCGTTGCCGCCGACGTCCCGGCCTGCGGACGGATCGTGAAGCGACGAACCAGCCGGCCTCGCTTCCTCGATCTGCGCGCGAGGAAGCCGCGACGCGCACGCACCCGGCGCGGCGTGGCCCGCGCCATGGTGCGCAACCTGCCTCACTTCCTCCGCCTGCTCATACGGCTGATCCGCGATCCGCGCGTTTCGCTTCTCGATCGTTCGTTCTTCGGCTTCGTCATCTTCTACACGCTCGCGCCCGCCGATCTGATTCCCGATTTCTTCTGGATGCTTGGACTGGTCGATGACGTCTACCTGATTGGTCTCGCCCTCAGCCGTCTGCTCGGCCGCGCCGGCCCGGACATCCTGCTCGAGCACTGGTCCGGCGACCCTCGCGAGCTGGGCTACCTCATCGAGCGCGTCAGCGACGTCGGCCGAACCCTGCCCGGCTCCATCCGAAAGACGCTCGCCCGCATGGTGAGTCGCGCCAGCTGAGTCTTGCTTGACAGCCCTGTCGCCCGGAGCCTAACTTCGCTCATGGGAAACCGAAACGCTCGTAACGCGTTCCCACAGGCGCCCGCAGGCCGCGGCTCCACGCTGACGGCACCCGCGGGCGCTCGCCGTTTCGGCTGGCAGGAGCAGGCGCCGCGCGAAAGCCGCTTCACCGAGCCGGGCCTCACCTTCGACGATGTCCTGCTCGTTCCCGCGTATTCCGAGATTCATCCGCGCGATGCCGCCGTCGGCACGCGATTGACCGCGACCATCGAGTTGTCGATCCCGCTGCTGTCGGCAGCCATGGATACGGTAACCGAATCGCGCATGGCGATCGCGATTGCGCGCGAGGGCGGGCTGGGCGTGATCCACAAGAACATGTCGATCGAGAAGCAGGCGGCCGAAGTCGACCGTGTGAAACGGTCGGAAAGCGGCATGATCCTGAATCCGATCACGCTGACGCCGGACAAGCCGCTGTTTGAAGCGCTTCGCCTGATGGAGCGTTTCTCGATCAGTGGCGTGCCTGTCGTTGACGAGGACGGTCGACTGCTCGGGATTCTGACGAACCGTGACCTGCAATTCGAGACGCGGCTCGAGCGCTCGGTGCGAGAAGTCATGACGTCAGCAAACCTGATCACGGCGCCCGTCGGCACATCGCTCGAGGAAGCCGAACGCATTCTGCACCGCGAGCGGATCGAGAAGCTGCCGGTGGTCGATGACGCCGGCCGGCTGCGCGGTCTGATCACGGTGAAAGACATCTTCAAGCGGCGGCAGTTTCCGAATGCGAGCAAGGACACGCACGGCCGGTTGCGCGTGGGTGCGGCGATCGGCACAGGTGCGCAGGAGCTGGACCGGGCCGAGGCGCTGCTCGCCGCAGGCGCCGATGTCCTCGTGATCGACACCGCTCATGGTCATTCCACGGGTGTGCTGGAAGCGACGGCGCGCACCCGGGAACGGTTTCCCGAGGCGCAGATCCTGGCGGGCAACGTGGCCACGTCCGAGGGTGCGCGCGCGCTCCGGGAACGGGGCGCGAGCGCGGTCAAGGTCGGCATCGGCCCGGGCAGCATTTGCACCACCCGCGTCGTCACCGGCGTGGGCGTCCCCCAGCTGACGGCGATCATGGACGCCGTCGAGGGCGTGGAGGACCAGGTCCCGATCGTGGCGGATGGCGGGATCCGCTATTCGGGCGATATCGTAAAAGCCATTGCGGCAGGGGCTTCCGCCGTCATGATGGGCTCGCTGCTGGCCGGCACGGAGGAAAGTCCGGGCGAGAGTTTCCTGCTGGAAGGACGCCGCTTCAAAACGGTCCGCGGGATGGGCTCACTTTCCGCAATGGAACAGGGCTCGGCCGACCGATACTTCCAGGAAGAGGTGCAGGAAAACCGGAAGTTTGTTCCGGAGGGGATTGAAGGGCGAGTCCCGTACAAAGGCCCGGCCGCGGACGTGGTGTTCCAGCTGGTGGGCGGTTTGCGCAGCGGAATGGGGTACCTGGGCTGCGCAGCGATCCGGGAGCTGCAGACGCAGGCCCGATTCATGCCGATCACCGCCGGAGGGCTTCGCGAGTCGCACCCGCACAACGTGGCGATCACGCGGGAGGCTCCGAACTATCACCTGTAGGGCCGGCGTCGCCCGGGCGATTTGCGAGAATCCACGCGAAGCGCCCGCACTCTTCCCAGCCTGACCCTGGAAACGCCAAACCTGGGAACCGTGATGACGCTGGTAGCCCCTAACCCACGCCCACTGGCCGAGATCCGCGAGCTGTTCGAGTCAATTCCGGGAGTCGAGCAGGCCAGTCTCGAAGATGACCGCTTCTGGCTGCTGTGCCGTCCCGATGCGGAGGTCCGGCAGGTTCGCGATGAGGTCGACCGCATCCTTTCCGCCGAGGGTCGGCCCCTGGACGCCGCCCGCGTCGAAGTGCTGGTGCGGGCCGATGGGCGTGACCGGCAGCGTGTATGTTTCGTCGACGTAAAGCGTTCCGAGTTGCCGGACATGCACGTCCGGGTGCACGTTACGCTGGAGTGGCATGGCGAGCAGTTCACCGCGGATGCAACCGGCGAGAAGGGTAGCGTCATCGAACTGAGGACGGCCGCCGTGGCGGCTCTCAATGCGATCGAGCGCGTTTCCGACCGCCGCGTCGAAGTCCGATTGGGTGGCGTCAAGCAGGTTCGCGCGTTCGACGCCGAGCTGATGGTCGTATCGTTGTACCGGCCCGGGCCCGACTTCCAGAAGTATCTGGGCGTCGCCCTCGTGGGCTCAGAACCGTTGCGCGCGGCGGCGCTCGCCGTGTTGCACGCACTGAACCGCGTACTCGGTAACTACCTCGTGACACGGTGAGCGAATGCGATTCTATCTTGTCCTGATTGCGGCAGCCCCGATGCTGGGCGCGTGTTATCGATCCCCGCCGCCCGAGCTCCCCGCGCCGCCTCCCGAAATCACTCCGATCGACCCGCCCGAATTGATCCAGGTCGATTTCAGCGATCTCAGCAGTCTGGACAGTGGTCTCGAACCCGCACCGTTCCCGGAGTCGGCCGGGGATCTGCCACCGACCAGCGACGCCCGCTCACCCAGCGGACTGAACCTCGGTGGTACCACGATCCCGCTCGTGCTCAACTCGCGGATCCAGTACTGGATTGACCTGTTCACCGGTAACGAGCGCGAGCGGTTCGCGCTGTATCTCTCGCGTCAGGGTCAGTACGAGGAGATGATCACCTCGAAGCTGCGGGCGAGCCGGCTGCCTGCGGAGCTCATCTATCTGGCGCTGATCGAGAGCGGGTATTCCACGATCGCGCGCTCGCGCGCCCGCGCCGTCGGCATGTGGCAGTTCATGACGGGAACGGCGCGCCTCGAGGGACTCGAAGTCTCGGAGTACCTCGATGAACGGCGTCACGCGGAGCGCTCGACGGAGGCGGCCGTACAGCATCTGCAGCGCCTCCATCGCCGGTTCGGCAGCTGGTACCTCGCCGCCGCAGCGTACAACAGCGGGGAAGGGCGCATCGCGCGCGCGCTGGCGCGCCGCGCGCCGAATGCCGAGCCGAGCGACGATCTGTTCTGGACGATCCACTCGCTGCTGCCGCGCGAAACCCGGGACTACGTGCCCAAGCTGATTGCCGCGACCATCATCGGCCGGAACCGCGAGCGCTTCGGGTTCCAGGACGTCGTGCTGCTCGAGCCGGCGCCCGCCGATCGCGTGTCCATTCCGGATGCCACGGACTTCAGCGTGATCGCCGAGGCGGCCGGTGTTTCAGTGGAGGATGTTGCGCGGCTGAATCCGCACCTGCCGCGCCAGGTGACGCCGCCGGGCCGGGAGGTCGAAGTGCTGCTGCCGGTCGGCACCGCGCCCGTGTTCCAGGTGGCCTACGATCAGATTCCGCCCGAGAAGCGCGTCCGCTTTCTCGAGCACACCGTCCGTCGCGGCGAAACGCTGTCCCAGATTGCCAGCCGCTACGGCACCAGCGTATCCGCGATTCAGCAGACCAATCGCCTGCGATCCGCCAATATCCTGAGCATCGGGCAGCGGCTGCGCATTCCGCGTGGAACGGCGATCCGCGTGGCGGCGGCAGCTCCGCGGGCGGCTCCCGCCGGGGGTCCGAGCTCCGTCGGTGGTTCGGGATCGTCCACGCCGCCTTCCAGCACGACGACGTATCGCGTTCGCGCGGGCGATTCGATCTGGGCCATCGCGCAGCGCTACCGCGTCAGCATGAACGATCTGCTCGAGTGGAACTCGCTGACGCGCCGCAGCGTGATCAAGCCGGGGGACCGGCTGATCATTCGGCGGGCGTCGTAGGCGCGCGCCAGTCACCGCTCCGGCCCCCACGCTTTTCCAGCAGACGGACGCCCTCGATCGTGAGCGTCCGGTCGATGGCCTTGAGCATGTCGTAGAGCGTAAGCAACGCCACCGTCGTCGCGGTCAGCGCCTCCATTTCGACGCCAGTCGATCCGGTCACGGCCGCCGACGCGGCGACGTGCAGGCCGGGCAGCCGGACGTCCGGCTCGATCACGACGTCGACATGGGTGAGCGCCAGCGGGTGGCAGAGCGGGATGAGGTCGGCGGTCCGTTTGGCCGCCTGGATCCCGGCGATGCGCGCCACCACCAGCGGATCGCCCTTCGGCGTGACACCTTCTTCCAGCCGCGCCAGCGTCTCCGGCCGCATCCGCAGGAACCCCTCGGCCCGCGCTAAACGAGAAGTTATTGCCTTGCCGCTGACATCGACCATGCGGGGCCGGCCGCTTTCGTCGATGTGCGTCAGCCCGGGAGCGTTTCGCTCCTGTGGCGATAAGGGCGTCTTCAGCTTCGTGCGTTTTCGCGTGGCCACGATGAGTGCGCGGTGCCGGTGGACGTTTGTTCGAAGACTAGTCGGCTCCGCGCACGCCGGCCAGCTCGCGCTTCCTGCCGACCAGCGTGCGGTGCAGCTCGCGCAGCAGCTGATTCAATCCCAGCTGCGGGTTGATATTGAACTGTGTGAGCCGAAGCGCTTCATCGACCAGCGCGATGGCGGCCAGCGGCGCATCGGGTGCGGGCAGGGCGCGCGCGCGTTCGGCGAGCCAGGCCAGGGCGTCGACGTTCACGACGGTCTCGGGCGCGCCGGTGGCGACGGCGGCCAGGTCGCGGAGCCAGACGGTGAGGAAATCGAGCAGCGTGGCATAATCGCCGCGCGCACCGGCAGGCGGCTGCGCCAGGGACGCCACGTACCGCTGCACGGGTGAGGGCGCCGTCGCGGCCTCGAGCGCCGCCCGCGCCCGGGTCCGCGCCGCTTCGAGCGGTCCGCCCTCACCGTTCTCACCGCCTTCGCCGAGGAAGCCCAGCGCTCGGCCGATCGAGCCGCCGGACAGACGCGCCACGCGCCTGGCGTGTTCCCCATCGACGGCTTTCACATCCGCGAGGAACTTCGCGACATCGCCTTCGGGGAGCGCCTGCACGCGCACCGCGCGCAGGCGCGAGCGAATCGTGGGCAGCAACGCATCCGGCTCGGCGGCCGTGACGATGATCGTGGTGCTCGTTGGTGGTTCCTCGAACAGCTTGAGCAGGGCGTTCGCCGCTTCCGGGCTCGCTTCCTGAGGCACGAGCGCCTCGGCGTCACCGATGATGAAGACCTTGTGGCTGCCCATGGCTGGCCGTGAGGCGGCCATGCGGCGGATCACCTGGGCGTGCGCGAGATAAATGCCGACCAGGTCACCGGGATCGTTCACATAGTAGGGATCGGCACGCCGCGCTTCGAGTTCCGCCGCCCTCGCCTCCTCGAGCGCGTCACCCAGCTTTTCAGGACTGCTCACGCCCTTCGGTCTGGGCAGCGGGAAGAACCAGTGCAGATCCGGGTGTTCGAGGCGGAGCGAGAGGCGGCAGGCGCGGCAGGTGCCGCACGGTTCGGTGCCGGGGCGCTCGCAGAGCAGCATCTGGCCCAGCCAGAGGGCGATCCGCTGTTTGCCAACGCCGGCGGGCCCGGCCAGCAGCAGCGCCGCGGGCAGGCGTTGCTCGGCGATCGCGCTGGCCAGCGCACGGCGGATCTCGTGATGACCGGCGAGGGGCGCGAGACCGCTCACGATCGGGCGCGACCCCGCAGCCAGGTCAGCGGATCCACGGCCTCGGCAAGAGAGCCGCGTACGGGAGCGCGCACCTGGAACTCGAGGTGGGCGCCGTGCTCCGTCTGCTCGCCGCCGACCGTGCCGATGACCTGGGCCGCGGCAATCATGTCGCCTTCCTTCACCGACACGGTCTTCAGATACATGTAGAGCGTGTAGTAACCACCGCCGTGGTTGACCATGACCATCGAGCCGTAGCCCTCGAACGGCCCCGCGTGAGAGACGCGGCCCGCTTCGACGGCGCGCACGGCTGTGCCCGCGGCCGCGGCGATGCCGATGCCGTTGTTGATCAGCGTCACGCCGTTGGGCCTGCGCTCGGGCCCGAACCGGTAGATGACCTGCCCTTCTACGGGCCAGCTGAGCGTACCCAGGTCGGACGTCGAGATGGCGGCGGCGACGGCGGGGCCGGCGCGTTCCTCCGCGAGCCGTTCGCGCTCGAGCCGCTCGATGATCGAGGACAGTCGCTGCTCGTCCTGCGCGGCCTTCTCCAGCCGCGACGCCGTGGACGCTTCCGTGCGACGAACCTGGTCCAGTGCCTGGCGGCTGCGCGATTCCAGCTGCTGCAGGTCTGACACCTCGCGTTCCTTCTGCGCGCGCACACGGTCGAGCTGCGAGAGGTTTTCCTGCAGGTCGGATTCCTGCTTGCGCAGGTGGCCTTCCAGACGCTTCACATCCTCGATCACGCTGCGCTCGTACATCGCCACCATGTGCAGATATTTGTAGCGGTTCAGCAGGTTGCCGAAGTTCTCCGCGCTGAGCAGCACGTTCACAGTGTGCAGAGGACCTCGCTTGTAGATCGATCGGAGCCGCCCGTTCATGGCGGTCGATCGATTCTGCAATGCATCGCGCGTGGCGCCCAGCTCCTGCTGAAGCTGTTCCGCGCCCGTCTGCAGCACGAAAGCCTGGAACTCCATCTCCTGCAATGCGCTCACGGAATTGGCGCGCTGGCGGCCGATGTTGAGCAGGTCGCGTGATGCGTCGCGCACACGGGACTGCAGCTGCTCCATCTCGGTCTGCAGCCGCGCGCGTTCCTGGCGGATCGAGTCGAGCCGCAACTGGCTCTGCCGCAGCTCCTGGCGCGCGCTCTGGCCCGTCTGCGCTGCCGCCGGCTCGGCAAGCAGCAGGGCGATGGGCAGCAGCAGCCCCCGTCGCATCCGGTTACACCTCATGGAGGTGTCGCCGCACCGCGACGGCGCTGGCCAGAACGCCCAGGCCGGAGCCTGCGATTACGCCGATCAGCGTCCAGGTGCCCGGCATGAACTCGAGCCTGAACACGGATCGAGAAATGATGGCAAAGGCCAGCCACGTCACGCCGAGCGCGAGCACACCGCCGCCCAGTCCCGTGAGCAGCCCTTCGATCAGGAAGGGGCGGCGCACGAAGTCCTCGGTGGCGCCGACCAGCCGCATGATCGCGATCTCATCGCGACGGGCGTAGATCGCCATGCGTATGGCTGCGCCAATGATGAGCGAGGCCACGAGGGCGAAGGAAATGCCCAGCACGACGGTGGCCGTACCTGCGACACGGCGGAGCAGGTAGACCTTGTCCAGCCATTCGCTGCCGTAGCGCACGTCGTCCACGAACGGGTACTGGCGGATGCGCGCCGCGACCGCTTCAACGGCTTCCGGCCCGCTCTGGTTCGGACGCATCATCACTTCGAGCGACGCCGGCAGCGGATTCGCATCGAGTCCGCCGAACAGCGTCTCGAACTCCGGCAGCTCACGGCGCGCCTTGAGGAGCGCCGCTTCCTTCGTGATGTAAATCACTTCCCGCACTTCCGGATACTCGCCGATCTGCTGCTGCGCGGTCGTGACCAGCTCGGCAATCGCATCGTCACGCAGGTAGGCAATCACTTCGACTCGCGATTCCACCCGCTCGAGCACGCGCCGGATGTTGTACGCGGCGATGCCGAACAGGCCGACCAGGAAGAGCGACAGCCCGATCATGCCCGCGGAAAGACCGGCAAGCAGCGGTGTGCGGCGGAACGCGCGCAGGGCTTCGCGGACGACGTAGGGCATCATGCTTCAGCCGCCGCCGTTGGCGGCGGAATCGAAGACAATGTTGCCGTGATCGATCTCGATCACACGCATGCCCGGGTTGCGCCGGACCAGGTCGAGGTTGTGCGTGGCGAGCAGCACGGCTGTGCCCGAAACGTTGATCTCGCGGAACAGATCGAAAATGCCCCAGGTCGCGCGTTCGTCGAGGTTGCCGGTCGGCTCGTCCGCCAGCAGCACGAGCGGATCGTTGGCCAGCGCGCGCGCCACGGCGACGCGCTGCTGTTCGCCGCCGGACAGTTCCGCGGGCAGTGCCTCGGACTTGGCGGCCAGACCTACCTGTGCCAGGAGCCGGCCGACCTTCGTCCGGATCACGGCGGGCCGGGCGCCCGTCACCTCGAGTGCGAAGCCGATGTTCGCCGATGCCGTTCGGTCCGTGAGCAGCCGGAAATCCTGGAAGACATAGCCGATCTTGCGACGCAGGTGCGCAATCTCGCGCGGCTTGATCGTCGAGGACCGGTACCCGGCGACCCGTACTTCGCCGCTGCTCGGGTGGTCCGCCATGTGGATCAGGCGCATGATCGTCGACTTGCCGGCGCCGCTGTGGCCGGTGAGAAAGCAGAACTCGCCCTTGCGCAGCTCGAACGAAACGCCGTTCAGCGCGGATCCGCCTTTCGCGTACTCCTTGTGCACATTGATCAGCTTGATCATGCCGTTCCTTCGGCAAACGCCCGCGTCCCGCGCGCTTCGTTTTCACGACGGCGTGCGGCCAGCCGCTCGGCCAGGCGCAGCGCCTCCACCATCGACGTCGGGTCCGCCTGCCCGCGGCCTGCCCGGTCCAGCGCCGTACCGTGGTCGGGCGAGGTTCGGACGAACGGCAGGCCGAGCGTGACATTCACGCCCTGGCCGAAGCACGCCGTCTTGAACGCCGCCATGCCCACGTCATGGTAGGGTGCGATCACGACATCGAACTCGCCGCGAGCCGCGCGCACGAAGACCGTGTCCGCGGGCAGCGGCCCGTGCACGTCGAGGCCATCGGCGCGTAGCCGGTCAAGGGCCGGCCCGTAGATTCGCGCCTCCTCATCGCCGAACCGACCGCCATCAGAGGCGTGGGGATTGAAGGCGCAGAGGGCGACGCGCGGGCGGTCCATGGCCCAGCCGGCATGAAGCGACTCGGTCACGATTCGTGTCTGTCGAACGAGCAGGTCCGAGGTCAACAGGCGCGGAACATCGGAAAGCGCCACATGCGTCGTGGCCAGAACGACCCGCAAAGGGCCGCCCAGGGAAGTCCGGTCCGCGCTCATCATCATCGACACATCGGCGGTCCCGCTCAAGGCCGCAAGCATTTCGGTGTGGCCAGGATAGGGGTAGCCGGCGGCGAAAAGGGCGGCTTTGTCGACGGGCGCCGTCACGATGCCGTCGACCTCACCCGCGAGCGCCAGTCTGGCCGCCCGCTCAATGGCCAGCCCGGCCAGCCGTCCGGCTTCGGCCGCCGATCGCCCCGCCGCCCAGGAACCGATGCTCAGGAATTCGTCAGCGGCCGCCTCCGCGCCCGTGCCAGCGGGTCCGACGAACAGAAGGTGGGAGCGCCCGGGTTCCGCCGCGTGAATGCGGGCGGCGGCCGCAGCGACTTCAGGGCCGACGCCCCTCGGATCACCCAGCGTGATTGCCAGCCGTCGGACCGTCGCACCGGCCGCACCGGATGACGGCACGACGCTCACTGTCGGTTTTCGGCAGGCCGGATCCGGATGTCGATGTAGGTCTTGCGCCGCAGCTCGACGATCAGTTCGGCCTCCAGCTTCTGCTGCGAGAGCATGTTCTGAATCTGCTGCCGGTAGTCCTCGACCGTCGCAGGCCGCTCGGACTCCACGCGCTCGACGCGAACGACGACGAACTTGGGCAGCGGGCCGTCCAGGTCGAACGGGAACGGGCCCACAACCTGACCTGCCGCGGCGTCCGCGAGCGCGGCCCGATATGCGGCATCCATGCTGTCCCGCGCTTCCGGGCCGCGGCGGGCCGGCGCATCGAGGTCACCGTGAGCACGGCGCAGCGAATCGAAGGACACGCCGCGGCGCAGCCGTTCAGCAATGCTGTCCGCCAGGATGCGCGTCCGATCCTTGTCGGCGTCCGTGATGACGGGACGGATCAGAATGTGTCGGGCCTGCCGTTCCGGCCCGTTGATCCGTTCGAGCCGGATGATGTGAAAACCGTACTGCGTCAGGACGGGCCCCGTCAGCTGTCCGGGCCGCAGCATGGGTGAATACGCCGCGGCCTCGAACTCGGTCAGCATGTTGCCCGGGCGGAACCAACCGATGTCGCCGCCCAGCTCGCGGCTGGACGGGTCTTCCGAGAAGCGGCGCGCGAGCGCCGCGAAATCGGCGCCCTCATTGCGCAGCGCGTTGAGCAGCGAGTCCGCAAGGGCCCGGGCACGGGCAAGCGCCGAGTCCGCCGCGCTCACGGGAATCATGATCTGCTCGAACGTGATGGTCGGCGGCACGGTGGGCGGGCCCGTGCTGGATGCCGCGACTTCACGCTGGAACACATCGCGAATTTCGCGGTCCGTGATGGGCGGTGACTTGCGGTCCCGCAGCTGCTTCTGCAGGTACAGTCGTCGCAGCTGCTCGTGACGGAACTGCGAACGCAGGATGTCCGTGTACTCTGTCATCGTCAGATTGGCGCTGCGGAGCGCCTGCTCGAGCTGCGCGGTACTGCCACCGAACTGCTGCGTGGTGATCGCCTGGATCTGACGGTCCACGGCGGCGCGGATCTGGTCGTCCGTGACCTGCAGCGTCGTATCCCGCATCGCTTCCTGAACCAGCAGCAGGCTGTTGATGCGATCCTCGAGGATTTCATCGATCAGGCGGTCCAGCTCGGGTCCGGCCGATGGCAGCGTGCGGCGCCCGCGGCCGTCGCCCTGCTGCCACGCCTCGAGCGCCTGCTGCAGCTCGCCGCTCGTGATGATGCTGTCCCCGACCACCGCAATGATCCGGATCAGCGTGTCCGTGCGGAGCGGCCGATCCTGGCCGTGCAGCTGCACGGGCATCACCAGCAGGGCGCCGAACAACGCTGTGATCGTGATGCGACGCATGGGTTACCCTGGTTGCGACGACAGGCGGACCGGTCACGCCGGTCCGCCCATCATAGGCCGGTCAATCTCCCGTGTTCCGGCAGCGCATCGCACCCGCGCCGTCGGAGCTCGACTCAGCGCCCCGTATCCGGCGGTGTGGTCGGCACCGCGGGCGGCGCACTGGCCGGCGGGCGCTGCGCCTCGACGCGCGCGACCACGGCGTCGAATGATCGATTGAAGATCTCGCCCCGGAACTGCCGCCGCAGCGAGTAGGACAGCGGTCCCAGTGGAATCGCGCTCTGCTCGTTCTGCAGTATCGATTCGAGCAGGCTGTTGACGCGGCGCTCGACCGCCTGGTGCATGGTTTCGCCGTCCTGCGGCTGAATCGACATCAGCCCGGATGCCTGCGCCGCGCCCCGCAGCTGCATGCGTACGTTGGCGCGAAGCGAATCCGCTTCCGCGTCCGTCGTGCCAAGGTTCTGCCGCTCGGCTTCCGCGACCAGAATCATGTTTCGCGCAATGCCTTCGAGCACCTGGCGGATCTGTTCGTCCGGCGCAGCCATGACCTGTCCGCGCGTGGGCGGGTTCCAGCCCTGAATCACTTCGAGGAACTCGGACGCCGTGAGCGAACCGCCACTGTAACGGACCAGCGCGCGTGAACCTGCTCGGCCGCGCAGCTCCGTGCTCGGCGAGCGCAGAATCTCCTTGGCGTTGTCCACGGCACCTTCCTGCACGCTCAGCCTCAGCGGGTCGGTGAGTCCGCTCACATACAGGGACTCCGCGCGGAATTGCCGCTGGCGCACGACTTCGGCCCTGAACATTGCACTTTCATCTTCGAACTTCGGCTGGCGCCGATCCTCGACCTTGATGATGTGCAGGCCGAACGGAGTCTCGACCACGTTGCTGATCTGGCCCGGCTGCATGGCGAACGCCGCATCCGCGAACGGCGTCACCCAGCTGTTCGGCCCTTCACGCCGCGCATAGCCCAGGTCGCCGCCCTGCTGCGCGCTGCCGTCCTGGCTGTGCGCCCGCGCCAGCGCAGCAAAGTCTTCACCCGATGCGGCGCGCCGCTGAAGATCCTGCGCCAGCCGGGCCACACTGTCGCGAGCCGCCGGCGTCGCGTCCGGCGGCAGCCGCAGCAGGATGTGGCGCGCGCGCACTTCGGTCCGCGTCTGGTCGCGTTCGAACTGGCTCCGCAGCGAGTCGTCGCTGATCACCGTGTCGTACTGGACGACCTGGTCGCGCAGCTTCACGACCATGGTTTGTTCGAGATAGGGCCTCAGGTATGGATTCAGATCGACGTTGCCGAGCGTCGAGTCCTGTGAAGCGGCCGTGGCCAGCAGCATGTAGTCGACCCACAGATTCGCCACCGCCTCGACGACGTCCCGCTGCGCTGGAATCTCGCGCCGGGGCGCGAGCATGGCCGCAGTCTGGTCGACCGTCAGGTCGTGGCCGGCCGCCCGCGCGATCACATTCGTGTGCGACGAAACCGCCTGACCGAACCCGTCGCACGCTGTCAGCGCGACCGCGCCACAGGCGACCATTACGAACACGTTCCTCATTCCTGGAATCTCCTATCGGGGAGCCTCCGCCGGCCGGGATCGGCCGGACCGAAAACATTCAAGTGTAGCGGGTACGCCTCGATAGCGCCACCGGTTCCGTCGTTCCGGGTGGCTCGACCGTGCGATGCCCGCTCAGGCGGCGCGGGCCTTCGGCTCTGCGAGATGGGCGAGCGCGATCAGCAGCGTATCGACGATGGGTGCCGCGCCTCGTGCGCGGAGCCGGAGCGACAGCGGATTGGCGCGAGCGACCTCGACTTCGGTCTGCCGCTCCATGAGCGGTTTCTGCAACGCCGCGAGACGCGGCGCGACACCGGGCCGGAACGAGACGCGTGCGGACTCGGCGCGCAGAAGAATGCGCTCGGCGCCAGCCCGCGAACCGGCGAGACGTAACGCGGCGGCGTGGAACAGTCGGGCGGCCTCGGGGGGCGGCGGGCCATAGCGGTCCCGGAT
>Ga0187892_10007221_pt1 | contig 15942 bp, 16 predicted proteins | sample MA1701073metaG_FD_139345 | JGI IMG/M metagenome (GOLD analysis project Ga0187892, IMG submission 139345) | Bio-ooze microbial communities from a basaltic lava cave in the Kipuka Kanohina Cave System on the Island of Hawaii, USA - MA170107-3 metaG ... | reverse complement strand
GCTACTGGCTAGAAGCCTAACGGGGTAGTGCTGTAGCCAGCAGCCCGAAGCCAGTAGCCAGTAGCGATCAGCCCATAGCACCCACTCTCATGCAGCCAACGGGCTACCCCGACCTCGACGCGTTGCTGCCGCGGCTCGCGGCCATCGGCTCCCTCAGCGCCCATGCCCTGGAGGCGGAGCGGGTGGCCATCCTTGGCCGGAAACAGGGCGTTCTCACCCAGGCCCTTCGCGCCCTCCCTCAACGCGATCCGTCCGACCGCAAGAGGTTCGGAGCGGAAGCCAATCGTCTCAAGGAAGCCTTCGAGGCCGCTTTCGCCGACCGCGAAACGGAGCTGGGCGCGCAACGCTCGCCCGTCGCCTCCGGGATCGATCGCACCATGCCGGGGCGGCAGCGCTGGATCGGGGCCCGTCACCCGGTCACCCGGGTCGTTGACGAAGTGATCGAGATCTTCCGGGAGCTGGGATTCGCCATTGCGGTCGGTCCCGAGGCGGAAACCGAGTGGTACAACTTCGGGGCGCTCAATTTTCCCCAGGAACACCCGGCGATGGACATGCACGACACCCTGTTTTTGGAGGACGGGAGGACGGGAGGACGGGAGGGCAGGAAACAGGACGAAGGACGGTTGCTTCTGCGGACTCACACGTCTCCGGTACAAATCCGGGTTATGCAGGCTGGACCGCCCCCGTATCGCGTGGTGATTCCCGGCATGGTGTATCGGAATGATCCCTGGGATGCATCACACGCTCCGGCCTTCGCGCAAATCGAGGGACTCGCGGTGGATGAGGGGATCGGCTTCGTGGATCTCAAGGCGACCCTGACCCATTTCGCCCGGCGGTTCTTCGCTGCCTCGACGCGAGTCCGGTTCCGGCCTTCCTACTTCCCATTCACCGAGCCGTCGGCGGAGCTGGACGTGGAGTGTCAGATCTGCCACGGCGGCGGCTGTCCCGCGTGCAAGCAGACCGGGTGGATGGAGCTGCTCGGCTGCGGCATGGTGCACCCGAAGGTCCTCGAGAACTGCGGGGTGGACGCCGAGCGATACACCGGGTGGGCGTTTGGACTCGGCCCCGGCCGCACGGCGCAACAGCGGTTCGACATCCCGGACATCCGGCTCGAGTACGGGGGCGACATGCGCTTCCTCCGCCAGCTGGCCGGCCAGGAGAGAGCGTGAAAGTCTCCCGGCGCTGGCTGGAGGCGTTGTTACGTCGCACGCTCGACGCTCGCGACGTCTCGGAACGGCTGGCCATGCTGGGCGCCCCGGTCGACGCCGTGACGCCGGTGCACGCCGAGCTCAAGGACGTGGTGATCGGGCTGGTCGAGGAGGTGCGTCCGCATCCTAACGCGGATCGCCTGCGGCTCTGCACCGTGAACGCCGGCGGCGCCAGCCCGGTTCAGGTGGTGTGTGGCGCGGCAAATGTCGAGGCCGGCCGGAAGTACCCGTTCGCGCCAGTCGGCGCCTCGCTGCCGGGCGGGGTCACTCTCGAGAAACGGAAGATCCGGGGGGAAACCTCCGAGGGGATGCTCTGCTCGAGTCGTGAGCTTGGCCTCGGTACCGACCACGAAGGCATCATGACGCTGGAGACCGCCGCGGAGCCCGGTGCCTCGTTCCTCGAAGCGTTCTCGCTCGGCGATGATCGTTTCGAGATCGATGTCACCCCGGTCCGGCCCGATCTGCTCGGCCACAAGGGCGTAGCGCGGGAGCTTGGAGCGGCGTACGGGGTGTCGGTAAGGCTTCCCGAGATCACCGGCTCCTCGGGACAAGCGAGGCCTCGAATCAGGCGGGTGGAGAAGCGCTCGGACACGGTCGGAGGAGTAACCGTGACCATCGAGCCGGGAGCGGCGTGTGCCCGGTTCACCGGGGCGGTCATTCGGGGTGTCACTGTCGGTCCTTCCCCGGCCTGGCTCCGCAGTCGTCTCGAAGCCGTTGGCCTTCGCAGCATCAGCAACGTCGTCGATGCGACGAACTATGTGATGTTCGAGCTCGGCCAGCCGCTGCACGCCTACGACCTCGCGAAAGTTCCCGGACCCGCTTTGATCGTCCGGCCTTCGTTGCCCGGTGAGCGGCTGGAGACCCTGGATGGAGTCCAACGTGCCCTGCCGGCCGGGACCACCATCGTCGCCGATGGAACCGGCGTGTCCGGAATCGGGGGGGTGATGGGGGGACGGTCGAGTGAGGTGACCGAAACGACAACCGATGTCTTCCTTGAATCCGCCTGGTGGACACCAGGGCCGTTGCGCGCGGCGCGGAAGGCGCTTTCGATCACCAGCGAGGCGGCCCACCGGTTCGAGCGCGGGACCGACCTCTGGGCTGTTCCCGACGCCCTGGCTCGATGCATCGAGATCGTGCTCGCAACCGCCGGGGGCACTCTGGACGGCGAGGCGCTCGATCTCTGGCCCGAACCGAGCCAACCGCCCCGCATCTTCCTTCGGCATGCTCGGGCGACCCAGGTGCTGGGGCTCGAGCTCCCTGTCGCCGAGGTCGAGCGCTGCCTCACCACCATCGGAGCGATCGTCGCTCCCAAGCCCGAGGAAGGGCGGTTTGCGGTTCAGGTTCCGGGGTGGCGTCCCGATCTCCGTGAGGAGATTGACCTTATTGAAGAGGTAGCACGGATTCACGGCTATCAGCGGTTTCCGGACGACCTGCGGCCATTTCGGGCCGGTAACCAGGTTGATGCCCCCATTTCGAGGGCGTCGGATGAGATTCGGAATCACCTGGTCGCCGAAGGGATCTATGAGGTCGTGCTGCTGCCCGTTGGAGGCAGGACCGAGGGACCCGGTGCCGCACAAGGCCAGGTCCGAATCCTGAATCCGATTTCTGCCGACCACGGCTACTTGAGGAACTCGCTTCTGCCCGGATTGGTGAATCAGGTGGAAGCAAACTGGGCGAATCAGACTCGGGACGTTCGCCTCTTCGAAATCGGGACGGTGTTTGCCCCCGGCGCGGACCGTCCCCAGGAGGCAACCAAAGTCGGCGCAGTCCTCTCGGGCTCGCGATGGCCTGCCCATTGGAGCGACCACGGTCGGGTTGGTGCGGGAGGGGGCGGAACTCCCGACTGCGACCCATGGGATCTCAAAGGCCTCTTTGAGCGCACCGTCTCGCTGGCGAATCCGGGTGCCCGGGTGCAAGTTGAGGGCGACGGGTGGATTGCAAAGGGCTCGGACGGCGCCGTGGTCGGTTGGGCCGGTCCGCTTCAAGCCGACGCGCCGCGATGGGCAGGGCCGCTGTTTGGCCTGGAGGTCGCGATCGATCCCACCCCCAGACATGCGGCGCGGTATGTCCGGCTCCCCGTGTTTCCCGCGGTGACTCGCGACCTGGCGTTGCTCCTCCCGGATGCACTGGAGGCGGCCGCGGTCGAATCGGAGGTGAACGCAGCGGTGGCCGGGCGGGGCTCGACGCCCGGGTTGTTGGAATCGGTTCGGGTTCTCGACGAGTACCGTGGGGCAGGCTTGCCGGCCGGGCATCGCAGTGTCGCATTCCGGTTGGTCTTTCGCTCGGCCGAGCGAACCCTGCGCGATGATGAGGTGGACGCCATGGTGCAACGAATCCGCACTCAGCTCCAGAAGACCCTTGACGTCTCCGCGCGCACGACCTGACGGGGGAGGGGCGGAGGGACCCCTCGAGGAGCTGGAGCGGCTGGTTGCGGCGCTGGAGGAGGAAGTCCACGCCCTACGGGCCGGATCGGCGGCGGGCTCAGGGAAAGTCGGACCGGACCAGGCCCGGCGCACCGGTCTTCTCGAGGGAGAGAATCAGCTCCTGCGGCAACGGATCGCCGCGGTGCGTGAGCACGTCGAGCGGCTGCGGACCCGGCTCCGGTTTATCGAGGACCGGTCGGAATGACGACGCGTCATTCGGTCAAGGTGAGCCTGGGCGGAACGGAGCTCAGTATTAGTTCCGAGCACCCACCGGCGTACACCAACGAGGTGGCGGCATACTTCGACAAGGTTCTGGCCCGGATTCGTAATGCCGGGCCGACGGTGGACGCGCACCGCGCGGCGCTGCTCGCCGGGCTCGCGATCACCGATGAGTTGTTCCAGGCCCGCGCAGGCTCTCCCGGCAGCGATGTCGCGAGGATCCGCGCAATGCGAGATCGGCTGGCTCGACTGGTTCCCGCGACGGGGAAACCCCGGGGCGGGAGCGGGAAAGCCAAGGGAGCGTAGCGCTCAGCCGAAGACCTTCCCGCGGCCTCCGGGGCCGCGTGCGGAGATACATCATGGATCCGACTGTCCTGCTCGCCGCCGGTGGCGGGCTCGTTGCCGGAGTTCTGGTCGCCCTCTTCATTTCCCGCTTCTATCTCCGTGCCCGGCGCCGCGACGCCGCGACCCTGGTGGCAGACGCGGAGTCGAAAGCCCTGGCCACGCTCAATGCCGCGGCCCATGAGGGCGAGCAAGCCAAAGCCGCCGCGTTGCTCGAAGGCAAGATGGAGGTGATGCGGCACCGGGAAGAGGCGGAGCGAGATCTGGCCCGCCGGAGGGAAGAGGCCGATCGGACCGAGCGGCGCTCCGAAGAACGGGAGCGTGACTTCGGCCGGCGAGCGGAACAGGTCTCCCAGCAGGAGAAAGGCCTGGCGACCAAGCTCGAGGGGCTTGCCCAGCGGGAAGGGGCCCTGTCCGTGCGAGAAACGGAGATCGAGGGCCTGGTGAAGGAGCAGCGGACCCGCCTGGAGCGGATTGCGGGCCTGACGTCGGAGGACGCACGTCGCGAGCTCCTCAAACGCGCCGAGGATGAAAGCCGGGCTGAAGCCGCCGCATTGGCTCGGGATATCAAAGAGCAGGCGAAGCGGGAGGCCGAGAAAGAGGGCAGGAAGATTATCGCGCTCGCCGCTCAGCGCCTGGCCGCTGAGCACACCGCCGAAACCACCGTGTCCTCAGTTGCCCTGCCCACCGACGAGATGAAGGGGCGGATCATCGGCCGCGAAGGCCGGAACATCCGGGCCTTCGAGCAAGCGACCGGAGTGGACCTCATCATCGACGACACGCCCGACACGGTCGTCGTCTCCTGCTTCGATCCGGTCCGGCGCGAAGTTGGGCGCCGCGCGCTCGAGGCGCTGATCACCGACGGCCGTATCCATCCGGGGCGCATCGAGGAAATCGTCAAAAAGATTCAACAGGAGCTCGATGCCCAGCTGGTCGAGTTGGGCGAGCAGGCGGCCTACGAAACCGGGGTTCACGGCCTGCACGCCGAGCTCATCAAGCTGGTTGGGCGGATGCGGTACCGGACCAGCTACGGGCAGAACATCTACGATCACTCCAAAGAGGTCGCCTGGCTGGCTGGTATGATGGCCGCCGAGCTGCATCTCGATGTCGCCCTGGCCAAGCGGGGCGGCTTGCTGCACGACATCGGCAAAGTGCTGACGCACGACAACGAAGGCACCCATGTGGAGCTCGGAGTCGAGGTAGCGCGCAAGTACCGGGAGAGCGAAGCCGTCATTGGCTGCATCGCCGCGCACCATGACGACGTCCCCCATGAGTCCATCGAATCGGTTCTGGTTCAGGCGGCCGACGCGGTGAGCGGGGCTCGCCCCGGTGCGCGCCGGGAGGCGTTCGAGACCTACGTCAAACGGCTCACCCGGCTGGAGGAAATCTCCCGCGAATTCGAGGGAGTCGAAAAAGCCAATGTGATTCAGGCCGGTCGCGAAGTCCGTGTGATCGTGGTGCCCGAACGGGTGAACGACGCCAAAGCCCAGGAGCTGGCCGACTCCATCGCCAAGCGGATCGAGAACGAGCTCCAGTATCCCGGGCAGATCAAGGTGACGGTGGTGAGGGAAACCCGTGCCGTCGGATTGGCCCGGTGACCGCACGACTGCTCGACGGGGCAGCGATCGCCCAGGACATCCGAAACGAAGTGGCGCGGGAGGTAGCGGACCTCGTGGCTCAAGGCCGGCAACCGGGGCTCGCTGTCGTCATTGTTGGCGAAGACCCCGCCAGCCAGGCCTACGTGCAAGCCAAGGGCCGAGCCTGCCGCGAAGCAGGGATGCATTCCGAAACCGTGGTTCTGCCCGCCGACGCCGACGAGGAGGAACTCCTCCGGGTTATCGATCGTCTGAACGCCGATCCTCGGATTCACGGGTTCCTGGTCCAGCTTCCGCTTCCTCCTCAAATCGACCCGGAGAGGGTCCTTCACCGGATTGCACCACACAAGGACGTGGATGGGTTCCACCCGATGAACGTGGGGAAGGTCGCGGTCGGGGACCCGACCGGATTCCGGCCGGCCACCCCATTCGGGGTCCAGCAGATGCTCATCCGATCCGGAATCGAGACCAGGGGAGCCCACGCGGTGATCCTGGGCCGGAGCAACATCGTTGGGAAGCCGATGGCGAACCTGCTGCTTGTAGACGGCCCCGGCGGAAACGCCACGGTGACGGTGTGCCACTCGAGGTCCCGTGACCTTCCCGCGATTACCCGGAGTGCTGATATCCTGATCGTGGCGATCGGGAAGCCCAGGTTTGTGACTCAGGAGATGGTGCAGCCGGGTGCGGCGGTCGTGGATGTCGGAATCAACCGCGTCCCTGACCAGTCTCAGCCGAAGGGGTACGCGATTGTCGGGGACGTTGATTTTGATCCCGTATCCGAGGTGGCCTCGGCGATCACCCCGGTGCCCGGAGGGGTGGGGAAGATGACCATTGCCATGCTGCTCGCCAATACGCTGCAAGCTGCCCAAAGGAAGGCGGGGAGGTGAGAGAAAACACCGCCCCCGCGCTGTCGGTGACCGGGCTCGTCCAGCAACTCAAAACTGCGGTGGAAACATCGCTGGGCCGGGTTTGGGTGAGGGGAGAGGTGACCTCGCTCAAAGTCCACGGAACGGGCCACTGGTACTTCACATTGCGCGACACCGAGTCCTCCGTTCGCAGCGTCATGTGGAAAACGTACACACAGAAAATGAAGGAGCTACCCTCTGAGGGAACCGAGGTCTTTGTCCTAGGCACTCCAGGGGTATGGGCGCGAAAAGGGGAGCTTCACTTTTCGGTCCTCGTCATGCTCCCCACGGCTGGAATCGGGGTGCAGCAGCTCGCGAAGGAAAGGGTCCGGGCGGCCCTCGAGAAGGACGGGTTGTTTGCCGCAAGTCGAAAGCGCTCCCTGCCCGAATTCCCCCGAACCGTCGCGGTGGTGACCAGTCAGGACGGTGCCGCCCTTCGGGACATGATTACCGTGGCCCGGCGGAGGTGGCCCGCCATCCGACTGGTAATCGTCGCGAGCCGGGTTCAGGGGGATGAGGCCCCCGCAGCCCTGGCCCGAGCACTTGCGGTGGTCAACCGGCTCCAGAATGTTGATCTCTGCATCGTGGGGCGAGGTGGCGGTGCCCGGGAGGACTTGGCGGCTTTCGACGACGAAAGGGTGTGTCGCGCCGTCGCCGACCTCCGGATCCCGAGCATCTCAGCCGTAGGCCACGAAGTGGACGTCTCGCTGACGGATCTGGTGGCTGACGTCCGGGCCGAAACGCCGTCCGCTGCCATGGAACGCGCCCTCCCTGACCGCAACGATTGCCTCCGGGCGGTGGGGGTCCTGGGCAACCGTCTGGCCCGAAGCCTCTCACGTCGAACCGAGCTTGTCGAGGCCCGCCTGGGCCGAACCGGCGATCGACTGCTACGCGCGATCGAAGCCCGGGTCCGCGCACCCAAAGCGGGGCTCGAGCTCCTGGCCGGTCAGCTCGAGGCGCTGAGCCCCCTTCGGGTACTCTCGAGGGGGTACAGTGTCGCGCGGCTCTCCGACGGGACCGTGGTCAAGCGGGAGACTCAGCTCCCTGCCGGCACCGCGTTCCGATTGCGGGTGAGCGATGGCGAGGTCAACGCAAGGAGTGAGCGTTGAGCGAGAGCCGGGACTCCTTGTCGGCCGACTTGACCAGGCTGGAGGAGATCGTTCGACAGCTTGAGTCGGACGACCCGGATCTGGATCGCTCGCTGGCCCTCTTTGAAGAGGGCGTCGCGAGGCTTCGTGCCGCGCGGGAACGCCTCGCCGAGGCGGAAACGCGAATCCAGCAAGTCCTGGAGGATGCTGCCGGGAAGATCCGGCTTGCGGACTTTGAAGGTTAGGTGTGAGGCTCGAGGTGTGGGGTGTTGGGGTTTCCCGGCCTGTAGGTTTTGAGGGCGCCGGACGGACAGCGGGCAACCTGGGCCTCGACCTCATCCGCACTCGCCGCCTCGGGACGTACCCACCGTTTTCGTCTCACATCGAACACGGCCGGCAGGCCTGATAGGCAGACCCCGGAGTGAATGCAGATGTTGGGATCAAACGTGACGGTAATCTCGGGGGTCTCGTAGACCTGGAGACGGCGTGACATACGCTAGGTGCGAGGTAGGACGTGTGAGGAGGGAGCGGCGACGGTGACCTCGGTACGAACTGAGTTCGCAATGTAGCAGTCCCGGTGGGACTCCTCGTGGAGCGCATCGAGGTCGTCCTGATTCGGCAGCCGGGATCCCGAGAATTCGATTTGTGGCCGCAGAGTGACCCGGGTGATGGCCTGCCGGCCGGCAGGGTCCCGATTCATTTCGCCGACTGCCTCATCGCGATACGAATCCACCACGAAACCGCGCTTTGCGGCCAGGTAGAGGAAGGTCAGCATGTGGCAGCTCGAAAGCGCCGCGACAAATGCCTCCTCCGGATCGACCCCGGCCGGATCCGAAAGCGGAACTCGAACAACGTGAGGAGAGGCGGAAGCATGAACTTCCGCCCCTCCATCGAAGCTCCACCGATGGGCCCGGCTATAGCGGTTGTCGGTAAAACGCGCTCCGGCGCGGGCCCAGGAAACCGTGGCCGTGTAGTCCGCCACGCTATGTCGGGGGTGAAGCCGGAGGTGCCTGGGGAGGCGCTTGCGCGACGGTACTCGCTCCCCCCCCCTTGAGCACAAGCGACGCCACCGCAATCCCCGCGAACGCAAGGAGCGCGAACCAGAACGCCGGCTCCCAGTTCAGGAGGGATCCCATTCCTCCCAGCCCACCCATGGTTTCCCCGCCCATCTGACTTTCCAGGTCACCCTGGAGTTTGTTCTTCACGAGGAGCAGCAATACGGCCCCGGCACCGCCGAGAATGGTGAAGGGAGTTCGGACTTTTCCTGCAACGACGAGGCTCAGGAGGAGCCCCAGCACGGCACACGCTGCCGCACCCAGGGCGAATGGCTCGGGGTCCATCTGCCGGCTTTCCGGCTGACCGCCGGTCTGCGACGGCATCGTCATCGTGGAGCCCTTGACCAGATCCAGCCCGGTGATATTCACCTTCGGCATGCCGGGGCAGGACACCGACGCGAACGGCAGGAGGAACGAGATGATGATTGCCGCAAACGTCACCGTACGCCACTTCTTGAATCCCGTCATGAGGGGCCCCTGGTTCGAGATGGATGGCTAACGATTGTCACTCCACATCCGAAAGATCACCTCCCACTCCCCGGAAGCGGTCCGGTGGAGCAGATCCACGTATTTCGTTTCGAATGCGACGGGATTCCCGCCCGCCTTGGGTGTTCGCAGCCCCCGCAGGGTGCTCCGGTACACCACCCAGTCGGCGGAGAGGAATCGCATTTCCTCCGTCGAGACTCCCTGCGGCTGCACATTGTAGCTTGCCGAGCTGCGCGACTGCTCGAACCAGGCGGCAATTGCGTCCCGCCCCTTTACCGGCGGCCTGTTGGGCGGGAAGATCGAGCCATCCGGCGCGTAAAAGCTTGCGTACCGGGCCATCCCTTGCCCCGCTGCACCGAACCAGCGGCCATAGAACCCCGTCACGGAGGCACTGTCGGCGGCAGTCTGGGAGTGCAGTGAGCCAACCCCTGCTCCAAGGAGCAATGCCAATCCGAGGATCGCCGGTGTGGAACGGCGCACGAAGAACCCTAGCGCCGGAACGGGATTGCCGCAATCGGGAATGGTCGTCCCCCCGGCGGCTGGTTACCCTACGCCATGCGTGAGGAAAGCAGCGAGGCCCTCGCGGTTTTGGCAGAGGCGCGTTCCGCCACGGAGGCCCGCCTGGCGTATCGGGCCGATCGGGTGCGAGAGGTCCCCGGTGGCCGGGACGGCGCGGCGCTCGCCTATGCCCTCGAGACGCCCGGCAAGCGCGTCCGTCCTGCCCTGGTCCTGGCGAGCTACCGCGCCGCCGGAGGCGGGGAGGGAGAGGGAGCGAATCCGGGGATCGCGGCGGTCGCTGCGGCGGTGGAGATCGTGCACACCTACTCGCTGGTCCACGACGATCTCCCTTGCATGGACGACGACGCCCAACGGAGGGGCCGACCGACGGTCCACGTCCGGTTCGACGTTCCCACCGCCACGCGGGCGGGGTTTCTCCTGGTCCCGGTGGCGATTCAGGAGCTCGTGAGCGGGTTAGGAGAGCTGCGGGTACCGGTCGCGGCGCGGAGCCGGCTTGCCGAACGCCTGCTGGAGGCGAGCGGCGTCCTCGGCATGGTCGGGGGGCAATGGCTCGACCTCGCCGCCGAAGGGGCCGAGCTGGCCCTCGACGACCTCGCCGGGATCCACCGGCGCAAAACCGGCGCCCTGATCGAGGCGGCGTGTGCGCTCGGTGGCTTGGCCGCCGGCGCCGGTGAACCGGTGGTGGAAACGCTCGCGCAATTCGGGCGAGACGTCGGCATCGCGTTTCAGATTGCCGACGATGTCCTGGATGCCACCGGGACCAGCGAGGAGCTCGGGAAGACCGCCGGAAGGGACGCGACGCTAGCCAAGGCGACCTACGTGAGCCTGCTCGGGATCGACCGGGCGCGGCAAGAGGCCCGGCGGTATGGCGCCAACGCGCGCGAAACATTGCGCGCCGGCGGTCTCCGGAGCGCCACCCTCGAAGCGCTCGCCGATTATATTGTGGAGCGACGTTCCTGACTTCTCCTCGTACTGGGAGCCGGATGTCCCTCCTCGAAGGCCTCACAACTCCCGAGGACCTCAAGCGACTACATCGAGACCAGCTTCCCCAGCTGGCCCAGGACATCCGGGATCGGCTCATCGAAGCATGCTCGATCACCGGCGGGCACATCGGGGCAAGCCTGGGTTGTGTCGAGCTGGCCATCGCGCTCCTCTACGAGTTCGACTCCCCGCGCGACAAGGTGGTCTGGGACGTCGGGCACCAGGCGTATGCCTGGAAATTGCTGACCGGGCGCAATCCGGAGTTCGACACCCTGCGCCAGTCCGGTGGCATTTCCGGGTTTCTCCGCCGGGCGGAGAATCCGCATGACCAGTTCGGTGCGGGCCACGCGGGTACCGCGATGTCTGCCGCCCTCGGGATGGCCACCGCGCGCGACTTGAAAGGCGAAACCCACAAGGTCGTGGCCGTCGTGGGCGACGGCGCCCTCACCTGTGGGCTGTCGTACGAAGGGATGAACAACGCCGGGCACTCCGACCGCGACATCATCCTCATCGTCAACGACAACGGCATGTCGATTTCACCCAACGTCGGGGCCATCAGCAAGACGCTCGGCCGGATCGTCGCCAGTCCGTTTACCAACCGGCTCCGCGAGCATCTCAAGAACCTCACCGTCAAGGCGAGTCACGTCTTCGGCGAACGCGTGGTCGAATTCGCCAAGAACGTCGAGGAGAGCGCCAAGAACCTGTTTTCGGCGGGGATGTTCTTCGAAGAACTGGGGTTCCGCTATTTCGGCCCGATCGACGGCCACGACGTGACCAAGCTCTGTGACACCCTGCGGTTTGTTCGAGGCCTCACCGGGCCGCGCGTGGTGCACGTTCTCACCGAGAAGGGAAAAGGCTTTGCGCTGGCTGAGGCCAACCGCGAGAAGTGGCACGGGCTGGCCGCGTACGACCCGGTGACCGGCGACCCCCGCAAGCAGGCCAGCGGTCCTCCGACCTGGACCCAGGTCTTCGGCGACGGGATCACGGCACTTGCCGGCGAGATTCCCGGCTTCGTGGTGATCACCGCGGCCATGCCTTCAGGGACCGGTACCAATATCTTCGAGCGGAAATGGAAGGATCGGTTTTTCGACGTCGGCATTGCCGAGGGCCACGCGGTGACGTTCGCCGCTGGACTGAGCACCCAGGGGATTCACCCGGTGTGCGCCATCTACAGCACCTTCCTCCAGCGGGCCTACGACGGCATCATCCACGATGTGGCGGTGCAGCAGCTCCCGGTGCTCTTTTGCATGGACCGCGCGGGGTTGGTCGGCGAGGACGGACAGACCCACATGGGTCTCTACGACATCGCCTACATGCTGGCCGTCCCGGGGATGACGGTGACCGCCCCGAAAGACGGGGACGAATTGATCGGGTTGCTGCGAACCGGTCTCGCTCATCACGGCCCTTTCTGCACCCGCTACCCGCGCGACAAGGCGCCCGCGGCGGCACGGCCGGTCGCGGAGATCGCCGCGGTGCCGTATGGGAGCTGGGAAGAGCTGCGCTCGGGCGATGATGTGGCGCTCCTCGCCGTGGGCACGATGGTATTGCCCGCGCTCGATGCGGCTGAGCGCCTGGCAGCGGAAGGGATCGCGGCCACCGTCGTCAACTGCCGCTTCCTCAAACCGTTCGACCGGGCCATGCTCCTCTCGGTGGCGGACGGGTGCAGGGTGGTCGTCACGGTGGAAGAAGGCACCCTGACGAATGGCTTCGGGGCGATGATCGCCCGTGAGCTGGGGTCCTCACATCCCGAGCTCCGGGTCTATTGCCTTGGTGTGAGAGATCATTTGATCGATCAAGCGCCCCGGGCTGAGCAGTTGGAGCGCCACGAGTTGACCGGAGCGGGCATCGCGTCGCGGGTTGCGACCATGCTTGAGCAGGAGATGTTCGAGGCCGGATGAACGTCGGGGTCGTCGGCAACCCACGCTACGCGCGACTGGCGGCGATTCTCCCCAGCTTCGCCGCACGGGCTGAACAACTCGGGCTCACCCTCCTCTCGGAACCAACTCTCGAACCGTACTGGCCGCGGCACCTGCCTCCACTGGGCTCGGCGCCGCTCGATGCGCTGGTTACCCTGGGTGGGGATGGGACGCTACTCCGCGGCGCCCGGCTGCTCCAGGGAGCTCCGGTGCCGATTCTCGGCGTCAATCTGGGACGAGTCGGGTTTCTCACCGCCGCGATGCGCGAATCGGCCGACGAGGCACTCACTCGCCTCGCCGAGGGTCGCTACGTCACCGAGAAGCGGCGGACGATTCAGGCCGTCATCGTTTCCGCCCGGAATGAGCGGTCCCTGCTGCCCGCCGCCCTCAACGACGTCGCCGTCCACAAGGGAGGCGTGGCCCGGCTCATCCGGCTCAACGTGCAGGTCGACGGCGCCGACGTCGGGAACTACAGCGCCGACGGCCTCATTGTCGCCACCCCGACCGGTTCGACCGCCTACTCCCTGTCGGCAGGCGGTCCGATCATCGTACCGGATGTGGACGCGCTGGTCATCACGCCGATTTGCGCGCATACCCTCGCCGTGCGGCCGGTCGTCGTCCCCGCCGAGGCGGAGATTGCCATTTTCCCCATTCGTCCCTGGGCGGAGGACCTGCTGGTCTCGGTGGATGGCCAGCAGGCGACCGTCCTCGGAGCCGACTCGAGAGTCGAGCTTCAAAGCGGCGGCCCTCCGGTCCTGCTGGTACAGTTCGAAATTGATTACTTCGCCCGGATGCGGGCGAGCCTCCATTGGGGCGATCTCACCGAGCGGGATCCGTGATCGTCGAGCTTCGGGTCCGAAACCTCGCGACCATCGAAGACGTCACCCTGCCGCTCGGTCCCGGGCTCAATGTGCTCACCGGTGAGACTGGTGCAGGGAAGTCCATGCTCGTGGATGCCCTCGGGCTTCTGCTCGGTGGGCGAGCGGATCCCGGTGCGATCCGGCCCGGAGGGGGCCGGGTTGTCGTCGAGGGGATCTTCGACGAGATCAGCGCCATCCAGCGATCCGCGCTGGAAGAGTTGGGACTCGACGCACAGGAGCCCCAGATCGTGGTGCGCCGGGAGGTCCTTGCCGAGGGACGATCGCGGGGGTGGTTCAACGGGAGCCCAACGACCGCCGGGGTGCTCGCGCAGGTGGGTGCGCTGCTGGTGGATATCCACGGCCAGCACGATGCCCAGACGTTACTGCGGCCCGAGGTGCAACGCGATCTGCTCGACGCGCTCGGAGACGCCGAGCCGGAACGATGCGCCCTGGCGGAATCCGTTCGAGCCCTTCATGCGGTCGTCGCCCAGGAGCAGGCTCTCGGAGCCAGGCGCGACGAGGTGCGGCGTCGGGCCGACTACCTGCGACACGTAGTCCAGGAAATTGATGCGGCCCGACTGCGGCCCGGAGAAGAGGAAGGGCTCGACCAGGACGCCCGGCGGCTGGGAGCGCTCGAGGATCTGACCGATGCGACCCATCGGTTTCTCGAAGCGCTCGACGGCGGCCGGTCGAGCGACGGGGAAGAGCTGGGAGCGCGGGACCTGATCGCGCGGGCAGAGCGGGTCTTTGGGTTGATCGAGCGAACCGATCCCTCAGTCGCGGGCTGGCGCGAGCTGCTGGAGTCGGTGCAGGCCAGTCTCGATGAGCTGGCCCGAATGGCGCGCGACTATGCCGGGAGCCTGGAGGACGATCCGAAGCGACTCGCCGAAGTCGAAGCCCGCCGTGAGGTGCTCGCCCGCCTCAAGCAAAAACACGGAGCGACGCTCGACGACGTGCTCGAAACCCGCCGGACCGCAGGTCTGGAGCTGGATCTGCTCGACACGGCCGATCTCGATCTCCGAACCCTGGCCATCCAGCGCGCTGCTCGGGAAACCGCGGTCCAGGCCGCTGGCGAAGCGCTTTCGAGCAAGCGACGGGTGGCCGCGGAACGTCTCGCACGGGGTGTCAACCGATCCTTGCCGAAGCTTGGCCTCGCTGGAGCCCGGATTTCGGTTGCGTTCCAACCCCTCGCCACAGTCGCTGCGACCGGGGCGGAATCGGTGCAGTTCATGGCCCAGCTCAACCAGGGCATGGAGGAGCGCCCGCTCGCCAAGGTGGGTTCCGGTGGCGAGCTTTCGCGGCTGATGCTGGCACTGCGGTCGGTCCTGGCCCGGCAGGATGCCACACCGACTCTGGTGTTCGACGAGGTGGACCAGGGAATCGGCGGCGAGATCGGCAGCCGGGTCGCCGAAGCGCTCTCCGAGGTGGCCGCGCGACACCAGGTGCTCGTCATTACCCACCTGCCCCAGATTGCTGCGCGCGCCGACCGGCACGTGACGGTCTCGAAGCGGAGCAAAGCAGGGGTCGCGACCAGCGACGTCGCCGTTCTCCATGGCGAGGATCGCGTGGCGGAGCTGGCCCGCATGCTCGGTGATGCCGATGCGGATACCGCTCGGCGCCATGCGATGGCGATGTTGAAGGCGGGAGCTGGCTAGGGACTGGGGACTGGGGACTAGAAGACCTTCCCGTAAAACCGGATTTCGAAGACCACAGACCGCCCCGCGGGAACCCGCCCCTGGGTGGATCCGACCGGAATCTCCCCGCGCACGGTCGCGTCCACCGGGCGTCCCGGCCGTCCATCGCGGTGCATTCCCGGGTGCGAGAAGCTGAATCCGGCCGAGAGGGTCGTCAGGTTGGCCCGGGAGTCCTGAGCCAGAACGTCGGGCGTTAGCCCCGGGATGGGTTCCTGGCCGGGGGCGTAGGTGTACGTGTCCTCCGCTTTTCTCCAGTGCCGAACGCTTCCAATGAACGCAAAATTTCTGGCGAGCCGCACGTAGGGCTGCAACATGGCTTCTACGATCTCGCCGGGGTCCCGTTCCACGGACGCCAGAGTGGACGCCGGCGCGAACGGTTGGTCCGGCGAGGTGATCCGGCGGTCCAGAGTTCCGCGAAGCTGCATGACGTACCGGGCGGAAAGCCGGATGCCGAACCAGCTCCCCATGAGATCGGTGACGAGATCGCCCTGGATGTCGGGCTGGCGATCTCCGGTCCCCAGGTCGAAGAGCGCGTGAGGATCGTCCGCGCTTCCGGTGCGGAGCCGGTAGGTGCCGCGGAGCACGGAACGCAGCGAGATCCCCCGGGATGGCGGTTCTCCATTGAGCAGGGCAAATGCGGCGCCCACCTCG
>Ga0187892_10007220_pt1 | contig 15946 bp, 12 predicted proteins | sample MA1701073metaG_FD_139345 | JGI IMG/M metagenome (GOLD analysis project Ga0187892, IMG submission 139345) | Bio-ooze microbial communities from a basaltic lava cave in the Kipuka Kanohina Cave System on the Island of Hawaii, USA - MA170107-3 metaG ... | reverse complement strand
TGAGGCAAATCGAAGCGCAATTTCCGATGCTGAACTTGCGGCTCTTCAAACACTTCCGCGAGATTGTTAATCGGACCGCAAGGAACCCGCGCCTGTGTCAGTGTTTTTAACCAAGTTTTTGTAGTCTTCTGCTGACACAGAAGTTCGATCTCCGGGACCAGCTCCGCCCGATTCTCGACGCGCGCCGCATTCTTTCGAAAGCGCTCGTCACGGGCGAGAGCCGGTTTGCCTGCCGCCACGCAAAAGGCGGCGAACTGGCGATCATTGCCGACCGCGAGCATCAGCCAGGCGTCCTTGGTCCGAAACGCCTGATACGGAACGATGTTCGGATGGGCCGTGCCACGGCGGCCGGGCGGTTTGCCCGTGACCAGGTAATTCAGGGTCTGGTTGGCGAGCGCCGCGACCTGGCTGTCGAGGAGCGAGAGGTCGATGTGCTGCCCGCGACCGGATTGCTCGCGCTCGAGCAAGGCGGCCGTGATCGCGCAGACGGCGTAAAGCCCAGCAATCAGGTCCGAAACCGCAACCCCCACCTTGACCGGACCCGCGCCCGCCTCGCCGTCGGGCACGCCGGTCACGCTCATCAGGCCTGAAACCGCCTGGATCATTGCGTCGTAACCGGGTTCGCCGGCCGCGGGTCCGTCCTGGCCGTAGGCGGATATCGAGCAATAAATGAGCTTCGGATTGACGCCGCGCAGCGATTCGTAACCGAGGCGGTGTTTCGCGAGCGTGCCGACCTTGAAGTTCTCGATCAGCACGTCGGCACGAAGCGCCAGCGAACGGATGAGCTGCTGGCCGGCGCGCTTGGTGAAATCGATCGCGAGCGACTGCTTGCCGCGATTGGTGCTCGCGAAATAGGCGGCCTCGGCGGTGTTTCGGCCCCTGCGGTCCTTGAGCCAGGGCGGACCCCAATGCCGCGTGTCGTCTCCGCTGCCCGGCTTCTCGATCTTCCAGACCGTCGCGCCGAAGTCGGCGAGGCATTGGGTGGCCCACGGACCGGCGAGAATTCGGCTGAGATCGAGGATCTTGATGCCGGCGAGCGGGCCCATGCTTCCGCATTATGACGCGCCTCCGATCGGGCGTCGGGCATTGGCGACAGGGCCGGGAGACCCTTGAGCTGGGGCATCGGCACACTTGTATCGTCGCGGCATGCCACGAGGACGAAACTCCTGGTGTGCCCGGGCTGTCCCACGATGGTTCTGGCTGTGGGATGGCCGGGGCTAAATTGGGCCGAGTGGCTCAACGCACGGCAGGCATTATTATCTGCTGCAGAATGCTTTTTCACCGGAGCTCGAGGCGCTCTACGAGCGCATCGAGTTCCTGAAACCGTAAGACCGGAAGCGAATCACGGAGACACCGATATGCCGTCGAAAAAGATCTTTGCATTGATTCCGATCGCACTCGCGGCGCTTGCGCTTGCGGCTTGCGAGAAGAAGCCGGCGGACGAGACCGCGGCGACGACCGATCCCGCCGTGCAGGAGCAGATCGACGAGGACGTCGACCTGAAGGCCCGCGAAGAAGAGCTGGCGCGCCGTGAGGCGGAGCTCGCGTTGAAGGAGAAGGAACAGAACCTCGCGGATCGCGAAGCCGCGCTTGCGAAGGCGACGGCTCCGAAGCCGGCTCCGAGGCCCGCGAGAGCCGCTCCGTCCTCACCTGCGCCGGCACGGACGCCGGTCGCGTTGGGCCCGAAGACGTACATGGTGCCGGCGGGCACGTCGATCTCGGCGCAGTTGCCGGCTGAGATATCGACCAAGACCGCGGAAGTCGGCCAACGCGTCTCGGCGAATCTGACCTCGGACCTGATCGTGGACGGCAAGGTGATCGCACCGGCGGGCGCGTTGCTGCAAGGCTCGGTCACCCAGGTCATCTCGGGCAGCAAGACGATCGGAGGCAAACCGACGCTAGGCCTCGCCTTCGACAGCCTGACGCTCTCGGACGGCAGCGACAAGCCGATCAATGGCCGCGTGACGCAGGTCGCGGAGAAGAGCGACAAGGCCCGCGACACCGCGAAGATCGCGGGTGGCGCAGTAGCCGGCGCCGTGGTCGGGCATCAGGTCGACAGCGATAAGGGCAAGGTCATCGGGGCGCTGATCGGCGCCGCCGCCGGCACCGCCGCCGCGAAGAAAACCGGCCAGGAAGTCGTGCTGCCTGCGGGCACGGTAATCGGCTTCACGCTCGACTCGCCGGTGAATGTAACAATGTAATTCGAGGGGTGCCGGGTCGTAGTAGGGAGCTTCCGTTTTCCCGAAGGACCGAAGGAAAACGGAAGCTCCCTACTACGACCCGGCACTCACGGACCGCGTCGTTACAATCCCCGCAGCAGCCAGTCGAAGCCGACGGCTTCGATGTCGCGCAGGAGCGCCGCGCGGCGGGGCGCAAGATCGGTGCGGGCAGCGTCCTCGGCGCGATCGGCGAGCCATTCCGCGCGACGCACGACGAGATCGCTCGAGGGCAGCGATTCTTCCCGCGTGTAGGCGGAGAGCGCCGCTGCATGGCGGCGCGTCTCGCGATAGTCTCCATGCCGAAGACTGAAATCGATCGCGAGACGACGGAATTCCAGGTGATTGTGGCTGACACATCCGTGAGCGAGGAGCGCCTCGCCCAGCGCCAGGAGTTCCCGCGCGCGCTCGACGTTTGGCGTATGCAACGCCTGGATGGCGAGGCACCACGGCCCGCAATACGTCCGCGCGACTTCGAGCGCAAGGCTCGTCGCCTGCCGCAGCAGCACCTGTGCGTCTGCGGTCCCGCCGAGCTCCCCGAGCGCATGCCCTAGCAGCGCCATCAACTCCGCTTCGAAGCGCCGCGCACCGAGCTGACGCGCGAGCGCAAGACCGCGATCGCAGGCTCGCCGCGCGCGCTCGTAGTCGGCGCGATAGAGGGAGATCGTCGATTCGACGTCGCGCGCAAGCAATTCCGAGCGCGAGTCGCCATAGCGGGCGGCGTCCGCGACGATCTCCGTGCAATCGGAGAGCGCCTGACGCAGGTCGCCGCAGATCGCGCGGGTGAGCGCGAGCATGGGCGCATAAGAGAGCTCAAGCCCGACGGCGCCGTGTTCCCGCGCCTGCGCCACGCACTTCGCATAGTGATCGCGCGCGGTGCGCATGCGCCTGCGCTGGTACCAGGCATCGCCGAGGCCGCCGAGCGCACGCGCCTCGTCGACGGGAGAATTCGCATTGCGCGCCCATTGGAGCGCTCGTTCGTGCGCGGCGAGGCAGGCGTCGAGCTCGCCGCGCGGAAAATGAATGTTGCCGCGCAGCGTCCAGATTCGCGCGAGCAGGTCCGGGCGTTCGTGGCCCGTGAGCACGGTCTCGGCGCGATCGAGGGCGGCTAGCGCCTCGTCGTAACGGTCGACGATCCGGAGCGCATTCGCAAGCCCGAGCCTGGCGCGGGCTTCGACGAGCGCATCGGGCCTGAGATCGATGACCTCGCGCAGCGTCGCAATCGCATCGTGCGTATGGCCGGTGCGCGTCTGCAATTCGCCAAACAGGCAGCGCGACAGGCAGATATCCGCGGGTTCGCGCGCGAGTGAACAGGCTTTCTCCGCGAACTCGAGCGCGCGGTCGAGCCGGAAGGCTTCCGCTTCCGCGGAGGCCGCCTCGAGGCAGGCCCGCGCCGCGCCGGGATCGCCGGCTTCCGCCAGGTGGCCGGCGCGAGGACCTGCGTCGCGCGCCGCATACCAGCCGGCCGCGCGTGCGTGCAGTTCGCGCCGCGCGGATTCTGGCAGGGACTCGTACACGGCTTCGCGCATGAGCGCATGCACGAAAACGATTTCACCATCCTCGATCGAGAGCAATCCGGCGTCGATGAGCCGGTCCGGCGCGGCTTCCGGATCGGCGCGGATCGCCGCGAGCGCCTCGGGCGGGAAGCGCAGCCCGAGCACTGACGCGGCGAAGAGCGTCTCTCGATCCGGCTGACCGAGTTTCTCCATGCGCGAGAGCACGAGCGCCTGCACCGAGCCCGGCATCGCGGTTTCACCTGCGTCCGCCGCGCGGAGCAACTGGTCGAGAAAAAGCGGGTGACCCTGGGCGCGCCGGATGCAGCCGCTGACCGTCTTTTGCGGCAGTTGCGGATAGCCTGCCGCGAGCTCGCGCGATTCCTGCTCGGTCAGCGGCGCGAGATCGAGCGTCGTCAAAGGGCAGCCGCGCGCCCGCGCGCGCCAGGCCGCGTCGATCGGATCCTCGTCAGGGCGCGTGGAAAGGACGAGGAGTGCCGGCTGCGAGGCAACCGTCGCGGCGAGTTCGCCGAGACGCGCCGCTTCCTCGCTGCCGGCGTAGTGCAAGTCTTCGATCACGAGCAGGAGCGGAGCGACGGCGCAGGCCGACTCAATCAGCCGCCGTACGACGTCGTGACGGCCGTGCTCGAGCGCCTGCGCGTCCACGTTGCTTTCGATCGACGCCTGGTCGGCAGAAAGCGACGCGCCGATCAACCCGCTCGCGTGCAGGATGCTGTCCGTGGGCAGGCGCCCGGAGGCAATCGCCTCCGCGATTGCGCGGCTGCGTTTCGCCGGGTCCGCTTCCGCGCCGATACCGAGGAGGCCTGCGAACAATGTCGCGAGCGGACGCCGTGCCTTGACCTGCCCGAAGTCGAGCACTTGCACACGGTGGCACACGGTTCCCTGCGCGCTGGCCGATTCCACGAAAGCTTCCAGGAGCCGCGTCTTGCCGATGCCGGCTTCGCCGCGGACCACGATCGTGCGGCCGTGCTTCGTCGCGACGGTGCGCTCGAGGAGCGACATCATCAAGGACCGTTCCGCATGCCGTCCCACGATGGGTGCGCTGCGCGTGACCTCCGGCAACGGTTCGAGTTCCGTGCCGGCCCCCGCGCGCCGCTTCTTCATCAACTCGCGATAAAGCGCTTCGGTCGTGGGCTCCGGTGCGAGATCGAGTTCGCGGCGAAGCAGAGTCCGGCACAGTTGATACTGGCGGAGCGCCTCCGTGTGGCGGCCGGCCCGGCCAAGGGTCTCCATGAGCTCACGATGCGCCGCTTCGTGCAGCGGCTCGAGGGCGAGCAGCCAGTTGAGCGCGTCAATCTCGCCTTCGGCATCGGCTGCGTCGCGGCACAACCGCGCGAGCTTCGCCGCGGCTGTGGCGAGCTCGCGGCGCAGGTTTCGGCGTTCTGCGGCGACCCATTCCTCGAATGCGTCGGAACGCGCGTCGAAGCCCTCGAGCAGAGTCTCTGCGGCGAGGGCCCGGGCCGCTTTCAGCGAGGCGTTCGTCGATTCCGAAAGCAGCGCCCGCAAGCGCAACACATCGACATGGAGCTGCGCCGGATTGAGGGCGACCTGCTGCGCATCCGCTTCGAGTACGGCGCGCTGTTTTTCCGGCAGCGCGCGGCGAAGCGCGGTCAGCGCCTGGCGCAGGCTCGAACGCGCGAGCTCGGCGTCGGCATCCTCCCAAAGCAGCGCGGCCAATCGCTCGCGGCTCTGGCGCGTGCCGTTCTGCAGGGCGAGGAATGCGAGGAGCGCGCGGGTCTTGCGCGCCGTGACCTTGAGCGGTTTGTCGCCCGGGCCCCGAAGTTCGAAGCTGCCGAGTAATCGCAGGCGCAACATCGGCCAAGAGCCTACCGCAGACCGCGGGTCGCACCTATCGAGGCAAAAAAAGCGGGCGCCAGAGGCGCCCGGGAGGGGTTTGGGCGACGACCGGATGGGGTTTCGGGGCCCGGCCGGCGCCGCGGACATTCTGTTCAGTCGATAGGGTCCGCGTGCGTGTCAGCGGCCCGATTCGTCGATCGAGATGCCCATGCCTTTGCCGGAAGAAGGCAGGTCCGCCGCGACACGCAAGCGCGGATTCATGAGCACGAGCTGCGCGACCTGGTTTGGCGTCACCAGGAGGCCGGCGATCGGCAGCAAGCGCGAAAACATTCGTTGCAGGTCGAAGGGCAGGATCACTTCGACTGCTTGTTCGGGTGCGTAACCGGGCAACGGTTGCACCTGCGGATCTTGGGCCGCGCCCAGCTGCGCAACAATTTGGCAGAGAAGGACGCCCGCGGGTACCCGAAATCCCACCCGGCATGGTGTCGGCCGTGTCCGACAATCTGCCTTTCAGGAGCGGCCGGCGGACGCGCGATGTGAAGTCCGTCGAGAAACCGCCAGGAAGCCTGCCGTGAAGCGCACGCTGAGTAGCGCGCCCCGGAGAATGTTGCTAAAATCAATAATGTAGAGCCGCACAGCCTTTCACGGTTTTTTCACGCCGCTCGAAACACGCCCGTCACGGTCGCCCTATATAAAGGCACCGTGGCCGAGCCCGTGCGGGCGAGGAATCGCATGCGGTTTGTGCCATTGGACGTATTGGGTAGCAGTGCAAAAGGAGACTGATCATGTTCGTGAAATACCTGTATCGGGGAATGCCGACCGCGCTCTTGCTGGCGGTCATGGCATTCGTGCAGTTCTATGCGATCAAGGCGTTTGCGGCCGTGGCGATATGAGCTGCATCGGTTCTGGTGCCGGGGTCGTACTTTCGTAATCTGCGACCGTAGATTACGAAAGTACGACCCCGGCACGGCCTACCGGCACCGCCTAGAGCGCGTTCAGCTCAGCCAGGGCGGCTTCGAAGCGGCGCCGCGCCGCGGCGAGTAACGGCCTGATGGCGACGCCGTCTTCGTGATTCGCGGACTCCTCCATCGCCACTGCCACCGCTTCGAGGCGAGTCGCGCCCAAATTGGCGCTCGTACCGACGAGCGTATGCGCTGCACGGCGCGCCAACGCAAAGTCGCCGTCATGGACGGCGGCTTCGATTTCGGTACAAGCCTGCTCGGCGCTCTGCGCGAAACTGGCGATTAGTCCGCGCGCCAACTTCTCATCCCCGCCGGCCACCTCCCGAAATCGTTCGACGGAGATCTCTCCGCGCGGTTTCGCGCGCACCGCCGCTGGCCGCACGACGTGCCGCCCTGTCCGCGTGCCGATCGCGGGCGCATAGCGCTCGAGCACCGCGTGGAGCCGCTCGCGCTCGAGAGGCTTCGCAATCACGTCATCCATGCCGGCCGCCCGGCAGATCTCGATCTGCTCCTTCATCGCGCTGGCGGTCAGGCCGACGATGGGAATGCGCAGGCCGCCCGGCACTTCCGCGCGAATGCTCCGCGTGGCCTCCAATCCATCCATGACCGGCATTTGCACGTCCATCAGCACCAGGTCCACCGGGCGCTCCCGCAAGACGGCGAGCGCCTCGCTGCCGTCAGCGGCCAGCAGGACGTTGCAGCCCGCACGCTCGAGAAAAAGCTGCGCCACGCGTTGATTGGTCGGATTGTCCTCGACCAGGAGCACCGTGCGCCCGCGCCGGTGGTGGTCCTCGACGATCACGTCGCGCGTCACGATGGCGCGAAGCCGTTGCGTAAAATCGAGCGCCGCATGCGAAAGCACGCGTTCCATTGTCGCAAGCAGCTCTGCGCGGCGCATCGGCTTCGATAGGTGTCCTGCGAATCCAAGCTCGCGCAATTCCTGCCGGTTCGAGCGGTCGCCGATGGAGCTGTAGAGCACGAGCCGCAGCTCGGCGATCGTCGGAATCGCGCGAATCCGGCGTGCGAACTCGAGCCCATCGATGCCAGGCATCCGGTGATCGGTCAGCACGGCCTGAAACGGTGCTCCGGCCTCGACCGCGCGTTGCAGAACATGCAGCGCCTCGATCGCCGATGCCGCCGTCTCCACCTCGTATTCGGCGCTCGCGAGAAGCTCGCCGATCACGCGGCGATTGGTGTCGTTGTCATCGACCACGAGCACGCGGCGGCCTTCGGCCTCGAGCGGCGGCTGCGGTTCCTCGATGGCCTCGCGCGCGCACGCCGGGAGGCGGGCCGAGAACCAGAATATCGAGCCGGCGCCCGGGCGGCTTTGCACACCGACTTCGCCGCTCATCAATTCCGCGAGGCGCTTGACGATCGAAAGCCCGAGCCCCGTGCCGCCATACTGGCGCGCCGTCGACGCATCGGCCTGCGTGAACGGGCGGAACAATCGCGCCTGCAGCTCCGGTGTGAGACCAACGCCGGTGTCGCGCACCGAGAAACGGATGAGGTCCGCGACCGGGCCACGTTCGCGCGAGACGTGAATCGAGACTTCGCCCTCCGCGGTGAACTTGATCGCATTCGACGCCAGGTTGGCGAGCGCCTGGCGAATCCGGCCGGGATCGCCCAGCACGCGCTCCGGCAGGTCGGCAGCGACGTCCACCACGAGCTCCAGCTTTTTGGCAACCGCCGCCATCGCCTGCGTCATCGCGACTTCCTCGACATGTGCGCGAAGATCCATTTCGATGCGCTCGAGTTCGAGCTTGCCGGCCTCGATCTTCGAGTAGTCGAGCAGGTCGTTGATCACGACGAGGAGCGCATCCGCGCTCGACTTGATCACGCCGGCGTACTCGCGCTGGCGGCGGTCGAGATCGGTATCGAGCAGTAGTGCCGCCATGCCGATCACGCCGTTCATCGGTGTGCGGATCTCGTGGCTGACATTGGAGAGAAACTCGGTGCGCGCCCGGCTCGAGGTCTCGGCCTGTTCGCGCGCTTCGACGAGCAAGGTGCGCAATTCCGCGAGCTGCTGCTCAAGTTCCGCGAGGCGCCTGTCGCGGGAATCGTTCATAGTATCCTGCGCACCGGAAACGAGGCCATGACCGCGGATTCTAGCGCACAGCAGCGGCTCCTGATCGTCGAGGACGATCTGCACATGGCCTATCTCCTCGGTTATCTCGCGGAAAAGGAACGCTTCCTGGTCGAGTCGATTTCCGACGGACGCAAGGCGCGCGAGCGCATCGACGCGGGGGATGCGGTCGATCTCGTGCTGCTCGACGTGATGCTGCCGTACACCGACGGCTTCGAGTTGCTCGAGCGGCTGCGCGCCAACACCGAATGGCGGAATGTCCCGGTCATCATCCTGACTTCGCGCACGCGCGAGCACGACGCCGTGCGCGCGCTCGGCCTCGGCGCCGACGATTACCTGACGAAACCCTTCAGCCCGGCGGAGCTGGTCGCGCGCATCCGCCGGCGCATGCGGCCTCCGGCACGTGGGGACGCGCGGTGAAGCCAGGCAAGGCCAAGCCCCGTACCCTGGATCTCGCCGTGGCTGGCATTGCCGCTGCGTTCGGGGCGGCGCCGTCGTTCGCCTGCGACGCCGCGCAGGAAGCGGTCGTCGCGGCCAGGCCGGATGACACCGATGCCCGCGATGCGCTCGCGCGTTCTTGTGCGCGTGCGGGCCGCGCGGACGCCGCGCTTGCTATTTATGAAGAACTTCTCAAAATCGATCCAGGCAATGTCGACTGGCTGCTGGGGAAAGCGCAGGCGCTCGTCGCCTTGCAGCGCCCGCGTGAAGCTCTGCCGCTCCTGGAACGCGGTCGGCAGATCGCGCCCACGTACGAAGACGTCTGGCGGCTGAATGCGACCGCGCTCGAATCGCTCGATGAGTTCGCCCACGCCGATGCCTTGCTCGCCGACGCCGCGCGTGCCTTTCCGCAATCCGGCTGGCCTGCCGAGCGGCGCCGCGCGCTTGCGGAACGGCGCCTGCTCGAGCGGGGTACGCGGCTTTCGATCGACGCGAGCTACGAGGATCTGTCCGGTGGGCGGCCCGCGTGGCGCGGAGCGACCGTCGGCATCGAGCGGCGGTTGGCAGCTCGGCGACGTATGTACGCTGGTCTGCATCTCGAAGAGCGATTCGACAGACGGGACGAGCAGGTCGCGCTGGCCTATGTCGACCGCCTGAATGACGTCTGGTCGTACAGCGTCAGTGGCGACGTTTCTCCGCATGCTGAAGTGCTTCCCGAATGGAGTCTCGTGCTCGAGGCCGGCCGCGCGCTGCCGGGCGGACGGAGCATCGGGTTTCGCGCACGCCACGCGAGTTATGCGACCGTGGACGTCGAATCGCTCGCGGCCAGCATCGAGCAGTACCTCGACTGGTTTCGCGTGGCATACACGCTGAATGCTGTGAAGCCTTCCAGGATCGACGATCCGAGCCTCGGCCATGCGCTGCGGATCGCGCGCGACTATGGGCGCGACAGCCACGTAACGCTCGCGCTCGGCTATGGCGAAGAGGCCGAGAGCATCGCTCCCAGCGTCGTACATGTCACGGACATCCGCAGCGTGTCGTTGAACGGCGTGCACTGGCGGAGCGCCGCGTGGGGTTTCTCCTGGGAGGCCGGCTGGTACGAGCAGGGCGATCTCTACAACCGGATGCGGATACGTCTTGGACTCGAGCACCGGTTCTGAACTGATCGTCACCCTGGCGTGGCGGAGTGCCGAGGTCGCAGGGCTCGCCTCGGCGCTCATGCTTCTGATCGCGCTCATCGTGCGGCGCTACCTGCGGTACGAGGCGCGACTGCACGCGCGTGTCATCGCTGCCTGGCGGCCGCTCCTGACTTTCGCTGCGATCGAAGAGGGCGAACCGCCCGCGTTGCCGCCGCTGCCGAACAAGCATCTGCCTTATTTGATGGAAGAATGGAGCGCGCTCCATGACGCGGTGCGCGGGGACTCTTCCGCAAAGCTCAACGCGGTAGGGCTGAAACTCCAGCTCGATGTCGCAGCGCGGCGCCTGATCCACTCGCGGCGAGTTGGCCGGCGGATCCTCGCGATCCGCACGCTCGGGCATCTGCGCGATCCTTCGTCGTGGAAGCCTTTGCAGGAGCAGCTTGCGTCGGCGAATGCGCTCGTGTCTTTTTATGCGGCCGCGGCCTTGGTGCAGATCGATGCACAGCGCGCAATGCCCGGCATCACGTTGCAGCTCGCCGAGCGCGAGAGCTGGCCCGGCGAGGCGATGGCGCGGCTCCTTGTCGATGCCGGCGCCGACGTCGCGCGCGAGCCGATCGGCGCGATGATGCTTTCGTTGAATCCAAATAAAGTGCCGAAGCTACTGCCCTGGCTCGCGCATGTAGATGCCGTGCTCGGCAGCGAAGTCGCGGTCGCACTGCTCCGCCGCCACCCGGATGACGCGGGCATCGTTGCGGCGGCGCTGGTCGTCGTGCTCGATCCCGGCGTGCTGCCGGAGCTGGCGCGCTTTGCGGATTCACCGGACGCGGATGTTCGGAAAAATCTCGCCGTGGCCTACAGCCATCTCGGCGGCCTCGCCGACACGGAAACGGTGACGAAGCTGATGTGCGACCGGGTCTGGTGGGTGCGGTATCGCGCCGGTCAGGCGCTGCTGCGGCTGAAAGGCATGACTGCGGACCGGCTCGAGGCGGTTCGCAACCATCTGTCGGATCCCTACGCACGCGACATGCTGGAGCATGTGCGGGCGGAGGCCGCGATCCCGTGATCTTCCGCCACTTCATCGAGGGCGTGCAGTGGGTCTTTCTCGGCTATTTCATCCTGCTGAATGCGATCTACCTCGGACTTGCGTTCATCGCTTTGTTTGGTCTCCGCCGCTACATGGCAGGCATCAGCGCATCCGAGCGTGTCTATTCGCACCTCCAGATGCCGGTGTCGCTGGTCGTTCCTGCCTATAACGAAGCCGCGACGATCGCGACCTCGACCCGCGCGCTCCTGCAGCTGCGCTACCAGCAATTCGAAGTCATCATCGTCAACGACGGCTCGTCGGATGACACGCTCGCGACGATGATCCGCGAGTTCGAGCTGACACCTTTTCCCGAAGCCTATCGCGTCCAGATCAAGACCCAGCCGGTCCGCGGCATCTACCGATCGCTCAAGCATCCGAACCTGCGCGTGATCGACAAGGAGAACGGTGGCTGCAAGGCCGATGCCACGAACGCCGGCATCAATGCCTCCCGCTATCCGATCTTTTACTGTGGCGACGCCGATTCGATCCTGGATCCGCACAGCCTGGAACACGTCGTGCGGCCGTTTCTCGAGGATCCGCGCACGGTCGCCTGCGGCGGCACGGTACGCATCATCAACGGCTGCGTCGTGCGCGGCGGCGTGCTGGAGAAAGTCGGCCTGCCGAAGAATCCACTTGCGCTCGTGCAGGTCGTCGAGTATCTCCGCGCGTTTCTTGGCGGGCGGCTCGGCTGGAGCTCGATCAACGGCATGCTGATTGTTTCCGGCGCCTTTGGTGTGTTCCACCGCGACACGGTGGTGGAAGCGGGCGGCTTCCGCGCCGACGTGATCGGTGAGGACATGGAAATGACGGTTCGTCTGCATCGAACTCTGTCGGCGCGCGGGCAGCGCTACCGCGTCGCCTTTATTCCCGAACCGGTCTGCTGGACCGACGCGCCGGAAGACATCGGCACACTCGCGAAGCAACGGAAGCGCTGGCAACGGGGGCTCGCTGAGAGCCTGTGGGCCAATCGCGATCTCTGCTTCGCGCGCGGCAGCGGTGCGGCCGGCTGGCTCGCGTATCCGTTCTTCGTATTGTTCGAGTTGCTGAGCCCCGTGATCGAAGTCGGCGGCCTCCTCGTCATCGCGGCCGCATTCGCACTCGGCATGATGTCCGGAATGAATTTCCTCGCTTTTCTCGCGGCGGCCTTCGCACTCGGGCTCATGCTTTCGACGACGGCACTCCTGCTCGAAGAGCTGTCATTCCACACCTACCCGAAGGCGCATCATCTGCTTGTACTTTTCTTGGTCTCAATTCTCGAAAACTTCGGCTACCGCCAGGTCATTTCCATCTGGCGGCTCCAGGCGCTCTACGGCTGGCTCACCGGTCGCCGCATCGCCTGGGGCGTCATGAAGCGCAAAGCCGACTGGCAGCAGTGACGGTGCCGGGTTCGTAGTTTCGTAATCTACGCCGCGGCGCAGATTACGAAACTACGAACCCGGCACCGTCAGAGAATCAGCAGGGCGAGGGCGCAGGCGCCGGTCAAGAACGCGGCAAGGAAGGACAACAACAGCGGCCGCCAGCCGGCTTCGCGCAAGTGCGAGAACGTGATCCCGAGCCCGACCGCGGCCATGCCGCAGAGAAGCAAGAGCTCGGAAAACCGCTGCGCCCAGGCGAGTAGCTGCTGCCACAGTTCCATGAACCCGCCGGCGAACTGATCACCAACGGTGCGGACGACCACGAGCGCAAGGAAGACCATGACAAACCAAGGCACGGCGCGCTGGCGCAAATCTCGCGGCTGATCTGTCGCGGGCATCGATTCGCTGCGCGCCATCCACATGGCCGCGGCCGGCACGAGCACGAGCAGGCCGAAAGTACGCAGAAACTTGGTGAGTCCCGCGACGGCGATCGTGGTCGGCGCGTCGAACTGCTCTGCATAGATCAATGCGGCGCCCACGACCTGCGACGTGTCCTGAATCGACGCTCCAAAAAACATGCCGGCTGGCAGGGATTCAGAGCCGAACACCACACCCGCGAGCCAGGGATAGCCGACCATCGCAATCGAGCCGAACAAAACGACGCAGCTGATCGCAATGCCGATGTCGGCTTTCTGAGCACGGATCAGCGGCGCGATCGCGATGATCGCTGTGCATCCGCAGATGGCCGTTCCCGCCGCGAGCAGGCGCCGGATGCTCGCGGTGACCCCGAGCAGCCGCCCGAGGCCGACCGCGGCCATGAGTGCGACGGCAATACAGGCGATGACGACCGGCACGGCCGTCAGGCTCACATCCGCGAGAACCAAAAGCGTCAGGCGAAGCCCGATCAGGGCGATGCCGATACGAAGTAAGGTTTGTCCCGCGAATTCGAGGCCCGGTTCGGCCCAGGCTCCAAACTCGGTGAGATTCCGCCACAGGATGCCGAGCGCAATGGCGCAGAGGACGGCGCTGACGGTGCCGCCCGACGCTAAAGAAACGCCCTTCGCGGCGGCGGCGAGCGCGACCGCAAAGGCGAGACCGGGGAGGATCGCCCTTAGCGGGTGCTGACTTGACACGACAAACCGATCAAGCGCGCCGATTCTTTGAGGAGTAATGCCCTACGTATTCGTCGAGCACGCGCCGGATCATCCGCTGATAGGGAATCTTCGATTTTCTGGCATGAGCTTTGAAAAAATCCACGCTTCTCTTGCTCAGGGAAATCGTAACCTTGACGCCGTCGTCTTTCAGAATCAGCTGATCGGGTGGCGGCAAGAAGTCCTTGATGATCTTGATCCGGCCGATCGGCTCATCCGTGTAAACGATTTTTTGCCTCATAGATCCTCTTGCCTTTGCGCCAGCATCCAGCGCCGATAATCCGGACTGCGCCGTTCCGAATGACAAATCTTACCGTCATCACCCCATCGCCGACTCTGCCGAAACAGAAGTACCGATGTTCCGCTGAGCGGTGCTTGACGTCATCGGCAATCACGCGATTGGGATCGAGGAATGCAAGCTGCGCCTTCGCGAATGCTACGCCATGCTTACGCTGGTTCTCGTCGTCCTTGCTTGAGTCCCACTCAAATAATGCTGCCACTCCGACAGCATCGCGAGCATATGCCTATGTAACCATATGATAATATGGTCACTTCGGCAAGATACTTACAGGATTACGGCGGTTAGCGGATCGACTCCATCAGCTTCTCCGGATCGAACACAACTCCGCCCTTGATCGTGCGGTGAACCCGCGCCAGATTCGCCGTATCCGCGAGCGGACCTGCGTCGAGCACAACGAGATCCGCGAGCATGCCGGGCGCAATCGCTCCCGACTTTCCTTCGAGTCCCAGCGCCTTCGCGCCATTCGTCGTCGCGCTGCGCAAGACCTCGAGCAGCGTGAGCCCGGATTCCCGCATCAACTGCATCTCGCGGTGGATCGAGGGCCCGTGCAGTGTACCGATGTTGCCGGCATCCGTGCCCATCACGATCGTGACACCTGCGCCGGCTACCTTCCTGAGATTCTCCATCGCGACGCGCGGCGGTTCGGGCTTTTTCGCTTCCGCCATCAGCTTCGCGACGGGTTCCGGCCGCTTGTCCGCCGGTATTTCATTCAGGTCGTCCATCATCGCGAGGATCTCAGGATCCGCGCGACGCGCCTCTTCCGGAGTTGCCCGCCATTGGTTCGACAGCGCAAGTGGATAGCCCCGCACGACGAACAAGGTGGGGCAATAGAGCACGTTGTTCTCCTTCGCGAGCGCGATGAATTCGTCGTCGACCGGCTGATCGAACACCGAGTGCACCAGGAGATCCGCGCCGGCGCGGAGCGCCGCCTTCGTGACGATCAACTCCGTCGCGTGAACGGCGAGGCGCTTCCCTGCCGCGTGCGCCGCGTCGCCCGCGGCCTTCACGATGGCTTCCTGCGCAGCGAGATCGTCGCCCTTCTGATGCATGAACCAGACTTTAATGTAGTCGGGATTGCGGACCAGCTCCCGCGCGACCAATGCACGCGCGGCCTCGACCGAATCGACGCGAATGATCGGCGGGTCGTCGAGCGCGAATTGTGGCCGATCGATCATCGAGAGGAGCGGCCCGGCGACCGCCATGCGCGGCGCGGCCTCTGAGCCCGCCGCCCGGTCGCGCACGTCGAAGTTCCAGAATGGCCCGCCGACGTCCACGACACCGGTGACGCCGTTCGCGAGCCATACCCTGAATGTCGCATCGAGTTGATTCTTGTTGCGTGCGACTTCCTGCGCATAGGGCACGACGGCGTTGAAATCCGCCGCATCCGGCCGCGTATAAAGGTTCCCGGACTGGAAGAAATGGACGTGGCCATCGACAAGCCCGGGCACGACCCATTTCCCCTGACCATTGATGACCGTCGCGCCCTGGGGCAACTCGAGTGTGACCCGGGACTTGACCCATTCGATCAGCCCGTCGCGGATCATGATCGTGGCGTTCTGCTGGACTGCAGCCTCGCCCTCGCGCTCCGGATGGATCGCCGTCGCGCCCGTGATGACGACGACTCGGGCGTTCTCAGCCGCGTCGATTGCCGGCGCGATCAATGCGGCAATCAGGACTAACAGTCTGATCAGTATGCGGATCCCCTTACGTGCCCGGCAGCATTCTAATAACTGACGGTGACGATGACGGAGTCGTCGTAGTTGCCAGGACGCGGCGTCGCCTGCGATGGCACGCGGCCGTGCACGGTGCTCGCTTGCGGGCTGCCGCTGCCGGTGTCGCCCACGGTCACGGTGCCGCCGCTCCCATCTCCCCAGATCTGCGTGCGCAGCGCATCCGTGTAGAGCTG